>VYKW01000070.1_pt1 | contig 82543 bp, 80 predicted proteins | sample 5114451 | NCBI WGS metagenome assembly VYKW01 (sample SAMN12291784, study PRJNA351875) | freshwater metagenome | isolation source: freshwater lake | place: USA: Michigan, Gull Lake | collected 2013-08-08
AATGATGGTCTGGCCCCGGACGCGCGCGAGGGATGTAGCAAGACGGGCCGGATCGATCTTGTCGACGAGGGCCATGCGGGTCTGCGGGTCAAAGCGGGGGACAGCGGCAAGGGCGTCGGCGCTACCGGTTTCGAGCGCAAGTATGCGCAAGCTGGCGGGCTTCAAGGGTTGGGCGAGTTGAAACAGCGTTTCGTCGAGCAGGTCTTCGCTAGTAAGGCGAGCGCGCAGGTTGGGTTTGAGTTCGGCGGTGAGAATACCGGAATTGGCTTCGCCCATCAGGCCGTAGGCCCCGCGGCGGGTGGCGATGAAGAGATCTGCGTCGACGGGGAGATCCCGAAGCGTATTCGTGCCACTGAAGATGCTATCGGGCGTGAGGTAGAGTGCCAGTTTGCCGGAGGATCCCGGGAGAAGGCTGTCGCGCATGCGGGCAAATTCGTCGGGCGTCGCGGCGGTGAAACTTTCTCCCTTTGCGTTGATGAAACGCCAGTGACCTTCGTGGCCGGCTTCGGCGGCGAGCGCGTGGACGCCGGGGCGTTCGGGAAGGGCTTTAATGTGGGAGAGCGCGTGACCGAGATCGGGATCGAGGCCGTGCAGGCTGCGTGTGGCGCCCTTGCCGGCATCGCTTGCATGATCGAGGGCTTTGGTGAGCCAATTGGCGGACGCGGGTGCCGGCATCGAAAGCGCGAGCGCCAGAAGACATATGAAGACTCGACGGCGCATCATGACCCGCTCTTGCCGGGCCGTTGGCGGGCGAAGAAGGCTTCGAATGCGGCGCAGGCTTCGGGGGAGGTGAGGCAGCGGGCGAATTCGGCGGCTTCCTCGCGAGTGCGGTCGAGGACGGCAGAGCTATCCGAACGCAGGAGGCGCTTGGCGATGAGGAGGGCTTGCATCGGCTTTGTGGCGAGACGGGCGGCGACCGATAGGACGTGAATGTCGAGTGCCTCGGGGTCAACGAGCGTGTTGACGAGACCGGCATCGCACGCGCGTCCAGCGGAGAAGGTTTCGCCAAGGACGAGCATTTCGAAGGCGCGCGGATAACCTATCAGGCGCGGCATCAAAAGGCTGGAGGCCGCTTCGGGGACGAGGCCCAGATCAAGGAAGGGCGTGGCGAAGGTGGCGCGCGGGGTGGCGTAGACGAGATCGCAGTGGAGGAGCAGCGTAGCGCCGATGCCGATCGCTTGTCCGTCCACGCCGGCGATGAGCGGCTTCTTCAAGAGTGGCAGGACTTCGATGAACCGCAGGACCTCGCGCGGCGTGCCTTGATCACCTTTGGCGGTTGAGAGGAAATCGGCGATGTCGTTGCCGGCGGTGAAGTGGCCGCCGCTGCCGAGGATGACGCGAACGCGGATGGCGTTATTCGCTTCTCCGGCTTGGAGAGCATCCGAGAGAACCCGGTACATCTCCTGGGTGAGGGCATTGCGCTTTTCGGGGCGGAAGAGCCGCAGGATCTGCACGCCATCGATGACCGAAATCTCGACACTCATCGGAAAGCTCCCAAGTCGGCGTCGAGGACGGCGGCGTGGCCGGCCATGATCGAGGCGGCGAGGCCCCAGGCTGTGACCGAGCGGTTTTCGGCGAAGAAGCGTAGATGCGCGATGGGCGATGGGTCGTTGCCGGCTTTGAGAGCCGAACGAGCGAGCGCATCGCCGGCTGCGACGATGGAAAAAAGGTGCAGGTAGGGCGTGGCGCCGGCCAAGGCGATGTCAGGCCGCGATTGCAACTGGCGGCCGATCCAGTCCGTGGCGGTAGCGAGCGCTTCTAGCGCTCGGCCCATTTGCTCGATGGCAAAGTCGAAGCCGGTCAGGTTGGCCTCGCGCAGGGATTTGAGCGTCAAGATGACATCGGCGAAATAGGACGTCACCGCGTTACCGCCGGCGAGGGGAAGTTTGCGGGTGACGAGGTCGATCGCCTGGATGCCGTTGGTGCCTTCGTAGATGGGCAGAATTCGGGCGTCTCGAAGATATTGCGCGGCGCCGGTATCTTCGACGAAGCCCATCCCGCCATGGATCTGGATGCCAAGGGAGGCGACCTCGACGGCGACGTCGGTCGAAAACGCCTTGGCGATGGGGGTCAGTAGCGCAACGCGGTTGGCTGCGCGGGCGCGGATTTCGGGATCGGCGGCGGTGTGGGAGAGATCGGTGGCGGCGGCGGTGGCCATGCAGATACCGCGCGCGGCTTGCGTGAGGGCGCGCATGGTGAGGAGCATGCGGCGCACATCGGGATGAGCGATGATCGGGGCCATCTCCTTCGAACCAGCGGCGTGACCCTGGCGGCGTTCGCGGGCGTAGTGGGCGGCACGTTGCGTGGCGCGTTCGGAGATTGCGACGCCCTGCACGCCGACGGCGAGGCGGGCGGCATTCATCATCACGAACATGACATTGAGGCCGCGGTTTTCCTCACCGACGAGATAGCCGATGGCGCCATCACCTTCGCCGAATTGCATGACGCACGTTGGGCTCGCGACGATTCCGAGCTTATGCTCAAGACCGGCGCAGACGACATCGTTGCGCGCGCCTGGAGTTCCATCGTCGTTGAGGAGAAATTTCGGGACGAGGAAAAGCGAGATGCCGCGCGTACCGGGGGGCGCGTCTGGCAGGCGGGCTAGGACGAGGTGGATGATGTTTTCGGTGAGGTCGTGGTCGCCATAGCTGATGTAGATTTTGGTGCCGAAAAGCCGGTAAGTGCCATCGCCGAAGGGGACGGCGCGCGTGGCGACCGCGTTGAGGTCGGAACCGGCCTGCGGCTCGGTGAGGTTCATCGTTCCGGTCCAGCGGCCGGAGATCATGTGCGGTAGGAAGCGGGCTTTCAGATCGTCCGAGCCACCGATGTGGAGGGCGTCGATGGCGCCGTTGGTCAGCAGCGGACACATGCCGAAGGCCATGTTGGCGGCGTTCCAGATTTCGCACACGCCCATGGCAACAGCGGCCGGAAGACCCTGGCCACCAAAATCGGCGGGGCAAGGGAGCGCCGGCCAGCCGGCCTCTGCAAACTGAGTATACGCGTCGGCCCAGCCTGGGGGGGTGACGACGCGCCCGTCCATCAACTGAGAGCCCGTTTTGTCGCCGACGCGGTTCAAGGGGTCCAGAACATCGGCGCCGAATTTACCAGCCTCGTCGAGGATCGCGCGGACCGTCTCTTCGTCGAGGTCGGCGTTCATCATGCCAGGATCGAAGGCGCCGGCGGCCTTGAGTGCGGCGAGGATGTCGTTTACGGGAGCCTGATAGGTCATGGCCGACTTTCAAATCAATGGAAGGCGGCAAGATTAGGCGCGGACGCAGCGAAGTGAAAGCGTTCCAACGAGATTGTCCATGCCTCTGGTTGCAGCTTCAGACACAAGCATCGCCGACGCCGGGCGGATGATCCGCAAGGGCGGTCTCGTCGCGTTTCCCACGGAGACGGTCTATGGGCTGGGCGCCGACGCGACCAACGGCGAGGCGGTAGCCGCGATTTTTGCCGCGAAGGGGCGGCCAAGCTTCAATCCGTTGATCGTGCATGTGCCCGATTTGGCCGCGGCGGAGGCGCTTGGTGTGTTTACGGATGAGGCGCGCGCGTTGGCCATGCAGTTTTGGCCGGGACCGTTGACGCTTGTTGTCAAGCGCAGAGCAGGGTGCCCGGTGGCGGACCTGGCGACGGCGGGGCTGGAAACGCTGGCGTTGCGGGTGCCGGATCATCCGGTGGCGCAGCAGGTGTTGCGCGCGGCGGGACGCCCGCTCGCGGCGCCTTCGGCGAACCGCTCTGGTCACGTCAGTCCGACGATGGCGCGGCATGTGGATGAGGATCTAGGGGATCGGGTGGCGATGATCCTTGACGGTGGAGCAACGGTGCATGGCGTCGAGTCGACCGTAGTCGATGCAACGGGCGGGGATCTGGCGCTCCTGCGGCCGGGATCGGTGACGGCGGATGATCTTGCACGGGTGTTGGGCCGTCCGGTTTCGCGCGGTGCGGCGGTTGCGGACGCTCCGGTTTCGCCGGGGCAGTCGGCGAGCCACTATGCGCCGAGGGCGCGCTTGCGGCTCAATGCAACTGCGGCGCACGATAGCGAGGCGCTGCTGGCGTTCGGGCGCGCGGCGCCGTCGACAGGGTTCGTCATCAATCTCAGCCCGTCAAGCGATCTGGCCGAGGCCGCGGCACACTTGTTTGCGGCGCTGCGGGCGTTCGATGCGGCCGGCTCTAGCGATGTCGCCGTTATGCCCATTCCGGAGACGGGCCTCGGCGTTGCCATTAACGACCGGTTACGCCGCGCAGCCGCACCGCGACCGTGATAGACTGACTTTCATGCTACAGCCTGCCCTTAATGCCCCGACACCGGCCCTGCTTGATGCGCTGACGCGTGTCGTGGGGATGGCGCATGTGGTGCGCGCGGGCGATCCAGCGCAGGGCAAGTATTTGCGCGAGTGGCGGGACCGTTATGTTGGCGCGTCGCCGCTCGTCGTGCGGCCGAGGTCGACGGCGGAGGTCACGGAGATCTTGCGGCTGTGCCATGCCGCGCGGACGGGCGTGGTGCCGCAATCGGGGAACACCGGGCTCGTCGGCGGGCAAATCCCATTTGAAGGCGGGACGGAGATCGTGCTTTCGCTCGACCGGATGACGGCGATCCGTGCGGTGGATGCGGATGGTTTCACGCTGACGGCGGAGGCGGGCGTGACGCTGGCCGCCGTGCAGGAGGCGGCGCGGACGGTGGGTCTCATGTTCGCTTTGTCGATGGCGTCGGAGGGGAGCGCGTGTCTCGGCGGCGCGCTGGCGACGAACGCGGGTGGGCTTTCCGTGCTGGCGCATGGGACCGCGCGGGCGCAGGTGCTCGGTGTCGAGGCTGTGCTGGCGGATGGGCGCGTATTCGGTGGCCTGTCGAGCCTGAAGAAAGACAACACCGGTTATGATCTGCGCGATCTCTTGATCGGGTCAGAAGGGACGCTCGGCATCATCACGGCGGCGACGGTGCGGCTCGTTGCGCCGCCGCGTGATGTGGCGACGGCGTTCGCTGCATTGCCGTCGATGGATGCGCTCGTGCCGCTCTTTCGTTTGGCGCAGGAGCAAGCGGGACCAGGGTTGACGGCGTTCGAGTTCATGTCTGCGCGGGCGATGGAGTTTGTCGCGCGGCATGGACAGGTGGCGGTGCCGGGGAACGTCGCTGCGCCGTGTTCCGTGCTGATGGAAGTTTCGACCGCTGCAGCAGAGCGGGCTCAGCCGCTGATTGAAGCGCTTCTGGCGCGGGCATTGGAGCGCGGGCTTGTGTTGGATGCACGTGTCGCGGTGTCAGCGTCGCAGCAGACGGCGTTGTGGCGTCTCAGGGAACAGATGTCGGACGTGCAGAAGCACGAGGGCGGGTCGATTAAGCACGATGTGTCGCTTCCGGTGGCGCGGGTGCCCGAGTTTCTGGAGCGGGCGGCGGTGATTGTGGAGCGGGTGTGTCCGGGCGCGCGGCCGGTTCCATTCGGGCATCTGGGCGATGGCAACGTGCACTACAACATCTCGCAGCCGGTAAGCGCGGATAAAGCCGCGTTTCTAGCGCTTTGGGAGCCGATGTCGGCTGCCATTCACGACCTCGTCGCACGGATGGGTGGATCGATTTCGGCGGAACATGGCATCGGACGGATGAAGCGGGATGCGTTGCGGCGGTTCAAGGATCCGGTGGCACTCGACATGATGTGCGCGATCAAGAGCGCGCTTGATCCCTGCGGTATTCTCAACCCGGGCAAGGTGCTGTGAAGCGCTACCAGACGCCGCGCGTGAGGCCGGTGGCGAGATAGCCCCACAGTGTCGGCGGGAAGTACTGGCGCGAGGGGAGTTCGACGGCGCGCGGTGATAGGCGGCCGGCTTTCGCGTCTTCGATGGCGCGGGCGAAGAGCGGGATCGCGTGGGCCGCCTGGAGGTGCTGATAGCTGGCGATGGTGTCTGCGGGCGCGAACGTGACGCGCGTCTGGTAGAGCACTGAACCGGTGTCAACGCCTTCGTCGACGAGATGAATCGTGACGCCGGCATTTTCGGCGTCGCCCTCAGCGAGTGCCCAATAGCCCGGATGCTGGCCGCGATACTTCGGATTGATGCCGGCGTGATAGTTAATGAAGGGAGCGGCGACGGATGCCAGGGTCGCGGGCTTTAAGATGCGTGTTCCGTAGACGGCGACGATGGCGGGGTTCAGACGTACCAGCAGCGCGCTGCATTCCGGTGCATTCACGGACGGCACGCGGTGAATGGTGTGGCCAGAGGGTTGCGCCGGATTAAGGCCGTGCTGTTTCCAGATGGCGGCAAGGCGCTCTGAATTGGGCCAGAGCAGACGTTGGGCGAGGCCGAAGCCGACTTGGCCGAGTGCCGTAGGCCAGCCCTGGAGCCGGGCGCGGCGGCGGATGACCTGGCCTTTTGCCTCCGGGCACTCTTCGATGATCGTGAGCGGTCCGAGTCGGGCTGCCAAGCCATTGGCAATGATGTTGCCGAGTGTGCCGCCAGCGGTCAGCAGAACGATGGGACGAGTGTCGTTAGCAGCGGACATGGTGCGCCTCGCGCGTCAGAACGAAACGTCCGGGCGTCAGCCCGGCCGGCATATCGTTCAGGCAGCAAACGGCGTGCCAGCGTTCGCTCCATGGGTTAACGGCGGCCGGATTTGACCGACTTCAGTTCTTCGGAGATGCGATGGGACTGGGACGGCCAGCTGGCCGCGACCCAATCGTCGGTGCCGAAGAGCCAGTACCAGAAGCGGTTGCGGCGGTAGTACCGCTCGATGGTGACGCGGTGCATGTTTTCGACCGTGCCGTGCAAACCTTCGACGGCGCCGCCGATCCGCTGAGTCTCGCCTTCGATGATGGCAAAGCGCGGGCTCAGTGCATCGAGGCCGCCGGTGAGGCTGGCAGCGGTGACGGTGAAGCTGTCACGGAAGGCTGTCACGTCGTCGCGAAGTGCTGCGAGGGTGTCGCGCGTGTCGTTGCGCGACTGCTCGATGTTGCCGGCCAGCGTGTGCTGGTTGGCGTTGAGCTTGACGATGGCGTCGGAAACCTCGGCCAGATCATCGCGGGCGGCCGTTTGGCCTTCGATGACCTTCTGCAGTGTATCAGTGACGAGACGTTCGACAGCTGCGATCCGATCAGCGAGGGCACGCAGCGTTTCGCCGGTTTCGGCGTGGCGTGTGTCGACTGACGAGCGGACTTCGGCAAAGCGGTCGTTGAAGGGGAAGATGGATTGCAAGATCTCGGCGCGATTGCCCGCGACGGTCTGGGCCAATTGCCCGACCTCGCCGCGCAGGGCTGCACCGGCCTCGGCGGCACGCGTGCGCTCACCTGCCAGCGTGGTTTCAAGCCGGTCGAGGCGTTCGAAGAGATCGCCGAAGACTTTCTCGCTGTCGCGCGACAGAACCGCTTCCTCGATGATCTCGAGGCGGTTGTTGAGCGGGGTGAGGTCGATCTGCTGCTGCGTCCGGGCGCGGATGTCGTTCTCAATCGATGCCAGGGCGAGGGAGAATTGCTCAAAGCCGGCGGTGACGGAGCGCTCGATGACGGCAACACGGTCGGCGATGGGGCCGATGTCGACCGGTGTGGTACGCAGGCCCGTGACTTCGCGCTGAAGTTCACCGATGAGACCGGTGAACGTTTTGCGCTCGCTGCCCAGATCGGCGCTCAGCGCGCGCATCATCTGCTCAAGCGCATCGAGACGCGAATTCTGGATGGTGTCGACCCCGGTGTTGCCAAAGTCGCCGCGGGGCGGGCGTGGAGCCTCGCGCGGTGTGTAATTCACCGTCCGGGGCGGGGGCGGCGGGGGCGGCTCCGGCTGGGGGGGCACATAGCGCGCGTTGTAGCCGCTGCGCTGCGTGCGCCCATAAGCGCCGCCGTTTGTGGCGGCCGCGAAACGCTGATCGATGCGCGCCAGCAGGCCAAGACCAGGGAGGTCAGGTTCGACATCCAGCATCAGGTGCAGGAGATCGTCGACGCTGGCAGGTGCGTTGCGGCGTGCGGCGATCAGACTGGCCGCGCGCAGGACATGTTCCAATTCCTCGGAGTGGCGGGGACCAGCCTCACCGGCCGAGAGACCGACGGGGAGTTCGCTGGCAATCGCGGTGGCGCTTTCGCGGCGGAGGGCTGACACGCGAATGCCGCGGATTTCGAGAACTTCGGCCGCGGTGTCGATGCGCGTCAACGCATGGAGCAAATGTTCGAGGCGGACTTCAGCGGCGCGATGCGCGAGGGCAACGTCGTAGGCGTGGTTGACACACGCGAGCACGACTTCGTCGACCCAGATGGGACCCGGTGCGTAGGTGCCGCTGACCCGCGATTCGTAGACAGGGGCGGGTGCCGGGTCGGGGACCGACGCACTCCAGGTGCGCGGGGTGCGCAAATCCAAGTCTCCGCCACGGTACGCCATACTCGTCTCTCCTCGCCGGGACTGAGTTTGCCCGCCGTTCAACAGAATGCAGTCTCGGAATGCTGCGATACGATTTTGTCGAGGGCGTGCCGCTGTGTTGGCCCCCGCCTGGCCAGGCCGCCCCCGAGACCGGCATGCTTCGACCGGTACTGAGAATAGTCGGTTCCGCTGGCAATCGCGAGGGGTCGGGGGGTGTTCGTCTGATGTTTGGTGAATGCCCCAGGAGGCAGCCCCTTCAACGGCTTGGATACAGGTGGTTATACCGTCCAGAAGGGGACCATGCCGGGCCGGTCACGCATCGGGCGGGAGGTGGAGGGCGGGACCCTCGTTGCGGGGATTGTTGAGGCTACGGCTGACATCGACCACCTCCAGGAGGCCCGCAGGGGCCGGCGCAAGCAAGCTTTCGGCAAACTTGGAGGTGCCCGAGGTGCAATCCAGCCAGACGTCGAAGTGCGCGGGGTCGAGAATGACGGGCATCCGGTCGTGGTAGGGCGCCATGGTGGCATTGGCTGCGGTGGTGAGGATTGCCATGGTTTCCAGTTCGCTTCCGTCGGCGCCAACCCAGTGATCGGCGAGGCCAGCGAATGCCATGAGACCGCCGCCGCGTGGGCGGAACAGATGGGGCTGTTTGGCGCCGGGTTTGCCGGTCCATTCGTAGAAGCCGGTGGCGGGAACGAGGCAGCGCCGATGGCGCATGGCGCCGCGGAACGACGGCTTTTCGGCGGCAGTTTCGGAGCGGGCATTGATGAGCGTGGAGAATTCGCGGGGTTCTTTCACCCATGACGGGATGAGCCCCCAGCGCACGAGATACTGCTCCCGTTCTCCAGCCAGCGTGCGCCGCACGATGAGCACGGGCTGGGTCGGTGCAATGTTGTAGCGGGCGGGAAACTCTAAGGCATTACCCGTTGCGAAATAGGATCGCACGGCTTGCGGAGGCGCGGTCAGGCTGTAGCGGGAGCACATGTGGCCTCACAAACGGACTGAAACCCGGTGCGCTGAAGGGCAGGCCCTTGAGGCGTGTGGCGGGGAAGAATCGATGCTACAAACCCCAGCGCCACGCCTGCGCCAGAAAGCGCGGCGATAGCAGAAAGATAGTGGCCGCCAACGGAACCGGCAATGTCTGCATCCCGAGCACGAATTTCGAGGACTTGGTCTGTGCGCGGTCCTGTCGTGGCAGCGGGCGTATTGGCCGTTCTTGCGATGGGCATGCCGGCGGGGCGGGCCCAGGATGCCAAGCCCTACGACGAACAGCTCATGCGCTTGTCGGAAATTCTGGGTGCCGTGCATTATCTGCGGGAATTGTGCTCGGCCAACGACGGGCAGCGGTGGCGCGACCACATGCGCACGCTAATCGACGCCGAGACCGCAAGCGCGCAACGCAAGGCGCGCATCACGCGCAGCTTTAATCAAGGTTATCGCAGCTATAGCCGCACCTACACGACCTGCACGCCCTCGGCACAGACCGCGATCGAACGGTTCATGGCCGAAGCGGTCGAGCTCACGGAATCCCTCGTCGAAAAGGCGCCTTGAGCCGTCAGAGGCTACGAGCGATTTACCCTGAATTGCTGCTACAGCACCGGGCGGTTCGCGGCCGTGTTAAGCGCAGACATGAACTTCGCGATCGGCACTGGGGGCAGTGTCCGGCGTGGAAGGGTGGGAGAGGACGCATGAATCCGGAAGCACTCGAACTGGCCGAAAGCGACGATTACAGCTTCAAAGCGCTAGGACTGATCCTCGCCGCATGGGACGAGGGGACCGAAAGCGGTGTGACGTCGGAACAAATGGCCTATGCGGCTCTGTTTGCGGCACTGACCGATTTGGTATCGCTCTACGGCGAAGATGCCGTCATCGAACTGGCGCGCGGCCTCGAACGCCGGTTGATGCAGGGCGAATTCACGCTTGGCCGAGTAATGCAGTAATCCTGCGGGCGAACCGTGCCTAGTGGCCGAATCCAAGTCCGCCCTTGAGCACCATTTCGCCGATCAGAACTGCTCCAAACACCATCAGCGCGACGCCAGCGTAGCGATTGATCATTTGCAGATGGTCAGCATCGACGAGGTGCCGGAAGCGGCTGATCAGGTTGGACAGGAAAATCCACCAGGCGAGGCTGCCGGCCATGATGGCGGCCACCATCAACAAGGCATCGATGGTGGTGTGGACTTCTACGAATGTGGAGACGCCGCCGAAGATCGCAAAAAGGCCGAGCACCGCACCGGGATTGGTGATGGTGAGGAAAAACGTTTGGGGGATGTCCCAGGCAAAATCGCGCAACGAAGTGTTGGCTGTATCGATGCGCGCCTCCGTCTCGATTGGCGGAACGGTGAGGTAGAGCTTGATTCCGAAGGCTGCTAAGGCGAGACCGCCGACGATCTGAATAGCGGTGCGATGATATTCTATCGCGCCGGAGATGGCGCCGACGCCGAGTGCCGCGAACAGGGCGATGGTGCCATCGCCCAGAACCGCGCCGATGCCCGCGGCCAGTCCGCCAAAAAAGCCCCGTTCAATTGCACGCTGGATGCAGAGAACATTCACAGGGCCGACGGGTGCTGCGACCAGCACGCCGATGACCAATCCGATCGGAATGATAAGGGGGTTGGGGATGAAATCCATATGTATGTGGCCCGTGCGCTCCCGGCGCTTCTTTCGTCCGCCCTGACGGCGTCGCGTCAACAACGCCCCGGACGCGGGCAACGATTAAGGCCGTCATAGGTAGTCAGAGCCTCACCGCTTGTCCATGGCAGCGGGACAATCAGGGCTAGTCCGGATGGACCGGCATGAAGCGGCGGGGCCAGAGGTCGCGGGCAGACGCGGCGGCAAACCGGCAACCGGTTCAAGTCACAGCCAAAAAATGGGATGGCCGCAGGAGGGAAAATATTGCCTTGCGGCAAAAGGTCAAAAGTACCCTCGCATCCGAGGGTTCCATCATCTGCTTTACTCTGTTAGGGAGCAAAAAGTGAGTTTCGGAGGGGCGGGCACTGATCGCTTTGCCGCTTCGCATTGTTCGTTGCTTGGCTTTCACGATAAAGGGTTCCGTTATGAGAGTTCGTCATCTCGCCGCCATCGCCGGTCTCATGGTTGCGATGGCCTCGCCCGCATTGGCCGAGATCCCTGGTGCCTACGGCATGTGGGGCGACATGCCCCGGTCGAAGCCATCGTCGGGTGGCTTCAGCTTCGGCAAGCCCAAGCAGAAGGCTAAGCCTTCGGTCGCCGCGTTTGGACCGGGTGCGATGACGCAGCAGAAGCCGCCGCAGTTTTCCGGCAAGCCGAAAGCGCTGATGCAGGGCGGCGGCAAGCCGGCCATTGCGGCACAGGCGCCGCAAGTCGTGTCGTATGGCAAGGGCTACGGCAAGGGCGCAGTGATCGTCGATCAGTCGCAGAAGAAGCTCTACTACACGCTCGGCAACGGGCAGGCCTACGCATACCCGGTCGCGGTCGGCAAAAAGGGCTTCAAGTGGACGGGCACTCAGAAGGTATCGGGCGTTAAGGCCTGGCCGGATTGGGTGCCGCCGGAAGAAATGCGCCAGCGCAAGCCGCACCTGCCGCTCAAGATGACGGGCGGTATCAATAACCCGCTCGGCGCGAAGGCCATCTATCTTGGCAGCTCGCTCTACCGGATCCATGGAACGAACGATTCCAGCTCGATTGGCACGGAAGCGTCGTCCGGTTGCATTCGCATGCACAACGGCCACGTGGTGCATCTGGCTAAGCTCGTGAAGCAGGGCACGCCGGTGCACGTTGTGCACTAAGGCGGGACCGCTTCACTGTTCGACATGAAAAAGGCCGCACATTGGGCGGCCTTTTTTGTGCCGACGAGCGAAACGCGTTCAACGAACGAAGTGGTAGAGAAGATCGTGCAGCGGCGAGTGCCAGGGCAGAATGTTGATGCCCAGTGCTGACTTCAGTAGATAGCCGCCGACGGCTGCGGCCAACAGTGATGACACGGCCAGAAGCGCCGATAGCAGCACACGCGCTCGCGCCAAGACCGCCGAACCGGTCAGGGCGTTGTTGCAGTGGAGGCTGTCGAAGTGCGTGGTAGTGGTTGTGGCGATCATCATGGCTACCGTTGATTGATACCGGTGATCTGCAAAGCCGATGCCAGATGCCTAGCCGAGGCCGATGTCGGCGTTAACCCTTCAAATCCTACACATCATAGAAGCGCACAGGTTCTCCGAATCCCGATTTGACCAGTTCACCTTGCCACATGACGCGCCGGCCGCGGACAAACGTGCCGACCGGCCAGCCGGTGACCTCTTTGCCGTTATAAGGCGTCCAACCGACGCGGCTTTCGATCCAGCTGTCCCGGATGGTCTCGCGGCGTTTCAAATCGACAACCGTGAGATCGGCGTCCCAACCGACCGCGATGCGGCCCTTGCCGCGTATTCCGAAAAGACGCTGCGGGCCGTGGCTCGTGAGATCAACGAGGCGTTGCAGCGACAGCCGGCCGGCGTTGACGTGATCCAACATAATGGGAACGAGGGTTTGGACTCCGGTCATGCCGGCGTGCGAAGCGGGGTAGGCGTGATCTTTTTCTTCGCGGGTGTGGGGCGCGTGATCGGAGCCGAGGACGTCGACGACGCCGTCGGCGAGCGCCTTCCAGATGCGGTCGCGGTGGCTGGCGCCGCGGACGGGCGGGTTCATCTGCACGTAGGTGCCGAGTTGCTCGTAGCATTCGGGGGCGGCGAGGGTGAGGTGGTGGGGCGTGACTTCGACGCTGGCCCACTCTTTGTGCTCTTGCAGGAAGTCCATCTCTTCGCCGGTCGAGATGTGCAGGACGTGGACGCGGCGGCGGTGCTTTTCGGCGTATCCGACGAGTCGCTTGGTGGCTATGAGCGCGGCTTCCTCGTCGCGCCAGATGGGGTGCGAGGAGGGATCGCCCGCGACGCGCAGGTTCATGCGCGATTTGAGGCGGTCTTCGTCTTCGGCGTGGAAGGAGGCGCGGCGGGAGAGTTTGGCGACGATCTTCTCCAGCGAGGAGGGATCGTCGACGAGAAGATCGCCGGTGGACGATCCCATGAACACCTTGATGCCGGCGGACCCTTCGAGGCGTTCCAACGCGGGAATGGTGTCGATGTTCTCGCGCGTACCGCCAATAAAAAAGGCGAAGTCGCAGAGCATGCGGTGGCGAGCTGCGCCGACCTTGGCCGCGAGTGTCGACGCGCAGGTGGTGAGCGGCGCGGTGTTGGGCATTTCGAAAACGGCGGTCACGCCGCCCGCGACGGCGGAACGGCTGCCGGTCTCCAAATCTTCCTTGTGGGTGAGACCGGGTTCGCGGAAGTGGACTTGGCTGTCGATGACGCCGGGCAGGATGTGAAGGCCGCGGGCGTCAAGGGTGTCCAGCGTCTTGGCGGAGCCCAGACGACCCAGCGCGACGATCCGGCCATCGCGGATGCCGATGTCGCGGACGCCTTCCCCGTCGTGGTTGACGACGGTCGCACCGGTGATGACGAGATCGAGGGGGGCGGTCATGGTTCGTCCAGTTTGTTGTTAGAGCGAAAGCTGGTTCGGGCTTGCACCGATGGGCGGCCCCGCCTTAGGTACGGGACAACGTTCAGCAATGCATGGCCCCGATGACGCCTGAGATCAAGATCGCGAAACTCCCTGACCGGGGCGTTGTGGCCGTGACCGGGCCGGACGCGCGGAAGTTGTTGCAGGGCCTGTTGACGAACGATCTGACGCTCCTCGACACGCAGCCAGCGATCCATGCAGGGCTTTTGTCGCCGCAGGGCAAGATCCTGTTCGAGTTCTTCGTGGTGCGGACGGGGGATGGCGTGCTCTTGGATGTGTCGCGCGACGTGGCGGCGGACCTCGTAAAGCGGCTGACGCTCTACAAACTGCGGGCGGCAGTGACGATCAAGGATGTGTCGGAGGCCTATACGGTCCTTGCGCTATGGGGAACGGATGCGTGCTCGTCAGGTGATACGGCCGCGACGGTGTCGTACGCCGACCCGCGCCATTGCGATCTAGGGTTGCGGATCCTGGCCGAAGCGCGCTTTGCGGCTGACGTGGCTTCGGCGACGAACGGGATGCCGGCTGATGCGGCGGGCTATCATGCGCATCGTATTGAGCTTGGGATCCCGGAAGGTGGCAAGGACTACGCCTTCGGCGATGCGTTTGCGCACGAGGCTCTGTTCGACCAGTTAGGGGGGGTATCGTTCTCGAAGGGCTGCTACGTCGGGCAAGAGATCGTGTCGCGGATGGAGCACCGAGGCACGGCGCGGCGGCGGATTGTGCCGGTTAATGCAACGGGCGGCGCATTGGTCCCTGGGGCTGCGATCATGGCCGGGGATGCGGACATCGGACGGGTGGGCTCGGTGGCCGGGGCGCGCGCGCTGGCCGTGCTGCGGCTAGACCGGGTCGAAGAGTTTGCGGCCAAGGGTGTTGCGCTTACGTCGGGGGAAGCAACCTTGACCGTCGTGCTGCCGCCGTGGGCTCGCTTCAAGCCACTGGCATCCTAACTTTACGCCGTGCGATCAGAAGCGAGGAACGGGATCGATGACGAAAGCGGCCGCAGGATTGGAACGCTGCCCGTGGTCGAGGGCTGACCCGCTTTACATCGCCTACCACGATACCGAGTGGGGCGTGCCGCATGCAGATGACCAACGGCTGTTTGAAAAGCTCATTCTGGAAGGTTTTCAGGCCGGCCTTTCGTGGATCACGATCTTGCGCAAGCGCGAGGCGTTTCGGGCGGCGTTTCACGATTTTGATGCGGCACGGATCGCGCGATATGGCGACAAGGACATCGCGCGGCTGATGGCGGATGCGGGAATCGTACGCAATCGATTGAAGATCGAGGCCACGATCGATAATGCGCGGGCGTATCTGGCGCTTCTTGATCGGACGACGCTGGCGGCGTTCCTATGGTCGCACATGGACGACGGGCCCGCGCTCAATTCCTTCCGCTTGATGACGGAGATTCCCGCTGTGACACCGGAATCGACACGGATTTCGAAAGCGCTCAAGAAACAAGGTTTCCGGTTCGTGGGGCCGACGACGATCTATGCATTCATGCAGTCGGTGGGACTGGTGAACGATCATCTCGTGACGTGTCCCCGGCATTCAGCATGTGCGAAACTACATAAAAAATTCCGGCGGCCGCAATGAGCGAGACGGCAAGATTGCACCGGCCGCGCGCATGGCAGCGTATGTTGTCGGGGCGCCGACTCGATCTTCTCGACCCGTCGCCGAACGATATTGAAATTTCCGACATTGCTCACGGGTTGGCGCGTGTGGCGCGATGGAATGGCCAGACAGTGGGGGAGCATGCGTTTTCGGTTGCCGAGCATGCACTGATCGTGGAGGCGATCTTCTCCGACCGCGCGCCAGAACGGACGGATGCAGAGGCTCTGGCAGCGCTGCTACACGATGCGCCGGAGTATGTGATCGGGGATCTCATCAGCCCATTCAAGACGGCCATCGGGCTCGACTACAAGGCTTTCGAATTGCGCATTCTGTGTGCCATTCACCAGCGGTTCGGGTTGCCTGCCACATTGCCGCCGCATCTGACGGATGCCATCAAGAGCGCCGACACGATCGCCGCTTACTTCGAGGCGACCCGGCTGGCCGGGTTTTCAGAAGCGGAGGCGAGACTCTATTTCGGTCAGCCGGACGGACTGGGCACAGGGCTGGCCCGCACGCTAGATGGGCTCACCGCCTCGGCCACAGAACAGGTTGAGCAGCACTTTTTGGCCCGGTTTGCCCAACTTTATCGCTCTTGAACCGCAGGGATCAGAACAAAGTTGCCCCAAGCTTGTGCGCGGCCTTGGAATATTCGCTGATCCATACCGTTAGCCAACCTAGAGGCAGCGGTTGCCACGCATACTGTACGTCCAGACGGACCGCCGCCAGGATCGTCCAACACTCATAGAGACGGGAGACTGGGCCCATGGTATCGGACGCAAATGTGCGGCGTATCCCGCGCGAGAGCCTCGAGCGACATCACCCGAAAGGGACTGCGATGCGCCAGGAAGCACCGGCCGTAGAAATTGGTCTGAATGCCGCGATCGTCGCCGTGCTCGACAATGAGCCGGTGGTTCTCGTGGTGCGCGAAGACGGGACCGGTGCGCAGGACAGCCTGCCATCGGGGCCATTTTCGCCCCTGAAACACCGCACATTCGAAGGCGGGCTCAGAACATGGGTGTCGGATCAGACCGGCATCGAGCTGGGCTATGTCGAACAGCTTTATTCGTTCGGCGACCGCGGACGGCATGCGCAGCCGGACGATGAGATGCCTCATGTCGTGTCGATCGGTTATTTGGCGCTGACGGATGCCGGCCAGATCGACGACTCGCAGCGCGGATCCTGGCGCAGCTGGTATCACTATTTCCCCTGGGAGGACTGGCGCAAAGGGCGTCCCGCTATTCTCGAAGCCGAGATCATTCCGCGTCTGCGCGAATGGTCCGAGCGTCCGCACCAGACCGGGGAACCGGCGCGGCCCATCGCACGACAGGACCGGGTGCGGATGTGCTTTGCGATCGACGGCGCTGCCTGGGACGAAGAGAAAGTTCTCGACCGCTACGAGTTGCTCTACGAAGCCGGACTGGTTGAAGAGGCACGCCGCGACGGCCGTGAGGCGGCTCTGGCGTGGGCACCGGCGCCGCGGCTCGGCGCGATGATGCGGTTCGATCACCGGCGCATTCTGGCGACGGCAATCGGTCGGACTCGGGCGAAGATCAAGTATCGTCCGGTCATTTTCGAATTGATGCCTCCGGAATTCACGTTGTTCGAACTGCAACGGACGGTGGAAGCCATTCTCGGACCACACCTGCACAAGCAGAACTTCCGCCGCCTTGTGGAAGGGGCGGGTCTCGTGGAACCGACGGGCGAAATGAAGACACGGACCGGCGGACGTCCGGCGAAGCTTTACCGTTTCCGCAAGGAAGTGCTGCTGGAACGGCCGGCGCCCGGCGTGCGCGTGAAGCCGGGGCGCGTCTGATTTTGAATTTTTGCTCCGGCAGCGTTGCTGCCGGAGCGTTCTGCTTTGAAGTCTGGTTGTGCGGCAAGTGCGTAAGCGGAGCCGCAGCGTTCGCAGGCCGTTTTTCGCTTTGCGAATAATTTGAGACACGGCGCGCCATTCCACTGGAAAAGCTGACCGCGATCCCTTAAATTAAGCAGCAGAGTGCTCGAATAGAGCATAAGTCTATGCCGCCGGCAAGTGCCGGATATTCTCAGGCCCTAAATATGCTCTCTATGAGCATTATAGGGCTTCCGAACTGGAGGTTGAGGTTCATGGTGCAGGTGACCCTTCCGCTGAGCCGTTCAGCCGCCGCGGCGGCCGTGCGTCCCGCGGCTAAAACGGGGCCGGACCACGGCATCACGTTCACATCCGCGCTCGAGCGCGAACTGGCGCCGATCTACGACCGCATGAAGCGTGTTGTGACGCCGATGGAGTGGGCGCAGTACGCGCCCCTTGTGAAGGCGATCAACGACCTCAAGGCGGAGCGCGGGGCGGTGATCCTGGCTCACAACTACATGACGCCTGAGATTTTTCACGGAGTCTCGGACTTCCGTGGCGACAGCTTGCAGCTGGCGCGCGAGGCCGCGAAGGCCAAGGGCGACATCATCGTTCAGGCCGGCGTGCACTTCATGGCCGAGACGTCGAAGCTGCTGTCGCCGAACAAGACGGTTTTGATCCCGGATCTTCGGGCGGGCTGTTCGCTGGCGGCGTCGATCACGGCGGCGGACGTGCGGCTGCTGCGCGAAGCGTATCCAGGCGTGCCGATCGTGACGTATGTGAACACGTCGGCGGCGGTGAAGGCCGAGTGCGACATTACCTGCACGTCGTCGAACGCGGTGAAGGTCGTGGAAAGCCTCGGCGCGCCCCGCGTGCTGCTCATTCCGGACGAGTACCTTTCGAAATACGTGCAGACGCAGACGGACGTGGAGATTATCGCGTGGCGCGGCCACTGCGAGGTTCATGAGCGCTTTACGGCGGAAGAATTGGAGGCGTACCGGGATGCAAACCCGGGCGTGAAGATCATCGCGCATCCGGAGTGTCCGCCTGACGTGATCGGCGTTGCCGACTTCACGGGCTCCACGTCGGGCATGATCAACTGGGTGAAGACGAATAAGCCGCGCAAGGCGCTTCTGGTGACGGAATGCTCGATGGCGTCCAACGTCGCCGACGACGTGCCGGAGGTGGAGTTCGTGCGGCCGTGCAATCTCTGCCCGCACATGAAGCGCATCAGCCTGGAGGCGATCTATGAAAGCCTGCGGGATCTGAAGCACGAGGTCACTGTCGATCCGGAGGTGGCCGAGCGCGCGCGCCGGGCCGTTGAGCGGATGGTTAATCTCAATCACTGATCCGATCCTGAAGTCCTGAGCCTCCGGGGTGGAGGCTTGCGAGCGAGGTGGCGTTTCATGGCCAAGACAATCCGGAACGGAAAGTTCAAAGGCTTCGCGAAGCCCAAGGCTCCACTCGGTCCCGGTGACATCGTCATCGTCGGTGCGGGGCTCGCGGGGCTTTACACGGCGCTAAAGCTGGCGCCGTTGCCAGTGACGATCGTTGCCGCCGCACCGCTGGGCGAGGGCGCATCTAGCGTGTGGGCGCAGGGTGGCATTGCGGCCGCCGTCGGTGAGGGCGACACGGCGGAAGCGCATGCGCACGACACGAAGGTGGCGGGTGCCGGCATCGTCGATGAGGACGTGGCGAAGACGGTGGCGGAAGAGGCGGGGGACCGTGTGCGCGATCTCTTGCGGTATGGCGTACCGTTCGACCGCGATCTAGAAGGACACTTCGTGCTCTCGCGCGAGGCTGCGCATTCGGCCAAGCGCATCGTGCGCGTCTCGGGCGACCGGGCGGGCGCGGCCATCATGCAGGCGCTCATTGCCGCCGCGCGGGCGACGCCGTCGATCCGCGTGATCACGGGGCATGAAGCAGAAGACCTCGTGATCGAGAACGAGCGCGTGGTCGGTGTACGGCTGGCGCGGGGCGATACACGCGGGCAGGGGACATATGAACTCATTCCGGCGAGTGCTGTGGTGTTGGCGACCGGCGGTGTTGGCGGGCTCTATGCTGTGACGACGAACCCGGCGTATGCGCGCGGGGAAGCGATTGCTTTTGCGGCACGGGCGGGCGCGGTGATCGCCGACCCGGAATTCGTGCAGTTTCATCCGACGGCCATCGACATCGGAGCTGATCCGGCACCTCTTGCCACCGAGGCCCTTCGTGGCGAGGGCGCGCTGCTCGTCAATAAGGCGGGCGATCGGTTCATGCTGCGGCATCACCCAGATGCGGAATTGGCGCCACGGGATATCGTGGCGCGCGGCGTGTTCGAAGAGATTGTTGCCGGGCGGGGTGCGTTCCTCGATTGCCGCGCGGCGGTGGGTGCGCGGTTTGCGGCGGCCTATCCGACGGTTTACGCTCATTGCAAGGCAGCGGGCATCGATCCCGTCTCCGACCTCATTCCCGTGGCGCCGGCCGCGCATTATCACATGGGCGGCATCGCAACCGACATGCGCGGGCGTTCGAGCGTGGAAGGTTTGTGGGCGGCGGGCGAGGTGGCCTCGACGGGACTGCATGGTGCGAACCGGCTCGCATCGAACTCGCTGTTGGAGGCGATCGTGCTCGGCGGGCGCGTGGCCGACGATATTGGTTCACTCGTCACCGCATCAAGCGCTCTTCCTGTGGCCGAGTTGCGGCTCGTCAAAGGCGGCAAGGTTGTTGATATGCGTTTGCGCGCTGAGGCGATGCAGCGCATTCGCCGGATCATGAGCGAAGATGTCGGCGTGGTGCGCGAGGCCAAGGGCTTGCGCCATGCTCTGGTGGAACTGCGGGAGATTGCAGCCGAGGCAGCGGGCGACGCCGTGGTCGCCAACATGGCGCTGACCGCGCGGCTAATCGCGGCGGCGGCGTTGGCGCGCAAGGAAAGCCGGGGCGGACATTTCCGCAGCGATTTCCCGCAGGCGGAAGCGCGACTGCAGAAGCGCACCTTTATGACCCTCGATGATCTGAAGGCGATCGAGGCCTCGTTGTTTCCGCGGCCCAAGCGCGTCGCACTGGAGCTGTCGCTGTGAGCCTTCCGCGATTGCCGAAGGCGCTCGTGCAGCGGGCCGTGACGGATGCGCTGGCGGAGGATCTGGGGCTTGCCGGCGATCTGACGACGGATGCTACGGTGGCGGTGGATGCGACGGCGGAGGCCGTGATCGCGTCTCGGCAGGTGGGAGTAATTGCCGGGCTTGATCTGGCGGAGGCGGCCTTCGCGGCGATGGACGCGGCCTTGCGGTTTGAGCGGATCAGCGTGGATGGTGCACGCGTGGAGCCGGGCGACGTGGTCGCGCGGATTTCTGGGAATGCGCGCGCGATCCTGACGGGCGAGCGGGTGGCGCTCAATTATTTGGGGCGGCTGTCGGGCATTGCGTCGCTGACGCGGCGGTATGTGGATGCGATCAGCGGGACGAAGGCCGCCATTGCGGACACCCGCAAGACGACGCCGGGGCTGCGCGCGTTCGAGAAGTACGCCGTGAGATGCGGTGGCGGGCAGAACCATCGCACGGGGCTCTTCGACGCAATCCTGATCAAGGACAATCACATCGTGGCGGCGGGCGGTGTGGAGGCGGCGATCGCGCGGGCGCGGGCGTACGCGGGGCACATGGTCAAAATCGAAGTCGAGGTTGATACGCTGGAGCAACTGGCGCTGGTGCTCAAACACAAGGTCGATGCGGTCCTGCTGGACAATATGACGCCGGAGACGTTGCGGGCGGCGGTGCGGCAGGTCGGCGGGCAGGCGCTGACGGAGGCGTCGGGCGGCGTGAACTTGACGACCGTGCGCGCAATTGCGGAGACGGGCGTCGACCTCATCTCGGTCGGGGCGCTGACGCATTCCGCGCCTGTGCTCGACCTTGGCCTTGATTTTAAAGGGTAAGCAGCCGGCGCATTAATAGATGCGGCTGCACTTGCTTGCTTTTGCCGCAATCATCACCCAAGTGCATTGCAGCCAGCGCGGCGGGCAAAGACCCGCGCCGTGCGGGCGGATGAGGAGATTATGACCTACATTGTCATCTGGGGCTTGGTCGCGGTCACGTCGGCGATCATCGGCGGCGTTCTGGCGGCGATGAAGAACCGCGACTACTCGTCGTGGGCAGCGTGGTGCTTCATTTTCCCGCCGTTCGTGATTGCCATACTCCTGACGCCAAAAAATCCAGGACCGCCGCCCACGCGCCGCCGCTTGGGCGATGACGGCGATCCCGACCGCAGTTTTCTCTAGCTGTTCGGAGCGGCTCAGCTCGCGCCTTTGCGCCGCGCGATGATCGCTGCGCGGGCTGCTGCAAGGCGCGCGATCGGGACGCGAAACGGCGAACAGGATACATAGTCCAAGCCCAGTTCGTGGAAAAAGGCGACGGAGGTTGCGTCGCCTCCGTGCTCGCCGCAGATGCCGATCTTCAGGCCGGGGCGGCCGGCGCGGCCACCGGCAACACCAATGCGGATCAATTCGCCGACGCCGGCTTCGTCGATGGAGACGAACGGGTCGCGCTCGAAGATGCCTTTACCGGAGTAGTTGGATAGGATCGGCGCGGCATCGTCACGCGAGAGGCCGAGTGTGGTCTGGGTCAGATCGTTGGTGCCAAAGGAGAAGAACTCCGCACCGTTCGGCCCTTCGCTCAATTCCTTGCCGCGGAGCGCAGCGCGGGGCAACTCGATCATGGTGCCGATCTGATAGATGAGGCGCTGGCCGGTTTCGGTTTCGATCTTGGCGGCGGTTGAGCGGATCACGCCCGCCAGAATGTCGAACTCGCGGCGGTAGGCCACGAGGGGAATCATGATCTCGGGCTTGACCGTGCGTCCCATCGCCTTGCCGGCATCAATGGCGGCCTCGAAAATCGCGCGGGCCTGCATCTCCGTGATTTCAGGATAGCGGATCGCAAGGCGGCAGCCGCGGAAGCCCAGCATTGGGTTGAATTCGGATAACTCGGAAACGCGCGTCTTGAGTCGATCGAGCGTGATGCCGAGCGCTTCGGCAATAGGTGCGAGTTCGGCTTCATGCCGGGGGAGAAATTCGTGCAGCGGCGGATCGAGCAGGCGAATGGTGACGGGATCGCCGTCCATGATGCGGAAGAGTTCAGCAAAGTCTGAGCGCTGCATCGGCAGAATTTTCGCAAGCGACGCGCGGCGGCCCTTCTCATCGCTCGCACAGATCATCTCGCGCATGGCCAGAATGCGGGAAGCCTCGAAAAACATGTGTTCGGTGCGGCAAAGACCTATGCCTTCTGCGCCAAGTTTTTTTGCCTGGAGCGTGTCGCGGGGGGTATCGGCGTTGGCGCGGACCTTGAGGCCGCGAAACGTATCGGCCCACGAAATGAGCGTTGCGAAATCAGCGGAAAGTTCCGGCTGTTTCATGGGGACGGCGCCGGCGAGGACTTCGCCGGTTGTGCCGTCGATTGTGATGGTGTCGCCACGCTTCAGGGTGCGGCTGGCGGTGCGGACGGTGCCTTGGGCAAGATCTATTCGGATTCCGCCGGCGCCGGAGATACAGGGTAGACCCATGCTGCGGGCGACGACGGCGGCGTGACTGGTCAATCCGCCGCGCTGTGTCAACACGCCGACGGCGGCGCTCATGCCGTTGATGTCTTCGGCGCTTGTCTCGACGCGCACGAGGATGACGTGGCGGCCCTGCGCGCGCATGACCTCGGCCTCTTCCGACGTCAGAACGATTTCGCCGGTGGCCGCACCTGGGGAGGCGGGAAGGCCGCGGGCGATGAGATCCTTGGCGGCGCCCGGCTCGATGCGGGGATGAAGAAGGTGGGAGAGCGCCTGCGGCTCGACCATCATTACCGCTTCGTCGCGCGAGATGATTTCTTCTTCGACCAGGTCGACGGCGATCTTGAGCGCGGCTTCGGCGGAGCGCTTGCCTGAGCGGGTCTGGAGCATCCAGACTTTGCCTTCCTGGATCGTGAATTCCACATCCTGCATGTCGCGGTAGTGGGCTTCAAGGCGGGCGAAGATGTCCTTCAGTTCCGCGAAGGAGCCGGGCATGACGGTTTCGAGCGAGGCCTCCTTTGCCTTCATTTCCTCGCGGGCCTTCTCGGTCAGCCGCAGCGGCGTTCGCGTGCCGGCGACGATATCTTCGCCCTGCGCGTTGGGCAGGTATTCACCGTAGATTTCTTTGGCGCCGGTCGAGGGGTTACGCGTAAACGCGACACCGGTAGCCGACGTTTCGCCGCGATTGCCGAAGACCATCGCCTGCACCGTGACGGCGGTGCCCATGTCCTCGGAGATGGCGTGGAGACGGCGGTAGCTGTCGGCACGCTCGTTGCGCCAGGAGCGCAGGACCGCGCTGATGGCGCCCCACAGCTGCTCTTTCGTATCCTGGGGAAAATCGCGGCCGATCTCGGAGCGGATGGCGTCCTGGTAGCGGGCAATCACATCGCGCCACTGGGCGGCGGAGAGTTCGGTGTCGGAGGCCAGCGCGTTCAGGTTTTTGAAGTTGTCCAAGAGGTCGGCGAAAAGGCCGTGGTCGACGCCGAGGACGACATCGCCGTACATCTCGATAAAGCGGCGGTAGCTGTCGTAGGCGAAGCGCTCGTCGCCGGAGGCGCAGGCGAGCCCGGCGACGGTCTCGCCGTTGAGGCCGAGATTGAGGATCGTGTCCATCATTCCGGGCATGGAGATCGCCGCGCCCGAGCGGACGGCCAAAAGCAGTGGATTTTGCGGATCACCAAACGCGGCACCGGTTGCCTGCCCCATGGCTGCGACGGCGTCGCGGACTTCGCTTTCCAGTCCATCGGGCAGGACTTCACCGTGGGCGAAGTAGTGGCGGCAGACGCGGGTGGAAATGGTGAAGCCTGGCGGGACGGGCAGGCCGAGCCGGGACATCTCGGCCAAATTGGCCCCTTTGCCGCCGAGTTCCTCGGTGAGACCTGCATGGCCATCCGTACGATCGGGGCCGAACCGATATACCCAAGCTGGCATGACGTGCTGCTTCCGGTCGCGTTCTCAGCGCCCCTTCGGTTGGGCGCCGGACTTGCGTCGCGACCCCTGGGCGTCGCGACATCGCCTCAGGATGCTGGCATAGCAGGTCGAGGCAGGGTGCAAAAGGCAGCGTTCAGCCGCCTTGTAGCTGCGTCCCGAATTGATTACGCCATCCCCCAACTTTCACCTGCTGCGAGAGCCCCATGAATTCGCAACTGCCCACCGTTCTCGAAAAGCTAGACCAGAACCGGGAAGCTGGCCTTGCCCGGCTGTTCGACCTGTTGCGGATCGACAGCATCTCGACCGATCCGGCGTTTGCGCCGTCATGCCGGCAGGCCGCGGAGTGGTGCGCGGCGACATTGCGGGAGATCGGGTTCGATGCGTCGGTTCGCGATACCACAGGGCATCCGATGGTTGTCGGACATGATCGCAAGCAGCGGGCGGCGGGACAGCCGCATGTGCTTTTTTACGGTCACTACGACGTGCAGCCAGCCGATCCGCTGGATTTGTGGACGAGTGGGCCATTCGAACCACGCATTGTCGAAGAACCGGGCAACGGCAAGGTTATCGTCGCGCGGGGCGCGCAGGACAACAAGGGCCAGTTGATGACCTTTTTCGAAGCGGCGCGGGCTTGGAAAGAGGTCGCGGGCGAACTCCCCGTGGCGGTTTCCGTCATGTTGGAGGGCGAGGAAGAGTGCGGATCGCCGTCGCTGCCGGGATTTTTGGCGCGTGCCGGCGATGAATTGCAGGCCGATCTCGTGCTCGTGTGCGATACGGGGCAGTGGGACAAGGACACGCCGGCCATCACCACGATGCTGCGCGGTCTGGCAGGCACGGAAGCGATCGTGACCGGGCCGTCGCGCGATTTACATTCGGGGATGTACGGTGGCCCAGCGATCAATCCGATCCGGGCGTTGGCCAAGGCGATCGCTTCGATCCACGATGATCATGGCCGGATTGCCATTTCTGGGTTTCTGGATGGGATCGTGCCGTTGCCGGAGGCGCAGCGGGCGCAGTGGACCGGTCTGTCGGCGACCGCGGAAGAGCCGTTCCTGGCTTCGGTGGGGCTAAAGACTCCGGCGGGGGAAAAGGGCTGTTCGGTGATCGAGCAGTTGTGGGCGCGGCCGACGGTGGAGTTCAACGGCATCACCGGCGGGTATCAAGGCGTGGGCTCAAAAACCGTCATCCCTTCGAAAGCGTCCGTGAAGATCACTTGCCGGCTGGTGCCGGGGCAGGATCCCGATCGCTGCTTGGCGCTGTTGCAAGATCATATCCGCGCCAACCTGCCGCCCGACTGCACGGTGGAGTTCATCGGCACGCGGGGGGGCGCGGCAGTGGGCTTCGATACTGCATCGCCGGCCGTTCAAGCGGCGGCAAAGGCTTTAGAGGCGGAGTGGGGAAAGCCGCCCGTCCTGATGGGGTGCGGTGGGTCAATCCCCATCGTGGGGTCGTTCAAGGACACGCTCGGCATGGATAGCCTGCTCGTCGGCTACGGACTTGACGACGACCGCATTCACAGTCCGAACGAGAAGTACAATCTGACGAGTTTCACCAAGGGTGCGCGCAGTTGGGCGCGCATTCTGGCCGCTTTTGCCGAGGGCGGCCGATAAAGGCCTTTCCCGGCGCCGGGCATGGCGCTTGCCGTGATGCCCGCTAAGGTGCGCGGCCGTTCAAGGAGCCAAATCACGTGCGTATGATGCCCATTCTGTTCCGTCTTATCTTGTCCCTCAGTTGCGCCGGTGGATTGTCCACGATGGCTCAGGCGCAGTTGCGTTGGGACGATAGCGGCCGCGAGGGCCGGCAGGAGCATGTGGCCGGCAAATTCGACTACTACGCGCTGGTCCTGTCATGGAGCCCGACACACTGTTCCACGCCGCAGGGCGAAGACGACGACATGCAGTGCAATCGGCGCGATGGGAAGAAATACGCCTTCGTACTGCACGGGCTTTGGCCGCAATACACGCGAGGGTGGCCACAGGATTGCCGGACGCCGCGGCGGCCGTTCGTGCCCGACAGCGTCATCAATTCCATGCTCGATATCATGCCGAGCCGCGGGCTCGTGATCCACGAGTACCGCAAGCACGGCACATGTTCGGGCCTCGACGTGCAAGGCTACTTCACGCTGTCGCGGCAGCTGTTCAAATCCATTCGAATTCCGGCCGATTATACGAACCCATTCGAGACACAGTACGTCTCGCCGCGGGCTTTGAAGCGAGCGTTCGCAAGGGCCAATCCCGGATTGCCGGAGGCAGCCATTGCAGTATCGTGCGCGCGCGGCAGCCGGGGGCGTCTCAGGGAAATCCGGATCTGCTTCTCCAAGGACGCCAAGCCAATCGCCTGCGGTCAGAACGAAGACGAGCGCAAACTGTGTTCGACCGAGGAAATGGCGGTGCCGCCGGTGCGATCGATGAAGCCCGACGAAGGCGGGCTGGGCAGCGTGCGATCGTCGCCGTTGCCGGGACCGCGCTGAGGCACCAAAAGCGCCGGTTCGCCGCCCGACTATTGTGGAGAGACCTCCCTGGACGGCTTTTCCGGGCCGGGGCGCGCTTGCGGGCGTGAGGGTGCGGCCCGCAAACTGGCTGCATGATTCGAAGCCGCCGCGTTTTAGACCGATTTGAGGGACACGAGGAATCGCGTTCGCTTGCCCGTGCTTTCTGGGCAGGCGGCGGCTTCGTCGCGGGGGTCGTGTTCTGGCACCTCATCGGGTTCTGGTCGATCGTGAGCGTGGCCGTTCTGGGCGGTGGCACGACGCCGTCTGCAACGGCACCGGTGGCCATCGCGCGCAAGGCCCCGGTGCCGTTGGAGACCGGCTCGATCGCAGTCCGTGCGCCAGGTTGTGTGGCGCTAAGTCTCGACCGGCGGAGCGGCGAGACCCGATCGGCGCCATGCCGCACCGGAGCCTTTCACCACATCAATGCAGGGCTGGGGGGCAAGGATGACAGGGCCGAGATCGCACCCGGCTGGTCAACGATCTTGCAATAGAATGGAGAAACCGTCCGCCCAAAACCTATTCCCATTTAAATTCAGCGCTTAACCTCATGTTAGTTATAAGCGTTCAATCTTCTTCCAAGGGCAGCTGTGGGACGCTGCGTTGGGGAATGACATCATGCTCGAGTTATTGGCGCGTCTGTTCCGCGTTTTTTGGCGGCAGGACTTGGGGGGCACCGGCGGCAACGCGGTGATCCTGGATTTTTCGCCGGCTGGGCAGCCGGTCTTGGGTGAGGATGTTGCAAAACCTGCAGCGGCGCCGGTGGCCTTTATCCGGCGGGCCGGTCATGCGGCTTTGCAGGCGGGACAGCCTACGCCGGTCACGCGGCACCTGTCCGCACAGTTGCATAGTGTTTCCAGGCTCAATGGGCCGTCGAACCGGGCCCGCCGCGTCTCAGCGACGGCGCGCGCCAACAAGCCCAAGCCGATGGCAGCAGCATCACCCTTGAAGCGCGCGCCGGCGGTGAACCCCGGCATGGTGATCGGGCGGATCGCCAAGACGAGCGGGCGCGATAGCGCGGCGATCGTGAATCTGGCCGAGGTTCGCGCTGAGGCTCGGCGAGCGACGCTCGTCGACGCGGTGGATCGCGAGATTGTGGCGCTCTTTAACTGAGTTTGCTGGCTATTGGTCAGGCCGTTTTCTTCAGCCGCTCGACGCGCCAGTTGACCGGGGCGCGCGCAATGAGCCCCATACCTTCGGGGCCCGATTGGGGGCCCAGCTTGGTGGGGTCGAGGCTCCACTTACGCGCCACCTGCATGACGTGATCTTCCGTCGGGTGCAGGATCAGGGGGCCGCCGGCGTCGCCGCGGCGGTCGCGCACACCGCGCAATTCGAAGAGTTTGAGACCTAAGGCGCGCTCTTCCTTGGTTGCTTTACCCTTGTTCCAGATGATGCCTTCGTCGCCGATGGCGAAGGCGCGGACGAGCCGGCCGTCGATGAGGCGCGCCCAGGCGAAAAGGTCGACTGGCGGAAAGGCTATGAAGAGTTGCACTTCCACGAAGCGGCCGCCGAGGTCGATCAGCAAGGGCATGGCCTTGTCGGCGAAGGAGCGGCCCATCGGCTGGGGCAAGGGAAGGCCGACGACCAAAGTCCAGCCGTTGACGGGCGGCGAGACAAAGACATGGTTTTGGCCGAGTTGGGGGTCGTAGACGGTGCCGATGCCGGAGTTCCAATTGCAGGGCTGGCCGGCGGTCACTCCCAGCGCCTCGACGATGGCGGCGGTATCACGGGACCGGATGGCGAGCCAGGCCATCTGGTAGCCGAAAGCGACGGGCTTATCGGGGGTGGTCGGGTAGACGACGCGGCCGTGGCCGATGCGCGGGGCCAATTGAAAGGCCGCCACGGCTACGGTTGCGATCACCATGATGAGTATTGTGAGAATCACATGTGCCCCCGCTAACGCGAGTTAACTGAGGGCGGTGGGCCGGATCAAGACGCGTGGGTAAATTTTGGAAGGGCAAACGAGACCAGCTGCCGACCGTTCCAGGCTGCGGGGGCATGTCCGGGACGGGGGCGGCTGGCCTCTAACTGCTCCCGATCCCAGCCGCGAGAGGGCGTGCAGCGTGGGATCGTCCGGCGAAAGACCGGCTGAGCAGATGTAGGAAATCTGTGCAACGCCCTATTGACGAGCAGATGACGGGTGCATGACGCGGTGGAAGGGCTCGCCTGTTCCCCAAGGCACTCGATTTCACCGCAATGATCCCTATCTCTGGCACGTTCAATCACGCCGTCTCAGCAAAGGACAGAAAACCTTATGGCACCCTCCAGTTCCGTTCCCGGTATCGGCAGCCGCACCGCGGTGCGCCGCGGCGGCGCCGACGATGTCGATTTTGAGATCAAAGGGCATGAGATGCAGTTCGTCGAGGTCGAGTTGGACCCGGGCGAGAGCGCCATCGCGGAGGCTGGATCGATGATGTTCAAGGACGCGAGCGTCCACATGGACACAATCTTCGGCGACGGGTCGCATGCCAGCAAAGGTTTCGGCGCCAAGCTGTGGAGTGCGGGCAAACGGCTGCTCACGGGCGAGAGCCTGTTCATGACCGCGTTCACCCATCAGGGGCAGGGGAAAGCGCGCGTAGCGTTCGCGGCACCGTATCCAGGCAGCATCCAGGCGTTTCATCTGGGCGAGATGGGCGGCGCGCTGGTGGCGCAGAAGGACAGCTTTCTGGCGGCGGCCAAGGGCGTGACGGTCGGCATCCACTTTCAAGAGCGGATCATGACGGGGCTGTTCGGCGGCGAGGGCTTCATTATGCAGAAGCTCGAAGGCGACGGCTGGGCGTTCGTGCACTTTGGCGGAGCGATCGTAGAGCGGACGCTGGCGCCGGGCGAAGTACTACACGTGGATACGGGTTGCGTGGCGGCGATGACGCCGGACGTGGATTTCGACATCGTGCGGGCGGGATCGGTGAAGTCGATGATCTTCGGCGGCGAGGGCGTGTTCTTTGCGGAGATCAAAGGGCCGGGGAAGGTGTGGCTGCAGAGCTTACCGTTCTCGCGGCTGGCCGGGCGCATTCTGGCCAATTCGAGCCCGGTAGCGGGAGGCCATGGCGAAGGATCGGTGCTGGGTGGGCTCGGCGGGATCTTTGATGGTGACAATAGTTCTTGATCGCGACTTCCGACACGCCTGCGGCGCGCCGGCTGGACGGCGCGTGGCAGCGGCGCAAATAAAAACGGGACCCGTGAGGGTCCCGTTTCCGTTTGAGGCATGTGCGCCGGATTAGGGCAGCGTGACCTTGGCGGTGAAGACGAAACGCTCGTCTGCGAGGCCCAGAGACTCGTCGGTCGAAACGTTCGTATCCCAATAGCGGAAGTCCATCGAGAACTTCTCGACGCCGAGTGTAATGCCCGCGTTCCAGTAAACGTAGTCGGCAACGTAGAGTGGATCCGTCGGATCTACCGACGCACCGTTGCAGAAGAACGGGCACTTGCCGTCTTGATCTTCACTGTAGCCAACACCGCCGCTGAGCGTGGGTGAGAAGATACCCATCTGCGGCAGGGCGTACGACAGCAAGCCTTCGATCGTGTACGTCTCTGCGAAGTTGCTCTGGCTGGGCGTATACCAGAAGGTAGCGCCGCCCGTCAGGCCCTTCAGAAGTTCCATCGACGCGCCAGCCTTGAGTTCGACGTACTCGAGGTCGACGGATGCGGCGGGATAGAGATAATAAACGGCGCCGAAGTCGAAGGTTACCGGGCCGAGCACCGGCTTGATACCGGCGTACAGATCAAGTTCCCAAGGCTCATAGTTGAAATTGTCGATGTTCGAGCCCCAAGCGCCGGCATAGAAGATGCCGTAGGTCATGTCGATCGAGCCCTGGGCCGCCGGGTTTTCGTTGGTGAACGACAAACCGCGGAAGATGTAATCCGAGGTGCCACCGACGGTGATCGACCAGCCGAATTCGCGATCTTCAGCAGCGGCCGGAGCGGCCGACGCGGCGAAGGCGAGGGCGGCTACGCTCGCGGCTCCGAGAAGTGTTTTCTTGATGGTCATGCTTAAAACCCCCGTCCATTGTCTCTGCACCGGCCCCGCGTCTCCCACCCGCAACCAAGTGGTCGCAATTGAATCGGCGCCTGCTGGAGATCAGAAAAACAGGAAAATGCCCCCATTCACAAGCGAAGACCGCTGTGCCGGCTTGGGTTCGAGTCACGGTGTCACACATCGGCAACTGCCTACGGTTATTGGTCAAATGGGTGCCAGGAATCGCACCTTTTTTGATCAGGCTTCCTGGTCCGTCCGGTCGCACCTGACCGTTTTCCCGGCATCCCTGCACGCTGCAGTGCAATCTGCCAGTTCATCTCGAGGGGCCTCGTCTGGCGTATAAGGGGGTGCTAAGGCCCCTCAGGCCGCCTTTTCCACGCCCACTCCCCCGATTCATCCGCCCACTCGATAGGTTTCCCGCATGCACACGGCCCCTGCCCGCCCCGTTGTTCTCATCACTGGTGCCGCGCGCCGGATCGGTCGGGCGATTGCACTCGATATGGCGGGGCGAGGTTATGATGTTGCGATCCATTTCCGGCAGTCGCGGGATGCTGCTGACGCGGCGGTAGCCGAGATGCGCGGGCTCGGCGCGAGGGCTGTGGCAGTGGCGGGCGACCTTGCCAAGCCGGAGGATGTGGCGCGGCTGGTTCCAGAATGCTGCGCTGCACTCGGTGCGCCATCGGTCCTCGTCAACAACGCGAGCGAGTTTCAGCCCGACTCGGTTGGGACCACGACGCTTGAAAGCTGGACTGCGCACCTCGACATCAATCTGCGCGCGCCGGTGTTCCTGGCTCAGGATCTGGTGCGTCATCTGCCGGCTGGAACCGACGGAAATATCATCAATATCATCGATCAGCGGGTGTGGAAGCTGACGCCTGAATTCTTCTCCTACACACTCTCAAAGGCGGGTTTGTGGACGGCGACACGAACGCTAGCGCAAGCACTCGCGCCCCGTGTCCGTGTCAACGCCATCGGGCCGGGGCCAGTCTTGAAGAGCATCCACCAGACGCAAGAAGATTTTGCCGCCGAGGTCGCTTCGACGCTTCTACACCGCGGGCCCTCGACGGCGGAGATCGCTGCCGCGGTACGCTTCATTCTCGAGGCGCCGGCAATGACCGGCCAGATGATCGCGCTCGACGGCGGGCAGCATCTGACATGGAGCGAGGGTGAGCATAATCCCACTGCGATCAACGCGTTAGCTGATGGCTCTTCATAGCAGCACAGGGCGCCGCCACATTTCCTCCGTTCCCTGCCCCAACTGACGCCGCAAATGTCAGCGACGAAGGGTGACTGCCGTGCGGGCCCCCTCGTTTACCGCTCTTTAAGGTTAAACCTTTAGGAACGGTTAGTTGTGTTGGGTGCCCTTGTCCGGGCGCCGCGTAAAGAACGGAAAAAGCCATGAGAGCCTTCGCCGGAGCGACTATCGCTGCAGTTGCGTGCCTGTTGTCCCCCGCCGTCTCTTCCAATGCCGCCGCGGCCGAATTGCCCGGCATCAAAGCCTCCTCATCCAACGCCGTGCCCGAATGCGCCACGCCCGGGCGGCTTATGGCGTTCCTCAAAAACCGAAATTCAAAACTGGCTGAGCGCTACGACGGCCTCGCCACCGAATACATGCGTCACGGCGAAGACCTTGGTGTCCGCTGGGATTACGCGTTCTTCCAGATGATGCTGGAGACCGGCAACGTCACCTACAAAGGCGACGTGAAGGCTGACCAAAACAACTTCGCCGGACTTGGCGCCACGGGCCGCGGCGCACGCGGCGAAAGCTTCCCCGATGTTTCGACTGGCGTGCGCGCACATCTGCAGCACGTCAAGATGTACGGCGGCGAACGGGTCGAGGATCCGGTGGCGGAGCGGACCCGCAACATCCAGGATTGGGGCGTTCTGACCGACTGGCAGAAGACCATCAAAGCACCGATCACCTACACACATCTGGCGAAGAAGTGGGCGCCAACAAGCAAAGCCTACACGCGCGATATCGCCGGCATCGCGGACGCGTTCTACGAGAGCGTTTGCAAGGACAGCGATCCGCGGCCTGAACTGGTTACCGAAGCCCGGCAGGGCCGTACCTCGCCCGCTAGCGCCGCGGCTGCCAAGGCTGCGACCGTTCCTACGATTTCGAAGGCTGACGCGGCCCCCGCCGGCAAGGGCGCTGAAATCGCCAAGAACGCTATCGCGGAACAGCGTGCTTCATCCGACATTCCCACTCGCACGGGTCTAGGTGCAGGTGAACTGGCCAAGGCCGTCGCTGTAACAGCGCCGAAGGAGCCCTCGGGTCCATCTCCGAGCGTGAAGATCCTCAACGCCACCCCGTCGGAGACGGCTGATACACCCTCCAATGGTCTTCCGCCCGAGAGCGACGCCGCGAAGGTGGCGACGGCAGCCTTTACCGGTCAGGCCGCAGCGGCAACCGCCGGGAAGGCCAAAACTGCAGAAGCCAAACCTGCCAGTTGCCGGGTTTGGACCGCCAGCTACGGCGGAGCGAAGGCGATCATCATCAAGGCATCAGCAGCGGGTGCTACCAATTACACCGTCCTTGATGTGAACGAGGGCGCGGAGAAGAAGGAAGCCGAGGCCTACATCAGCGCCTACGCCAAGGGCGGGGAAATGGTGGGCGAGTTCGGATCGCCAACACAGGCGCTCGATAAGGCTTTCGAGTTGTGCCCGGAAGGCTGAGGCGTCGCTGCCGCTTTCGATGACCGCATAGACGATACCGCGAGAGAGGATTGCCCGAATGACGCGCCGTCCTCTCTTGTCGCCCCGGTGGGCGCTTGCTCTGATTGCGGGCGGGACCATCTTTGTGCAGCCCGTTGAAGCTGCCAAACCGTTATTGCCAGAGATTAGAACGACGGAGCAGAATCGCGTGCCGCGGTGCGTGACCCCGGACCGCTTGATGGCGTTCTTGCGTTCGCGCAATCCGCGCCCCGATCCGCGCTTTCGAGACATCGCGCGCTACTACAAGCAGTGGGGCGATGCGTGGCGAGTACGGTGGGATTACGCCTTCTTCCAAATGGCGATAGAAACCAATTTTCTCACCTACCGTCAGCCGAATGGGAAGATGGGCGATGTCGATCCGCGGCAGAATAACTTTGCCGGCATCGGCACTACGGGTGGCGGCGTTCCGGGCGACCGCTTTCCGGATGTGAAGACGGGCGTGCTGGCGCAGATCCAGCACCTCGTTGCGTACTCAGGCGAGCGGCTCGCCAATCCGGTGGCCCCGCGCACGCAATTGAAGCAGGACGACATCATTGAGGCGTCGATGCGGCTCAACCGGACGGTTCGGTTCTCGGACTTGTCGCGGCGGTGGGCGGTGGATCCGAAGTATGGATCGTCGATTGCCTGGGTGGCGGAGCAATTCCGCCAGCAACATTGTCCGAACCCCGATGCGGGGCCGCCGGAAGTGGTCGCGCAGAGGCCAGCTAAAAAGCCGCCAGCGCTCAAGATCAGGCCTGTTGAGGCGGTCGCCAGCCAGCGGCCAGAGCCCGATGCCACGGCTCCGAAGGGGCCAGGCGTTTGTCTTATCCAGACGGCCTCTTATGGTGGGCGCGCGACCGTTTTGATCCGGCATGAGACCGCCCAGCGCACGGAATTCACCGCCTTGACCGTGCTCGACGGGTTCGAGGGCAGCATGACGGATCAATACATTCTGGCGCGCGCGCCAGGGGCTCAACCCATCGGGTCGTTCCATGATCAGACGGCGGCGCTTGCTAAGGCGCGGGAGCTTTGTCCGCCCGAGTCCGCATCCCAGCCCGCGCAAGAGGCCTCGGCGCGCTGACATGCGTCAGTGGGTGTATCGCTGGCCTTGATCCTTCGAGGCGTCCTGGGCGTAATGGGTGCGAACCGACCAGAAAGGTTGCTCCCCATGCTGCGCTCGCTCGCATTGAAGGCTTTTTCCATGACCCTGCTTGTTTCGACGGCCGCCGCCGTGTCCGCCGCGGATGCCCCGCAGACGGGCAGCGCCCACGACTTCTCTTTCACCTCGATCGACGGCAAGCCAATGCCGCTATCGGACTTTAAAGGCAAGGCGGTGTTGGTGGTGAACACCGCGTCGTTCTGCGGGTTCACGCAGCAGTACAAGGGTCTGCAGGCGCTTTACGAAAAGTATGAGGCGAAGGGCTTTGTCGTAGTCGGCGTGCCGTCGAACGATTTTGGCGCACAGGAGCCGGGGTCGACCGCGCAGATCAAGGAGTTCTGCGAGGGCGCGTTCGGGATCACGTTTCCGCTGACGGAAAAGGTGCCGGTGACGGGTGCTGCAGCGCATCCATTCTATCAATGGGCGGTGGCAACGTTGGGGCCCAAAGCCGCGCCGGGTTGGAACTTTCACAAGTATCTGGTGGGGCGCGACGGGCGCATCGTGTCGTCGTTCTATTCGGGTGCGGCGCCGGATTCGAAGGAGATCGTGGCGGCGGTTGAGGCGGAACTCGCCAAGTCTGCGGACGGCATCGCAACGCAGTAGGCGTCAACCGGTCCGCGCGGCGGGAAAGATTTTGTATCCAACAAGGGCCCAGATGATGCCTGCTGCAAAGCCGACCAGAAGCATGCCGGCTTCGCCGCCCAGCGCGTGGATACTGAACAGACCGAGAGTGGCTGCGAGCCAATATAGCAGGAACCCCGCGAACGCACCGGCGAAAGCGGCGACGGGGATTTTCTGCCATTGGTCGGCAGTGCGGCCGAGGAGGAAAGCGACCAGGATGGTAGCCGGGTTGAGCACGCCAAGGAGAACCACGGTTTGGGGATCGAAAGGGTTGATGTCGATCACGCGCCCTTGCCTCCGTTACCTTCCGACTGCTTGCGCAGGTTTTCTTCCTCGTATTGGATGAACCAGCCGATCATCTGCCGCCAAAGGGCTTCGCACAGATCGGGCGAGACGCCCTTTTCGGTTGCTTGCACGCGAACCTTGTCGATGACCTGCTGAATGCGCCAGGGGACGACAGCGCCCTCGGCGGAATTCAGCTTCAATTGCCAAGCGCGGTCGACGTAGCCGAACCGTTCGGCGATGAGGTCAACAAGTTCGCGGTCGATACGGTCGATTTCATCGCGAACCTGGCTCATATCGGCGCATTCCCATGGCCGTTTCGGATCCATTGTTAGCGCCCCTTCGATGTTGAGAGCCACCACTTCTGCGGCGGCGTAATGCGGCCGGCGGCGTCTTCGATCACCTTGCCGGCGCGGAAGAGTGTGCCTTCGTCGAACGGCTTGCCGATGAACTGCAGGCCGAGCGGCGTGCCTTCGGAGGAGAGGCCGGCGGGCACCGACATGCCGGGGAGGCCGGCCATGTTGACGGTGACGGTGAAGATATCTTCCAGGTACATGGCGAGCGGGTCGCCGGTTTTTTCGCCAAAGGCGAAGGCAGGCGAGGGCGTCGTGGGCGTGAGCACCACGTCGACTTTGTTCCAGGCTTCGTCGAAGTCGCGCTTGATGAGCGTGCGGACCTTCTGGGCCTTTAGGTAATAGGCATCATAGTAGCCGGCGGAGAGCACGTAGGTGCCGATGAGGACGCGGCGGCGGACTTCCTTGCCGAAGCCGGCGGCGCGCGTTTCAGAATACATATCGGTGATGTCTTTGCCGGGCACGCGCAGGCCGTAGCGGACGCCGTCGTAGCGGGCGAGGTTTGACGACGCTTCGGCCGGGGCGACGATGTAGTAGGCAGGGAGCGCGTATTTGGTGTGGGGCAGCGAGATCTCATGGATCGTCGCGCCTGCTTCCTTCAGCCACTCGATGCCCTGCTGCCATAGGACCTCGATTTCCTTCGACATGCCCTCGACGCGGTATTCCTTGGGCACGCCGACGCGCAGTCCCTTTACGCCCTGGCGCATCTGAGCGGCATAGTCCGGCACGGGGGCGTCAACACAGGTGGAGTCCTTTGGATCGTAACCGGCCATGGCGCCGAGCATGAGGGCGGTGTCTTCGACCGTTTTGGCGATGGGGCCTGCCTGATCGAGCGAGGAGGCGAAGGCCACGATGCCCCAGCGGGAGCAGCGGCCGTAGGTGGGCTTGATGCCGACGGTGCCGGTGAGGGCTGCCGGCTGGCGAATGGAGCCGCCCGTATCGGTAGCCGTGGCGCCGAGGCAGAGATCGGCTGCGACCGCGGACGACGAGCCGCCGGAGGAGCCGCCGGGGACGAGCTTGGCATCGCTGCCTTTGCGTCGCCAAGGCGAAACGACGGGACCGAAGGCGCTGGTCTCGTTCGACGAGCCCATGGCGAACTCGTCGTTGTTGAGTTTGCCGAGCATCACGGCGCCGGCGTTCCAGAGGTTGGCGCCGACGGTCGACTCATAGGTGGGAACGAAGTTGCCGAGGATCTTCGAGCAGGCGGTGGTGCGCACGCCGTTCGTGCAGAAGAGGTCCTTGTGGCCGAGCGGGATGCCTTCGAGCGCGCGGGCCTCGCCCTTGGCGAGATGGGCGTCGGCGGCTTTGGCCTGGGCGCGGGCCTGATCCGGCGTGGTCAGCACGTAGGCGTTGAGCGCGCCGTTGCCGGCTTCGATCGCGGCGATGAAGGCATCCGTCAGTTCGGTGGCGGTGAACGCCTTTTTCTTCAACCCGTCGCGGGCTTCGGTCAGCGTCAGCTTGGTCAAATCCGTCAAAGCGCTCATTTCCTTCTCAGCTGCCGCATTTCACGAAGCGGTGCTCGTCGCCGTCGACCGCGACCGTGATGGCACCTGTCGCCGCGTCAATGGTGAACGTATCGGTTTGGGTCCATTCTTCAGGGCCTTCGACGCAGCTCATCTGAGCCTCGTAGACGCGGCCTTTTTCTTTTTCGGTGATGGAGATGAAATCGCAGCCGCCCTCCCAGGAGCGGAAGCCCTCGGAGGACAACGTTTCGGGAACGGTTTCGACGTTCTTTGGACCGCCAGCAGCGAGAGCGGCGACCTTCTCGCAGCGGCCTTCCATGGCGTACACTCCGTCGATGAACGTGGCGCGCTGGCCATCGGCGGATGCGGGCGCAACCGCGAACACGGCGGCGGCCAGCGCGGACGCGGACATGTTTGAGAGCCGGATCATGCGTCCGTTCCCTGCCGGCGAGCCAGGGCGTCGCGGTTCTGGATGTAATTCCGGCGTGAGTAGTAGAGGCTCACGAGCCCGAAAAGGATCGAGAGCGGCGCGTTGAGCTTTTCGGCGATTTCGCGGGCTTGATCGGCAATGGTCAGCACGGGGGCGCTCTGGGGACCAATCGAGCGCTCGGTTGCGGCTGGCGCGGTTGGCTTGGGTACGGCGAGCACGATGACGCCGGAGGCAATCAAAAGAAGCGCGAGCAGGGCAAAAATTTTGGTCATGTGGGACCTCGAACAGTCAGTGATTATTCAACGACCTTGGGCACGACGAAGAAATGGTCTTCGGTCTGGGGCGCGTTTTTCGTCACCTGATCGGGGATTTCGCCGTCCGTGATTTCGTCCCGGCGCTTTGGAAGCGCGATGGGGACGACACGTGTCATGGGTTCCACGCTGGAGGTGTCGACCTCGCCCAATTGCTCAACCCAGTTCAGGATGCCGGATAGCTCCTTCTCGAGAGCCTTGGCCTCGTCGGGCGTGACTTTGATGCGCGCAAGGCGGGCAATGCGCTGGACCGTCGCTTCATCGACCTGCATGGATGTCCCCTGGAACCGGTCTCGGGCGCTGCAATTCGGGCTGGCCCGGCCGGGGTTGTCTTAACGCCCTTTGCCGCGCGGGCGCAACACCATGCGGCGCTCGATGGTGTCCCGGGTTGCAGATAATCCAGGCGGGGTTCGGGAGATCAGAATGCGAGCACCTCGCCCACCTTGGGAACCGTCACGGGATTGGGCTTCATCTCGGTCAGGAACTGGTCGGCGTTGGGGGCGATGAGGCCGAAGGTGGCGTAGTGGCAGGGAATGACCGCCTTAAAATTGAAGAATTTTTTGCACGCCAGGGCGGCGGTGCGGGCGCCCATGGTGAAGCGGTCGCCGATAGGGACGATGCCGATGTCGGGCTGATGGATCTCGTTGATGAGCGCCATGCCGGGGAAGATGTCGGTGTCGCCCATGTGCAGGACGAAGTCTTGGGCGCAGACCGTGCCGCCAGTGTTCATGGGTTCGTATTTCTCGACGCCCTTGCCGGCGAGGTACGTGGCCAGTTCCCAGACAGCGAAAAGGGTGGCGCCCCGTTTTTTGCAGATTTCGGCGGTGTCGCCGAGATGGTCGTCGTGGCCGTGGGTGAGGGCGACGTGGGTGACGCCTGCGGTGACGGTATCCCAGTCGAGGCCGGAGGATTCGAATGTCGGGTTGCCCTTGAGGAAGGGGTCGATGAGAATGACACTGGCGCCCGTTTCGATGCGGAAGGCGGAGTGGCCGAGCCAGGTGAGCTTCATGTGTGTCCTCCTCGACTGGTTAAGGGGTGAGACTTGCTGAACGGTTTTCTATAAAGACCGGATCGCAGCTTTCAACTCCGGGACAATCGTGAGCGCAGACGACCAAGACAAGCCAGCGACGGGAACGACGTTTCAGGACATCGTGGCATTTTTTGCCGTGCTACCGCCGGGGCGGCGGCTGATCGGGATCGATGCGGGAACGAAGACGCTGGGGCTTGCGCTGTCAGATGTGAACCGGGGGATTGCCTCGCCGCTGGAGACGATCAAGAAGACGAAGTTCACGGCGGACGCCGCGCGGCTTCTGGAGATTTGCGCGGAGCACAGAATCGCGGGCCTCGTGCTGGGGCTGCCTATAAATCTGGACGGAACGGAAGGTCCGCGCGCGCAATCGACCCGGGCGCTGGCGCGCAATCTCAACAGGCTGTCGCCATTGCCGATCCTGCTCTGGGACGAGCGACTGACGACGGCTGAAGCCGAACGAATGCTGATTGCCGCCGATCAGACGCGAAAGCGCCGGGCGGAAGTGATCGACAAGCTCGCTGCCACGATCATCCTGCAGAATGCGCTCGACCGCATGCGCGTGGCGACCTGACCTCACGCCGCTACGAGCGGGAAGACAACGCCGATGGCCCAGGCGATGGCGATGGCATTGGCGAGGCCGGCGACCAGGGGATTGTTCGTGCGGGCGTAGACCCAGCGGCTGATGAGACCGAAGAAGACGAAGAACAGTATGATCAGCGGCACGATGATGATGAGGAAGAAGAGCCGTTCGAAATCGAGCGCCACAGCGATGGCGAGGGAGACGATGAAGGCCGCCTTGGAGGCAATGTAGGCGCCGCGCCCGCTACCGTCGCCGCGCGTCAACCATTCGTCCGCGAGGAAATAAAGCAGCGTGCCAGCGGCCATCGCGAGGATGAGCGGAGCGCGGGCAGCGGTGGGGACGAAGTTCGTGAATTCGGCGTGAATCGGCCAGACGACGATGAGGCCGTAGAGCGCGAGCAGGATCAACGTGGCGAGTGAAAGTTTGTCGGCGACTGCAAAAAGATCGGCGCGGGTGGGCAGACCTTTGCCGGTCCACCAGAGGCAGGCGGCGGTGAGAAGACCGTAAAGCGCGAAGTGGCAGGCGAGATAATCGCCGACGAGGACAGGCAGGAATTCGGTTGGGAGCGGGCGCAGCATTAGGGGTGTTGCGATCGCGGGGAGAAGAAGCGGCAGCCAGAGGTCGCGCCATGGCAAGCCGGCGCCCGTGTGCGCAGGCGACACCACGGGCAGGAGCGATGTGAGCGGCTTCACGAGTAGCGCAAGGCCGATGAAGAGCAGCGCGATCCAGCGGCCGCGTTCGGCGATTTGGATGCCGCCCGAGCGCGTGATGCCAAACGCCTGATCGAGCCAGGATTGCGCTTCGGCGAGGGTTTCGGGTCGGTAGAGTACGCCGACGTGTTCGGCGTAGGAGCTAAAATATGCACGGCGAGCAGAGCCTTTCGCGAACTCTCCGTAAGTGACGCCCGGCTTGGCTTCCGCGGGCGCAGAGACAAGGCTCGTGGCGCGGAGCGCTTCCGTTTTGAGAACGCCTTCCCAGTCGCCGACAATGATGAGGAGGTTTTTGGGCACGTCGCGTGTGACGGCGGGTGAGAACATCGAAACGGCGACAGTGGCGGCGACATCGGGGTTTTGTCCGACGGCGCGGACGATGATGTCGGACGCCATCGAGTGACCAAGGAGTGCGATGCGGCCGTCGCCGATGGTGCGGGCGTAGGTCAAGACCATTTCAGTTTCGGCGACGAGGGTTTTGGTCGCGCCGTCTTCGCGAGTGATGTTGCCGGTGAGGGGCTCGGGGTTGCGGCCGTGGCCGGCGAAATCGAACGTGATGGCGATGAGGCCGTTGCGGGCGAGTGTGTAGGCGAAGGAAACCATCAACGGTTCGGAGCCAGCGAAGCCATGCGCGATGACGACTACGGGGGCTATCTTGACGCCCGGACTGCGATAGATGGTGGCTGGGATGTGGCCGATCGCGACGGTTTCGGTGACGACGTAGGCGCGCGCGGCGGACAATTTCCACACAGACAGGGCGACAGCCAGCGCTGCGATGAGGGCGAAGGCGAGGGTCGACTTGTTGATCGGCATGCGGGGCTCAGTTCTCGCGACCCGGGCGGGGCAGTTCGTCGGCGGTGGGCTTGAGACCATAGGGTTCGACGAGGGCCCAAACGTGGGCGGGTACCATGTGGCGGACGCGGCGCGGCATGGCGCGGCGCAGGTGGACTACTGTTTCGCAGGCTTTCATTTCGAGGCGCGAGCGGGCGAATTCGAGACCACGCGGGCCGATCTTGGGCATCAGCCAACCGACGATGGGGCGCAGCCAATCGGGCATGGATCGGAGCGGGAGGCCGCCGGCGGCACGCTCGGTGTTGGCGAGGAAGCCGGCGACGGCGCTCTTTCGTTTGCCGGCGCTGCCGGGCGTGGAGAGGCGAACTTCGTCGCCCAGAAGATTCAAGAGTTCTTCACCGCGTTCGTTGCGCACGAGCAGCCACTGCTCGCCTTCTCCGCCCATGTAGCCGACGGTGATATCGGCCAAGACGTTCGTGTAATCGACGCAGGTGCGGCAGGTGAGGGGAAAGAAGTCTGAGGGGAGTTTGGAGATCGGCAGCTTCAAGAAGGGAATCTCTTTCTTGCTGCCGTCGGTGAAGCGCAGTTCGACATAATAATCGGTGCGGAATTCGAGATAGATGATGGTTTTGGGATCGTCCGCGAGGAGATCAAGAAACTTATGGAAATTCTCGGTCGTCGTGTTGTCGGAACACGGCGTGCCGATGACGTAGAGGCGATCGAGGCCGAGGGTTTCTTCGATGGAGCGGAGCGCAAAGACCTGACAGGGGATGCCGATGACGGCGATGCGCTTGTAGCCGCGGTCGCGGACCGGTTCGAGTAGCGCCAAGAGCGGCGCGTAGCCCATGCGCATGCCGCGCGCGCGGGCCATGCCTTCGGCGGCGGTGATGATCACCGGCATTGGCTTCCAGCTGTCGTCCGGGTCGGGCGCCATGGTGAGGACGGCTTCGACGGCGCCGGTTTCAAGCAGGCGTTCGGCGATGCGCGTCGTGACGCCTGTCCATTGGGCGCCGGGACGGGGCGCGGCGAGAGCAGCGCGGACCATGCGGCGGAAGGGGCCGAAGAAGGTTTCGTCGGGGCGGGTGGCGTCGCGTGCGCGGCCGTGAACTTTGGCTTCCATGGCCGGATAGTTGGGCTGAATGAACTGGCAGGCGCGGCCGCAGCGCTTGGCGTCGGCGGTGCGGGACAGGCCGCAGTCGGTGCAGAGTTCGCGCGGGGCGGGGTTCGCGAGCGGCGGGGCCCAGACGACATGGTCCGCGCCGGCGGCGATTTCGTGCTGGTCCATCCGGTCGGTTGCCCCTCGTCGTCTGTTTGGCTTGGCTGATCCTAGATTGTGTCAAGCCGGATGGACAGCCCTGAAAGAGAAGCGCCCGCCGGACGGGACCGGCGGGCGCTTCTCATGAGGCAGGGTAAGGTCGGGGCCTCGGTATTTTCCAAATCAGTACTGTTGGAACCAGAGCAGTCGCGGGGGCGGTGCCGACGGCTTGATCGGTTTGCCGAGGCTCGACTTGAACCACGGCTTGGGCGGCGGGCCGCCAAAGGCTGCGAAGGCGGGATCCGACTTCGGCTTGGGCTTGGGCTTCGCCTTATAGATGGCGGCCACGCCTTTGCGGAGTTCTTCGTTCTGGCGCTTGAGCACGAGTGCGGGATCGCGCGAAGCGATGAGCTTGATGGACTTACCGGCGAGCGCTTCGCTGTAGCGCTTGTCGTGACCGTAGACGTCCTTGAACTGCACCACCGCGCCGTCGGGGTTCACCCACGTCGTGAGGTACGTGTTGTGCACGGGGAGGTGTGTTTTGAGATCGATCCGGGTGCTGTCCTTGACCTTCAACTGACGGGCAACGTCTTCAGGCGACCAGCCTTCCAGCTCACCTAAGATGACTTCGGCGAAGCGATCGGGATTACGGACGCGGATGCAGCCGTGGGAGAAGGTGCGCTCGGTGCTGTTGAAGAGGTGCTTGTCGTTGGTGTCGTGCATGTAGACGTCGTGATGGTTCGGGAACATGAACTTCAGACGTCCGAGCGGATTGCCGGGGCCGGCGCCCTGGATGATCGGGACGTGGCGGATGTCGACTTTCGACCACTTGATGCGGGCCGGATTGATGACGCGGTTGCCGTCGCGGATCTGCATGCCGCGGCGGGCGAGAACGCCATAGTCGCCGCCGCGCATGTGCGGCAGGATCTGGCGGAGTTTGATTGATTCCGGCACGCCCCATTCGGGTTGAAAGATGACGTGGTCCATCTCATCGGAGAAGACCGGCGTCTGCGTGTTCGGTTTGCCTATGATGATGCGTTCCTGGTGGATGACCTCGCCGGCCTTGACGACACGGGTCTGGAATTCGGGCAGGTTGTTCCAAATGTAAATTTTTCCCATGTCATTGGGCATCGTGCGCCAGCGCTCGAGATTGACCAGGAATTTGTCGAGCTTCTCGCGGTTGGCGACGCGGGAGGGCGGCGCGGCGCGGTTTAAGATCTCGCGGACCCCATCGTCGACATAGCGTTTGGATTCATAGCCGGCGTTGTCGACGGCGGCGCGAATTTTGCGCATCAACGTGCGATCGAGCAGATCAGCATCTTCTGAGACTTCGAGGCCGAGGCGTTGGCGGATGAGGGGGACGTCGGGATGGCGCTGACCGGGGTCGATGCGCGTGCCTGGCTGTAGCAGCGGGAGAGGCTTGGGTGCTACGTCGCCGCGGGCTTCAAGATAGGCCGCGCGCAGGCGCTCGAACTGCGGATGCTTGGGGTGGAAGCTGCGCAGACCGGCGACCGGATCGCCGCCGTTGGCGGCAATGGCGCGGAACACGTCGCCGGCATAGAGCGTTTTCGGCGCAGCATCGAGCCAGCGCGAGAGTTGCGTGGCGTCGACGCGGCCGCCGCGAGCGTGCCACGCATAGCGGACGGCGGACACCGTAAGATCGACTTCGGCCGCGGCGCGGGCGGCGAGCGACGCTGCCGCGACCGGCAAAGCCGGGAGCTGGAATTGAGTGGGATCGAGACCGTACTGATCGGCCTTGGCCAGTTCGTCGAAAAGGATGTGTCCGGCCGGCGTCAGACCTCCGGCGTTGGTCCAGTGCGGGACGGCGTCGAATTCGCGGTAGTGACCGGCGAGCTGGGAAAGGAAGGCCTTTTCGACGGGATCGCGCTCGGCTTCCATGCGACGGTCAACTTCGGCGACGACAGCGGCCAGGGCCGTTCGCTGTTCGGCGCTCATTTCTTCCCCAGCGACCAAACCGATTGTTGCCGTTGCGGGCGCAGCCGAAACCGGAATGCCCCATCCTATTGTAACCGCTAAGGCGGCGACGGCACACCCAACCCAACGCATCGACACAAACTCCCCTAAACTTATGCTCCGCGGGCGCACTATTGCTGCAGTCACGGCCTCGCGCCAATCCCAGATCGTCAAGGAACGCCATCCCTGAACGGCTTTCCTTGAAACATAATAAACGAGGCACACAAATCGTTGCAGCAGCGATCTGTAACTTACTGATTTTCCAAAAAGCATTAAAGAACGGCGGAACACCTAAAGTTCCGTGCGCACGGTCAAATTCTAGGCACAAGGCCGGTGACGCGCCAGCCTGTGCCGGTGAAGGACATGGTGGCTGTGAGATCGGGGCCTGTGGCAGCGGGATCGCGGGCCAACCCTAGGAAGATGGAGGTGGGGCCGTCGAAGCCAGCGGACTTGATATTGCCGAGGCCTAAGCGGCGGCTTTCGGGGACAATGGGGGCGGCGGCATCGGCCGGTGGCGTGGCGGGGGGCGTTTCGGCGGCGGGCTTCTTGCCGAAGAGGTCACGGACGAGGCCGCCGACCTGTCCCATGAGGTCAGGGCCGCCGGTTTTGACCGACTTGATCAACTCGCGCAGGCTTTTGCCCTCGGCGTGCATGCGAATGATCGCTTGCGGGGTCAATATGGTGTCGAGGGAGGTTTCGACGAGTTTGGGGAGCGTCTCCTTGCTCATCTTTTCAATCAGGAGATCGCTGCCTGGGGCGCCCTTGGTGGCCTCCTTCAAATTCTGCTCGATAACGGAAGTGGCGGCGGGGCGCAGGGATTGGCGGACGCTAGGGAAATCGATGCCACGTTCGACGCCGGCGACGTCGCCGCTCTCCAGGGCTAACTTGAGCTGATAAGCCGACCACGCCGGCCAGGCGACGTAGAATAATCCAAGCAGAACAATGATGAGTGCTGAGATGAGGCGCATCGGGGCGGTTTCCTTGGGCCGTGGCGGGTGGGCGCAGCAGTGGGGCGCGGGCGGCAACCGTCGTTCTACAGAACAATTCCGGAAGCGTCACTTCATGCGACGGAGGCGGCGGCTTCTTTTCGTTGGGAGGTGACAGAGGGACAGCACGGGACCGCGGAAATCCCGGGAGTGGGGTTTCGGGCGCGGCGCGGAAAGGAGGGAATCATTTACAGAAGGGGGTCATCGCAGTGCTGTTTGATCGATTAGAACCCATGCCCCCGGCCGCTCAGCGGAAACTTTCCTCCGACAGTCCGACGCTTCAGGATGCGCTTGGCGTTCTTGAGCGCGTGTTCGGCTATCACAGCTTCCGGCTACACCAGTCGGCGATCATCGAGGCGGTGCTGGCGGGGCGGGATGCGCTCGTTTTGATGCCAACGGGCGGCGGGAAATCGCTGTGCTACCAGATTCCAGCCATTGTCCGCTCCGGCACGGGCATCGTTGTCTCACCGTTGATAGCGCTGATGCAGGATCAGGTGGATGCGCTCAAGGAAGCGGGCGTGTCGGCGGCGTTTTTGAATTCCAGTCTGTCGTTTCCCGAGCAACAATCAGTGGAGCGGCAGCTGGTGGCGGGTGCGCTCGATGTGCTCTACGTGGCGCCGGAGCGGCTGCTGCAGGAGCGGATGATCAACCTGCTTGGCCAGACGACGGTGTCGGTATTCGCCATCGACGAAGCGCATTGCGTGTCGCAGTGGGGGCATGATTTCCGGCCGGAGTACCGGCAATTGCGGATGCTGGCGGAGCGGTTTCCGGGCGTACCGCGGCTGGCATTGACCGCGACGGCGGATGAGCGGACGCGCGAGGAGATCGTCGCCGAGTTGAGCTTGGAGGGGGCGGAGCGGTTCGTCGCCAGCTTCGACCGGCCGAATATCCGCTACACGATTGCGGAAATGGGATCGGTCGGCGCGCGCGAGCGGCTGTGGCAGTTCATCGAGAGCGAGCATCCGGAAGACGCGGGGATCGTTTATTGCCTGTCGCGCAAGCAGGTTGAGGAGACGGCGGCGTGGCTTTCAGGCAAAGGGCGGCGGGCGCTTGCCTATCACGCGGGGCTCGATGCGCAGGTGCGGCGCAAGGCGCAGGAGCGGTTTCTCAATGAAGACGGGCTGATCATCGTTGCGACGATCGCGTTTGGTATGGGGATCGACAAGCCGGACGTTCGGTTCGTGGCGCACCTGAGCCTGCCGAAATCGATCGAGGCCTACTATCAGGAGACGGGGCGGGCGGGGCGCGACGGGGAGCCGGCGAATGCGTGGCTCGCCTATTCGCTGCAGGATGTCATTCAGCAGCGGCAATGGATTGCGCAGTCGGACGGGTCGGAGACGTTCAAGCAGGTCATGCGGCAGAAGCTCGATGCGCTCATCGGGCTCGGCGAGATGGTAACATGCCGCCGGCAAGCGCTGCTGGCCTACTTCGGCGAGCGTGACAGTAAGCCGTGCGGGAATTGCGACAATTGCCTGACTCCGCCGGCGACCACAGATGGAACGGTTTTGGCGCAGAAGGCGCTCTCGACGGTTTATCGCACCGGGCAGCGCTTTGGCGTCGGCTACCTCGTCGATGTTCTGCATGGCAAGGCGGATGAGCGCTGCATTCGCGCTTCGCATGACAAGCTGACGGTGTTCGGGATAGGCAAGGATACGGACGCGGCGGCGTGGCGCGGGCTTTACCGGCAATTGGTGGCACAGGGTTACCTGACAGGCGACGAGGACGGGTTCGGTACACTGCAATTGACCGACCGGGCGCGGCCACTGCTGAGGGGCGAAGAGACGTTTTTGATGCGCGTGGCGCCGGTGAGTGAGCGGGGCGGAAAATCGAAACGCGAGAAGAAGAGCCCGGCGGCGGCTGGCGTGCCGGCCCAACACCAACCGGCCTTTGCGGCGCTAAAGGCGTTGCGGGCGCGGCTGGCTGCGGAAGCGAAGCTGCCGCCCTATGTCATCTGTCATGACAAGACGCTGGCGGAGTTGGCTGCGATCCGGCCGCAGACGCTTGCGGCGCTCGGTGACATCACGGGGCTCGGCGCCAGCAAGATTAAACGTTACGGGCAGTCAATGCTCGATACATTGGCGGCGTTCGCGGGCCACCCCATGCTCAACAACCGGCTCCCTGCGACGGTGAACGAGACACTCGCCTTGCACTTACAGGGGCTCGACGCCGAAGCGATTGCGGCACGACGCGGATTGAATGTCGGCACCATCCATGGGCATTTCGCGGATGCGATCGAGGCCGGTCTCGTCGAGGCGCGCGAGGTTCTGAAAGACCTCGACGACAGCGATCTCGACGCAATCCATGCTGCGTTCGAGCGCTTTGGCACGCTGGAAAGCGGCAAACTCGGACCGGTGCACGGCGCGCTCGACGGCCGTTTTGACTATGGCCTGTTGAAGTGCGTGCTGGCGGAGTTGAGCTAACGCGGCGCGTCTCAGGCGCGGCGCTTGGCCATGCCGTCGCCGGCTGCAAGTGCCAAGCCGAGCAAAAGGCCGGAATGGAAGGCCCCGCTGGCGAGCGGCAAGAGCGCTTCGAACCAAATGAGACCCGGTGCTAGCGCCATCAGCGAAACCGAGACGATGTAGGCGGCCGCCAGCGGGCGCGCGATCGCAGATCCGAATCGCCAAGCGACGATGGCTGCGGCGGCCAAGGCCATGACGGCCTTAACGAAGGCCATGAAGCGCACGAGAATAAGGAAATCTGCGTCAGTTGCAGGGGCTGTAGCGTATATCGCGCCAATGCCTGCGCCGGCCGCCAGAGCGATTGCACCGGCACCGGCCAGGGCGAAACGCCGGGCGCGGCCTATTTCAACGGTCCATTCGGTCGATATTTGCTGGGGGCCGGTCAGCGTGACCATTTGTGCAAACCGTTGGTTGTTCGTGCTGGATCACCAAAAGCGCCGCGACACGGAGCGCTGTCAAGGCGTGGGATCGATCATGGATCCCGTGGATCCCGGATGGCCGGCCGAGATCAGGGAGACTAATCTCACCATTACGAGCAAACTTGCGATCTGTTGCCGAAGTGCCGCTTCCCTAAGAAGAATTAACTCCTATGTGGTAGACCAACCGGTGCAAGCGCATTACGCTTGAGTCATCAATGCTTTCTGGAGGCGCCCCGTGGCCCGAGCCCTGCTCAAATCGATGATGGTTGCCCTGCTTCTGACGGGCGCTGCCGCAGTCGCCGTTCCGCAGACGGCCGAAGCCCAGAGCACGGGTGCCAAAAAGGGCAAGCCGCTGACCGGCAAGTCGTACTATGGCCGCCGCGGTGGCTACACGGTTCGCAAGTCCGACGTCATTGGCGATACCCGCCGCCAGGACCCGTCCTTGAACGCCCGCACGTCGGGCGCACCGCTGCAGGGCGACTTCTTCTGGGAACAGCCGTTCTCGCCCATCGGCGGCAACACGGACTACATGCGTTAGTCCACACTGATTTCTAGATCGCTGATACGCCGGTCGCGGATCCATCGGGTTTGCGTGGAAGAGCTTTGCGCCATGTGTCCGGCGTCGAACCGGACCACTGGCGAAAGGCGCGCACGAACACACCCGCCTCCGAATAGCCCATGACCTGCGCGACCGCTGCGACCGGTAGATGCGTGTGGCGCAGCAATTGGCGGGCAATGCTGTATCGTGTTTCATTGACCAGCGTGCGCAGCGTCGTGCCCTGCTCGGCGAGGCGCCGGTTGACCGTGCGCGGGGTGAGGCCTGTGGCTTCGCAGACCATGCGCATGTGGGCGCGTTCCGCATGCAGTGCAGGCAATAATAGCCGCTTGATCTGATCGGCGAAGTCCGGCTCGACGTCGTTCCAATAGCCGTGGACGCGCTTTAATGCCTGCTGAAACTTGACCGGATCGGCGGTCGGGAGGGGCATGTCGATGGCGGTCTTCGGGTATGTGAAGCCAAAATGGTGCGAATTGAAAACGACCTTTGCCGGCTTAACGGCTACGCGGATTTCGTCGGCGGGGACGGCGGTTTCGCTGCAGCCGAGGAGAACCTCTTTCGGGAGCAAACAACATAGTTCCTGGACGAGCGCCACGCCGGCGCCAACGGACCCCAATAGGAACTGCAGCGCGGGCAAGCCGCTAATCAGACAGCGGTAGCCGATTAGCGTCTCGTCCTTGTGATTCACGATAAACGGATCTTGCTCCACCACGTACGGCGCGCCGCCGCGTGCGACCCGGTGGTGATTTTCGATGTGGGCGCGAACGGCTCGACCGAGCGTCGGGGCATGGCGTACCAGTTCGCCGATGATTCCCAGATGTTCGATGCGGGCGCGCAAACCGAGCTTGAAACCGAATGCCCCTTCGCCTGTGACGCGCGCGCACTCATCGAGAAGGCGCACGACATTTGCAAATGGAAGCGGGCGGTCGAGATCGGCAAAATCTTCAATCTCTATGCCGTGCTTTCGCGAAAGCGGTTCGGGATCGATGCCGAACGTACGTAGAAATGCGGGCAACTCACTAAAGATGCCGCATCTTTGAACACCCAGCTCGTCTGCGGCGAATTCAGGCATGTTTTCCGCCTCTTTTGTCGTTTCGGCGAAAGATTATCACTTTGTCGCAAAATGCCAATGTCGAGGCGCTCCGAAACCCCCATATCGCGGTCAGGGAAATGTATATCGCGGCAACGTGCGAGTGATCCCTGACTTCACACGTTCTGTCTGAAACCAACGACGCACCGCAGCTGCGGCGGACATGCGTCGACTAACAGTGGATAGCGATCATGACCATGAGCACGACCAATTCCGATGTTGTTCTCGGCCAAACGGATGTTGGCGCGGCCCCGAACCCGGTGTTGAGCTTCGCGGCGCATAGCGCGACGCATTTGCTGCACCGGGCCGGACAGCATGCAGAAGAAATGTTTGCGCGGGCCACCGGCGATCTGGGGATCACCGCACGCCAGTTCGTCGTTCTGGCCGCCATCGACGGCCTGGAACGGCCGAGCCAGACGGCGCTGTGCGAGACGTCCGGCATCGACCGGTCGACGCTGGCTGACATTGTTCGCCGGCTAGAAATGCGCGGGCTGATCCATCGCGAGCGCACCAAGACCGACGCGCGGATGTATGCCGTCAGCGTGACGGACGAGGGCCGTGCCCTGTTAATGCGCGCGGCGCCCGTCGCAATCGCCGTCGAGCGAGAGCTGCTGGCGCAGTTCTCGACCGCCGAGCAGGACAACTTCAAATCCCTGCTGCGGCGAGTGATGACACAGGAGCTGCCTTCGGCGGCCTGACCTAGACGCTGAGGAGCAGGTGTTCCCGTTCCCACGGGCTGATCACTCGCATGAATTCCTCAAACTCGGACCGCTTCATCTGCATGTAAACGTGGCTGAAGCGGTCCCCGAGAATCTTATGTAGTTCCTTGCTGTCCTCGAATTCGAGAAGAGCTTCGAGGAGGCCGCGGGGCAACTGGTGATCGTTCCGGTATGCGTTGCCGACGACAGCCATGCGGGGTTCGAGCTTGTTCTTCATGCCGAGATAACCGCAGGCGAGGCTGGCTGCGATCGCGAGATAAGGATTGCTGTCGGACCCGGGGAGACGGTTTTCGACGCGGCGAGCGGCAGGGCCGGAGACGGGGATGCGCAGGCCTGCAGAGCGATTATCAAGACCCCATTCGACGTTGATCGGGGCGGCACCGCCGGGCACCAGGCGGCGATATGAATTCACATAGGGCGCGAACAGGCACATGGCGGAGGGCAGGTAAGACTGCTGGCCGGCCAAGAAGTTGAAAAAGAGCTTGCTCGGCTGACCATTGTCGTCGGTGAAGATGTTCTTGCCGGTCTTGGCATTCACGACGCTCTGATGGATGTGCATGGCACTGCCGGGCTCGTTTTCGAGCGGCTTGGCCATGAAGGTCGCGTAGCATCCGTGCTTAAAGGCTGCTTCCCGGATCGTGCGCTTAAAGAGGAAAACTTGATCGGCGAGGTGGACGGGATCGCCGTGGACAAGATTGATCTCGAGCTGGGCGGCGCCGCCTTCCTGAATAATCGTGTCGATCTGGAGATATTGTAGCTCGGCGAATTCGTAGATGTCGTCGACGATCTTGTCGTATTCGTCGACGGCGCCGAGACTGTAGGCTTGGCGGCCGGAGCCTTTGCGGCCGGAGCGACCGGTCGGCGGCTCGAGCGGATAGTCGGGATCGGGATTGGTTTTGGTCAAGTAGAATTCGAGTTCGGGCGCGACGACGGGCAGCCAGCCTTCCTTGGCGTAGAGATCGACCACGCGGCGCAACACTGCGCGCGGGGCGATTTCAACGGGGTCGCCATTCTGCCAGGTGGCGTCGTGGATGACTTGCGCGGTAGGGCTCGAGGCCCACGGGGCAGGGCGAATGGTAGTGAGGTCGGGGACCATCATCAGGTCGCTTTCAGCATAGAGGGCCTGACCGTCCTCTTCGAAACCGACATAATCGCCCGTGATGGTCTGGTGGAAAATCGAGATCGGCAGGTGCACTGGCTCCAGCTTCACGAATTTCTCGACCGGCATGGTTTTGCCCCGCGCCACGCCAGCGATATCGGGGACGGCGCAGTCGACCTCTTCAATCCGATGTGCGCGGACCCAGGCCCGAACGCTTTCGGGCGTTGCTCCGACGCTCAAGATCTCGCTCTCGCTCGACCCGGATCGCTCCTCGGCACTCATGATTGCACCTGATGCAGATTTTGTGTTGCTGATAAAATTAATGGTAGAACGGGGCTTTTGGCAGGCCCGGAGCACCGCTCGCGGTGGCGACAAATGTGATCACAATTTTGGACCCAACTCAAGGAGGGGTGGGCATATGAATAGCCTTTAGCCGGCTAAGTCCTCAGCCGGCGCGGGATAAAACCGCCTCGCCGATGAAGCCCATGCCTTGGCCAATATCAGCATCGATGGCGGAGCGCAGGCCTTGTGCATCGCCCTTGCGCATTGCTGCAAGTGCGAACTCATGGTGATCTTCAATGGTTGAGGTGCCGATGCGGCCGTAGGCCATGCGCATGAACGGTCCGAACTGGAGCCAGATGCTCTCGACGAGGGCGACAAGCGTCCAGGCTTCGGATTTACGATAGATCGAAAAGTGGAACTGATGATTGGCGCGCATGTAGCCTTCGGTGTCGCCGGCCCGCATGGCGCGGTCGATCGCCAAGTCGACGGCTTCGATCGCGGCAATGTCCTTCTTGGTGAGTTTTTGTAGCGCGCGCGCTGATAATTCGGGCTCCAGCGCACGGCGGGCGAACAGGATCTGTTCGAAGGTGTCGCGGGACATGGGGGGGACCATGACGCGGCGATTATCCTGCAACAACAGCGCGCGCTCGGCGATGAGGCGGCGGACCGCTTCGCGCACGGGCATGGGACTCACTCCCAATTCATCGGCCAGTCCACGTAGTGTTACGGCCGACCCCGGCTTGATCCCGCCGTATAAGATTTGTTCGCGCAAACGGCGATACACTTCTTCATGGGTGGTCAAACCCACGATTGCTTGAGATTCCCGAGGCTCGTCAGCCTCCGATGCGGATTTTGCGCCCGCTGATACGCCCGCCAGACGCTTCATCCGACCGACCACTCCTCACCCGCCTGGGACGGGACTCAGCCCGTCCGTTTGGCAGTTTGATGAAACGATACTCTTGTAGCGCCGGAAATTTGTGATCACAATGGGGAGACGTTGCGGATTGGGCGCGGGTGTGAGCGCGGGGCCAGCGTCGTGACGTCACTGAAAGCTCTCCAAGGAGGAGTTCGTACATGTTGCAACCCGGAATGAAACGCTTTGCGTTGGTCGCGGGCGTCGCTGCCGGTGTCTTGGCCGTGGCTTCCGCCTCGTTCGCCAAAGACCGCGAAGTGAAAGTCTTTAACTGGTCCGACTACATCGACGAGTCGATTCTGGCGGACTTCACCAAGGAAACCGGCATCAAGGTCACATACGACGTCTTCGACAGCAACGAGGTTCTCGAAACCAAACTGTTGGCCGGCAAGACGGGTTACGACATCGTCGTGCCCACCGGTGCGTTTCTGTCGCGCCAGATCAAGGCCGGCGTGTTCCAGAAGCTCGATAAATCTAAGCTGACGAACATCGGCAATGTGTGGCCCGAAGTGGCGAAGCGTACGGATGTTTACGATCCCAATGGCGAACACGCCCTCACGTACATGTGGGGCACGACGGGCATCGGCTACAATGAAGGCAAGATCAAAGAACGTATGGCCGATGCGCCGGTGAATTCCTGGGATCTCGTGTTCAAGCCGGAACTGGCCGCGAAGTTCAAGGACTGCGGCATCTTCATGCTCGACAGCCCGGACGACATTCTGTCGTCGGCGCTGCGCTATCTCGGAATCGATCCCAATACGACGGACGAAGCCGAGTTGAAGAAGGGCGCGGAGCTTTTGAAGTCGGTCCGACCCAACGTGAAGAAGTTCCACTCGTCGGAATACATCAATGCACTGGCTGACGGCGATATCTGCATCGCTGTGGGCTGGTCGGGCGACATTCTGCAGGCGCGCGACCGGGCGGTGGAAGCCAAGAACGGCCATGTCATCAAGTATGCGATCCCGAAGGAAGGGGCGATGATGTGGTTCGACATGATGGCCATTCCGAAGGATGCGGAGAACGTGGCGGAAGCCCACGAGTTCCTCAACTACCTTCTGAGGCCGGAAGTGATCGCGAAGGCCTCCAACTACATCAACTACGCCAACGGCAATCTCGCATCCAAGGAGTTCGTCTCCGACGAGGTGAAGGGCGATCCGGCGATCTACCCGGATGATGCGACGATGAACAATCTGTTCGTCAAGCTCGCGTACGACGCCAAAACGCAACGCTCGGTGACACGACTGTGGACCGGCGTCGTGACCGGCAAATAACCAAGACCTTGAACCGCGCTGGAGCTTGGCTCCGGCGCGGTTTTCACTTCCAGTCCTCGCCCGCGCGGCTACGCCGCCGCGCCCCCAAATCTGCCGCTAACTTCAGGGGCTCTCTATGACCGCATCGCCGCCGATCAACGGAACCGCAGCCGGGACTTCGCCAGCCGAGCGGCGCTTGCTGCGCACCGCGGCCCCGCAATCGGGATTTGCGCCGTGGAAGGACCCTGCGAAAAAGCCCATCATCCGGTTTGAAAATGTCACGAAGCGCTTCGGCGACTTTGTTGCGGTCGACAACATCACGCTTGATATCTACGAGCGCGAGTTCTTCGCGCTGCTCGGGCCGTCGGGTTGCGGCAAGACCACTCTGCTCCGCATGCTCGCGGGGTTCGAGAAGCCCACCGAGGGCCGGGTGATCGTGGAGGGCAAAGACATTACGGATCTGGCGCCCTACGAGCGCTCGAACATCAACATGATGTTTCAATCGTACGCACTGTTCCCGCACATGACGGTGGAAAGGAACGTCGGCTTCGGCTTGCGCCAAGAAGGCATGCCGGAAGATCAAATCAAGGCGCGCGTCAACGAAGCCATGGCGATGGTTGAATTGGGCAAGTTCGCGCATCGCAAGCCGCATCAGTTGTCGGGCGGGCAGCAGCAGCGCGTGGCTCTGGCTCGCGCCATCGCCAAGAAGCCGAAGCTAATGCTTCTCGACGAACCGCTCGGCGCACTAGACAAGAAGCTGCGCAACCAAGCGCAGTTCGAGTTGATGCGCATTCAGGAGCAGACCGGCACCACTTTCGTGATCGTAACGCACGACCAGGAAGAGGCCATGACGGTGGCCTCACGGATTGCGGTGATGAACCAGGGGCGGTTGGAACAGGTTTCCACACCCGGCGAAATCTACGAGGCACCCCAGTCGCGCTATGTGGCGCAATTCATCGGCGACGTGAACATCATGGAGGGCCGCGTCGTCTCGCTGCCGGGCGACGGTACGGTCGAGATCACACCGGCGTCGGGGGACGGCCGCATCTTCAAGGCTGGCGCGACAGACGGGCTGTCGGTTGGCCAGCAGGTCTGGCTGTCGGTCAGGCCGGAGAAATTCCGCATCAGCCTCGAGCAGCCGCAGAGCAACGTCAACGTCGTCAAGGGACGCGTCGACGACGTGGGCTATCTCGGCTCGATCTCGCACTATCACGTCCATACCGAAGCCGGAAACCGCGTGACCGCTTTGCGTGCCAATTCCTCGCACAGCGTCGAGCGCACCATCTCCTGGGACGATACTGTGTGGCTGGAATGGCCAGCCGAATCCGCTGTCGTGCTCAAAGCGTGAGGCGCGCCATGTTCCGCTTAGTCCCATTCCGGATGGGCCGATCAACCCTGGTTCAGAAAATGACGGTGTAGCGCATGCGCAAGTGGATGGTCATCGCGGCGCCGTATATCTGGCTGCTGCTCTTCTTCCTGATCCCGTTCTTTATCGTCTTCAAGATCTCGCTGTCGGAGTCGGAGATCTCGATTCCGCCCTACACGCCGGTGTTCGATCTCAGTGAGGGCTGGGAAGCGATCAAAACGAAGCTCGGAGAGTTGGACTTCGAGAAGTACGCATTCATTTTTTCCGATGAGCTCTACACATCGGCCTACTGGTCGAGCTTGAAGATTGCGGCCGTGGCAACATTTTTGACGCTGCTCATCGCCTATCCGCTGGCCTACGGCATGGCGCGGGCGCCGAAGGAATGGCAGCCCACCTTGATGATGTTCGTCATCCTGCCGTTCTGGACCTCATTTCTGATCCGCGTTTATGCGTGGATCGGCATTCTCAAAAACGAAGGGTTGCTCAACGCATTTCTCATGCACATCGGTGCGATCAGCGAACCCTTACAGATCATGAATACGACGACAGCCGTCTACATCGGCATCGTCTATTCGTATCTGCCGTTCATGGTGTTGCCGCTGTATGCGAGCCTTGAGAAGATCGACGGGCGGCTTTTGGAGGCGGCCGAAGATCTGGGATCGCCACCTTGGAAGGCCTTCTGGCAGGTGACGTTCCCGCTCTCCATTCCGGGCATCGTGGCAGGCTGCTTCCTCGTCTTCATTCCGGCAACGGGCGAGTTCGTTATTCCTGATCTGCTCGGCGGATCGGAAACGCTCATGATCGGCAAGACCCTGTGGAGCGAATTCTTCAATAACCGCGACTGGCCGGTGGCCTCGGCGGTGGCAGTGCTTCTGTTGCTGGTGCTGATCATACCGATCGTCGCCTTCCAGTGGGCACAGCAGCGTGCGCGGGAGGCTGGACGATGAATAGCCGCTTTACACGGTTCAACGTGACGGCGATCGTGCTCGGGTTCGCGTTTCTCTACATCCCGATCCTGATCCTGGTCATCTACTCGTTCAACGAGTCGAAACTCGTGACAGTGTGGGGTGGGTTCTCGACAAAGTGGTACGCAGGCCTGCTTGAAAACGAGCAATTGATGGATGCGGCGTGGACAACGCTGCGGGTGGCGTTCATTTCGGCGACGATCGCAACAGTGCTCGGCACAATGGCCGCGCTTGTTCTGGTGCGGATGGGGCGGTTCCCGGGGCGGACGCTGTTTTCGGGCATGATCTTTGCGCCGCTCGTCATGCCGGAAGTCATCACCGGTCTATCGCTGCTGCTCCTGTTCGTTGCGATCAACTTCGACCGCGGTTTCTGGACGATCGTTCTGGCGCACGCGACCTTTACCATGTGTTTCGCGGCCGTCGTGGTGCAGGCGCGGTTGACCGACTTCGATAGCCGCGTGGAAGAGGCGGCCATGGATTTGGGCGCTTCGCCGGTCGGGACCTTTTTCCAGGTGACGCTGCCGATCATCGCGCCGTCGGTAATCTCGGCGTGGCTGCTGGCGTTCACGCTGTCACTCGACGACCTCGTGATTGCGAGCTTCACGACAGGGCCTTCGGCGACGACGCTGCCGATGAAGATCTACTCGCAGGTGCGGCTCGGCGTGACGCCGGAAATCAACGCGATCTCGACGATCATGATCGCGGTTGTGACGGTAGGTGTGCTCATCGCGTCTTACATGACAAAGATGCAATCGGCGCGCATGGAGAAAGACCGTCGCGCTGCCGATGCGGCGGCGAACTAGCGCCAGACGATGCCTTAGATAGAACGCGCCGCACTAAACTGCGGCGCGTTCCTTTTCGGCCCATAAGCAAAGAATGTCATGGGCGACGGTGGCCGCGGCAAGCGCCGTGATCTCGGCGTGATCGTAGGGCGGGGAGACTTCCACGACGTCGGCCCCGACGATGTCGAGGTCCGAGAGGCCGCGCAGGATTTCCAACGCCTGCCACGAGGCGAGGCCGCCTGCGACGGGCGTGCCGGTCCCAGGTGCGAAGGCGGGATCGAGCACATCGATGTCGAAGGTCAGGTAAGCTTTGGCGCCGCCGACGCGGGCGCGGATGGCGGCGATGGTGGTGTCGATGCCTAAGCGATGTACGGCGGGGGCCGTCAAGGTCGCAATGCCATGGGCATCAGGGTTGTGGGAGCGGATGCCGACGTGAATCGAGTGGGATGGATCGATAATGCCGGCCTCAGCAGCGCGGAGAAACATCGTGCCGTGATCATTCCGTGTGCCGTCGTCGGGCCAGGTGTCGGAATGGGCATCGAACTGGATGAGGGCCAAGGGACCATGGTGCTTCGCATGAGCTTTGAGCAACGGCAGGCTGACGAAGTGATCGCCGCCCAGGGCTAGTAGCTTGCCGCCTCCGGCCAGAATCTCGCCGGCCCCGTATTCGATTTCGTGCGCGACGCGGTGGGGAAGTTGGGGCTCGATGTGAAGGTCGCCCCAGTCGATGGTGGGCAACAGTGCGAAAGGATTGCCGCCGTACGGAAAGCTGTCACAGGAGCCCAGTTCGGCGGACGCAGCGCGGATTGCACGGGGGCCAAGGCGCGCGCCGGGCCGGTTGCTGGTGGCGCCATCGTAAGGCACACCGCAGACGACGGCTTTGGCGTTGGTGAGATCGCGGGTGTAGGGACGGCGAAGGAAGCTCAGCGCGCCGCCGTAGGTCATTTCGGGCCAGCGGGCGTGCGCATCACGGCTGCGGAACGCCTGATCGCCGCACGCGACGCTGGCGACATTGGCCATGGAGGATAGGCTTGGGATGGATCGATGGTCGGACATCTTCGTCTCCGGTTTTCAATCGGTGACGGGCCTCTCAACGCGACCTTCCTTGGCGCCGGGCTGTCCTGCCAATTTGTGATCACACATGAGAGCACTTGGCGAAGCGATCGTCAAGTAATGCGGTAAATGGCTGAAAAGGCTGCGTTGACAGAGTTCAACTTTGTGATCACAAAGTGCCGACCCCCTTAATGGACCCTTCGCCATGGCCGAGCCGCACACGACTTCGTACTACGCCGCGACCGTCAACGACACCGCGCGCTATCCCGCGCTCGAAGGGACGATCAAGGCCGATGTGTGTGTGGTCGGCGGCGGGTTTTCGGGGATTGCGACGGCGTTGTCGCTGGCGGAGAAGGGGCGGCGCGTCGTCGTGCTCGAGGCGAACCGTGTGGGATGGGGCGCCTCGGGGCGGAACGGCGGGCAATGCATCGCGGGGATTTCGGGCGAGGCGGAGATCGAGCGGCAACTCGGCGCGGCGGGCGCGAAACTCGTGCGCGATATTCGCTACCGTGGACATGAGATCATCAAGGAGCGGATCGCGAAGTATGCGATCGAATGCGATTGGAAGGACGGGTGGATGGAGGTGGCCGCCCGGCCGAAGCATATGAAGGCCATCCGGGATTACTACGACGCGCGCGTCAAGGATGGCGAGGGCGACCATCACGAGTTGATCGAGGCGGGCGATCTGCGCGGGGTGCTCGATACCGGGCTCTATCACGGCGGGATCATTGATCGGAAGAGTGGTCACTTGCATCCGCTCAATCTGTGCCTTGGCGAAGCGCGGGCGGCGGCGTCGCTGGGCGTACAGATTTTCGAAGATACGCGTGTGCTGGAAATGAAGGGCGGGGCAAAGCCGTTTGCGCGCACCGCAAAGGGTCGCGTGGAAGCAGATGCGATCGTGCTCGGCGGGGATACGTCGCATCAGTTCGAGCGCGGGCGGCTGTGGGGTTTGCAGTTTCCGACCGGCAGCTACATCATCGCGACCGAGCCTTTGAGCGATAATCTCGCGCGGTCCATCAACCCGCGTGATTTGGCGATCTGCGACAGCAATTTGGTGCTCGACTATTTCCGGATGTCGGGCGACCGGCGGATGCTGTTTGGCGGGCGGTGTAATTATTCCAACCGCGATCCGGGCGACATCACGGCGACGATGAAGACGCGGCTGGACGAGATTTTTCCGCAGCTCTCGGACAAGAAAGTTGACTTCACTTGGGCAGGGCGGATCGGGATCGTGCTCAACCGCGTGCCGGCGATCGGCCGTTTGGAGCCGAACCTCTATTACATGCAGGGCTATTGCGGGCACGGCGTAAACGCGACGCACATCGCGGGCGAGGTCGTGGCGGATGCGATTTGCGGGACGACGGAGCGGTTCGATCTGTTCGACAGCATCCGGCACTGGCAGCTGCCGGTCGGCCGGTGGGCAGGCAACCAGATGCTGGCACTCGGGATGCTCTATTACCGTTTGAAAGACCGGCTGTAGGTCAAATTCCCAAGGCTTGCATGATTTCGTTTTCGGCCTGGCGCGCGGTTGGCGACCAGTTGGCCGCCTTGGAAGCGACGAGGTTGGCTTCCGAGTTCAGGATAATGCCGTCGTCGAGAATCCGCAGCCCGTTGGCGGCGAGCGTCGCGCCCGTAGAGGTGATGTCGACGATGAGATCAGCGGTGCCGGCTGCGGGCGCACCTTCGGTGGCGCCGAGGCTTTCGATGATGCGGTAGTCGATGACGCCTTTTTCGGCGAAAAAGCGGCGCGTGGTGTTGATGTACTTGGTGGCGACGCGGAACCAGCGGCCGTGCTCGCGACGGAAGGTGGCGGCGATCTCGTCGAGATCGGCCATGGTGCGGACATCGATCCAATAGTTGGGAACGGCGACGACCACATCGGCGTGACCGAAGCCCAGCGCCTTGAGGAACGTGACGCGTTCGCTCGCGTCCGAGATTTGTTCGCGGATGAGATCTTCGCCGGTGACGCCCATGTGGGCGCGGCCGGTTTTCAAATACCAGGCTATCTCGGAGGCCGAGATGAAGGCGACCTCGACGGCGTCGAGGCCGGCGACTTCTCCACGGTAGCCGCGTTCGTTGCCGGTCTTGCGCAGGGTGAGGCCGGCTTTGGCGAATAACTCGATCGATTGCTCCATGAGCCGGCCCTTGGAGGGGACGGCGAGGAGGAGTTTTTCGGTCATGCCGCGCCTCCCTGGACGACGCTTAAGAGGCGTTCGGTGTGGATCGCCGCGCCGACCGCGGGAACATCGCGCTTGGCACCAGCGGCGCGCATGAGATCGTCGTAGCGGCCGCCGCCGGCGAGGGGGCTTGCGGAGCCGAGACCGGGCGAGATCACTTCGAAGACGAAGCCGGTATAGTATTCGAGCTGGCGACCGAACTCTGCAGAGAATTCGGCGTGGACGACATCAACGCCCATGTCGGCCATGAGCTGCAGGCGGCGGTGATAGGCTTCGATGACGGGGTTCATCGCGGTGCCGCGTTCGCGCAGCAGGTCTTTGAGGCAGGCACCGGCGGCTTTCGCTGGGCCGGAGATCGCGAGATAGCGCTCGATCAGCGTGACGGTTTCGGGGGGCAGCGGATCGGATTTTGCATCGGCCAAGCGCCACATGAGATTGACGGCGACTTCGGTGACGGTGCGCGTGCCCATGGCTTCGATGTTGTTCGCCCCGAGGTAATCTACGACGGCGCGCTCGGAGCGTGTGACGTCGCCCGGCACGATGGAGGCGCGCAGGTCGGCGGGAATGTCTTTCAAACTTTCCTCGGCGGGGCGTGATAAACGGTGCAGTTCGGCGCGGAACGCGTCGGGGCGCCAGAAGAGATGGGTCAGGAACTGGCGCCAGCGGTCGGGCATGTCGATGGCTTTGATGAGTGCGCGAAACAGGCCGAGGTCGCCGATGCGGAGCTTGTGGCTTTTGAGGCCGGCCGAGCGCATGGCGTTGAGGATGAGGGCGACGGTCTGCGCGTCGGCCTTTTCGCGTTCGGTGTCGCCGATGCTTTCGATACCAGCCTGGCGGAATTCGCGCGGGTGGGCGCTGTCGGCGCCGACGGGCTGGAAGCGGAAGGCAGGGCCGTTGTAGCAGTAACGGCCTTTGGCTAACGCCTCGCCGTTGCGCTCGATGTGCAGGCGGCAGGTGGGGACGGTGAGGTCGGGGCGCAGGCAGAGTTCGGCGCCGTCGGGATCGGTGAAGACGTAGGTGCGGGCGCGCAGGTTTTCGCCGATGACGTCGAGGAAGACGCCGGCGGGCTGGAGGATGGCGGGCGAGACGGCTTCGTGCCCAGCCTTGATGAAGACCTGCATGATCTTCTGGGCCTGGGCTTCGAGTGCCTCGAATTTGCGTGCAGTTTCGGCGGCCATGGGGACTCGCTTTAAGTCTCGTGGCGCGCGAGGATTTCGCGCACTTTGGCGACGAGGTCGGTTTCGGAGATGGCAAGTTGCGCGGGGCGCGCTTCTTTCCATTCCTTGTTGTCTTTGATGGCGGCCGCGGCCTTGGCGCCTTCGATGAGGTCCTTCAGCGTGACCTCGCCTTTGGCGCGCTCGTCGCTGCCTTGGATGACGACGAGGGGGCTGCCGCGCTTGTCGGCGTATTTCATCTGCGCCTTCATGCCGGCGGAGCCGAGATACATTTCGGCGCGGATGCCGGCTGCGCGGAGCGTCTGCGTCATTTTCTGATAGCTCGCGACTTCGCCCTTATCCATGACGAGGACCACAACAGGCCCGAGGATATCGCTCGACTTTTTGCCAAGCGAAGCTATAGCGGCCTGCAAGCGCGAGACGCCGATGGAGAAGCCGGTGGCGGGGACCTTCTGGCCCGTGAATCGCGCGACGAGATCGTCATAGCGGCCGCCGCCGCCGACGGAGCCGAAGCGGACGGTCTGGCCGTCTTCGTTTTTGACTTCGAAAGTGAGTTCGGCTTCGAAGACGGGGCCGGTGTAGTATTCGAGGCCGCGGACGACGGAGGTATCGAAGGCGATCTGGTTTGGTCCATAGCCTGCGGCGCGAACCATATCGCTCATCTGACGGAGTTCATCCAATCCCGTGGTGGCGCGCTCGTTGCCCTCGATCGTTGGCATAACCCGGGCAATCGCGCCGTTGCGGTCGCCTTCGGAGGCGGAGAGGAAACCAGTGATCTTGGAAATGGCATCGGGAGGGAGATTGGCGCCGGGCGTGAAGTCTCCGCTCTCATCCCTGCGTCCCTTGCCGAGCAGAAGGGCTACGCCTTCGAAGCCGAACTTGTCGAACTTATCCATGGCGCGCAGCACGGTGAGGCGGCGGGCGGCGTCGGACAGAGACGCGGGATCGATGCCGGCGAGTTCAAGCACACCGTCGAGCACTTTGCGGTTGTTGACTTTGATGACGTAGTCGCCGCGGGGGATGCCGAGGGCTTCCAACGTGTCGGCGGCGAGCATGCACATTTCAGCATCCGCTGCGATGCTCTCGGCACCCACCGTATCGGCGTCGAATTGCGTGAACTGGCGGAAGCGGCCGGGGCCCGGCTTTTCGTTGCGGAAGACGGAGCCTGTCGCGTAACGGCGGAAGGGCTTGGGCAATTTGTCAAAGTTTTCGGCCACATAGCGGGCGAGCGGGGCCGTCAAGTCGTAGCGCAGCGAGAGCCACTGCTCGTCTTCGTCTTGAAAGGAGAACACGCCTTCGTTGGGACGATCCTGGTCGGGCAGGAATTTGCCCAGCGCGTCGGTGTATTCGATGGCCGGGGTTTCGAGCGGTTCGAAGCCATAGCGCTCATAGACGGCGCGGATCGTCGCCAGCATCGCCTGCTGCTCGCGGATCTCGGCCGCGCCGATGTCGCGGAAGCCCTTGGGGAGCCTCGGCACCGGACGGGTGGGCGCGGGCGTGTCGTTTTCGGATTTGGCCATGGAATCAAATGAGTTGTAACGGCGCGGGGCGCGCCCTGTTGGTGCGCCTTATAGCGGATCAGTTGCGGGGCGCAAAGCGAGGCGATTGCGCTGGTCAATCGGGGGCGTGGCCCTTTAGGCGGCGGACGGCTCGGCGAAGCAGTTCGATATCGCGCAGGCGGCGGCGTGTGCGGCTCATAGCGAAGCGGGGCCACGCCTTGGCGGTGAGGGCGGCTTCGAGCGTGACGAGGGGTTCGGGTTCGATGCCGAAACCCTGTTTGAAGGGGTAGTCGCCGATCCCCATGTCGAAGCGGCGGACGCCGCGCGACGCGAAGTAGCGCATGGCTTCCACCACGACGAGGCGGCCGGGGGAAATGCGCTTCCAGTCGCCGCCGGCGGTGGAGATGCGCAAGAGCTTGAACGTGCCGCCGTTGGTAATGCCGAGCAGGCAGGCGCCGATATCACCGCCGGCTGACAGCGTGAAGATGTGGGCGCTGCCATCGGACAGGCCGTTGGTGAGTAAGGTCTTATAGAATCGGGAGTAAGCGGGCCGCTCGAGCAGATAATCGCCGCCGGCTTCATGGCGGCGATCGGCCTGCTGCTGTTCGAGGACCGCGTAGGCGGCGGAGATGTCGTCCACCGTTTCGGCGCGACGGAAGACGGGTTCACCCCGGTCAGCGAGGAGACGGCTGCAACGTTCGACTTCCTTGCGATACTTCTTGCCGAGTGCGCGCAGGAATTCGTCGACTGTGCCGGAAAGTGTGAGCGCGTTGCGGTGGTGCTGCGCAGGGAATGTCCCCGGCGCCGCTGCAAGCGGGTTTGTCCGGCCATGGATGACGCCCGGCATGTTTTCCAGAACGATCAGGTCGTGCTTGCGCAGTGCACGCTTGATGCCGTTCCAGATATCGGCGGACGTTGCAACGGCGGGGCCGAGAATGGGGCCGCCGTAGTCGGAGACGCCGAACGAGGGGACGCGCAGGACGCTGAGACCGCGCTCGTGGGTGGCGACGAGTGGGAGCATCAGCACGAGACTGCCCTCGCCGGTGCGGACGTCGGCAAGAATGGGTTGCGCGGCGGCGACCGGCAGCAACTCGGCAAACAGCGCGTTCAGCCAGGATAACCGCTGAAACGCGGTCGACGCCACATCGGCGCCCGCGCCGTCAATGGCGCTGAGCACGGCGTCGCGGCCTTCGTGGAGAAAGACCGAAAGCGAAGTACTTTCGAAGCCGTCCACGGCCTGCCGACCGGCGCCCGATGGTGCCGACATCGAGACCATTATTCAGCGGCCTTCGGGAGATCAATGACCGCGCCCAGATGCTCGCGGTCCAACTGGAATTCAACGGGGCGGCGGGACTTGCGGGCCTTCTTCAGAAGACCTGAGCGTTTGACACCAGCTTGCAGGACGGCCTTGGCATAAAAGCCGGGGCCGGCGAGGTTGCGGCTCTTCGGCTTAACGCCGACTTTATTGCGCAGGATGCCGTTTGCCATGTTGATGATCTGTGAGCGGCGGATGGTTTCGGTCCAGTACTCGGTGGTCATCGAGACATTGAGGCAATCGAGATTTTCAACGCGATGCGGCGCGTTCAGCGGCCAGTGCAGCATTTCACCGGGGCCGATTTCGAAGACGGTCGCGTCCTTGTCGTATGACTCATCGTAGGGGATATCGACCTCGACTTCGTAGAGCGCGATGCGTTCGAGTTGTTCGCCGGTGAGATACGGCGCGGTGGTGGGATAGAGAAACACGCGCTTCTTGCCGTGCAGCTGCCAGAGCGACTGACCGGGCAGGTCCATGTGGTAATAGACCTGCGCGTTGGGCGATGAGATGAGGATACCGCAGGTGCGGTCATAGGTGTTATAACCGGGGACGTTGCCGCGCACTTCTTCGAAGATCTGGTCGAGGACTTCTTTATAGCGGCGGTCGACGCCGGAGATGTTGCGCAGGTTGAGCCACATGCGGCCGCGTTTGATTGCTTCGATGACTTCGCGGCCGGACAGCGCGCCGATGTCGCCCTCACGCCAGAGGCGGCGGTTGGAGCCCTGGGGGCCCATTTCGACGAGCGCGTAGTGCTGACGCGGATAGCCTTCAATGACGTCGGCGAGGGCATCGAGCGAATAGAGCGGGTGCTCGGACAAGCGATGGGCGAGACGTAGGGGCGCTTTGGCCCAGTTTGCGGTCGTCGCGGCGGTCCAGTTGGTAAAGATCGGTGCGGACATGGTGTCGTTGTTCCTACGCGGGACAGTCCGCGCACGTTGGCGCGGGGATATGTTCGAAGTTAGCAAATTGCGGACCAAATTGGGGCTGTGCGCATTGTCCTACCACGCACGATGGAATGTGCCATTGGGCAGCCTTTAGGCATTTGATCGTATGCGTGTTTTGGCGAACACGGTGGGTGGCAAATACGCCGCGGGACAGTTGCATGGCCGTTAGAACCTGCGAATCTCTATATGGGTTTTGCTTAAGATGATTTGATCCGGGATATCAGACCCATGGCACGCTTCTCAGCCGTTCTTGTCGCCGCTGCCGTGACGGCTTCTCTCGTTCTCGGTGCGGGTGCGCGGCATGGTCTGGCGGACGACATTAAGCCGGCGGCGCTGAGTGGTGCGCTGGCGGGACTGCCGGGGTTGTGGTCCGGCCAGGGACGTCTCGGTTTCAAGGACGGGAAGGCCGAATCGGTGACCTGCCGGGCGACCTATTTTGCGGCGGCCGACGCGCCGGGCCTGAAGCAAACCATCCGGTGCGCATCGCCGAGCGGAAAGATCGAACTGAAGAGCCGGCTGGAAGAAAAGGATGGGGCGCTTTCCGGCGAATGGTCGGAAGAGATGTACAATCTCAAGGGCGCGCTGCAGGGCAAGGTCACCGAACGCGGGCTCGTGGTGACAGTGAAAGGCGATGATCTCAACGCCAACATGGACGTTATAGTTAAGGACAACCGGCAGATTGTGGAAATACAGTTCCACAATACCTCGCTCATCGGCATCACGCTAGTTCTGACGCGGGCATCGGCGGGTGGCGAAAGCTGAACGGAACGACGGAGAGACTTGGTCCGGGGGCTGGTCCCGTTGGGGCCAGTCGTGATAGCACACAGCTGAAATCGGCCCGGATACGGGTAGCGGTGCAATGACGAAGTTCGATCAAAAATCCCCTCCGGTGCGGACCGAAGCGGCCAAGCGGGCGCAGCGGCTGGCGGGAGAACTGCGGGCTAATCTCCGGAAGCGAAAGGATAAAGCCCGTTCAGGCTCGACTGAGCCGCAGCACGGGGACGCGGCGGAGGGACCTGCGGGCGACCGCAACTAAGCCCAGGCCGGTTCAAGGGTGTTGGCCACTGTGGCGCAGGGCGGGCGTTTCTCTTGCTGGAACGGCGGCGCAAAGACTAATCATCCCGGCACATCTTCTCCGACTCGCCGGCCGGCGAGTTTCTTAACGCGGCCCTCGCCGGCTGCCTGCATTTCTGACACAGGACGGCCTCTTCTCATGGATCGCATCAAAATCGTCGGTGGCGGTGAACTCAACGGCACCATTCCAATTTCGGGGGCGAAGAACGCGGCGCTGCCGCTGATGATCGCGAGCCTGCTGACGGCAGACCGGGTGACGCTGAAGAACGTTCCCAATCTGGCCGACGTGAATCTCCTGGCACGCATTCTGCGCAACCACGGGACGGACCTCGCGGTGGACGGTAAGCGATCATCGCCGAACATGCAGGGCGAAACATTCCATCTGACCGCGCGCGACATCGTGGATACGACGGCGCCGTACGAGATGGTGTCGCGGATGCGGGCGAGCTTCTGGGTGCTGGGGCCGATCCTGGCGCGCATGCGTCAGGCAAGGGTGTCTCTGCCCGGCGGCTGCGCGATCGGCACACGTCCGGTGGACCTGCATTTGAGCGGGCTTAAAGCGCTCGGGGCGGAGATCGAGATCGACGGCGGCTATGTACTCGCAAAGGCTCCCAAGGGGCTGCATGGCGCGCACATCATTTTTCCGAAGGTGTCGGTCGGCGCGACGCACAACGTTCTGCTGGCGGCGGCACTGGCCAAGGGCGAGACGGTGATCGAGAACGCGGCGCGCGAGCCGGAAGTGGGCGATGTGGCGGCGCTGCTCGTCAAGATGGGCGTGCTGATCGAAGGGATCGGGACTTCGACGCTGCGCATCCAGGGGCGCGACCGGCTCGATGGGGCGATCCATACGGTGCTGCCGGATCGCATCGAGACGGGCACATTCGCGATGGTCGTTGCGGCGACGGGCGGGGATGTCGTGCTCGAGGACACGAAGATCGAGTTGCTGCAAAACGCTCTCGATGTTCTGGCAACGACGGGCACCACCGTAACGCCGACAGCAACAGGCATTCGTATCTCGCGCAAGGGCGGCGAGATCGAGCCGGTGACCGTGGAGACGCAGCCATATCCGGGATTCCCGACCGACCTGCAGGCGCAGTTGATGGCGCTGATGACGCGGGCACATGGGACGAGCGTGATCCGCGAGACGATCTTCGAGAACCGCTTCATGCACGTGCAGGAACTGGCGCGGCTTGGCGCGGACATTCAGCTGCATGGCGACACGGCTACGATCAAGGGCGTGAAGCATCTGCGCGGCGCGCCCGTGATGGCGACCGATCTGCGTGCGTCGGTTTCGCTGGTCATTGCCGGGCTGATGGCCGAGGGCGAGACGACGGTGGGGCGCGTATACCACCTCGACCGCGGCTTTGAGCGGCTCGAAGAAAAGCTGTCGCGCTGTGGGGCGAATATCGAGCGCCTGTCTTCCGGCTAAGGACGGATACGGAGCAACGGCCGGCGCGTGGACGCCTGCGAATTTCGATTGCCAGCAGGTCCAATCTTGCCGTTCAATGCCTTCCGCAAGGTTGCGAGCGCATGGGCGCGATTGCCGGGGGATTTTGCGGATGAAAGTTGCTGCGTTGGTTGCTGTTACTGCCATGATTTTTGCCGGCAGCGGGTCGGCTATGGCCGCGAAGGCGAAGGCCGGAACGCTGACGTGCAAGGGTGGCGCGGGAGTGGGGATGATCCTGGGATCAAAGAAGCATTACGATTGTGTGTTCCAGCCAACCAAAGGTCCGTCCGAGTCCTATGAAGGCTCGGTTACGAAGATTGGGCTCGATCTCGGGTTCACGTCAAAAGTGACAATTGTCTGGGCGGTGTTCTCCAGCACGGACCTCGGTCCCAAGGCGCTCGTCGGCGACTACGTGGGCGCCAACGCCGATGCCTCGATCGGGGTCGGTGTGGGGACAAAAATCCTCGTCGGCGGGTCCAAGAATACCATCAGTCTGCAGCCGCTCAGCGTGCAGGGACAGACGGGTCTCAACATCGCAGTCGGCGTGGCCGATCTGGCGCTGCGGTAAGCCAGCCTGACGGTCGCGACGCTTTCGGCTTGCTTTTTGCGGCGCAACATGGGATATGCCCGCATCCGGATCGCTCTGATCCGGTCCATCGGCGCGCGACTGCGTGACGGGACAATCGCAACGAGGACCGCTTTCGAGCGGCCCGTTCGTCCTCCGGTCCGCGCCTCTGATCTCCCAAAAATCGGCCGCCCCGGCACGCAGGGCGCCTGATGGTCTGAAAGCCGCAGCGGCATTGCCGCACGGTTCAGACATCAAGCCCGCGCATCAACAAGCGCATTTGATCGCCACCGGGATCACCGGTTGCGGCTGCACTGCGCACGCGGGACAACCGAAAGAAACTCAGTGACCACATTCCAAGAACTCGGCCTCGATCCCCTCCTTTTGAAGGCGCTCGACACCGAAGGCTACACCACACCGACGCCGATCCAGGCGCAGGCAATCCCGACCATTCTCGAGGGCAAGGATCTGCTCGGCATCGCGCAGACCGGCACCGGCAAGACGGCGGCGTTTGCTCTGCCGATCCTGCAGCGTCTCAACACCAACCGGCAGCCGCCGCTGCGCAAGGGCGTGCGCGCGCTCATCCTTTCGCCGACGCGGGAACTCGCCACGCAGATCGCGGAGAGCTTCCGCACGTATGGCCGGCACATGGGCTTCTCGGTCGCCGTCGTGTTCGGCGGCGTCGCGCATAAGCCGCAGCGCGATGCGCTTGCGCGCGGGGTCGACGTGCTCGTCGCCACGCCGGGCCGTCTGCTCGACCATATGGGCGAGCGCAACGTGACGCTTGAGGGCACAGAAATACTCGTGCTCGACGAAGCCGACCAGATGATGGATCTGGGCTTCATCCGTCCGCTGCGGCAGATCGTTGCGACGCTGTCGCATCGCCGCCAGAGCCTGTTCTTTTCGGCGACCATGCCGCACGAGATCGGCGCTCTTGCCGCCGAACTCCTCAAAGATCCGGTGAAGGTTTCGGTGACGCCCGTCGCCAAGACCGCCGACCGCGTGACGCAGGAAGTGATTTTCGTGGAACAGAACAAGAAGCGGGCGCTGCTCGTCGAACTGTTCTCCGATCCGGAGTTCACGCGCACGATCGTGTTCACGCGCACCAAGCGCGGCGCGGATCGCGTGGCCCGGCATCTGGAAGCGGCTGGCGTGCCGGTATCCGCGATCCACGGCAACAAGAGCCAGGCGCAACGCGATCAGGCGATGCGCGGCTTCAAGGCGGGTAAGATCCGCGCCTTGATCGCAACTGACATCGCGGCACGCGGTATCGACGTCGATGCCGTTTCGCACGTGATCAACTATGAAATTCCCAACGTGCCGGAAAGCTACGTGCACCGCATCGGCCGCACGGCGCGCGCGGGCGCGGAAGGCACGGCGATTTCGCTCGTCGACAATGAAGAACGCGGGTATCTGCGCGATATCGAGCGGCTGACGCGGCTGACGATCCCGTCGAAGGATCGCCGCAATGACGCGACGCTCGTGGCGCCGGTGGAAAGCCGCGCCGAACGCGACGCCGAACGGGCCGATCTGTCGCCAGGAGGCGCACGCGGCCAGCGGGGTGGTCCGCGCAGCGACCGTCCGCGCAGCTTCGCGCCGCGTGGCGGAGAAGTCCGGGATCGCTCGGGTGGCGAACAGCGTGACCGTGGCGGTGACCGCCGCGACGGCAACGGAGGGCGTCCGCAGCGTCCGCGTTTCGACGATCGTGGCCCGCGTCTTGAAGGCCGGGGCGATCGCGACGGCGGCCGTGGTTTTTCGCGCGGTGCGCCGCGCGGCGAGCAAACGGCCGACCGTGGGGCCGACAGAGTGTCGAACGGGGGCGGCGAACGCCGTCCGTATGATCCGATGCAAGCCAAACCCGAGCGTCCGGCGCATGAGCGTCCGCAGTCCTTCGAAGGACGGCGCGACGGGGACCGGTCGCACCGCGACCAGCGTCCGCACGGACGGAGCGAGCGGACTGACCGGGGCGGCGAAGGCCGCACCGTGACGCACTACGGCGATCGCACGTCGGAGGCGCGTCCTCAGGGCGAACGCACTTTTGGTGAACGCTCCTTTGGTGATCGCCCGCATCGCGGCGGCGAAGGCCGTGGACCCAACCGGTCCGACGACCGGCGCGGTACGCGCGGTGGCGATCGTCCGCATCGCGACCACGCCCCGCGCGGTGATCATGCCTCGCGCGATGGCGACCGGCGTCCGCACGGGGCTGAGGGCCGTCCGCGGTTTGCAAGCGGCAATCGCGACGGGGAACACCGGAGTGCCGGCGACCGTCCGGCCAAGCCGCACGCCAATGGGCGTCCCGCGCCGCGCGGCGACCGGGCCGACGGTCCGGCCAAGGGGTTGGACGGGGTTAAGTTCATGGGGGCGCGCGGTGGCAATCGGGGTGACGGTCCGCGTGGGCGTCCTTCCGCTCCACGGGGCGACGACCGCCGCAAGGCGCCGCGCAACGCCTGATCGGCTTTGCCGATCACGGATATCGACGCGACAAGTTTAACGCGACAAGGCGCGCGGGGGGCGAGGTTGCACTCCTCTCCCGCCGCCAGTATCACTCCGCCACGATCTCACCGCGGTGGGCCGGCAGATAGCGGCGCCGCAACCCGATGTGTCCGCGCCGATGACTGCCAAAGACAACTCCGGCTTGAAACTCATTGCGCTCGACAGCGACGATCTCGCGGTGGTGTCGGCGCATTTGCAGGATGCCGTCATCAGCGTCGCCGAGATGGCTTATCTGAAGGCGGAGCGCCGGTTTGCGGCGATTGCCAACCGTTTCGACTGGAACGACGCGCTGGCTGGGACACGCTCGCGGCGTAAGCCGTTTACGCGCCGGCGGTCCGGCCTGCGCTTCGAAAAGGTGCTCGCAGCCCAACTCGCCAACATCGATCTTAGCGACAAAAAGCAGATGCTCAACGTGCTCGCGATCCGCTTCGAGCCGGCGGTGGCCCCGGAAGGCCATGTCATCATTTCGTGCGCGGGGGGGGCTGCCATCCGTCTTTATGTCGAATGCCTCGAGGTGGAACTGAAGGACCTCGGAGCGGCATGGGCGACAAAATCTAAGCCCGAGCATCCCGACGACGAGCCTAGTGCGTAGCAGCCAAGACGCTGCCGACCACTTAAGCCACACCCGCAATTCCAAGTACGGACGCCCCCATGCCCAAGACTCTTCTGACTTCCGATCCCGGCTTTGAAGCAGCCTTCACAGCGCTGCTTTCGGAGAAGCGCGAAGTCTCGGACGAGGTGGATGCGGCGGTGCGCGAGATCATCGCGGACGTGCGGACGCGGGGCGATAAAGCACTGATCAATCTGTCGGCGAAGTTCGACGGGATCGATCTGGAGAAGACCGGCATTGCCGTCACGGCCGCCGAGGTGGATGCGGCGGTGGGGCAGTGTTCGAAAGAGACGCTCGAGGCGCTGTCGTTCGCGGCGGATCGCATTCGTGCGCACCATCAGCGGCAGTTGCCCCGGAGCGAGCGCTACACTGACGAGACCGGCGTGGAATTGGGCGACCGGTGGACGGCGGTGGAGTCGGCCGGGCTTTATGTGCCGGGCGGGTCGGCCTCTTATCCATCGTCGGTTTTGATGAACGCGCTGCCGGCGATCGTGGCCGGCGTGCCGCGTATCGTGATGGTCGTGCCGTGCCCTCGCGGGGAATTGAATCCGCTGGTGCTCGCGGCGGCGCGGCTATGCGGCGTGACCGAGATTTACCGGATCGGCGGGGCGCAGGCTGTGGCGGCCCTTGCGTATGGCACGGAGACGGTGAAGCCGGTCGTCAAGATAGTGGGGCCGGGGAACGCCTATGTCGCGGCGGCGAAGCGGCAGGTGTTCGGGACCGTCGGCATCGACAGCATCGCCGGTCCTTCGGAAGTGCTCGTGATCGCGGACAAAGAGAACGATCCGGAGTGGATCGCAGCGGACTTGCTGGCGCAGGCGGAACATGACAAGGCGGCACAGTCGATGTTGATGACGGACGACGCCGGGTTCGCAAAAGCGGTAGAAGCTGCCGTGGGGCGGCAATTGGCGACACTGCCGCGCGGGAACATTGCGGGCGAAAGCTGGAACGTGTTTGGCGCATCGATCGTTTTGAAGTCGTTCGACGAGGCGCCAGCGTTGGCCGACCGGATCGCGGCAGAGCATCTGGAAATCGCGACCGCCGATAGCGAAGGTTTGGCGGATAAGATCCGCAACGCGGGTGCGATTTTCATCGGTGCTTACACGCCGGAGGTCATCGGCGACTATGTGGCCGGATCGAACCACGTTTTGCCAACGGCGCGGTCGGCGCGGTTCTCGTCGGGGCTCGGCGTACTCGATTTCATGAAGCGGACATCGCTGTTGAAGCTTGATGCTACTTCTCTGGCCCGCGTTGCGGGCGCTGCAATGACGCTTGCGCGTTCTGAGGGACTGGAAGCGCACAGGCGCTCGGTCGAGATCCGGCTGCAGGGCCGCAGATGAGGGTTCAATCGACGTCATGACGGACGCGCTTCCCGACAGTAGCCTCGAAACACGCAACCGCATTGCCTCGATCCGGATCGACGCTGCCTCGATCACGCGCGGCAACTCCAACATCGAGCACGAGCGGGAGGTGGCGATCTTCGACATTCTCGACGGCAATTCGTTCGCGCTGGAGGGTGTCGACAAGGGGCCGTACAGGCTGGAGATCGCGATTGCAGACGACCGGCTGGTGCTATCGGCGTTTCCGGAGGGGGGCGATGAAGCAGCGGCCGTACATACGCTGACGATGACGCCGCTGAAGCGGCTCATCAAGGACTACTTCATGGTGCTCGACAGCTACTATCAGGCGATCCGGTCGGGGCAACCGTCGCGCATCGAGGCCATCGACGTGGGGCGGCGGGGGCTGCACGACGAAGGCAGCCGGCTTCTGCAGGAACGGCTCACCGGCAAGATCACGCTTGATTTCGATACGGCGCGCCGTCTCTTTACGCTGATCTCTGCGCTGCACTGGAAGGGCTAGGCCCGGTGGCCGACCCCTCTGACGCTCCCCCTCGAATACTGTTCGCTTGCACTCTCAACGCCGTGCGCTCGCCGATGGCGGCGGCGATCCTGCATCAACTGGCCGGACCGCGGGTTGCGGTGACATCGGCGGGTGTGCGTCGGGGGCAACCCGATCCGTTCGTGATGGCAGTGATGGACGAGATCGGCATCGACGTAACGGCGCACCAACCGCGCGTGTTTGACGAGTTGGAGCGACAGACCTTTTCAACGATCATCACCCTCTCGCCGGAAGCGCAGCATCATGCGGTGGAGTTGACGCGTATCATGAAGGCGGAAGTCGAGTACTGGCCGACGTTCGATCCCTCGATGCTGCCCGCGGCGGCGGGACGGGTGGTGCTCCTCAAGGCCTATCGGAAGCTCAGGGACGATCTGGCCGACCGAATCAGAGGGCGGTTTGAGATTTCGGACGGGCCGTCGGTCTAACGGGCTTCACTGCGCGACGAGGAAGAAGACCTCACGGGCGCCTAAGCCTTTAATCTCGACTTCTCCGCGGCTTTCAAATCGGAACGCGTCTTCAAGCAGCTTTTTGCAGCGCGGGCAGACGAGAATGCGGCCTGGGTGGGAGAGATTTTCCAGGCGGGCTGCCAGGTTCACCGCATCGCCCCAGACATCGTAGCTGAACTTATGCTTGCCGATGACGCCAGCCATAACAGGGCCGGATGCGAGACCAACGCGCATCGACAGCGGCAGGCCGCGCTCAGTGGCGATCCGCTCAACGGTCGAGAGCATGTCTACGCCCATTCTAGCCAACTGCTTGAGATGGTCGTCGCGCGGCTCTGGGATGCCGGAGGCGACCATGTAGGCGTCGCCGATCGTTTTGATTTTTTCCACACCGTGAGCTTTGGCGAGGTCGTCGAATTCGGTCACGATCTCGTTCAGGAGGGCGACGGTTTTGGCAGAGCCCAGCGACCGGGCAAGTGTGACAAAGCCGGAGATGTCGGCGAACAGCACCGATGCATCGGCGAACTGATCGGCGATGATGGCGTCGGGTTTGGCTTTGAGGCGTTCGACGATGGCGTCGGGAAGGATATTGCGCAGGAGGTTGTCGGTTTCGGCCTTCGCCTGTTCGGCGAGGCGGAAGGCGTAAAAGACGGACGCGGCGATGAGACCGACGGTGGTGATGGCGGCCTGCACGTAGATGCTGTCGATGACTTCCTTGTCGGCGGGGATGAGGGCTGCGCTCTCGGGAAACCAGAACCAAGAGGCGAGGTGGAGTGCGAGGCCGGATAAGGTAACGGGGACGATGAGCCAGAGGCGCTTTAACCCGAAGACGACGAAGGGAGCGGCGGCGCCGACGAAATATTGGAGATGCACGCCGGAGTGATGGCCCAGATACATGGAGAAGGCGATGAGGGCCGCCCACTCAGCCGAAACGATGATGAGCGCGCCGGCGACTTCGTTGATGCGATGGGCGAAGGGGACGGCAAGAGCGGCAACGACGAGGCCGAGATTGATCCAGATGATGGGCCGATAGGTGTCGTAGTCGAGAACGGCGTGTTGGACGGCATAGACGAGTGTCGAGACGACGATGAGGTAGGAGATCAGGTTGAGAATCATCAACCGGCGCTTGACTTCGGGCGGATAGCCGGCGGTACCGGCTTCGGCGAGGCGGCCAATTGTGCCGCCGAGCGACCGCAGCTGCGGCAGGTCGCCGATGGTCGCGATGCCGCCGGCGATGGGGCTCAGCGCGCGCTTTATCGCATTAATCATGGCCGGCGGTCTCGCGCGGTCATGGTGCTCATCCTCACGCGGTGCCTGCGATGTTCTCCAACTCGTCGATATCGCAGATCATCGCCTTCTCGCTTTTTTCGACGGCGCCGCTGTCTTGCAGGAGTTGCAGCGCTGCGTTGACCTTCGGACGGCTGGCGCCGATCAGAAGGGCCAGTTCACTTTGCGAAATCGGCAGATCGAGCGTGACGCGGGTGCCGGGTTTTGCGTTGCCTTTCTGGCGCGCGGCGGCGAGGAAGAAGCGGGCGAGACGGACTTCGATGGGGTAGAGGGCGATGCCTTCGAGCTGCTGGTCGGCTTCGCGGACACGATTGCAGAGAAAGCGGATGACGCTCTCGCGGACAGGTGCGCGGGTTTCGACGAGGCGCATCAAGGCGGATTTGGAAAGCGTCTGCGCGACGACCTTGGAGACGGCGGTGGCGTCGGCGGTGCGCACGCCGCCATCAAGGACAGCAATTTCGCCGAACACCTGACCGGCTTCGGCGTGGGCGAAGGAGAGTTCGCGGCCTTCGGGGGTGAGGACGGAGAGGCGGACGCGGCCTTCAGCGACAAAGTAGATGTCGCGGCCGGGGTCGCCGCGGCCGAACACGATCTGGCCGGGGGCGTATTGCGCCTCGCGCATCTCTTGCGCAATTGACCGACGCTCCTCGGCATCCAGTGCGCCGAAGAGCGGCGTTGCGCCGAGAAGGTCGACCAGGCGGTCTTTGGACATGCTTCCTCCGAACTCACCGCAGCTCGATGGCCCATATCGCCTAAATTGATGCCTGAGCGCAACGCGATTGGCCATCCACGATGTGGGACGACGCTTAAGGCTCCGGGCTCACGAAAGTTGTATCGGCCGGAACACCGGTAAGGTGAATGGCGGGAGCGAGGCGTGCTATAGAGCGGCCGGAGTTTATCCCCCGAACAGACCGTTCTTCGGCCAACGGAGCCCGCCCCGGATGTCGACTGCCAAATCGGCCCTACTTTCCGCATTTTCCCGCACCGACAATCCGCGCCGCGAGACGTTGCGGTCGGAACTAGCAAAGTCTGCATCGCGGGAGACCGGTATGGTGCCGCGGCCCAAACTGGTCCTGGCGAGCGCCAGTCCGCGGCGGCTGATGCTTTTGGAGCAGGCGGGCATCAAGCCGGATGCGCTGCGGCCGGCTTCGCTCGACGAGACGCCGAAGAAGGGGGAGATGCCGCGCGCTCTTGTCGCGAGGCTGGCGCGGGCCAAGGCAGAGGCGGCGCGGGATCAGATTGCGAATGACCGGGATATCGCGGATGCGTATGTGCTGGCCGCCGATACGATCGTCTCCAACAACATGAAGATCTTCGGCAAGCCGCAGCAGGTGGAAGAGGCGGTTGAGTTTCTGAACCGGTTGTCGGGGCGCTCGCACCGGGTGCTGACGGCGGTGAGCCTGATTGCGCCCAACGACAAGATTCGTACCAAGATCGTCGATACGAAGGTGCGGTTCAAATACCTGACCAAGGGTGAGATCGAAGCCTATATCGCGACGCGCGAGTGGCGCGACAAGGCGGGTGGGTATGCGATCCAGGGGCTGGCAGGCTCGTTCGTGCAGAAGATCAAGGGATCGTACACTAATGTCGTGGGGCTGCCGCTGACGGAAGTCGTGGCGATGCTGGTGGCGGAAGGCTTCCCGATCCACTTCAACTGGATCCGGGCGGCGGAAGCTGATCGCGATTAGCGCGGCGCTCGCCGAGCAGCAGATGGGCCAAGGCCATGAGTGAAGCCAAAGCAACCAACCCGCCCGGTGGGCGATGTCCGACGTGCCGGAAGCCGACCGACCAAGCACACCGGCCGTTCTGTTCGAAGCGTTGCGCCGACATCGATCTGGCGCGATGGCTTGGGGGGACTTTCGTCATCCCCGGTCCAGCCCTGGACATGGCCGACGACAGCGGGGAGCGACTGGGTGACCCGGGCGTGCGCGGAGTGCGGACGGCTGGCGACGAGGACGATTGAGGCGGGCCGATGCGTCAGCAGCAGGTGGCTCATAATGGCCGCTAGACAGGGACGGATGCGGCACCTATAAGACGCCGACTTCGCAGCGGCACACGTTCCGGCCGGGCGAAAATGCCCAGGTAGCTCAGTTGGTAGAGCATGCGACTGAAAATCGCAGTGTCGCTGGTTCGATTCCGGCCCTGGGCACCATTGCCTCCCAAAAGTCACCCTTTCTCCTCATCCGTTTAGCCCGGGTGCTGGCGGCATCGCGGCCACACCTCGCGGGCGATCACGCGCGGGGTGGCGGTTCTAGGGACTGGTGCGACTTGCCGCAGCGCGCAACTCAACGCAGAGTTTGGTCTGCAATTTTGAGCCTAACGCCGGGCGCGCGCCGCCTTTGGGCGTTGGCGTGCGTGTAGCCGAATAAACCGTCACCGACGTGAGGACGCCGTCCATGCCGTATGCCCCGACGTTTCGCACCCTGTTTATCTGCCTGGTCGCAGGTCTTTCCGCGTTGAGCTTCCGGCCGGCGCCGGCTGCCGCACAGGACTTTCTGTCGTTCCTCTGGGGCGGCGGGTACCGTGAGGATGTGAGCTTCCCGGCGAGCGTCGCGCCGCGGCAGATCATCGTGTCGTTCGGGGATCGCAAGCTGTACTGGGTCTATCAGCGGGGTGCCGCGCTGTCCTATCCGATCGCCGTGCCGCGCGAGCAGAGCCGCTGGTCCGGCGTGACGTCGGTGACGCGCAAGGCGGTCAATCCGGGATGGACGCCCACGGCGGAGATGCGGCGCGAAAACCCGAAGCTGCCGGTCTACGTGCCCGGCGGGCATCCGCAGAATCCGCTCGGCGTGCGCGCCCTCTATCTAGGCGCCTCAATGTATCGCATTCATGGCACGGACGCGCCCTGGACCATCGGCACGGCCGTCTCGAAAGGCTGCATCCGCATGTATAACGAGGACGTGCTCGACCTTTATCCGCGGGTGCCCTTGGGTACGCGCGTGACGGTGACGTGGAAGCGGTTCAGAGGCTAGGCTTCGAACGCCTGGGAAAGAATAAGGGCCGCCTGGACAAACCAGGCGGCCCTTTTTGTTGCCGGCCTGCGCGCGGTCAGGCGTTGCGCTGCGCCGGGTTCTCCCGGGTTCGCCACAGACTGAACAAGATGCCGCTCGCCAGGATCGCGACCGTGATCCCTAAGCCCCAGGCGGGCGGAAACTTCTCCCAGCCCAGCGCCCAAGCAATGAAGATCTTCGAGCCGATGAAGATCAGCAGGATGGCGAGCGCGTACTTCAGGTACTTGAAGCGGTTCACCATCGCGGCCAGGGCGAAATAGAGGGCGCGCAGCCCCAGGATCGCGAAAATGTTGGACGTATAGACGATGAACGGGTCGGTGGTGATCAGGAAGATTGCCGGCACCGAGTCGACCGCGAAAATCACGTCCGCGATTTCGATCAGGATCAGGGCCAGAAAGAGCGGCGTCATGAAGGAGGCCGGCTTGCCCGTCACGGGGTCAGGCTTGGTGACGAAGAACTTCTCGCCGTGAAGTTGTTCGGTGACATTGAAGCGGCGCTTCATCCAGAGCAGCGCCGGGTTCTTGGAGATGTCAGTTTCCTTATCGCCGACCCAGAGCATTTTGACGCCTGTCAGGATCAGGAAGACGGCGAAGATATAGAGCACCCACGAGAAGTTCTCGACGATGGGGGCGCCGATGCCGATCATGATGGCGCGCAGGATGATGACGCCGAGGATGCCCCAGAAGAGCACGCGATGCTGATAGGCGCGGGGAATGGCGAAATACGTGAAGATCATGGCGATGACAAAGACGTTGTCCATCGCCAGGGTCTTTTCGATAGCAAAGCCGGTCAGATATTCGATGCCGGACTGGGGACCCAGGTACCACCAGACCCAGCCGCCGAAGGCGACGCCGAGGCTGATATAGACGGCCGACAGAATGAGACTTTCTGTGACTTCGATTTCTTTCGACTTGCGGTGCAGGACGCCAAGGTCGAAGGCCAGAAGGGCGATGACGAGCGAAATGAAGCTCAGCCACATCCAGGCTGGCTTCCCGAGAAAATCGGCAAAGAGCAGTGTTTCCATAAGGGCCCCGTTGGTCGACAACATTTATTCACGTCGACATCGCATGCGCGGAACGGCATGCCAGAGGGGCCCGACGACAGCAGGCATGTATGGGCTAAGCAGATGGTTTCAAGGTGTCCGCGAACCGGCCTGACTTTCAACGCCATGCTTGGACAAGCTGCCAGAGGTGGGGCCCGACGATCTCAAAGGCCAAGTTCGCCGAGGCCCGGATGGCCGGGCGGGCGGACACCGGAGCGGTCCCAATGGAATAGCCGCTCTTCGTCCCGGATGGCGACATCGTTGATGCTGGCGTGGCGTTCGGCCATGTAGCCGGTGTCGTCGAACAGCCAATTCTCGTTGCCGTGGGCGCGCCACCACTGGCCGGCGGCGTCGTGATACTCATAAACAAATCGCACGGCAATGCGATGGCCAGTGTAGGCCCACAGTTCCTTGATCAGGCGATATTCGTGCTCGCGCTGCCATTTGTCTTTGAGGAACTGCTCGATCTCAGCGCGACCGGTCAGGAAGGTGGAGCGATTGCGCCAGCGGCTGTCGGGCGTGTAGGCCTGCGCGACCTTTGCCGGATCGCGGCCATTCCAGGCGTCCTCCGCCTTGCGGACCTTGAGGACGGCGTCAGCCTCGCTGAACGGCGGCAGGGGTGGGCGGGGCTGCATTTCACCTCTCCTTAGTGGAGCTTCATTCCCACTCGATGGTGCCGGGAGGTTTGGAGGTGACGTCGTAGACGACGCGGTTGATGCCGCGCACTTCGTTGATGATGCGGGTGGCGACCCTGCCCAAAAAGCCCATGTCGAAGGGGAAGAAATCGGCTGTCATGCCGTCGACGGAGGTGACGGCGCGCAGGCCGAGCACGTGGTCATAGGTGCGGCCGTCGCCCATGACACCGACGGTGCGGACAGGCAGCAGCACGGCGAAGGCCTGCCAGATGGCGTCGTAAAGGCCGGCGTTGCGGATTTCATCGAGATAGATCGCATCGGCCTTGCGCAGGATATCGAGTTTTTCCGATGTGATTTCGCCGGGGATGCGGATGGCGAGACCGGGGCCCGGGAACGGGTGGCGGCCGACGAAGGCGTCGGGGAGGCCTAACTCGCGGCCAAGCGCGCGGACTTCATCCTTGAAGAGTTCGCGAAGGGGCTCGACGAGCTTCATATTCATGCGCTCGGGCAGGCCGCCGACGTTGTGGTGCGATTTGATCGTGACCGATGGGCCGCCGGTGAAGGAGACGCTTTCGATGACGTCGGGATAGAGCGTGCCTTGGGCGAGAAAGGCGGCGCCGCCGATCTTCTTGGCTTCCTTTTCGAAGACGTCGATGAAGAGGCGGCCAATGGTTTTGCGCTTGGTCTCGGGGTCGGTGATGCCTTTGAGTTCGCCCAGGAAGGGCTCGCTCGCATCGACGTGGACGAGCGGGATATTGAAGTGGCCGCGGAAGAGATCGACGACTTCGACTGCTTCCGACTGGCGCATTAGGCCGTGATCGACGAATACGCAGGTGAGTTGGTCGCCAATCGCTTCGTGAATGAGGACGGCGGCCACCGCGCTGTCGACGCCGCCGGACAGGCCGCAGATGACGCGGCCGCTGCCAACCTGCGCTTTGATCTTGGCGATCATCTCGCGGCGATAGGCGGCCATGGTCCAATCGGATTTGAGGCCGGCGATCTTGTGCACGAAGTTGGCGATCAGTTTTGCGCCGTCGGGCGTGTGGACGACCTCCGGGTGGAACTGCACGGCGTAGAAGCGGCGGGCTTCGTCGGCCACGGCGGCGTAGGGCGCATTCTCGCTGGTGGCGATGACTTTGAAGCCGTCGGGGAGGCGCGTGACACGGTCGCCGTGGCTCATCCAGACCTGATGACGCTCGCCCGTGTTCCAGACGCCATCGAACAGCGCGGAGGGTTCGCGGACCTCAAGCATGGCGCGGCCGAACTCGCGGTGGTGGCCGCTCTCGACCTTGCCGCCCAATTGTTCGGCCATGGTCTGCTGACCGTAGCAGATGCCGAATATGGGGATTTGGGCGTTAAAGATCGCCTGGGGGGCGCGGGGGCTATTTTCTTCGGTGACGGACGCGGGGCCGCCGGAAAGAATGACGGCTTTGGGGGCGAGGCGCTGGAAGGCGGCGTCTGCGCTCTGGAAGGGATGGATTTCGCAATAGACGCCGGATTCCCGCACGCGGCGCGCGATCAGCTGGGTGACCTGACTGCCGAAATCGATGATGAGGACGCTTTCGGGGTGCATGGGTCGGGGTTGGCTCCGGCGACAATTGGAGGCCTGGGACCTTCAGGGTCTGGCCCGTCAGGGGCGGTAGACCATCCGGGCCCCGCAGCGTCAAGGCGGGGCGGCGCCGCAAGCGGGGGTTTCGCACCGGAATGGGCGTTGATCGTGCCCGGGCGGCGGTCTCGTGTAGGGCCTTGGAACGGGAGGACTTTCCAGTGACTTTCGAGCCCTCAGTTCTGACGGTGCTCGCGGCGGCCATGCTGACGGCGCTGGCGACGGGGCTTGGTGCGCTGCCGTTCCTGTTTCTGAAATCGCTCGACCGATATTGGGTGTCCATTGCCAACGCGGTGGCGGGTGGGCTGATGTTTGCGGCCACGCACAGTCTTGTGGCTGAGGGTGTGGCGATCTCGCCGGAGCGGCTACAGTCGGCATGGTCGTGACGCAGTCGTTCGCAGCGATGATCGGATTTCAGTAACTCGTGCTCAAGGGTTGAGGCGCCAGACGGCGAAGTTCAGGACGCCGGCGAACGAAACCCAGAGGAAGTAGGGAATGAAGAGATAGGTAGCCGTCTGGCTGACCGGCCACGCGAGGATCATGAAGGCCACGATCGAGCTCCAGAGCAGGACCAGATCGATCAAGGCGAGACCGATTTCCTGGCGGCCGAACATGATCCATGACCAGGACATGTTGATCGCGAGGCTGCTGCCCCAAACTATGAGGGCGGCCTTGATGCCTTCCACCTGCCAGACCTTCCAGCCGGCAATGGCTATCATGAGGTAGAGCACGCTCCAGGCGACGGGAAACAACCAGTCGGGCGGGGTCCATGAGGGTTTGTTGAGACCGGCATACCAGGCGCCCGGCTGAAAAAGGGCGCCGGTTGAAGCGGCGACGAACACCAGGGCGATAAATGCTCCCAGCGGGAGGTAATAGCTCATCGACCGATCCTCAATCCGAGATTGTGTTGACGTCATGAGTAAACGATTCCCGCGCGCGGTTGGATGAATGGGCACCATCAAGAAACGTGCGCGGCGCGGCTTCCGTTCTGCGACATCAGCGCATCGAGGGTCT
>VYKW01000060.1_pt1 | contig 81693 bp, 67 predicted proteins | sample 5114451 | NCBI WGS metagenome assembly VYKW01 (sample SAMN12291784, study PRJNA351875) | freshwater metagenome | isolation source: freshwater lake | place: USA: Michigan, Gull Lake | collected 2013-08-08
CGCCGCCGCCGTCTCATACGAAACCGCGTCAGGCAGCGACACGATCCGGTCGGCGCGAATGTTGCGCTCCTCCACATAGCCGCCGAGTTCCGTCCCATAGGCGACCCGGTCCCCGATCTGGAAATCCGTCACGCCGGCGCCGATGGCCACCACATCGCCCGCGCCCTCCATCCCCAGCACCGCCGGTAAGGCCGCAAGCTTGTAGAGCCCCGACCGCTGATAGGTATCGATGAAGTTGAGCCCGATCGCCCGCTGGAGGATGCGCACCTCGCCCGCAGCAGGGGGCGGCAAATCCACATCCTCAAGCCGCAACACCTCAGGTCCACCCGTGGCATGAATGCGAATCGCACGAACCATATGACCTCCTAACACCCACCCGCGGCTCTAACCGCGGCCCCAACGCCACAGCTATCCGGCTCGCATGAAACAACAAATTCAGCGGGACGCCATCATGCCTTGACCCCGCCCCATCCGCCCCATAAGCGCTGACCGAGACAAACGCCAGAGGCCCCCCAGGAACCTTAGGGACCCGATGCTGCCCAAACGCACTTTCCAGGCCTTGAGCAAGACCCTGGCCATCTGGAGTGCAGTGCTGTGTTCGGCGGGCGTACTCTCGGCCTGCAGCGGCAACGGCGTTACGGTGACCACGCCCGGCGCCGGGTTGAAATGCGTCGACGACAGTCCCACCTGCATTGCCGAACGCCAGGCGACGATGAAAGCGATGCTTGCAGACCCCAACCGCTCCTGGGTCTCCCAGCGCCCGGATGCCGCAGCCTATGCCTCCGGCGTGCGCCTTTTCGCCTTTAAATCCAAGAAGAAAGAGATGAGCTGCGCCGAACTTCAGGCCGGCAAGCGCGAGGCCGACGCGGGCCCCGCCGTTCTGCGCACCCCTGGAAATGGCTTGTCACATTCCCAAGTATCGCGCGGCGTCATACTGGCTCATGAGGTCAGCCGCGAACTCGGCAAGGAGTTAAGCCGCCGCTGTGGCAGGTCCTGATCTGCGTGTGCTCTTCTCTTTTTCGGTCCGCGCAGACACGATCGACGGGCACGTTTGTTAAGGTTCCCCCACCCATGATCCCATCGAAAGCATCTCCATGAGCGTGCAAGACTTCGTCGAATTGATCGTCGGCTTCGTCAAAGCGCACCAGGACTGGGCCGTCCCCGTTGCCTTTCTGGTCGCCTTCGCCGAGAGCTTCTGCTTCCTCTCTATCCTTTGGCCTGGCACCGCCATCCTCGTCGGCGTCACCGGCCTACTGGCGGCAAGCGGCGCCGATCAATCCATCCTGCTCCCGTCCATCATCGCAGCCGGCCTGGGCGGCACGCTCGGCTACGCGATCTCATACTGGATCGGCCTCTACTTCAAAGACAGCATCCCCCACATCTGGCCATTCAAGAACCAGCCCGAGCTGATCCAGAAAGGCGAGCATTTCTTCGATAAATGGGGCGGCTGGGGCGTCTTCTTCGGCCATTTCTTCGGCCCCGTTCGCGCCATCATTCCCGTGGTTGCCGGCATGTTCCGCATGCGCCAGCTTCCCTTCCAGATCGCCAATGTGCTGAGCGCCTTCATCTGGGCCGCGGGCGTCATCGCGCCGAGCTTCTTCGCCGTGACGTTCCGCGATGAAATCGTCGGCTTCGTTCGCGAGCATCATCTGCTCGTCGCCGGCTTTCTCTTCGCGACGGCGTTCCTCAACTCCATCCCCATGCCGCTGATGGCCGCCCCCACGCTCATTCTCTTCTTTGCGACGGGTGCCGTCTATTTCTTTGCCGGAGGCGATCCGCTACTCGCCCTCGGCGCGGGCATTACCGGCGCGCTCCTCGGCGACCTGCTGGCCTACCGTTACGGCCGCACGCATTCAGGCGAGGACCTGCACAACATCTGGCGCAACAGCTGGAGCCCGGAGTCATCCGATAAGGCGATCGACTTCATCGGCCGTCGCGGCGCCTTTGGCCTCATCCTCTCGAAGTTCCACACCACGTTACGCTCCTTTGCTCCCCTGGCGGCCGGCGCAACAGGCCTATCGTTTGGGGTATTCCTGGTCGCTAGCCTTGTCTCATGCGTCATCTGGACCGCCGCTCTTTTGGCCCCCGTCCCCCTAATCCAGGCGATCATTGGCGGTTGAGGCTTGCCAGCCGGGGTCTCCTGGCCTAGACGAAGCGCTTCCCATTCCAAGGGCGTGAGCTTGAGCTAGTTCTTGAGCCTGCCCCTGCAACCCAACTTCGGTAGGATCGACCCATGAGCACCGGCGCCCGCAGCGAACGTAACATCGAGACTCGCAAGAAAAAGGCCCGCCGCGCCATTCCCCGCGCCAAGACCACGCGCATCCAAGGCAACACGGCCGGAGCGCGTAAGCGCCTCAAGAAGGCAGCAGGCATCGCGCGCGCCAAGAAGGCCTAAGAGCATAGCCCGCGCCAAGAAGTCTTAGGTTTAAAGCCTTAGGCTGAAATCTAAAGCGAGATCGCCCGCGCGGTCTTGCTGACGCGCTCCCGCATCAAGCCGCACGCCGACACCTCGTCGAGCACGGTCACAGTGCCCCCATCGTGCGGACCGCGACCGTCGCTGCTCATGCGCGGGTGCTTGGCCACCGCCCGCCCGATGCGTGCCCACACCGCCTCGTCCACGCTCCCGCGCTGGCTCCAGATGCCTGACAGAATGTAGCTCGCCTTCGGGCTCGCCACCGCCAGCGCTTCGAGCCGGTCGATCAGAACCGGCCCGTGCTTCACCACCGCGTTCTCGATCAATCCCGCCGCAACGAACGACGCATCCGCAGGCGTCTCGCACGCATCCATCGCCGCGACGATCAACGACATGAGCAGATGGGGATGGTCTTCGACTGTCTCGAATTCGCAGTCCGTCACCCACGCGATGTCCTCGCCGATCACCGCCTCGCCACCCGTCGCATCGGCCGCCTGATAGGCCCGCGCCACGCCAACGATGGCCGCCGCCACCTTCACGAAATCAAACGCCCCATCGCCCGTCCGGCACGGATGCCCCATCTCGCCATACTTGCACTCGAAGCAATCCGGCAGCATGGCCTAAGCCTCTGACACTATTCGATCCCGAGTTTTTTCTTCAACAGATCACTGACCGCCGCCGGGTTCGCCTTGCCGCCGGACGACTTCATGACCTGACCGACAAACCATCCAAGCAGGTTCGGCTTCAGCTTTGCCTGTTCCGCCTTCTCCGGATTGGCTGCCAAAATCTCATCCACGGCCTTCTCGATCGCGCCCGTGTCGGTCACCTGTTTCATGCCGCGTGCTTCGACGATCTCCGCCGGATCGCCGCCTTCCGTCCACAGGATCTCAAACAGATCCTTGGCGATCTTGCCCGAGATCACACTCGTCGAGATGAGATCGACAAGCCCGCCGAGCTGCTTGGCCGAAACTGGCGAATGCTCGATATCCTTGCCCTCTTTATTGAGCCGGCCGAACAATTCGTTGATCACCCAGTTGGCCGCGATCTTCCCATCGCGCCCCTTCGCCACCGCTTCGAAATAATCCGCGCTTTCTCGCTCGGCCACGAGCACGCGCGCGTCATATGCTGACAGCCCATAATCGGCCATGAACCGCGCATGCTTCTCATCCGGCAACTCCGGCAGATGCTGCTTCAGTCCATCGACCCACGCCGGCTCCAATTCGAGCGGGAGAAGATCGGGATCAGGGAAATAGCGGTAGTCGTGCGCCTCTTCCTTCGATCGCATCGAGCGCGTCTCGCCCTTGCCCGGATCGAACAGCCGCGTCTCCTGATCGATCTTGCCACCATCCTCTATGATGTCGATCTGGCGCCGCGCCTCCACCTCGATCGCCTGCCCGATAAAGCGGATCGAGTTCACGTTCTTGATTTCGCACCGCGTGCCAAGCGGATCGCCGGGCTTGCGCACTGAGACGTTCACGTCTGCGCGCAGATTGCCCTTTTCCATATCGCCGTCCGACGTCCCCAGATAACGCAAGATCGTCCGGAGCTTCGTCACATAGGCCTGCGCTTCCTTAGCCGAGCGCATGTCCGGCTTCGACACGATCTCCATCAGCGCCACGCCCGACCGGTTGAGATCGACGTAGGAATAATCGGGATGCTGGTCATGGATCGACTTGCCCGCATCCTGCTCCAGATGCAGCCGCTCGATGCCTACTGTCTTCTCTTCCCCATCGACATCGATCACCACCTGACCCTCGCCGACCACCGGGTGCTTGTACTGCGAGATCTGATAGCCCTGCGGCAGATCGGGGTAAAAATAGTTCTTCCGGTCGAAGATACTCCTGAGATTGATCTCGGCCTTGAGCCCCAATCCCGTGCGCACCGCTTGCGCCACGCACTCTTCGTTGATCACCGGCAGCATCCCCGGCATCGCCGCATCCACGAGCGACACATGACTGTTGGGCTCGCCCCCAAATTCGGTCGACGATCCCGAAAACAGTTTGGACCGCGAGGCCACCTGCGCATGCACTTCGAGCCCGATGATGACTTCCCAGTCCCCGGTCGCCCCCGGAATGAGCTTGGAAGTCTTCGTCTTGGCACCCGTCGTGTCAGCACGCGCCATGGCTTATTTCCTGCCTCGGTCGGAATGAAAAGAAGAGGTTTTGGTTATCGCACCGGCGCCAGCGAGGCAACCGGGCGGGTACGCCACGTTGGCCAAAGACGGGCATTCAAGGCGTCGTGGGCGCCAAATACTTGAGCGCCGCTGTCGACACCGCGCCACCGACGACGCAAGGGATACCGAGTTGCACCTGCCCCATGGCGCTCGCCGCCACACATCCCAGCGCCAGCACCGTCTGCCCAGCCTGCCCCCACCACGCATAGTTGCGCGCGCTTTCCGGTCCCCGCGCCTTCAACTGATCGATGGCCGCCACCGCATCGCGCCGGATCTTGGCCGTCTCGAACGTCTCTGCCGCCAGGATGACCTCGCGCAGATGCCGCCGCGCGACCTCACTCTGCTGGACGTTCATCTGCCCCTTCAGCGTATCGAGCAAATCCTTGTCGCGCGTCGCATTCGACGCCAGCGTCCATTTCGCCATGGCAGCAATCGTTAGTTTATCGACACTGTCGCCCTCGCTCATCCAAGCCAGCGCCGAGATAATGCGACCCACCGCTGCTTCCGACCCGCTCCCGAAATAATACCCCCAGTGGCTGTCGAGCACGAATGAGCCGTCGTCCAGCGGCAATTCGAACAGCGTCTTTCCATCACCATAGAGATATTTGTCGATCAACACCTGCCGCGCCGGCATCCGCTCCGCAAACGCGGATAGAACAACCTTCCAATTCGGCAGACCCGAAAACGCAATCGCCCTGATCAGGATGACCTGATCTTCTGGCGGCATGGGAAACATCTGGGCTATCAGAAGCGGGGCGTCGTCTGGGTTCGTCGCCAGCACGCCGGCAATGAACCCGACCTGCAAGCCCGCCTGATCGAGTTCGCGCAATAGCCCATACTCGCCCATCGCCCGCACCGCGGCCGGCAACTTCGCCGGCTCCGGCTCGCCGCGATATCCGTTGATCCACTTGAGCACGGACTCCGCCCGCTCAAACGCTTTGGCCGGTTCACGCGCCTTTTTCGCCGCCGCATCAGCGGCCACGGGCACCAAAATCAACAATAAGAACGCCAAGGACCGCGCCCATCCGCGCATCGCCGCCTCCGCCGCTGGTCATGCGACAGACGCTCTCAGCCATGGCGCTTTTGTGGCAAACGTCTATTAGGCCGGCCCGTGCGGCCGCCAGATGTCGACCCACGCCAAGTCATCAGACTTGTGCGACTTGGCGCCGCTGAGCCGCTTCAACTCCGCCAACTGATCCTGCAGCAGCCGGATCCGCATCTCCATGCTATCGCGCTCGGCCACCGGCACCTTGTCATAGGTCTGGATCAGAGCAGCGATCAGCCCCCGCATGAAATCGACCCTGGAGTACTTGTTATTGCTGCCGTCCCCTGCGTTTGAGGAAGACGGTGTTCGGCTCCGGCTTCCAAAAGTCTTCTTGGGCATGACGCATTCACCTGGGGAGACAACACCAGAGTTGGCGTGTCGCACTCCCCACTTGATACGCATCAATTGCTGATAACTTGTGCCGGGCTGTGCATGATTTATCCGCGAATACATTGCGAAATTCAGCCAGATTCATCTCAAATTTGAAAGATGGTCCGAAAAATTCCCGTGCCTGTTTATCTCGGCATAGCTGAGCAAGGCCCATCGCCAATGGCCCCGAAGGGAGGAGGCGCTAGCCGAGCGAATTCAATTCGCTCACCAAAGCAATACTTAATGAGTTGGGATCGCCACCCTCAGTCATTGCGAAGCGGACGATCCGCTTGCCAAGTTCTCTGGCAGCTTGGATCTCCCATGTCACGACATCTGATGCAGCAGACGCTGGGGAAACGACGTGCACAACAACGTCGGACGTCTCGAGAATGCGTCCAAGGCTAACTCTCCAATCTACGCCGCCCGTGATAATATCATGGTCCCGCCAGACCTCGAAGCCGGCGGCTTCGAGAGCGGACTGCGACTGCTCAACAACTGCGAAGTCTTTGCGCGAGTAAGAGACGTAAACTCTGGCCTGCTGCGCCGCCCTGTCTATGGACATGAAACATACTCCATATGTCAAAGACTGAATGAGACCACGCTCAGCACCCGCTTACAATCCTCAGACACCTTGACGTTCTCAGCGCCACAGCCAATGTTCCGGCTCATGTCCGACAACTCGACCAAGAATACTCCGGAAGCCGCTTCCTCCCCGTCCGGTCCAGCCGTCATTGCCGGCTATCTGAAAACCCTGCCCTCGCAGCCGGGCGTCTATCGCATGCTCGATGCGGAAGGCACCGTCATTTATGTCGGCAAGGCGCGCAACCTGAAGGCCCGCGTGTCCAACTACGCCCGCGGCAACGGTCATTCCAACCGCATCGCACGTATGATTTCGCTAACCACGTCGATGGAGTTCGTCACCGTCCGTACCGAAGCCGAAGCGCTTCTCCTCGAAGCCAACCTCATCAAGCGCTTCAAGCCGCGCTTCAATGTGCTGATGCGCGACGACAAGTCCTTCCCCTATATCCTGATCCGCCGCGACACCCCTGCCCCCCAAATCCTGAAGCACCGCGGCGCCCGCACTACCAAAGGCGATTACTTCGGCCCCTTCGCCTCCGCCGGCGCCGTCTCCCGCGCCATCAGCATGCTGCAGCGCGCGTTTCTCTTGCGCTCCTGCTCCGATAGCGTATTCGAAGGCCGCACGCGCCCCTGCCTGCTCTTCCAAATCAAGCGCTGCGCGGGTCCATGCACAAACGAGATTCCAGACGCCGATTATCAAGCCCTCGTCGACGAAGCCGTCGGCTTCCTGCGCGGCGAAAGCCAGTCCGTGCGCGAAATGTACCAACTCCTGATGCAGCAGGCCTCCGACGCTCTCGAATTCGAGCGCGCCGCAAAGTTCCGCAATCGCCTCTGGGCGCTGGCCCACGTCCAGGCTGATCAGGCGATCAACCCTGACAACATCGAAGAGGCGGACGTCTTTGCCGCCCACCAGGAAGGCGGCCAGACCTGCATCCAGGTCTTCTTCTTCCGCGCCGGCCAGAACTGGGGCAACCGGGCCTACTATCCCAAAGCCGACAAGGCCCTTACCGTCGAAGAGGTGCTCTCGTCCTTCATCGCCCAATTCTACGACGACAAACCCGTGCCGCGCCTCATCCTCTTGAGCCACGACTTCGAAGAGCGTCCGCTGATGGCCGAAGCGCTTTCCACCAAGGCCGAGCGCAAGGTTGAAATCCGCGTCCCCAGCCGCGGCACCAAATCCGGCCTCGTCGACCACGCCCTCACCAATGCCCGCGAAGCCCTCGGCCGCAAGCTCGCCGAAACATCCTCTCAAGCCCGCCTGCTGGAGGGTATCCAGGAACGCTTCGGACTATCCGAATTCCCCCGCCGTATCGAGGTCTACGACAACAGCCACATCTCCGGCACCAACGCCACCGGCGCCATGATCGTCGCTGGCCCGGAAGGCTTCGTCAAAAGCGCCTATCGCAAGTTCAATATCAAATCTCCCGACACGGCCCCTGGCGACGACTACGCCATGATGCGCGAGGTGCTCACCCGTCGCTTCAAACGCCTCGCCGAAGCCACCGCCGCGCCCGCACCATCCGAACCCGGTGTCGATCCCGAACCGATGTTCCCTGACAAGCCCGACCTCGTCCTCATCGACGGCGGCGCCGGCCAACTCGCCGTCGCCCAAGAGGTCATGGCCGATGTCGGCCTGCACGAAATTCCTATCGTCGGCGTTGCCAAAGGGCCAGACCGCGATGCCGGCCGCGAGCACTTCCACGTGCCTGGCAGCGAGCACCCCTTCATGCTCGAACCGCGCGACCCCGTGCTCTATTTCATCCAGCGCCTGCGCGACGAAGCCCACCGCTTCGCCATCGGCACCCACCGCGCCAAGCGCTCGAAAGCTATCAGCGCAAATCCGCTCGACGAAATCGAAGGCATCGGTCCATCGCGCCGCCGCGCGCTCCTCAATCACTTCGGCTCGGCGAAATCGGTATCAAAGGCAGGCATTGAAGATCTGAAGGCCGTCGAAGGTATCTCCGCTGAAATGGCGCAGAAGGTCTATGACTTCTTCCATGAGCGCGGCTGAAGCTCAGGGATCGATCCGCCGCGCCATCAAGATCAACAGCGGAAACGCCACGGCCCACACGCCGCCAATCGTGACGAGGCTCTGCCATACGGGTTCGCCAAGCGACAGCGCACCAATTTTCGAACCCGCATAATAAGACGGCCCGCTCGCCAGGGCGCCGAATAGAACAGCCAGCCACAATCGATCTTTTAACCATGCCAGCGACACGTTGATCAGCGTTGCGAACGCCGCCCAAAGCCCGACCATGAAGGCAGGTGGCAATCCACCAACCGTCGCAGCATCGGCATATTGCGTCGCTCCGGCAGCCATGTGGATGGTCTCCACACAAAGCCCAAGCGGTACGGCAGCTGCGGCCAACATCAACTCAGGCCGCCGCATCTCGGCCGGCGTCATCCCAAGATGGATCACGAGGGCGACAAGCGAGGGCACGACCGCCAACCCAAACTCGCCCTGAGCAGCCAATGCCGCCACTGCAAACCACGCCGCGTAACTCAACGCCACGTTCAGAAAAACCCACATTTATCCCCCGAACTCTCCGAGTCCCCGAGCCATTTACGCGACCGCGCCGCTGGAAGATGACCGGCCTTACCCATTGACGCAGCCATCGCCCGCGTAGACATAAAGGCTCAACCGTTGCCGGCACGATACTCCGTGCACCGGCGCTGGAGCTTCAAGAGTATGACGGCCACAACCGAAATCACGCTGCGCTACTTCGCCTGGATCCGCGAAAAGACCGGCCGGGCCGAAGAACGCACGACTCTTCCCCCCGAACTTGAAACGGTTGCCGACCTTGTCGCTTGGCAGGCCACTCGCGGCCCCGAATTTGCCGAGGCCTTCGCCAAACCTGGCGTCATCCGCGCAGCCATTAACCAGCGTCACGTGAAACCCACCGCCAGCCTTGCAGGCGCGCGCGACATTGCCTTCTTCCCCCCCGTCACCGGAGGCTGACGCCATGTCCGTCCGCGTCCAGACCGAAGACTTCGATATCGCCGCCGAAATGACCGCCCTCACCGCCGGCCGTACCGACATCGGCGCTGTCGTGACGTTCACCGGCATTGTCCGTGGCTCGGCCGTCGGCCGCGACCTCGTGTCCATGACTCTGGAGCACTACCCCGGCATGACCGAAGCCGAACTCGAAGCCGTCGAAGCCGAAGCCAACACCCGCTGGCCCCTGCAAGCGAGCCTCATCGTCCATCGCGTCGGCGAACTCCAGCCCGGTGCCAACATCGTCCTGGTGATCGCAGCCTCGCCCCACCGCCAAGCTGCCTTCCAAGCCGCTGAATTTCTGATGGATTATCTAAAGACTCGGGCCCCCTTCTGGAAGAAGGAGACCTTCGCCGATGGCGACGCCGTCTGGGTGGACGCCCGCGAAGCGGATGACATAGCCGTCGCCCGGTGGACAGGCCCGCTAGCCTAGTGCTCCACGGGAATACGCACCCCGGCGCCCCGTTAGCACTTTGATAACCGTACCGGGTCCATATCTTGGCCCGATGCCGACCCGGAAACCGCCATCTTCTCCGGGGATGCTTCGGACTTGCCCGTTTTGGTTATCGTTTTGCGTCGTCGGGGGTCGAAGGGGATGGTTCTGGACACGATACTTTCGCGCGTCGCGCGCGCGTCACTTCGGCTAACCGCCGGACTGATCGCCTGCGCAGGCATGAGCGCGGCAGTTTTGGCCCAGGAAGCAACCGTTGCTGCGGCCGGTCCCACCTCCGCTGTCACTGATACACAATCTGCCGCTAGCCCGAAGTCCTCCAGCCGCACCCGCTTCCTCATCGGCCTCGACAAAACCGTCGCCTATACGGTTTCGGCCCTTCCCAATCCCAACCGCGTCGTCATCGACATCCCCGACGTCGCCGTGCGCCTTCCTCCCGACCCCGGCCCCAATCCCGTTGGCCTCGTCAAATCCGTCCGCAGCGGCCAAACCGCCCCCGGTCAGACCAGCGTCGTCATCGAGGTCACCGAACCGGTCGTGATCGACAATGTAAAAGTCGATCCGGCCCCGAACGGCAAAGGGGTTCATCTCTCGGTCGAATTTGTTGCAACCGACACCGTCATCAAATCAGCAAAGAAGCCGCTGAAGTCGCAACCCTTCGCTTTGGGTGCGGCTGGCATTCAGCCGCCGTTGCCCACGCCCGCCAAGCGGCCCAATGAGGCGGCCAAGACAGCATACAAACCGATCATCGTCATAGATCCCGGTCACGGCGGCCACGACACCGGCGCCATGAAGCATGGCGCCGTCGAGAAGGACGTCGTCCTTGCCTTTGCCAAGGTGCTGCGCGACAAGATCGAAAAGACCGGTCGCTACAAAGTCCTGATGACACGCGACACCGACGTCTTCGTTGAACTCGACGAACGGCGCGCCTTTGGTGAGAAGCATCAGGCGGCTCTCTTCATTGCAGTGCACGCCGACTATGCGAAGACCAGCGCACGCGGCGCGACAATCTACTCCCTGCGTGAGAGCGTCGCCAATTCCTTGAAGCGCTCGGCAAAAGGGGATGTCTCTGAGCATCTACTCTCCGACAGCGAACTGGCGGCCGTCAAGAAAGCCAACGGCGAAAAAAATGCGTCGGCAGTTCGCAACATTCTGGCCGACTTTGCCGGCCGCGAAGTTGAAACCACCCGCGAGCGCACCAGCATCTTCTCCCGCTCTGTCATCGAGCACATGGGAGAATCCACAAGCCTTCGTCAAAAGCCCGACCAGCAGGCGGCCTTCCGTGTCTTGAAGACGGCGCAATTCCCCTCTGTATTGATCGAACTTGCCTACGTGACCAACAAGGAAGACGCTCGCCTTCTGCAGTCGAACGAATGGCGCGGCAAGGTCGCCGACAGCATCACGACAGCAGTCGAAAATTACTTCACGCACCAACTCGCCCGCCTCCCGATGTAGTGCGTAGCCTGCCGGCGAAAGTGTTTCGGCGGCCGATGCTTATCTTTAACCATCTGCATTCTGCATTATTTAATTTTTTAAACGTATCGCTCGGCGCACGGAGGCAGCGAGCGATGAAGAATATAAAAAATCCCCTCGGAGAATTCGGCCGGAATGACAGCGGTGCGGTTGCGGTAACATTCGCAGTCATGCTGATCACGATGTTGATCGCGGGTGGCTTGGCACTCGACTACAGCCGTAGCGTCAATGTCCACACGAGCCTGCAGAACGATCTCGATGCGGCCTTGCTCGCTGGGGCCAACCAATCCGATCAACCTGAGCAGATCGAAGCCGTCGCTCAGCTCTACATCGGCGACAACTGGCGCAACAAATTTGGCGTAACGTCCACCGTCGATGTCGTCGTCGACCGGCCCGAAGAATCGCGCGTGCGCGGCAGAGTTACAGTCGATGTCCCGACCACCCTGATGGCAATTGCCGGCATTGAGACGGTGACCATCGCCGTCGAGTCAGAAGTTCAAATGGCCAGCGAGAACTTAGAACTCGCCCTCGTACTCGACGTAACAGACAGCATGGCGGGCGCAAAAATCGACGCTTTGAAGCGTTCCGCGACCGAACTCGTGGACAAGGCATTCGAAAACGAAAATTCCCGCGACCACGTCCGTATCGCGCTTGTCCCGTTCGCTGATTATGTGAACGTCGACGTATTCAATAGAAATGCAAGTTGGATCGACGTGCCGCCGGACTCCGAAACAACATCCGAATTATGCGACGATAACTATCGTCCAATAATCGGCACTTCCAACTGCCGCATGCAGTCCTTCAGCTATGACCGCGACGGTGAAACAGTGACCTACGACCGGCTGGTCTGCGATTACCAGTATGGCCCGCCAGAAAGGCGCTGCTTCCCCACCACATATACCAGACGCTGGTACGGATGCGTCGGCTCGCGAGACTACCCACTCGACGTAAGGGACGAGCAGTGGGAAGTACGCGTCCCGGGCGTCATGAACGTCGCTTGCGGCGCGTCCGGCATGGAACTGACGAACGACGATGCCGCGTTGAAGCAGCGCATCTCTGAAATTACGACCTACGGCAACACGTACATCCCCGCTGGCTTGTTCTGGGGCTGGACAGTTCTTTCGCAGCACGAACCATTCTCGACGGCCAAAGGCTATGATGAACTCGTCGATGGCAAACCTGTCAAGAAAGTCCTGGTACTGATGACGGACGGGGCGAACTCCCGTTCACCGGACTACGTCGGTAAGACCCACACTGGAAACGATGTCGCCCTGGCCAATTCCAGAACGGCCGAACTCTGCACAAACATTCGGCGCGCCGGCATCAAGATCTACACCGTGGCCTTCGACGTGACGGATGAAGCCGTGAAAGACATGCTTCGCGACTGCGCCGGCACGCCGCAGCAGTTCTATGACGCCGAGAATGCCGCCGAACTCGAGACCGCCTTTACCAACATCGGCGCCAATCTTTCTCCGCTTCGCATCGCGCGTTGATCTCGCGGAACCGTAGCCGATCAAAAAAGAAAGGCCGGTCAAACGACCGGCCTTTCGTGTGTCTGCCGGCGAAGGATCGCACCCCCCACCGGCCTGCGTCATTCAAGCTCTACTTGGAGGGTGTGCGGGTTTAAGTCGCCAGAGCAGAAGAAAAAGCCATTCGAGATCGAGCCTCCTTGCGAACAATCGGCGTGGTCGCGACGCCAACACGACTGCTGGACTTGGACGAAAGTGCATCTTCATCAGGCACTCCCTCGAGGGTCGTATCACCGCACCGTGGAGCCCGGGCCATGGGCTCCCCTTCGAAACAGTTGGACAGTGACGCACGCCGCGAGCGCGACGGGTGAGCCCATCGCGGCGAGTTCTGTCCGGTTGGTCTGTAGGAAGGGGCGCGGCAGTCATGGACGGCTCTACGGGGAGATTTGGGTGCGGTTCGCTTCGACGTTCCCTCGAGCAGCCCCGTCCAGGACCGCTCCACGTCGAAACGAATAGGTTGGCCAGTAGTGTTTGACCGGCACAGAGTTTTCAAGCGCTTCCGCCTTTAGAGCTCCGACGCACGCACCTCTCCGGCACGATCCGGAAACCCGGACCAGACCGGAAGCGAGGCTCCCCCGCAAAAGGGATGCTAAGTGATTCGTCCACAGGGCCAATGACACAATGTTGGGCCCGCCGTGCCGGATTTCCCGCCAGTGGCAAAACGGCAGCGGCCCTGCTCATCGCAGGGCCGCCCAATAGCAATCGACAGGGTCAGCGACCGCACCCTACATCGCAGCGTCCGCATTGCGCGCAGCCCCGCGAACGGCCTTTTGGACCTTCTCGAACGCCCGCACCTCAATCTGCCGCACGCGCTCCCGGCTAACGCCGAACTCAACCGACAGATCCTCTAGTGTGGATGGGTTTTCCGCCAAACGCCGCGCCTCGAAAATCCGCCGCTCGCGCTCGTTCAAAGTGCCCAGGGCCGTGAGCAGGAACGATTTGCGCCGATCCGCCTCTTCGCTCTCGACTAGCCGCTCCTCCTGGTCCGGTGTCTCGTCCACCAGCCAGTCCTGCCATTCGCCCGCTTCCATATCGGCGCGGACCGGCGCATTGAGCGACGCATCGCCGCCGAGGCGGCGGTTCATCGACACGACCTCGTCCTCGGTCACGCCAAGCTTCTTCGAGATGGCCTTGACGTGTTCCGGCTTCAGATCGCCCTCTTCCAACGCCTGCAACTGGCTCTTAGCCCGCCGCAGATTGAAGAACAGTTTTTTCTGTGCCGCCGTCGTGCCGACTTTGACGAGGCTCCACGAGCGGAGGATATACTCCTGGATCGACGCGCGGATCCACCACATGGCGTAGGTCGCCAGACGGAAACCGCGGTCGGGGTCGAACCGCTTCACCGCCTGCATAAGACCGACGTTACCCTCGGAGATGACTTCCCCGATCGGCAGCCCATACCCGCGATAGCCCATAGCGATGCGCGCCACGAGCCGCAAATGCGATGTGATCAGCTTCTCAGCTGCTTCTTTGTCGGCATGTTCCTGCCACGCCTTCGCCAGCATGAATTCCTCATGCGGCTCAAGCATAGGAAACTTGCGGATCTCGTCGAGATACCGCGAAAGCCCCTGCGAACCACCGGCCAGCACTGGAAGAGATTTAGCGCTCATAAGACCTTTTACGGGACGGTTCCAACGGCGGACCGGTCCCGGCTCCCTATCGCCCGGATTTTCATATGGGAGGTCAATCCCCCAATGAAAACGGGATTACACGGATTTAATCGGCCAACCTGGGTTGTAGCTTCATACCCTACCACGCATTGGCTTCCTGAATAAGACGATTGAAGCGTCGTTGTTCCGTCGCTGCCCAAATACGCTGGCCAATCCCATTCGCTTTCGATGCCAAGCGCTCACGCCCGGCGCCCACGGCCGCGTTTGACTTTACCCCGTACCTGCTTGCCCGAACACGCCTGCAATGCGTTCGACAAGCCCGCAAAGTCCGCTGGCAGCGCCGCTTGAAAGATCAGCGCTTTTCCCGTCACCGGATGCTCAAACCCCAGTTCAGCCGCATGGAGCGCCTGCCGCCCCATACCCTCAAGCGCCGCCCGCGCGGGCTCGCCCAACCGAGCGGCGCGTGTCTGAAAACCCCGGCCATAGACCGGGTCTCCCAGCAACGGATGGCCAATATGCGCCATATGCACCCGGATCTGATGGGTCCGCCCTGTCTCCAAGACGAGCCGCACGAGCGACGCCACCGGCGCGCCTTCCGTGTCGGTGAAGACATCCAAAACCTCGTAGTGTGTCACTGCGTGCCGCCCAGCGCCCTCGGGCACAACCGCGATCTTGACCCGGTTCTGCGCCGACCGGGAGAGCGCCGCATCCACCACACCTTTCGTGCGCGGCGGCACGCCCCAGACGAGCGCCAGATACGCCCGCTGCAACCTCCCGTCCGCACCATGCGCTGCGAACTGTTCCGACAGCCCCGCGTGCGCCGCATCCGATTTCGCCGCCACCAACAGCCCAGACGTATCCTTATCCAAACGGTGCACTATGCCTGGGCGCTTCACACCACCGACGCCCGATAAGCTGTCCCCGCAATGCCCGATGAGCGCGTTGACGAGCGTCCCGCTGCCATGCCCCGCAGCCGGATGCACCACCAGCCCCGCCGGCTTGTCGATCACAATAAGGTGCCGGTCCTCAAAAACGACCGTCAAAGGAATATCTTCACCCTGCGGGTCGGCCGCCACCGGCGGCGGCAGTTCGACCGTCATCGCCTGCCCGCTGCGAACCTTGGTCCCCGGATCGGTCACCGTTACGCCGTCGAGCGTCACTTGTCGGTCCTTGATCAGGGCCTGTAACCGCGACCGGCTGATTCCAGGCACGGCCGCTGCGAGCACACGGTCGATCCGCTGCCCATGCGCCTCCGCGTCGGCAACGAGCAACATCGATCCCGCCAGCCCGGGCGGTTCGTCCACATCCTCAAGTTCGTCGTCCGGAAGGTCAGCGATCATGATCGTGTATTGAGCCTCGCGAAAAAAGCATGACGTTTCTCGCGCGATGGGGAGCACGAAAGGCGCCCATAATCCAGCACTACCGCCAGCAACTAGCCCTAAGCCCCTAAGTTTGCAGCATACGACGCAGCCAAAACCGCTATCCGGGCGAGCCAATTCGCGCTTGATCCCTCAAGCCCCTTCCCGTACACGTCGCCATCTGGCCCGACGCCCCGTTCGTCTAGTGGCCCAGGACGCCCGCCTCTCACGTGGGCAACAGGGGTTCGAGTCCCCTACGGGGCGCCATCTACGTACAAAACTGCGAACACCCGGGCTGGCGTCACCTCCGGTCTCAACTTGCTGTTCGAGAACGGCTTTCTGACCAAAAATCCGGATCTCATCGGCCCTCACCTCGACGCGTTCGATAAGCGCCGAGCGATATGCTTTCCGTAATTGCACCTCACCGTCTGTCTAACGCGACGGCATCAATTCGGCGAAAGCTAACCGCATCTGGCTACTGCTTTCTGCCACACCGCGTCGCTCGACGAGCACTCGCGGGATCGGGTCTTTTGACCCAAGGCGGACTATAGGAAATGCCGAGTGAGTGGCGCATCATCGAACGCCGCACAGAAAGAGTTATCATCGCAATCCAAATTGGATTGCCTCTGACTTAACCCCTCAACCTCGACGGAAAGTGCAAGTCAGCGGACAAAGCCGGTGCGACTCGATCAACGTCGGCGCTTGGCAATCACGGCGGCGAGAGCAAGACCTTCATCTACGCCTTCAGGCCCCGCGCCGCCGCGCGCACTTACCAGATGCACGCGGCGAGCGCTTCGTCCTCGTCCACGCGCTCGATTTCCGCGCCGAGAAAGTCGCCGCGCGACACGATGCCAAAGATGCGGCCATTCTCAACGACGGGCAGATGCCGAAATCCGCTGTCGGACATGACCCGCAACGCGTCGATGGCCCGCGAGCGCGGCGTGATCGTCACGGGAGATCGCGTCATCACGCTCGACAGCGGTGTCCGCGTCGGATCGCAGCACTGAGACAATGCGCGCACCGCATCGCGCCCGGTGAATATGCCGGCGAGCTGGCGACCGTCGTCGATCACAAGAACGGATCCCGTTCGCTTCCGGCACATCGCCGCGCACGCCTCCTGCACCGTGTCGCCCTCGTTCATAATGAGAGCGTCTTGATCGCGGATGATGCTGAGGAGCTTGCGGTTGGTCATGGCACGGTGGCCTCCCGTTTGTCATTGTTTGGGAGCGCCCACTGCGTGGCCTTGGGAGCGGGCGGCCACGGCCGAGCGCGCCTATAGATCCACCAATTACACCTACGGTGCGGGCTTGCGCTTGATTCAACTCAAGCCGGAGGGGGCACGCGGGCGGGTATGGTGGCGGGCATTCAATTTTGAAATCGACGCCATCCTCCGTTCATGGGAAAGGAGTTCGCTCGCATGGTCCGCCCCGTAATCGTTCCGTTGAAAGCTGTCTCCGCGGATGACCTCCCCGTCCCCTCGGACGCTGATGAGCTGGAACTTCCCCTCGATCTTCCGCGTACGCCCGTGCCAGTCTCGCCGCTTGATGTGCACGCCGCTTCGGGCGTGCCCCGCGCCGCAGTCTGGCAGCGCCGCGAACCCTCCCTCGCCGAACGCGATTCCTATTCCTCCACAGCCTTGGCTGAACTCCTCGACCGCGCCACCCACGCCTCCATCGCGAAGCTGACGTTAGGCCTATCGCCCACCTCCCTCATCGGCGCCTATCTCGATTGGGCGACGCATCTGGCGGCCTCTCCCGGCAAGCGGCTTCAACTTGCAGAGAAATCGTGGCGCAAGTGGATGCGCTTGCAGCAGTTCGCGGCCCGTTGCGCCTTCGAGCCGCCCGGCATCGCGCCCTGCGTCACGCCGCTGCCGCAAGACAAGCGCTTCTCTTCGCCCGCGTGGGGCAAGTGGCCCTTTAGCGTATATGCCCAATCGCATCTTCTGGCCCAGCAGTGGTGGCACGTGGCGACGACCGGCGTGCCCGGCGTCTCGATCCAGCATCAGCGCATGCTGGAATTCACCGCCCGCCAAGTGCTCGACGTGTTTGCGCCGTCGAACTTTATCATGACTAACCCCGACGTTCTCGACCGGACTCTGCGCGAGAACGGCCACAATCTCGTGCGCGGGTGGCAGCATTTTGCGGAAGACTGGGACCGGCTTCAGGGCGGCCGTCCGCCCGTCGGCGCGGAGGCATACGCGCCGGGTCGCGACGTCGCCATCACGCCTGGCAAAGTCGTACTGCGTAACGAACTCGTCGAGCTCATCCAATATTTGCCGTCGACGGGGCAGGTCCGCCCCGAGCCGGTACTCGTCGTGCCGGCCTGGATCATGAAATACTATATTCTCGACCTGTCGCCGCGGAACTCGCTCATCAAGTATCTCGTCGACAGCGGCTACACGGTATTTGCGATCTCGTGGAGGAATCCTGAGCCCGACCTGCGCGACACCTCGCTCGACGACTACCGCCGTCTCGGCATTATGGCAGCCCTCGACGCCATTTCAGCCATCGTGCCCGACACCAAGGTCCATGGTGCGGGATACTGTCTGGGCGGTACACTCTTGGCGATCGCCGCCGCGGCCCTGGCGCGCAACGGCGCCTCGCCCTTCGCCACCTTGTCCTTCCTCGCCGCGCAAGTCGATTTCACCGAGCCCGGCGAATTGCAGCTTTTCATCAACGAGAGCCAGTTGCGGTTCCTCGAGGACATGATGTGGGAGCAGGGTTTTCTCGACGCCAAGCAGATGGCGGGCGCGTTCCAACTTCTGCGCTCCAACGATCTCATCTGGTCACGCGTGATGCGCGAGTATCTCCTTGGTGAGCGCACGCCAATGACGGACATGATGGCCTGGAACGCCGATTCCACGCGCCTGCCCTACCGCATGCACTCGGAATACCTGCGGCGGCTCTACCTCGACAACGAACTCGCCGAGGGCCGCTACAAGGTGGACGGGCGGCCGATCACCATTCCCGACATCCGCCAGCCGCTGTTCTGCGTCGGCACGCTGAGCGACCACGTCGCGCCCTGGCGTTCTGTCTACAAATGGACGCAGCTTGCCGACACGGAGGTCACGTTCGCGCTAACGACGGGCGGCCACAACGCCGGCATCGTCTCCGAACCGGGCCATGCCAACCGCAGTTACCGCATCGCGACTCATCACGAGGCCGACATGCACCCCGACGCCGAAACATGGATGGCTGAGGTCCCGGTGCGCGAAGGCTCTTGGTGGCCGGCGTGGGTCGACTGGCTCGCCTCGCGGTCAGGCCAACCGGTGCGGCCGCCGCCGATGGGGTCACCCGCGTGCGGCTACGCACCTGTCTGCGACGCGCCCGGGCAATACGTGCTCGAAGCGTGAAGTGCGCTCGCCGCCGCACGCGCGGTCATCGACGTTAGGGCTGAGATCGACAATGCCCGGATGACCTCTTAAGTCGACTTGCCTTTCCGTGCCATGCCCTTGGCTGCGGTCGAGAGTTTGACAATAGCCCGATCCGAAATTTGCAAAGTGGGCGCGGGTGGCCAAGTGGTCGGCGTGTTATGCGCTGTTGAAACCGGTGCAGTGGAGACAGACTAAACAGCTTCAACCGTGCCAGCGCGATTGTCAGATCTTTGGATGCGCGAGGGGATTTTGAATCAGCGCAGTCAATGCAAAACGGCGAAATGGGCTACGGAATGGGTTTTGGCATGGGCCTTGGGGGTCTCTTCAGTCTTCTTGCCATTGTGCTCGTTGTTCTGTCCATCGCTGCACTGATCAAATATCTCGAGAAGTGAGGGAGCTCCGGAATGTCCTACACGATTGACCGAATGATCTCTGGTGCGAGCGTTGATGAAGTTGACGCGCGTACCCGTGCGGCGCTTGCTGAGCACGGATTTGGTATACTGACAGAAATTGACGTCAAGGCGACGATGAAGAAGAAACTCGACGTTGAAATGCCGGCTTACCGTATACTCGGCGCTTGCAATCCGAGCATGGCGCACCAGGCCATCGGGATCAAACCGCGCGTCGGAGCGATGTTGCCGTGTAATGTTATTCTGCGAGAGGTTGCGGACGGGGTCGAAGTCAGTGCAATCGATCCCATCGCGTCGATGCAGTCGATCAACAACGCCGAGTTGAAGTCGGTTGCCGGAGAAGTTCGCAAACTTCTGTCGATGGCTGTCGCAGCGATCTGAGGTGGGCGGTGGCGAGAATTAGCAAGGAAGATCCGTCAGCAGATCCTGTCCGGTCGGAAGTTTAAACGACCACTGTCAGAAAATGACAATAAAGGCCGCGTCACAGCGGTCAGCCCGTTGAAGCATGCTCGTAGATATCTTCCTCTTGCGCGTTGTGAATGCGCACAAGGGACTCGATAGACTCGATGACACGCTGCGCATCCCGAATGAGATAGCGATCAGCGTCCTCAGACTTAAGGCCCTCGGAAACCCTCGTCAGCAACCGTGCGAGGTGGAGGATCTCACGATGCGCCCGGCTCATTGCGGCCAGGCCATGACCATCATGCAGAAACTTCGCAAGACGAGGATAAATTCGACCTTCATCGTCGCGCTCGTGCTCAACGATCTTGGTTGTTACCAAAGCGGCAGCTTCGCGAATGAGAGCCGTCGCGGACTCGGGCGGCGCATCATCAAGCGCATCGGCGATCTCACGAAGTCGGTCTAGTGATGCGTCCAGCTGTAAGTGCTCTTGTTGAAGGACCCGCACGGCTGCCGGCTGCATGGTTTCACGACCGAGCCTCCATTCCGGGGTCAGTGCACGCAGAGCATTCAGAATGACGGCCACGTCGATCGCTTCCTGGGTCAAGGCGCCAGCGACCGGAGTTAGATAGCCAAATGCGGCCGCGATCATTGCGATGCCAGAAAGTCCAATTCCGACAGTGATGCTCTGAATCGCTATGCCGCGGGCACGGCGCGCGATGGTGACAGCCTGGGAAACCCGATCGAGGCGATCGACAAGAATGACTACGTCGGCTGCCTCTGAGGAGGCGCTTGCACCGCGGGCGCCCATTGCAATGCCAACATCGGCGGCTGCAAGGGCTGGGGCGTCGTTGATCCCATCGCCCACCATGAGCGTCGGATGCAAACGCTGCTCGAACGCGACCGCCTCCACCTTGTCTGACGGCTCCCGGTCGGCCAACACGGCATCTAGATCGAGAGCGGCAGCGATTGTCTCGGCCGCATCTGCCCGATCGCCTGTGACCATGACGATCCGCCGAACACCAGCGGTGCGCAGCGCTTGAACAGCCCGTGGGGTTTCACGACGCAGCTCGTCGCCGAGGAGAATGGCTCCGATCAAGCGCCCGTCGACCGACACGAACACACTCAGGGCAGACCGCCACGACGCGCGGCGCAGGGCCCGGACTGCCCACGGATCTAGGCTTCCCGGACCACACACAAGTTGACGCGAGCCAGCCTTGACAATTTTCCCGGAGATTATCCCCTCAAGGCCAGAGCCCATGGTCTCACGCACCTTGTCGGGCACCTCGAGCGTCAGCCCCCGGGAAATAGCCGCACTGACGATTGCAGCAGCGACAACATGTTGCGAGGCTTGTTCCAGTGAGGCGGCCAACCGAAGCACGTCATTTGGATTTCCCCCAGGCGCAGTCTCAACAGCAACGAGACGAGCTCCTCCCACAGTCAATGTCCCAGTCTTATCGAACATGACGGTATGCGTTCTCGCGAGTGCTTCGAGTGGTCCGCCGCCTTTGATGAGGATGCCGAGCCGGGCCGCGTGCGAAACTCCCGCGATAAAGGCCACGGGCGCCGCAAGGATCAACGGGCATGGGGTCGAGGCCACGAGCACGGCGAGACCTCGTATTGGATCCCCTGAAAGCAACCAAGCCGCCCCGGCGATGGCCAACGTAACCGGCAACAAAATGAGAGCGTAACGATCAGCCAAGCGAATGAAGGGCGCCTTCGCTGTCTGCGCGGCAGTCACAAGCCGGACGATGCCCGCGTACGTACTTTCGCCAGCGGTGGCGTTCGCCCTAAGCTCGAATGTTGCTCCAGCGTTGATCGTGCCACTGCGTGCCAATTCTCCCATGTTGCGGGTTACGGGGATAGGTTCGCCCGTCAAGGCGGCCTCATCGAGCGTGGCGCTCTGGGCCAATATGATGCCATCGACGGGAACGACCTCACCGGCGCGAACCAAAATCGTGTCGCCAATTGAAACGAGATCAATCGCGACATCTTCAAGTGCGCTGTCTCTACGCCTGTGAGCAAGCCGCGGCGCCCGATCGACAAGTGATTTCAAATCGCGCTCGGCGCGAGCAACAGCGAAATCCTCCAGAAGATTGCCGCCCGCGTACATTACCGCAACCACAGCGCCAGCCAAAGGCTCGCCTAGAAGAATTGCAGCGGACATCGAGATAAACGCTACGGCATCGACGCCCAGTCGTCCCGCAACTAGATCACGCGTAATTGAGATCGCAAGGCCGATAATCACCGGGACAGTTGCAATGGCCCAAACACGATCAGCGCAAACCCCGTACCCATAAACCCAGACGATAGTGCCCAAAGCCAGGCCCGCGACTGCAATTGCAAATAGAGCTCTTCGGACGAAACGATCTGTTATCAAGTGGTTCATCCGTCGCCTTGCTGCCACATCATTGGATCGCCCATCTTACCGGGGTTAATTTATGCTTCGTCCCGTCCATCTGCCCCGCATTCTGCTGGCTCCACGACCTCCCGAAAATCACTTGAAGAACAGGAGTGGCAGAATCGGTGCTTTGTCTTTCATTTCAAGCTTAGTAGCTCAGCAGGGCTGGTACTGAGCTCAGGCTCACGACCTTCAGACAAAGTTGGATCGCCACTTGAGTTTGCTCAAATTGGCTAAGAGGCCAAGTCTTCTAAGCTTATCTTCACATTGCATTGCCGTCGACCAGGCGTGTAGGTGACGCCCTCACCGCGGAAATTGTGGTGATCCGCACGACCATTTCACAGGTATGCCGCTTGTCGCACACATCGGTGGCGAGTGGAGCTACAACGTCGGCGACATCGTCTGAAGGGCCACTTTAGACACTCGCTGTAAGCAGCTTGAAATCGCCTCACGCCCCACGACCGCTTGTGGCTCTTAGCTAACTCAGGGTCGCGGCAGCTCGAGGACGATAGTCCAATGACGAGCTGTCATGAGGGGACGACTTACCCGCTCCTGGGGCAAAATCGGACCTGCTGAGCGCGGCTACGAAGCTTGCTTTTGACCCATACCGGCCTTGAGCGGTTGCACCGTGTGCAGTCCTTGGCTGGCCGCAACGCTCGCTGCGAAGCGCGTGCCAAGCGGTCAGGGGCCAATTCGGACCATTTTTGTCAAAACCGGACACCCATTCGCTGAGCGCTCTACGCATCTGCACGTTCCAGCATAAGCTCCGCAGTTCTTCTTGGTTCGGAAAAGGACTGTCCGCCGATAGCGTCCTCGACAGGTTCAACACCTGTCACAGAGGACGACCATGTCACTTTCAAAGATCACCCGCCGCACGGCCCTGGTGCTCGGCGCATCGCTCAGCTTCGCCGGCCTCGCAGCCGCCGCCAATGCCGCGGAATTGCTCAACGTTTCGTACGATCCGACGCGCGAGCTGTACTCTGACTTCAACGCCGCATTCGCCAAGCACTGGAAAGAAAAGATCGGCGAAGACGTGACCATCAAGCAGTCGCACGGCGGTTCGGGCAAGCAGGCCCGCGCGGTCATCGATGGGCTTGAAGCCGACGTCGTGACACTGGCTCTCGCCGGCGACGTCGACCAACTCTACAAGAATGGCGGCCTGATCCCCGCCGATTGGCAGAAGCGCCTGCCCAACAACTCCTCGCCCTATACATCCACGATCGTGCTGCTCGTCCGCAAGGGCAATCCGAAGGGCATCAAGGACTGGGGTGATCTCGGCAAGGACGGCGTGGAAGTCGTCACGCCGAACCCCAAGACATCGGGCGGCGCGCGCTGGAACTATCTCGCGGCTTGGGGTTGGGCCCTGAAGCAGGACGGCGGCAACGAGGAGAAGGCGAAGGATCTCGTCACGCGGCTGTACAAGAACACCAAGGTTCTCGACTCAGGTGCGCGCGGTTCGCTCACCACGTTTACCGAACGCGGCATCGGCGATGTGCTGATATCTTGGGAAAACGAGGCCTATCTCGCAACCAAGGAACTCGGCCCCGACAAGTTCGAGATCATCACGCCGACGATCTCGATCCTCGCCGAACCGCCGGTCACAGTCGTCGACAAGAACGTAGACAAGAAGGGGACGCGCAAGCTCGCCGAAGCCTACCTCAACTATCTCTACACGCCCGAAGGTCAGGATCTCGCCGGCAAACACTACTATCGTCCGCAGGATCCCAAAGCGCAGGAGAAGTATAAGTCGCAGTTCTCCGCGGTGAAGCTGTTCACGATCGATGAAGTCTTCGGTGGCTGGTCTGCCGCCACGGAAGTCCACTTCAAGGATGGCGGCATCTTCGATCAGATCTACGACAAGAAGAGCTGATTAGCTGGCTTAAGCGCGCCGCTCCGCGAACCTACAAGATTTGCGGGGCGGCGTTTTTCATTCGACCGATTATGTCATTTCAGGAGCGCACGATGTTTGGAGCTGCCCGCTTTGCGACGCGCCTTTCCGATGCCCTCATCGCTGCTTTGCGCCAGTCCGGCCTGATCCCAGCAGCCTCTATCCCTCGTCCCGCTTTCGCACGGTGTCGACGCTGCGAGTATTCAAAACGCTTGCAGAACTGACCGGCCAAACCTTCACCGTAGAGCGAGACAATGACAACACTTCTTATCATTCCCGGGCTTCATTCGAGTGGGCCAACGCATTGGCAGACGTGGATGGAAGAGCAGCTGCCCGGTACCGTTCGCGTGATCCAGAGCGACTGGAGCAAAGCTGATTTGCCGACGTGGTCGGCACGGGTGCGCCGCGATATTGCGCGCAATCCCGGGCGGCACATCATTGCCGCGCACAGCTTCGGCGCTCTGGCAGCATTGCACGCGACCGTTCGTGACGCAGACCGGATTGCAGGCGCGCTGCTCGTGGCACCTGCCGATCCCGACACGTTCAATGTCGCGGACGACTTGCCACGCGATCCGCTGCCGTTTCCTGCAGTTGTCGTTGCCAGCAGCAACGATCCCTGGATGTCGCTCTGGAAGGCCGCCGACTGGGCGGACCGTTGGGGCGCTGACTTCGTCAATCTGGGAGATGCGGGTCACATCAATACTGAGGCGGGCTTCGGCCCATGGCCCGAGGCCCTCGACCTCGTCGAACGACTGCGCAGGCGCGCGAACCATATTTCAAATCAGCGGCCGACGCGGTTCAGCGAGTCGAAGCGGCCGATGTCTTGGAAGCGAGACGCGACGGGATCGGCAGGGTTCAGGCTCCGCCGCTCCGTACCGTCGGCCAACCGGCTGGGGGCCGGTTAGCCGGTCGCACGTGAGGCGGATGGACAACCCTCCACTGCAATCACAAGCGATCATCATTGCCGGAATTGATGCAGACGCGACCATCCGGCAGAGTTGAATCAGAAGCCAATTCAATCTGTTAGCGCAGATCGGATCTCTACCATAACGGAGTTATGACAATGCACGGGGGACGGACACTGACATCTTCGGCGGTAGCCATGGCGCTGCTCGCCGGTTTTGGGGGCCTCAGCAGCTTTGCGAATGCGGCCGATCTGGGCGGCAACTGCTGCGCGGATCTGGAAGAACGCATCGCCGAGCTCGAGGCGACGACGGCGCGCAAGGGCAACCGGAAGGTTTCGCTCGAGGTCTACGGCCAGGTCAACGAAACGCTGTTGTTCTGGGATGACGGTGTCGAGTCGAATGCCGGCGTCTACACGAACGACAACACGCGCACACGGATCGGCTTCCGCGGCAAGGCCAAAATCAATGGCGACTTGACGGCCGGTTACCGGTTGGAGATCGGTGTTCGTACAGCGAACTCCAAGCGGTTCAACCAGAACGATCCGAGCGCCAACTCCACTGGCACGGGTGCGATCACAGGCAGCACTTTAGCTCCGGCGCCAAACGACGGAAACGTCGGCACTGGTGGCGCTACGGACAATGGGCTCGATATCCGCGACAGTCACTGGTACCTCTCCAGCAAATCGCTGGGTACGGTATCGGTCGGACGTCAGGGCACGGCAACGGATGCCATCACCGAAATCAACCAGAGCCAAACCGGCGACGTCCAGAAGTACTCCGACCTTGAAGACACCGGCGGTGGCTTGCTCATTCGAGGTGCCAATGGAACCCTGTCTGATCTTCAGTGGCGCCGTTTGATCAGCGAGGGTGGTGACCAGCCGGGCGAAGGCGAGCGTCGCTTTGACGCCATCAAGTATGTTTCGCCGGAGTTCGGCGGCTTCACAGCGTCGGCCTCCTGGGGTGCCGATGATTTCTGGGACCTTGCACTCCGGTATAAGGTCGAATTCGCTGGGTTCTCACTTGCTGCCGGCATTGGCTATGGCGAAATCACCGACGGCACTCAAACACAAACTACCGCTGGTTCGCGTACTCTCATCGACGCACAGCAGTTTGGTGGCTCCATCAGCGTCATCCACAAAGACACAGGTCTTTACGTAAATGCCGCTGCCGGTCAGAAGGAAGACGATGGTCTGCGCGATGTCACCTTCTACCGCAACAATCCAACCCTCCTCGACGACAAGGATACATTCTTTGCCATCGAAGCCGGCATCGAGAGAAAGTGGCTGCCTCTCGGCAAGACCACCGTCTTCGGCCAGTACTATGATTATGACGGCGGCTCTCTCGATCGCACCATCCGCTTCCTCAACGGCGCTGGTGTAGTTGCAGGGAGTGCCCGTCAGGTTATCGATACGGCCATCGAATCGTATGGCTTCGGCGTCGTGCAGGGTATCGATGCTGCGGCCCTGTCTTTGTACGTCACCTATCGCCACGTTTCCCCTGAAATCACTGGGTCGACGGCTGGCGGCGTCGTGAGCGACATCGCCATAGAAGACTACGACTTCGTCACCGCCGGCGGGATCATCAAGTTCTAGTCTCGACCTTCTCCCAAAAAGGCCGGACAGAAAGGGAGCCGTTCCTCGCAAGAGGGACGGCTTTCTCATGTCTGCAATCACGGATACTCCGGCGCTTTCTTCATAAGCTCATCACAACTTCTTCGTTCGCTTGGGAATTCAGGCTGCCTACAGTCATATTATGACCGAAAACAATTCATCTTCAGCCCCTACCAATCCCATGATCGATTTCCGCTTGCGCCGCCCGGCTTCAATGAAGCCCAAGAAGGCGGATACCGCTGCGCACGTGGCGCACGTCGTGGGGAGCAGCCTGCGCGAGATCCGCCGCAGCCAGGGCCATTCACTCGATACGTTGGCTGCAGCGTCGGGCGTCAGTCGGGCCATGCTCGGTCAGATCGAAACCGGCAAGAGCGTACCGACCATAACTGTGTTGTGGAAGGTCGCGGCCGCACTCGGTGTTCCCGTCGCCCAATTGATCACCGATCCCGAAGCTTCGCTGTTTACTGTGACGCGCCGCTCAGACGGAAATGGCGCCTCGCTGGATGAAAAGGCTCTCCATATTCGCAGCTTGGTGCGTCCGGAGGGGAACGCCAGATTTTCCGTCGACGAGATTCGCGTCCCTCTTGGTCAGAAGGAAAGCTTCGCTGCGCGCCGCGACGGGGGATCGGCCTTACTTATTGTGGCGTCCGGTACGCTCGACGTGAGCATCGGAGATGAGTCTCCGGTGACACTGGGCGAAGGCGATGCCATCCAATTCCCTGCCGGTTTGAAGCATGCAATTGCCAATAGAGGCCCGGGCGTAGCAACTGCTTACCTCTCCGCCGGCACGTCGCGAAAAGGGGGGTAACTGATGGGCTGTCGCCATATCTGAAATCCAGAAATGGAAATCTGTTCTTCTTCGTTCGGAGGCATCAGCGCCTCCGTCATAGTGCCCCGCAACGCGCAACATCACGGTTTCCAGTTCATGTTGGACCTACCAAGAATTCTAGAGAAGGTCGCTGCCTGGAGTGGTCTGGCGTCGGCACTCGTTGTCATCGCCTTCGTCGCTTTGCGCTAACGGGAGCCGCATATGTCCAGCGCCAACAGGGTGCTGCCCGGCTTCGGGCTGTCGCTCGGATTTACACTCGCCTATCTCTCGCTGATCGTTCTCATTCCATTGTCGGCCGTCTTCTTCAAGACCGCGACGATGGACTTTGATCGTTTCTGGTCCGTGATCGCGAGCGACCGTGTCGTAGCGACTTACAAGCTGTCCTTCGGCATGTCGCTTTTGGCTGCGACAATCAATGTCGTCTTCGGGCTTATGCTCGCCTGGGCGATCGTACGCTATTCCTTCCCCGGCAAGAAAATCGTCGACGCTCTTGTCGACCTGCCGTTTGCCTTGCCGACAGCTGTTGCCGGAATTTCATTGACGGCGCTCTATGCGCCCAACGGTTGGCTCGGTCAGATTCTCGAGCCGCTCGGCATCAAGATCGCGTTTGGTCCCTGGGGCGTGCTGGTGGCGCTTGTTTTCATCGGACTACCCTTTGTTGTGCGCACCGTGCAACCGATCATCGAAGACTTCGACGTCGGATTTGAAGAGGCGGCGGCGTCTCTAGGCGCCACGCGCTGGCAAACGGTGCGGCGCGTCGTGTTTCCTGCTCTCCTACCGGCCCTCTTAACGGGATTTGCGCTCGCGTTCGCGCGGGCGGTGGGCGAATACGGATCGGTGATCTTCATTGCCGGCAACATCCCTTACGTATCGGAAATCACCCCTCTTATGATCATCACGCGGCTGGAGGAATTCGATTACGAGGGCGCCACGGCCATCGCGTCCGTGATGCTGATCGTCTCCTTCATCCTTCTGCTGATCATCAATCTTCTGCAGGGCTGGACAGCCCGCAGCACGCGGAGGGCCGTCTGATGGCCGGAGCCGCATCATCCCTGGCAGGCCGGCTTTCGGTCTCGCCGACACACTTTGAGGACCGTCTCGCGACACGCGACAGTTCCTTCGTCAAAGCGTTGATCCTCGGCGTCAGTCTTACGTTCTTCGCCCTGTTTATTGTGCTGCCGCTGATCCTTGTCTTCGTGGAGGCCTTCCGCAAGGGCTGGGAAACCTACATCGCCTCGTTGACTGACCCGGATGCAATATCGGCCATCAAGTTGACGCTGCTCGCGGCGGCGATTGCCGTGCCGCTCAACCTGATCTTCGGAATCTCGGCGGCCTGGGCGATCGCGCGGTTCGAATTCCGGGGCAAACAGTTTCTGATCACCCTCATCGATCTTCCATTCTCAGTTTCGCCCGTCGTCGCCGGCCTGATCTACGTTTTGCTCTTTGGCGCGCACGGCTGGTTCGGCGGCTGGTTGCAGGCCAACGATGTCAGAATCATTTTCGCGGTCCCCGGCATTGTGCTGGCCACGATCTTCGTCACGTTCCCATTCGTCGCGCGAGAACTCATTCCGCTGATGCAGTCGCAAGGCCGTGAAGAGGAAGAGGCGGCGATCATCCTTGGCGCATCGGGGTTGCAGACCTTCTGGCGCGTGACCTTGCCCAACGTGAAGTGGGCTCTGCTGTATGGGGTGATCCTATGTAACGCGCGCGCGATGGGCGAGTTCGGCGCGGTCTCTGTCGTTTCGGGCCATATTCGCGGCGAGACCAACACAATGCCTCTGCACGTAGAAATTCTCTACAACGAGTATCAATTTGCGGCTGCATTTGCGGTCGCATCGCTGCTGGCCCTGCTGGCGCTGGTCACGTTGATCCTCAAGTCTTATGTTGAATGGCAAGCCGAGCGCAATGCGGCGGTGGAGAACGACAAATGAGCATTGAAATTGATCACATCACGAAGTCGTTCGGATCATTCCGCGCACTCGACGATGTCTCTCTCAACCTGCCGCGTGGGGAACTTGTGGCACTGCTCGGTCCCTCCGGCTGCGGCAAGACAACTCTTTTGCGCATCATCGCCGGTTTGGAGATTGCTGACAGCGGCCGAATTCTCCTGGACGGGCAAGATGCCACTGAAAAGCACGTGCGCGAGCGGCAGGTGGGCTTCGTCTTCCAGCACTATGCGCTCTTCCGCCATATGTCGGTGTTTGAGAATATCGCGTTCGGTCTTCGCGTAAAACCGCGCAAGGAGCGGCCGAGCGAAGCCGACATTCGGCGCCGCGTCAACGAACTTCTTGAACTTGTTCAACTCGGTTGGCTGAAGGACCGCTTTCCGTCGCAGTTGTCTGGCGGCCAGCGGCAGCGCATCGCGCTGGCGCGCGCACTGGCCGTAGAGCCGCAAGTGCTCCTGCTCGACGAGCCATTCGGTGCGCTCGATGCCAAGGTGCGCAAGGAACTGCGGCGCTGGCTGCGCCGTCTCCACGACGAACTGCACATTTCTTCGATCTTCGTGACACATGACCAGGAAGAGGCACTCGAGGTCGCCGACCGCATCGTACTGATGCACAAGGGGCGCATCGAGCAGATCGGGTCGCCGCAGCAGATCTATGAAGAGCCTGCCACCTCATTCGCTTACTCGTTCATCGGGAGTGTGAATGCCTTCCGGGGCAAGGTTGAGGGCCGCTTTGTTCGCGTCGGGGGCGACTTGCTCCCCCACGCGCGCACGGATCTAGCTGACGGCGAGCCGGTCGTTGCCTACGCCCGCCCTCATGATACAGAAATTGTTCCCGATGCGCCGGAAGCGGCCGGTGTTGCCGCGCGTGTGAACCGGGTGCTCAGCAATGGTGGGATCTCGCGTGTCGAACTCATCGCCAACGGTCCCGACCGCGGCGGAGCAAAGGACTATTTCGAAGTCGATGTCGGGTCGGACGATCTCGCGCGGCTGGGTCTAGCTAATGGGCAGCGGGTGCGGCTGCGGAGCCGCCGGCTCAGTCTTTTCCGTGATCAAGCTTCGGGATAAGAACCGTGAATTTTCAGCAACTGCGCATCATTCGAGAAACGGTCAGGCGCAACTTCAATCTGACCGAGGTGGCAAACGCTCTCCATACCAGCCAGTCCGGCGTGTCGAAGCACATCAAGGATCTTGAGGATGAGCTCGGTGTCGAACTCTTTGTCCGCAAGGGCAAGCGACTGCTTGGCCTGACCGAGCCTGGCCGGGAGCTCGTCGGTATTGTTGAGCGCATTCTGCTCGACACCCAGAACATCAAGAAGTTGGGCGAACAGTTCTCCAACAAGGATAGGGGACAACTGACAGTCGCAACGACGCATACGCAGGCGCGCTATGCGCTGCCGCGCATTGTGACCACCTTCAAAAAGGAATTTCCAAAGGTCAATCTGGTGCTGCACGAAGCATCCCCGTCCGAAATCGTCGCTATGTTGCGCGATGGCCGGGCCGACATTGGGATTGCGACGGAAGCTTTGCAAGACGCACCGGAGTTGGTGGCATTCCCATGGTACACTTGGCATCATGGCGTAATTGTTCCAGCCGGACATCCGCTGTCGAAGGAGAAGAGACTCACACTGGACGCCATCGCCGAATGGCCGATCGTGACCTATCAGACAGGGTTCACGGGCCGTAGCCGGATCGATGAAGCCTTCGTGAAAGCCGAGATCATCCCCGACATAGTCATGACGGCGCTTGATGCCGACGTGATCAAAGCTTACGTCGAGTTAGAGCTCGGTATCGGCATCATCGCGTCAATGGCGTTCAGCTCCGACCGCGATCCGCAGCTGAAGCTCCTTGATGCGACGTCGCTGTTCTCGGCCAACACGTCCCGTATCGCCGTCCGGCGCGGGACCTATCTGCGGACCTACTCGTACCGCTTCATTGAGCTGTGCTCCGAGAAGCTTACCGAAAAGGTTGTTCGGCTGGAGGCCAGCGCAACGCCCTCAGACGAAATTGCATAGTTCCGCTTGATTCTCCCTTTGATTTAGCCCGTGGCCGAGCGTTCGGCGGCGCGGACCCTGGCTTCGGTTATGTCGGGAGCGCACATCTCGATGAATCGATAGACATATCCGCGCAGAAAGCGGCCGCGGCGCACCGCGATGCTGGAAGTGTTCGATTCGAACAGGCGTGGGGTTGATAGAAGGCGTAGCCCCGTGTCGCGGCTGGGATCAAATGCCATTGCTGCGATGACGCCGACGCCCATGCCGAGTTCGACGTAGGCTTTGATCACATCGGCGTCCAGCGCTGTCATGGCAACCTCCGGCACGAGACCGTGCTCTTGAAACGCATGATCGATTCGAGCACGGCCCGTGAGCCCTTCATCGTAGGTGATGATTGGGTAGGCGGCCACAGCGTCGAGAGTCACCTTCTTTTGGCGCGTCAGCGGATGTGTTTTGGGAACGACAACGGCGTGCTCCCAGGAAAAGAATGGAAAGGTGAGGATGTCGGCATTGTGCTCCAGCGTATCGGTTGCGATGCCGACATCGGCCCGCCCCTCTAAGAGCACGTTAGCAATATCCTTTGGGCTGAGTTGCCTTAAGGTCATGCGGACATCCGGAAATGCTTTCTTGAAATCAGCAATCACGGCCGGCAGCGAGTAGCGGGCCTGCGTATGAGTGGTCGCGACCACCAGCGAGCCGGAGTCGCGCTTGGCAATGTTGGATGAGAGATCTTCCAAGTTCTGAATTTCAAGCAGAATGCGCTCGACGACAGCCGCAACCTCGCGCCCGGGATCGGTCAGACCCAGCAGACGCTTGCCGCGGCGGATAAAGATTTCAAAGCCGAGTTCGTCTTCCAGATCGCGGATATGTTTGCTGACGCCCGATTGCGACGTTAGCAGCACATTGGCAGCTTCCGTCAGATTGAAGTTTTGGCGCACCGTCTCCCGGATAATGCGCAGTTGCTGGAAGTTCATAAGCGCGCGATCCCGGCGCGGGGCGTGCAGGCCGCGCGCATTCCATCCGATTTTTCCAATAGTTTGAGCAGACCCTACCGAACCGGTCGATCGCGAGGAAAGATCAATTCGTTCTAAGCTTATGCGGATTTTTCATGCTGCGATTGAGCCCCGTGGCTGGTGGCATTTCGCCAAATTGAAAAAGCAGCGCATGTCTTGTTGGTTGGCTTCGACATCGGTTCGCGCTTTTATCACCGTGTTGGCGGTTCGTCCGCTGGCCGCGGTGATTTCGAGGCGACTTGCGCCGCGTCATCAAACGCTAAGGTGTCCCATGTATGCGGGATCTCCGGACCGATGGAGAGCGCTGTGAATAACCCTAATCTGATCCTGACCTACACCCCGGCCGGCCGCTGCGGCCCCGGTTGTTGTTGACACGGTTGACACGTTCAAACCCCTTCAAGCGCAACATTTGAGGACCGGCAGTGGAGCCGGCATAGGATCACACATGTCCCAATCCTATATTATCGAGGTCGGCGACGACCAAGTCGGACTTGTCTTACGCGACAGCGGCGAGAGTGAATTCCGATTCCACGCCGCCTCGTCGGCCTATCTGCCGCTCGATGGGCGGCGGTTCGCGAGCGCGGCACTCGCGGAGAAGGCGGCACGTGCGCACCGTGCTCAGGCCCTTTCGCGACGAACTCAGCCACAGCATCTGCGCAGCGTCGAGCTCTAGGCGGAGCGACGCACGCACCATTCCTCCCCAGACGTGACCTTCTCCTGGATAGCGTCTGATCCCTGGCCGGTGCAGCAGTGCACCGGCCATTTTTTGTGGCTGCCAATTGCAGGGGCTTCCGGCAATAAGCTCAGCAGTTCTTCTTGGTTCACCTGGAAGCGCAAGACCGCAACAACTGTGCCCTCTCGCATTACCAAGAGGGTTGCAATGACGATTTCCCGCACATTGTCCTGGATCGGCACGTTTGCCGCAGTCCTGATCATCACGTCGATCACCGTCCTCGCGCATGGCGCGCCTACGAGCATTCTCAACGCGTCTTACGACGTGTCGCGCGAACTCTATAAGGATATCAATCCGGCCTTCGTCGCGTATTGGAAGAAGACGAGCGGGGCAGACATTGAAATCAAGCAGGCACACGGCGGTTCCACGAAGCAGGCTCAATCCGTTGCGGAGGGGCTTGAGGCAGACATCGTGACCCTCAACCAGCCGACCGATCTCGACTTCCTGGTCGGCAAAGGGGTCGTCGAAGCGGATTGGCGCAAGGCCTTCCCGAATGGCGCTTCGCCGTACACAACGACGAGCGTCTTTCTGGTGCGTAAGGGCAATCCAAAAGGCATCAAGGATTGGGACGATCTGGTGAAGTCCGGAATCTCCGTCGTCATTCCGAACCCGAAAACGTCCGGCAATGGACGCTACACCTATTTGGCCGCTTGGGGCTTCGCGCAGGACAAGCTCGGCAGTCCCGAGAAGGCCCGTGAATTCGTCGCCCAGCTCTTTGCCAACGTGCCCGTCTTCGACGGTGGCGGCCGCGGAGCCACGACGACATTTACGCAGCGGGCCATCGGCGACGTTCTCGTTACCTTCGAAAACGAAGCCGCCCTCATCAAAAACGAGGTGGATGGCGCCAATTTCGAAGTCGTGTATCCAACTCTTAGCATCGAAGCCGCCCCGCCGGTTGCCCTCGTAGAGACAGTCACAGAGAAACGCGGATCGCAGGCGGCTGCTAAAGCGTATCTCGACTTTCTTTTCACCGAGGAAGCGCAAGCGCTGATCGCCAAGCACAACTTCCGGCCGCGCAGCGAAGCGGTGTTGAAGGCAAACGCTGCTCGTTTTCCGGCAATCAAAACGTTCCGGGTCGAAGACAAGCTGGGCCAGTGGGCCGAGCTTCAGAAGACCCACTTCACAGACGGCGGTATCTACGACCAGATTACAGCCAAGCAGAACTAACGGGTGGGGCGGCGGGGCCGGCGCGTGGAAAGCTTGAAGAGCTTATCAGTTCTTCTTCTTTCCCGCGCGCCAGCCTTCTCTCCTAAATAACAGTTACTGAATTCTCTCGCTTAGGCTGCTGCATGTCGGTCCACCAGAATCCGCCCTCCGTTCCTGCACCGTCGACGCTCGTCATCCCCCTCGAAAAGATCGTTGACGAACTCAAACAGTCGCGCAGACGCGCGCGAACCTTCACCGCCAAGAGCGCTTACGCCCGCGATCTTCCCAATCCGGACGTTGCCAGCCGTGTGCTCAAGGATCTCTTTGCAGCCCTATTCCCTCGTCACGGCGGCGGTCAGGACGGCACGGACGACGGCATCGATTTCTTTGTCGGCCACACCCTGAACACCGCTCTGCGGCAGCTACGCGGCTTGCTGCATCAGGAACTGCGTTTCACCTTCGCTCTGGAGCAGCGCGACGATTCCGCGATCGACGGGGCCGTCGCCTCGATTTTGCGGGATTTTGCCGAACGTCTGCCCGATGTACGCGAGAGCGTCCTGCTCGATGCACGGGCGGCTTTTGACGGCGACCCCTCCGCACAGAGCATCGAGGAAATCCTCCTCAGCTATCCCGGCATCAAGGCGATCTATCATCATCGCATCGCGCACCAGGTGTTTCGGCTCGGCGCACCAATCCTGGCGCGTATCATCAGCGAGATCTCGCATTCCAGTACCGGCATCGACATTCATCCAGGCGCGCAGATTGGATCGAGTTTCTTCATCGATCACGGCACAGGCGTCGTTATTGGAGAAACTGCACAAATTGGCGAACGCGTGCGCCTTTATCAGGCCGTCACACTTGGAGCGAAGCGGTTTTCGGTCGACGACAGCGGCGCTTTGGTGAAGGGCGTGCCGCGGCACCCCATCGTCGAAGACGATGTCGTGATCTATGCGGGGGCCACCATTCTGGGCCGGATCACAATCGGCCGCGGCTCGGTGATCGGCGGCAATGTCTGGCTCACGCGCAGCGTGCCGGCCGGCAGTCACATCCTGCAAGCGCAGGCCATCGCCGACTCGTTCGAGTCGGGATCCGGAATCTGAATCTAAGATCGTGGCATTGACCGCCAATCCCATTCTGTGAATACCCATATTCACAGCAATGATATTCGCCATTATAACGGAAGCAGGGATCTAACATGGCAGACGACACACAAACGGCCTTAGGCGATATCGCAGCGAGGCAATTAGCCAATGCGACCAAGACCGTTCCGCAAATGTCGAGCATCACGCCGCGCTGGCTGGTGCACTTCCTGAACTGGGTGCCGGTGGAAGCCGGTATCTACCGCGTCAACAAGGTGAAGGACGCAAGCAGCGTCGAAGTCGCCTGTTCGCTCCGCGATGAGCGCGTGCTGCCGCAGACCTACGTCGATTATATCGACAACCCGCGCGAATATCTCCTCAGCGCCGTGCAGACCGTCCTCGACGTGCATACGCGCGTGTCGGACCTCTACAGCGTCCCGCACAACCAAATCAAAGAGCAGCTGCGCCTGACCATCGAAACGGTGAAGGAGCGTCAGGAAAGCGAACTTATCAATAACAAGGAATACGGGCTCTTGGCGCATGCCGCCGCCTCACAGAAAATCAAGCCGAGGACTGGGGCGCCGACGCCCGACGATCTCGACGAATTGATCTCCAAGGTCTGGAAGGAGCCGGCCTTCTTCCTCGCCCACCCCCAGGCGATTGCCGCCTTCGGCCGTGAATGCACGCGCCGCGGCGTTCCGCCGCCGACTGTCACGCTCTTCGGTTCGCCATTCCTGACGTGGCGCGGCCTGCCGCTGATCCCCTCCGACAAGCTCGAGGTGAAGGGCGGCAAGACCAACATCCTGCTCATCCGCACGGGCGAAGCCAAGCAGGGCGTGGTCGGCCTCTATCAGCCGGGGCTGCCCGGCGAACTCACGAAGGGGCTATCGGTCCGCTTCATGGGCATCAACGATCAGGCGATCGCGTCCTACCTCGTCTCGCTCTACTGCTCGCTCGCCGTTCTGACGGACGATGCGCTCGGTGTGTTGGAAGGCGTCGAGGTGGGCAAGTATCATGTCTATAGCTGATCTTGGACTGCCGCACGGTCCGGCGGATCTCGATGCGCTGGCGAGGGCCGCCAGCGGCCAGGGAGGCGGCGGACTGCCGCCCCCGGGCCTGCCCGATCCCGCTCTACTGACCCGTTTGGCCAATGCTTTCTTCGCAGCTCTTCCGGGTGAAACCGTGCCGTCATTGCCGTCGCTGGACGTTCCTTCCATTGCTGGACCGTTGCTGCCCGGTCTTGGTGCAACGCCGGCTGGCGTGACCGGAGCGGTTCCTAATCCTGTGGCACTTCTGTCGTCGGCTCCTTCAATTCCCGCCGTCACGCCGGTCGCCCCCTCAGCCTTCTCGGTGTTCGATCTGTCGGGCACGCAGCCGCACGTCAATCCAAGCTTGCCGTCAGTTCCATCCAATGTGGGCGCGACGCCGGCAGTCGGTGGCTTTGGGATTTCGCCGTCGATCGTGCCGAACGCGACACCGGATCTTCTCCCGGGTGCGCCATCAGGCGTGGCAACGCCGGATGCATCGTCGCTCGGGATGGCGGCTGTTCCGCCGAATACCGACGCTCTCGATGCGCTTGCGATCCAGGCGCTGGTGAACGGCGGTCACCCCTCTTTGCCGGCGTCAATCGATACAGGCGCTGCGACCGGACAACTCGGTACGATCAGCACGCCGCCCTCGCATGCCAGCGGGGGACCTGGCACCGGCGTCCAGAACGGCGCCAATTACTCCTCGATCCCGCAGCCGCCTCCGGCCAATCCGCCGGCACCGGTTCTGGTCGACAGTTCGGGCATTGCGACGCCGCCGTCGGGCGGCATGGGTAACTCGGGAAGTCCAATAGCCCTGCCGTTCGAACGCGAATTACAAGCGCTTCTCGCTCCCTTGGCGCATTTTCCGGCTCCCGCTGTACCAGCCCCTCCTGCCGTTCCGTCCGACACGGGACTGTACTTCCTCGATGGGCTGTCGATCCCCGGACAGTCGCACGTCTCGGGTGCCGGCGCCGCCCCCTTCCATCACTCGGAGTTACAGTCGGCGCATCCTGCGTTCGACGTCCATGGGATCCGCCGCGACTTCCCCATCCTGTCTGAAACGGTGAATGGGCGCCCGCTGATCTGGTTCGACAACGCCGCCACGACGCAAAAGCCGAAGTCGGTGATCGATCGTATCGCCTATTTCTACGAGCATGAGAACTCGAATATTCACCGTGCGGCGCATGAATTGGCCGCGCGTGCCACCGATGCCTACGAGGGCGCCCGTCAGAAGGTGGCGCGATTCCTTGGCGCGTCGGGACCGGACGAGATCATCTTCACGCGCGGCACCACCGAGGCGATCAACCTTGTGGCGGCGACATTCGGGCAGCAGCATATCGGCCCGGGCGATGAAATCGTCATCACGAACCTTGAGCACCACGCCAACATTGTTCCGTGGCAGATGCTGTGTCTGGCGAAGGGCGCGAAGCTGCGTGTTGCTCCCGTTGATGACAACGGGACACTGCTGCTTGATGAGTTCAACAAGCTTCTGACCAACCGCACCAAACTCGTCGCCTTCACGCAGGTCTCGAATGCGCTTGGCACCATTACGCCGGCCAAGACGATTGTCGAAATGGGTCATCGCGTTGGCGCCAAGGTTCTGGTCGACGGCGCGCAATCTGTCTCGCACATGAAGGTCAATGTTCAGGACCTGGATGCCGACTTCTTCGTCTTCTCCGGCCATAAGCTCTTCGGTCCCACGGGCATCGGCGCGCTCTATGGCAAGAAGGCGCTGATGGACAGCCTGCCGCCCTATCAGACCGGCGGCAACATGATCCGCGACGTGACGTTCGAGCGCACGGAGATCCATGCGTCGCCGTCGCGCTTCGAGGCGGGGACCGGGAACATCGCCGACGCTGTCGGGTTGGGTGCCGCCATCGACTATGTCGAGCGGATCGGGCTGGAAAACATCGCACGCTACGAGCACTCTCTGCTCGTGTATGCGACCGAGCGTTTGCGCCAAATTCCCCATCTCACGATCATCGGCAACTCGCCGGAAAAGGCGAGCGTCATTTCGCTTGTCATCAAGGGCGTGCCGAGCGAAGAGGTTGGAGCGCGGCTTAACAAATATGGCATCGCCGTGCGCTCGGGCCACCATTGTGCCCAGCCGATCCTGCGCCGCTTCGGACAGGAGACGACGGTGCGGCCGTCGTTCGCTTTCTATAACACCTGCGGCGAGATCGACGTGCTCGTCGCCGCGCTGAAGGAGATCCAAGCCGAAACCGGCTTGCGCTGATCTGCAGAAACGAAGTGCGGCGGAGGCTTGCGCTTCCGCCGATGTAATTCAACCTGTCTGGAATAGTTGCTAGGCGAAAAGGTCCGAGGAGAAGTATCGTTCTGCCGATGACGGCGCGAATGTTACGATGGTCTTGCCGGTAAAGGCCTCGCGCGAGGCGACGACGATTGCCGCGTAAACGTTAGCTCCCGACGAGATCCCGCCTGGTATACCCTCGACGTGGGAAAGATGGCGCGCGTACTCGAACGCCTTGTCGTTCGAGACCGTAACGACCTCGTCAATCAGGTTGCGATCGAGAACGGCCGGGACGAAGCCCGCGCCGATGCCCTGGATCTTGTGAGGCCCTTTTTGTCCGCCAGACAATACCGGGCTGTCCTCGGGTTCGACCGCGATGATCTTGATGCTGGGCTTACGGGCTTTCAGAACGCGCCCGACCCCGGTCAGCGTCCCGCCCGTCCCCACACCCACGACGATTGCATCGACATTGCCACCGGTATCCCGCCAGATCTCCTCCGCCGTCGTGCGCTCGTGAACGAGGGGATTGGCCGGGTTTTCGAACTGGCTGGGGCTTATGGAATTAGGAATCGACTTCAGAAGCTCGGCCGCCTTGGCGAGCGCCCCGCCCATGCCGCCCGCAGCCGGTGTAAGTTCCAATTCCGCGCCCAGGTGCTTCAGAATTTTGCGCCGCTCCAGCGACATCGATTCCGGCATGACAAGAATGAGCCGGTATCCGCGCGCGGCTGCAACGAACGCAAGACCGATGCCCGTATTGCCCGATGTCGGCTCGATCAGTGTTGTCTCCGAAGGTGTGATCTTGCCGCGCGCCTCAAGTGCGTCGATCATGGCGACGCCGATGCGGTCCTTGACTGAGGACAGTGGATTGAAGAATTCGAGCTTCAGCAGAACTTGACCCAGCGTATCTGCCCGCTTCTGGAGACGGTTGAGCCGCACGAGAGGCGTATGACCTATCGTCTCGGCGATGCTGTCATAGACCTTGCCTCGACCCCAACTGGACGTGGCCGCCAGAGTCTTTAAATCAATGATCTCGTTCATGAGAAACCCTCGCATGAGGCCGCGCCCGAAAGGCTAATCGCCTACCGGCGAGCAGTGGGGAAACCTTAGATGTATTCCCTGGTTCCGCGAGGGCGAACGAAGGAATTTTGATTAGCTTAGTCCGCCAAAGCCGAGTGAAGACTGCTCAGGTGAAAACTGGGCCAGTCATGTCGTTCGCGCCGCAAAAACGCTCAAAGTTGTAAATTGGCGTTCAGCGACATTAATCATGACCAACACGAACGCGGCGCATTGATCATTCGACGACTGCAATCGATGCCTCAGACCGGCTCCTTTCGCCATCCAAGTTGCAGCGTGAGGCAGGGTTTGGATTAGAATAGCCACAAGCGTCAGATCTGAGTTTCGTTCGACCATTCTCCGCCAAAACAGAAAGCACGGCAGATAGCGCGTTGCGATGCCCTTGAAGCGGGGAAGTCTGTGTCTCAAGCGCCTGATACATCGGTTGACGTTTTGGATGCGATAGCTGCAATGGGGGCTTTCACCGCTGCCGGCGTTGAGCCCAATGTACAGGAAGATGTGGGCGATCCGCAAATTTGGCATGGGCCGACCGGCCATCGCTGACCAGTGGTCGTGCGGTCAACTTCCATTGAGACAGAAAAAGTGGCCGCGGCGGTGGTCCTGAATGCCGCTACGTTTGCATATCGACCTTGGTGTCAGGCTCCCAAATGGGGCCCAATTCAGAACCTGAATGTCAAAGTAAGCCACGGCACATGGTCAACGGTGTCGCCGCTGACGCACCACGTGTAGACGTTCATGTACCCCGCCTCGAACGTCAAGTTTTTGGTCACTTCCAGACTGAGCCCAGCGAAGTTCCTCCACAGACCCGAGCGGCCCAACCATGTCTGGAGCTATAACTTCGTGCAAGACCAGACCGAGGACAAACGACCCTTTCGGATGCTGACCGTCATTGACGAGTTCACTCGGCGGTGCACAGCGATTGTGGTTGCGCGGCGACTCCGAACTGACGACGTCCTCCAATGTCTGACGGACCTTATGAGCCGGCGGGGCCCGCCCAAGCATGTTCGTTCTGACAACGGCCCCGCGTTCGTCGCCAGGAATGTGCGGACCTTGCTCGCCCGGCACGGGGTTAAGAAGCTCTACATCGAGCCTGGATCACCCTGGGAGAATGGCTATTGAGAAAGCTTCAACTCCAAGCTCCGGGACGAACTGTTGGCGGGTGAGCAATTCTCGACGCTCTACGAGACTCAGGCCTCATTCCTCGCTCGGTTATCGTCCGCAGACTCCAGCAACGATCTTGCAGCCAGCATCTGGTCTCGCAAACGCTCCGCTCCGGCCGGCCCTTATGCTGGCTGCAAGCGGCCAGGTTCTAACTTAATCCCTGGTATCGCGATGAGGGGCAGGCTACTACACATCCATTTTTCGTATTGTGCCCATCGTTCATCTGGATCCTTCGAAGGGCTGGACGATGGAAGAATGTGAAGGGCTCTCAACAACAGCTCATAGGCCTCGGTAGCTTTCAAAGTTTACATTACCACGGAGGTCTCGACGGCATAGTTGCCGCCGGAACTACTCGGATACTGAGCGAATCCACCATTCATCACCGCGCCATGGAAACTGGACGCTAGATCTATTGTCCGTGCCTTTTGTGAAAACAGGTCTAAGTCCTCGACACCGCGTGCGAAGACCAAATCTATTGCTGCACAATGAATTTCGAGTCCTGGTTGAGTCCCAATCTCGACATTGTGCATGAAATGCGTACGCTTCCTCGGCATTCGGATTTACAGCGAGGCCGCTGGTCTCAGTTCTTTATGGATCGCGCAATGTCGCCTTGTGGTCCCAACCGGACTCTGTGCCGGACCGCAACAACTGCGTCGCTTCGAGCATCCAGGGAAAAGATGTCGAGCCCAGCAGCATCTGCCTGCCCCAATCGAACTTCGATCATCGAGGTTAGACATTCACACCGAAGAGCTTGCCAATTCCAGCGGTGACGAGCATGGCGACGACGCCCCAGCCTACCACTCTAGCGAGCGACGGCCCCACTGGCGCACCACCGGTTTTGGCACCGAACACCCCAAGGCCGGCCAGCGCCAGGACGGTGACAATTAGAACTGCTCCTATGATGTGACTCGCAGGCGACAATGCTGCCGCGACCAGTGGGATGCTACCTGCAATCGAAAACGTCGCGCCCGATGCCAAAGCTGCCTGAAGTGGATTTGCCGCATTCACTTCGGACAGTCCCAGTTCGTCCCGGACATGCGACCCTAGGGCATCATGCCGTGTAAGCTCATCGGCGACCAACTCGGCCGTTTTCGCTGAGAGTCCCCGATACTGGTAGATGGCAACCAGCTCCGCGCGCTCTTTCTCAGGTTCATCGGCCAAAGCTCGCCGTTCCCTTACTATGTCGGCGCGCTCAATATCGGATTGCGAAGAGACCGAAACGTACTCTCCGGCGGCCATCGACATCGCGCCTGCAGTTAGGCCCGCCACGCCCGCAATTAGTACGGCGCGAGGCGACGGGTCGGCTGATGCCACGCCCACGAGTAAGGACGAAATGGACACTATGCCATCATTCGCACCCAAGACCGCAGCCCGAAGCCAACCGCTGCGCGTGATGAAGTGTGGTTCGTTATCGTGGGCTGATGGTAAAGTCATGGTGGTTTCCATTCTGTAAGATAAGTACTGAATATTCGCAGGGCTTAGGTTGATTCCTCCAAGACCTCGCATGCGCCAAAGGCTGGTATCAGTCATCACCAAGCATTCGCATACTGGATGGAATTCCGGCACTGAGCGCTGCAAAAAAGTGCGACTCACACCACTTCGCAGGTGGAAGAAATTGATTGCGCTTGCGATTATGCTTGCCTTCTCGAAAAGGCGCGTCAGGACGAACGCAATAACACTCCTGTCTACCATGGAAATCTTCGGGCGGGTCAGCGCAAATCGGTCACCTCGTTGTGCGCGCGTTCGAGAATGTCCTGATTGCTCACGTAAGCCGACGTGTCGAGTTCGAAGAACCCAAGGAGCGTTGCGAAGACGTTATCTTGCGACCACTTCCGGCGGCTGCGTTCCTCCAACGTCGCGACCTTGAGGTCGTCCTTGATGAATTCTCCAAACCACATGACCGCGGGAACGTGTCGCTGCGCTTCGGGGGCCAGTGCATAGGGTGCGCCGTGGAGGTAGACGCCGAACTCGCCCAATGACTCACCGTGGTCGCTCAAGTAGAACATCGCGGTTTCGAACTTGTGGTCGTTGCTTTTTAGAAGTTCGATGACTTTGGAGAGAAAGGAGTCAGTGTAAAGGATGGCGTTGTCGTAGGTATTTCGGATTTGCTCGGATGTGCAGGAGCCCAGATCGCTTGTGGCGCAGACCGGCGTGAAGCGTTCGAATTCTTTGGGGTAGCGTTTGTAGTAGGCGGGGCCGTGGTTGCCCATTTGGTGGAGGACGATGAGGATATCGCCCTTTTGCCGGTCGATGTAGTCCTGCAGCCCGTCGAGCATGCCGATGTCGCGGCACTCTCCATCTGCGCAAATTTTGTTGTGGGTCGCGTCGCGGTAATCTTCATAGGGCACGCGGACAGCAACGCCCTGGGAACTCGAGTTGTTGTCGCGCCACAGGATGCTGACTCCGGCGCGGGATAGTACGTCGAGAGCGTTGTCGGTCACACTTGCCGTACCCTTGTCGAACTTGTCATGTCCCAGGTTGGAGAACATGCACGGCACGGAGATAGCGGTGGACGTGCCGCAGGACCAGAAGTCGGGAAAGTTGAGCACCTTTTCGCGGCGCAGATTGGGTGTGGTGTCGCGGGCGTAGCCGTTGAGGCCCCAATGGTCGGCGCGGACGGTCTCGCCTACGACCATGATGATGAGTTCGTGGTGACGGTCGGCCGACGGCACGACGGCATCGGTGCCGACGGCGACGTGCTGCTTGGGCGTCGACGACGGCAAAGCATGCGTAGCTATGCGCGCGGCGGACAGTATAGCATAGGCCGGAATGACGTTGCTCGTGGCCTCGCGATGAAAACGCATAAGGGCGGCGTAGTGGCCGCTGAAGGTTGCGCCGCACACGACAATCACAGTGAGCGCAACGCCGGCCTGCTTGAGGCGGGCGAAGGTCTCCGCCTTCCAATGCGGGAAGGTGAGGTTGGCGCGTGCGACGGCGATGGCGGGAAGGACGCCGAGTAGGCCGATCCACAGCACCAATTTCAGCGTGAGCAGGTCGCCGGCCTCCGCGTTGTCGGTCGCCAATGCATTGGCGATCATCTGCGCATCGAAGACCGTGCCGTAGGCCTGAGCGAAGTAGGAGAGCACGGCGCTCAGCAACAGGACGAAAATCAGAACTGGCTTGACCAGCATTCGATGGCAGAACGCGGAGAGCAGTAGTACCAAAATGGCGGTGAGGGTGAGGAACAGCGACAGGTAGAATGGCCAGAGATTCGCGCCCGGGCCAAAGGCAGCGATGGCTGCGGAATAGAACCTGACGTTAGCGACGGAAGCGATAAAGAGTGCAACGGCGAAGATGAGGCCGCCGCTAGTCCAGGCTCGGTCGGGAGAGGTGATATTCGATCTCGTAGTCCTCACGCTAGAACTTCCTCCCCAATCGACTTGCTTTTAGCGACCAACTTGATCGACAAGGCGCTATCAAGGCAAGCTGATGCATAGGGTGCGTCATACCGTTGTTCGTTATCTCTATTGACCCGTTTCACGGCGCCCAGCCCGGTAAGATTAGTTCGACACGTAAGCCACCCAATTGGCTGTCGGTGAGAACGACATCACCGCCATAAAGTCGCGCAAGATCCCTCGCGATCGCGAGACCTAAGCCTGATCCAGGCGCTTGGCTATCCCACCGCTCGCCGACGTTGAAAACAATCTCGCGGGCTTCTGCCGGAATGCCCGGCCCATCGTCCTCAATCGCAAGGATTAAGCGCCGGTCTGCCATCGCGGAAGCATTGACGGCAATCTGCAATTTGGCGTGCTTGAATGCATTGTCGAGCAAGTTGGCAACAATTTCGTTCAGGTCTTGCCGGTCACAGGACACACGCAGTGACGGCTCGACATCGACCGTCACGTCGATCGCGCGATCGTGATAGAGACGCTGGAGTGCCAGCGTAACCTCCGCTACCGCCACACCAACCGGAGCTGAGTTACCCAGGCTGATGTGGGCCGCCGCCGCACGTGCACGCGTAATCTGATAGTCGATGTGGGTTTGCATCTTCTTGACTTGGGAGACGATGGTCTCAGCTGACGTCGGCTGTCCATCGCGTTCCAGGCGATGCGCTTCGTCAGCCAGAATCGCAAGAGGCGTCTTTAGCCCATGCGCGATGTTGCCTGCTTGGGTACGGGCCCGCTGCACAAGGTCTCCTGTCGATTTGAGCAATCCATTCAGGTCATCCACGAGGGGTTGCACCTCGGATGGGAAGGTCTCGGCGATCTTCTTGTTCTGTCCGTTTCGGACAAAGGTGAGCGATTCACGCAGTTGATTGAGGGGGCGCAGGGCAAAGGAACGCTATCGATGTGACGCTGGTCCGTCCCGATGACATAGCGCAAAACCGGGCCGGTTGGCGATGTCCAGTGGCCCTGCTCGGCAACCAGGATGGGCCCCGTCGGCCCAATAGTGGTGTGCGTGTGAACACCAACATCCTTTGGCTCATCAATGGGAGTTCGCAGCATCGGACCTTGCATGGAAGTGGACCGTGCGAGGACCTCATCTCCTCGCTGGATCTCCCAATAGAAGCCCGAAAGAGTTTCGTCATAACGGGGGTCGCTTAATGGACGGGATAGTTCAGCCTTGCCATCTTTGAACTCCGCCAGTCGCTCGAGCTCGGAGAGGTGGACGTAGAGTTCCTCCTTGAACTGTGCGGTAACATGTTGCCCAAAGACGGCCGAAAGTACGAGCCCAGACGCCACGACACCCGCCAGAATCCAAACTGCGGCCATAACGATCAATCTTGCTTTCAAGCTTCGCAGATCGAACATGGCTAATCCATCCGGTATCCGAGTCCGCGGATTGTCTTGATGAGATCCGTGGATGTCTTGCGGCGGAGACGGCTGACGTAGACTTCGATCGTATTCGACTCCCGGCTATCCACCGTCGCATACAGGTGTTCGGTCAATTCGCCTTGAGAAACGATCCGACCGATGCGGTGCATGAAATAGTTGAGCATGCGCAATTCCGAGGCGGTAAGTTCGATTGGCGCCCCATCGTAGGTCGCCTTCCCTGTAGTTGTATCGAGCGTAAGTCTGCCGTGCGTGAGCACCGATGAAGCCTGACCTGCTGATCGCCGGATCAGTGCCTTAAGCCGGGCCGCCACTTCTGGCACATGAAATGGCTTGGTGATGTAGTCGTCGGCGCCTGCATTGAGGCCGTCGACCTTCTCTGACCAAGTGCCGCGGGCCGTAAGAATCAATACTGGAAAGTTGCGATCTTTCCGCCGCCACGCTTTCAGGACGTCTAGACCCTGCATCTGGGGCAACCCGAGGTCGAGTACAGCAGCGTCGAACGAGTCGTCGGTTCCAAGCGCGAGGCCGTCGGGACCATTGAACGCGTATTCCACAGAGAACCCCGCCTCGGCGAGCCCCTCGCCAAGCCGTTGAGCAATGTCCCGATCATCTTCCACCAGCAATATCCTGATGGCCGCCTCCTGCCCTGTGCCTCGCAGGTGCATATCACGCGGAAGCTGAAACGAACCTGAAAAGCCCTGAGCAAACCGCCGCACGCCTTTTCAGGTTGGTTTCAGATTGAGGGCGTTGTGTGTGGCCTCTGCGATTGTCAGCCAGCTGTCATTGACCGTCCGGCAGGTTGACGACAGGTCCGCATAGTGCCGCGGCGTCGAATTCAATCTTTTCCTAGGGAACCCCTTATGTGTCCTAAATTCAGGCCATCTGCGCTCCTTCTCAGTTATCTCGTGCTGAGCGCTATCTCCCTTTCGCTTGCCGGAGGTGCATCGTTCGCACGTGCGAGCGATATTGTGATTTCCGATACGCAGGTCGCGCAGCTGGATATCGCGGTTACCCGTGTAAAGCCGGCCACAACTGAGGCCGTTGCTGTTTTGCCGGGGACGGTTGTGCCGGCCTCGAACGCTCGCATCAGCGCTGCCGCACCCTTTGCAGGAACCGTTCTCAAGGTTGACGCTCTTCCCGGACAGGTCGTTCGCAAAGGCGACCCGTTGATCACCGTTTTAAGCCGGGATCTCGTCGAAGCGCACGGCAACTTGGCCCAACAGGAAGCCGAACTCCAGCGTGTGGCAGCCGTCGCAGGTTGGAAGCGGGATCTGGCCAACAAGAAGATCCTGAGCATGGCCATCGCTGACGAGGCAGAAGCCACTCTGCGCAAGACAGAAGCAGCAATCTCCGCTCAGAAGCGGGCGTTCTCGATTGGCGACATCACCATGGGGGAAGCGGGGCGTTATACGATTGTCGCCCCTGCGGACGGAAAAATCGTCATTGCGACGGTACAGCCCGGGTCGCATGTCGAAGCTATGGCTGCCGCTGTCACGGTTTCGACCAGCGACGATTTATGGATCGAAGCCCAGTTGCCAGCTGATCTCGTCCAGCAGGTCCGCCCCGGCGACACCGTACAAATCTCCGAAACTCAGCAGGGAACGGTTTTGTCCGTTGGTGGAACGCTCGATGCCATGACGCGCTCTGCAACGCTACTTGCCGTTGTGCCAGCTGGGTCGCCTCTCATCGCCGGCCAGCTCGTCAGCATCACATTAAATAAGCGTGCCGAGACAGGCAGTTACGAAGTGCCTGCTGCGGCCGTGGCCTGGATCAACAATGCGCACGCCGTGTTTGCCCGCAACAGAGACGGCTTCGCGCTCACCCCCATCGTTCTCAAAGGAAAGTCGCGCGCATCGGCAACGGTAACAGGCGCTCTGGAACCCGACCAGGAAATTGCCGCAAGCGGTCTGCCGCAGCTCGAAGCTCTACTGCAAGGTGAGTGACCTATGCTCCCCCGCTTGATCGACTTTTCGCTCACACAGCGGGCCTTCGTGCTCATCGTCGCTGCTCTAGTGGCCGCCGTCGGCGGCTATGCATTCAGGACGATTCCGATAGATGCCTTTCCCAACGTGGCGCAAGTCCAGGTCAAGATGATCCTGAAAGCGCCGGGCATGACGCCGGAAGAAGTCGAAAGCCGCGTCATTTCTCCGCTTGAGATGGAGTTGCTGGGCATACCGCGTCAGACGATCCTGAGATCAGCCGCAAAATATGCCATTGCCGACATCACGATCGATTTCGAAGACGGCACCGATATCTATTGGGCGCGCCAGCAAGTCGCCGAACGGCTGGCCACCGTGCAACCCGATCTTCCGGCCAGCGTCAGCGGTGGTCTGGCCCCCGCGTCGACCCCTCTATCGGACGTCTTTATGTTCACCATCGAAGGCGGCAACCTAACTCTAGAAGAGCGGCGGAGCCTGCTTGATTGGACCATTCGGCCCGCCCTGCGCACAATTCCCGGCGTCGCCGACGTGAATGCGTTGGGTGGCCTCGTTCGCACCTTCGAAGTGGTGCCCAATGGGTCGAAACTAGCGGCCGCGCGGCTTGGCATCACCGATATCATCCGGGCCATCGACGACAACAATCGCAATGACGGCGCGGGTCGCATTTCCGAAGGCGAAAAAGCACTGGTCGTCCGCAGCCAGGGCGCAATTGCGAAGCCGGAAGAACTTTCACAGATTGTCTTGAAAACGGCCGGCGGACGCGTTCTCCGCCTCGGAGACGTTGCCGACGTCCGTATCGGCAGCCTCACCCGCTATGGCGCCGTCACGCATGACGGTCAAGGCGAAGCCGTGCAGGGGCTTGTTCTGTCCCTTCGCGGTGCCGACGCAAGCTCGCTGGTCGCATCGATCACAACACGTTTGGAAGAGCTTAAACCCACGTTGCCGGATGGTGTTCGGCTGGAGGTGTTCTACGACCGCTCCCATTTGATCACTGAGGCCGTCAGCACAGTTACGAAGGCGCTGCTGGAAGCCACTGTCCTCGTCGTCATCCTACTGATTGCCTTCCTCGGCAATATACGGGCTGCTCTGGTCGTCGCGGTCACGCTCCCCTTTGCGACGCTTGTAACGTTTGCCCTGATGCGTGCCTTTGGCATGTCGGCCAATCTCATGAGTCTCGGAGGTCTCGCTATTGCCATCGGCTTGATCGTCGATGCGGCCGTCGTGGTCGTCGAGAATACTGTCGAACGCTTACACGATGGCGATAAGCGAATCCCGTTGCTGCATCATGTCTATCGTGCCGCCAGCGAGGTCGCGACCCCAGTCGCATCGGGGATCATCATTATCTGCCTTGTCTTTTTGCCCCTGCTGTCGCTGCAAGGCTTGGAAGGCAAACTCTTCGGCCCGGTCGCCCTCACGATTGTCTTTGCATTGAGTGGCTCACTGATCCTCTCCCTTACCTTGATCCCGGTCCTGTCTTCGTTTCTTTTACGGCAGGGCAGCCACGGCGAGCCCTGGCTCATGCGCGTGATCACGCGCGGGTATAAGGTCATCCTCCGCGCCTGCCTGAGATATCCGGCGCCCGTGTATGGCGTCGCTGCTGCGGGCTTAGTCGCTATGGTCATAGCCTACACGGCCGTCGGCAAGTCCTTCATGCCAACGATGGACGAGGGTTCGGTGATTATTCAGGTGACGAAGCTACCCTCGATTAATCTTGAAGCAAGTGTCGCTGGCGACATTCTCATCCAGAAGCGGTTGATGGAGAAAGTGCCTGAGATCAAGCGGATCATTGCCCGCGTTGGGTCCGACGAACTAGGCCTCGATCCCATGGGATTGAATGAGACGGATGCATTTCTCGTCCTGAAGCCAAAAGAGGAATGGCGCGTTCACGATAAAGAGTGGCTGGTGGGCGAGTTGCGCGCGGCCGTGGCGGATTTGCCTGGTTTTGAGTTCGCATTCACACAGCCGATTGAAATGCGCACATCCGAGATGTTGACCGGCGCGCGCGGGGATCTCGCCGTGAAGATCTTCGGGCCCGATCTGGCGACGCTGTCCGATCTCGCGGGCAAAATACAAGTGGCATTGAGCGGCATTAGAGGCGCATCCGAAGTTTCCACCGTCTCCAATGACAGCGTAGACTACCTGGAAGTAGCCGTGGACCGGCTGAGCGCCGGCCGCACCGGTCTTGATGTGACGCGCGTTCAGGACGAATTGCGCGCCATGGTCGAAGGGGCCTCCGCTGGAGTCGTATCGGAGACCGGACGGCGCACACAAATCATCATTCGCGGCAATGAAGACGTTCGCCGCTCGCCGGAGGAGTTCCGGCGGATGCAGCTGACGGCCGGTGACGGCGGCCTCGTTCGGGCCGAGGACGTTGCAAGGATCGAGCGGACGGCGGGGCCCGTTAAAATCGACCGCGAGAATGCCTCACGCTTCGCAATCGTGCAGGCCTATGTATCCGGCCGCGATCTGGTTGGCTTCGTCGAAGAAGCACAAAAAGCCGTAGCAGAAAAAGTGACGCTCCCCGGCGGATACCGCCTCGTATGGGGCGGCGAGTTCGAAAATCAACGACGGGCAGCGACACGTCTCGCTGTCGTCGTCCCCTTTGCCATCGTGTCAATTTTTGGCGTGCTCTTCGCAACCCTGAGATCGGTCCGCCAATCCCTTCTGATCCTGGCAAACGTCCCCTTCGCCCTAGTGGGTGGCATCCTAGCACTCCTCGTGTCGGAAGAATATCTCTCGGTGCCAGCCTCCGTCGGGTTCATTGCACTTCTCGGCATCGCGGTCCTCAACGGACTCGTTCTCGTCTCCTACTTCAATCAGCTCCTGGCGGAAGGCATGCCCATCGAACGCGCAGTATTCGATGGCGCCGTGCGCCGGCTTCGCCCCGTTCTAATGACGGCCAGCATCGCGGCCCTCGGCCTCGTCCCCCTGATATTCGCCACCGGTCCAGGGTCCGAAATTCAAAAACCGCTGGCAATCGTCGTGATTGGCGGCCTCGTCAGCTCGACCGCCCTAACGCTCATTCTTCTACCGATCCTCTTCCGGACCTTTGGCGTCGCCGCCCGAGCCGAAGCACAAACCGACAAACGGAGTCTTTCATGGAACCGAGCCCCTGCAAGCTCACTCTCGTAGTCCCTTCGGATGCTGGCGACCGCATCGTCGAATTGATGCTCGGGGCACATCCGCCCATTACCGGCTTCACGACTTGGCGGGCCGATGGCCACGGCGAAAGTTTTACGGCGGCCAGCATCGGCGAGCGGGTCCGCGGGCGCGTCGAGAGACGCATCTTCGTTGCCGTGATGACAAGCGATCGTGCGCGAGCGCTCATAGATGAAATCGCGTCCAAAGCGCTAACTCCGCACATGGTCTACTGGCTGGAACCTGTTCTTGAATTTGGCCGCGCGACAGTCACGGTCCCGCAACCTGTCGAAGAGGAGGCATTCCGGTGATGGGCCTATCGACAGCGATTTCGGTCGGCTTTGTCCTAGGAGTGGTTATTGTGGCGGTGTGGGCCTCGCGATGTCCAACGCAGCAGTCCATCGTCATCGCTAAGTTGACCCAGATACCGGACAAGGATCCGCCCTAGACGTGGCGTCATTTAACTCGAGGCGCCTCGCGGAAACAATTCACACCAAAGGCGTTACGTATCAAAGCCGCCGCATCTCATTCTCGGGCGCCTATACCATGAATTTGGACCCGGCTTAAATATTACTCAAGCGGTGAACCGAGGCATATCATCATGCAATTGGCAAAACTCTGGAACGTCTTCATTGTCTTCGTGATCGCACTGACGGGGTTGTGGCTGGCAAGCGTCGAAACTGGTGGCTTTACCGGCGACTTCTGGCTGACGCGGAAGACGCTCGTCCTGGGCACCGGAATCTTATCATTCGGCCTGATGTCCGCCGCCGTGATCCTTGCAGCAAGGCCGGTTTGGTTCGAAACCATGCTCGGGGGCCTAGATAAATTCTATCGCCTACACAAATGGCTTGGAATTGCTGCCTTTGCCTTCGCGACAGCGCACTGGATCCTCCGAATGGGTCCGTCGTGGATCAAATCGCTGAACCTCTACGAGCTACCGCCGCGCCCGCAGCGATCACCCGACCCATCCACGGACTTCAACATCTTTCGCGACTTCCGCCACGCCGCCGCCGAGGTGGGCGAGTGGATGTTCTATGCGCTGGCAGTTCTCGTCATCGTCGCGCTCTGGAAGCGATTTCCTTACAAATACTTTTTCAAAACCCACAAGCTCATGGCGGCGGTCTATCTGCTGCTTGTCTTCCACGCGTTCATTCTGACCGACCTCAATTACTGGACGCAGCCAATCGGGCCGTTCTTGGCAGTGCTGATGGGGCTGGGTACTGTTGCAGCGCTGGTCTCGCTCTTTCAAAAGATCGGCTCTCGCCGAAGGTCTAGCGGCAAGATTTCTCAAATTCACTTACACAACAACGACGAAGTCCTCGAAGTGACGGTCCAGCTGGAAACGGCATGGCCAGGTCACGATGCCGGACAGTTTGCGTTCGTTGATTTTGACGATCCAGAATCTGCTCATCCCTTCACGATCAGTTCTGCTTGGCAGCATGACGGGAGCCTAACATTCACAATCAAGGCGCTCGGGGACTACACGAGGACTTTGGCGGAGAGCCTGTACCTTGGCCAAGCGGTCGCCGTCGAAGGTCCCTATGGCAGGTTTAACTTTCAAGGAACACGCAGCCGGCAAGTCTGGATCGGTGGCGGCGTAGGGATTACACCGTTTGTTGCTGGTCTCAGCGCGCCACAACTGCCAGTCAAAGCCTCACATGTGGATCTGTTCTACACCATGCGTCGTGCGGATTCGGCCTATACATCGCGGATTCGAGATCTCGCGCAACACGCAGGCGTGCGGCTCCATATTCTTGACGAAGAGCGTGACGGCCTATTGACCTTGGATCGCCTGGAGGCTCTCGTCCCTGATTGGCGACAGGCCGACATCTGGTTCTGTGGCCCGTCCGAATTTGGCAGCGCACTGCTCAAGCCAATGCTTGATCGCGGCCTGCCCCTGTCTCAATTCCATCAGGAGTTGTTCGAAATGCGATAGCCCGTGGCACACACGGTCATTTTGTCAGCGCGTGGCCCCAAGCGATCAAAAGGCAAATTCTCAGGTCGACGTCTTACAATCTGGTTTTGAGAGGTCCACTCACGCGCTCAATCACGGCCAATTCAATCCGTCGCCACACGAATTCCGACGGCTGTCAAAAAATGAAAGAAGTATCAATTGGAATTCGATCAGGTGCGCTCTCGACGCAAATCACGCTGCCTGTCGGCGTTGACCGATATCAAGACGGGCGCCCCTGGAGCGACTATCTAAGTGGAGTCGGCTGGAGGCGATCCGCAAGTCTTCAACCATTAACTCACAACGAGGAGATCCAAAATGAAAACGCGGACAATCTCGTTAGCAGCAATCACCGCAATGGCCTTTGTCTCGCCAGCCTTCGCTCAGCAAGGCCCAGTCGCGATGTCATGCAAAGGCGATATCGCGAAATACTGTGCGGACAAGGAGCACGGCAAAGGCGAGGTCAGAGCATGCCTGGAAGCCGCTAAAGATAAGGTGACCGAAGAGTGCAAAACGGCACTCGACACGACCGGGCCCGGTCAGGGCAACGGGCAAGGTCCAAAAAACTAGTGCTCAATCAGCACCTGAGAGTGTAAAGGTCCAGAATGCTCCTTCGCACTCTCATCATTGCCAAGCGACCACTTTACGCGGATTCGCGAGCAGGAGTAACGGCGTCAAACTAAGGTCTGCGGTGCGCTTGCTGAAGCTCTCCACTCCAAGGGCAGTAGCCCCATCATCGCCTTCCCTCACGGCGGAGCCCACCATCGTCTAGAACTTGAAAGTCGAGATCAGCCAACGAACATGGTCCATAGTGTCGCCGCTCGGGCGCCATGTGTCGACGTTCATGTAACCCGCTTCGAATGTGAAATTCTTGGTCATTTCGAAATTGAGACCCGCGAACTGGCGCCACTGCTCGATTCCACTTTCCTGCAGCCGGCCATTGGCCTGCACGACGTCATTCAGTCGCCAAAACGCTTCCGTCCACGCCACGCCTTGCACGCCGTTGACGATTGGATACATGAGGCGAAGCTGTTCGCGCAGCCGCCAGACCGTATCGCCACCGGCCTCGAAAATCCGCTGCTCCAGCCGTGTGCGCCAGTTGAGCGTTGCCTGATCCTTGCCCCCGAAGAGCCGGATGATCACCTGTTCCCAGATGCGGTCCTCGTCGGCAAAATCCCCATCCGGATCCCGAACCCGGAAATGCGCATAGCCGCCCGCTAGCGACAGCCAGTCGTTCCATTTGTAGGTTACCGAGGGCCGTACGATGAAGAATGCGACGTAGGACACGTCGCCGTACCAACGCTCCTGTATCTCAAGGTTCGTCGACCACTTCTCGTTGATCTTGAAGTTGAAGTTCTGCGTGTTCCAGATCTGGGTATCCCCATCGACCGCCCGCGCCGGTGCCGCAGTCAGGCTCACAAGAACGAGGGAAAGAATTGCCGCAACGCCCGCGATAGAATCTCTCGTCTAACGATTGACATGAGCGGCATGAAAACACGTGCCCGTTGGTTGGAAGGGTCGCAACGCGATACTTTCAGAGCGTGTCTCATTCGGCGCTCTTTCCCACTCGCTGTCTGCGATTCAGTGCTCAAGGCAGCAGACAGTTGTCTAATTCCCTCACTCACCTTTCTCTCCCCAAGCGACCTGATCTCCTTCGCAGATAAACCGCGACGGTGCGCAAGAAAGCTTAAGAAGATCTGCTTTGCCTTTTTATGAAAGGACACTGCACCAGGTCAGATCGCGTCGTCCAACCGGGCTACACTAGCTCATCTCTGACTACGGGCGCCGCAAGGCCAGACGAGCACAACTCGAAGAATCTATAGGGATAGGTGCGCAGGTATGTACCCCGCCGGACCGCAATGGCCGATGTATTGCCGGCAAATAGCGGCGGCGCACCAAGCAGATCAAGGTGGGGATCATGCTGCGGGCTGAACGCCATCGTAGCCATGATGCCAATGCCAAGTTCCAGTTCGACGTATGCCTTGAAGACGTCGGCATCAAGAGCGGCCATTGCGATGTCCGGAATGAGTTCCCCATGGTGAAACGCCTCATCGATACGCGAGCGTCCGGCAAAGCCCGTCTGAAAGGGCACGATCCGCCATTCCGCGATGGCTTTCAACGTGAGCTCGTTCTCGTTCGCGAGCGGATGCCCTTTCGGAACGTTGACGCCTCAAGCTGCCTCACGAAGTAAACGTAAGGCAGTGCAGCATGACCTTTGGGCCAGCGGCTGTTTCCGATTTTGGAAATCGGAATGCGCCTTCGTCCCGTAGGTGTGTGAACCTTAGGAAAAGTGCACCAAAGGCGAATGGAGGTCCAACGTTACACTGTCGCTAGTGGCTGAAGCGATCGCGCAAGAGCGATACGCCCAACCAAAAAACTAGGGAGTGTAACGCATGTCAGAGAGGCACCTCGCAGGGCCGCGCCGCAAGGCACTTTTGACTGCTGTCTCGACGTTGGCACTGGCATCCGTTGTGTCGATCCCGGCAGTCGCCGAGAACGCAAAGACCGCGGCTGGCGTCACGTGGGAAGATATTCTGAACGACGAAAACACGACGAACGACGTCGTCAGCTGGGGCATGGGCGTCCGCAACCATCGCTACAGTTCACTCGACAAGATCAACGTGAGCAACATCGCCGGCATGAAACCGGCCTGGTCGTTCTCCTTCGGCGACGAAAAGCAGCGTGGCCAGGAAACGCAGGCGCTCGTCCGTGACGGCGTGATCTATGTGACGGCGTCCTACTCGCGCGCCTTCGCACTCGATGCCAAGACCGGCAAGCGCCTGTGGAGCTTTTCGCACCGGCTTCCGGACGACATCCGTCCCTGCTGCGACGTGGTGAACCGCGGCGGCGCCCTCTACGGCGATAAGTTCTTCATGGGCACACTCGACGCTGGCATCGTCGCGCTCGACGCCAAGACCGGCAAACAGGTCTGGTTCGAGAAGTTCGAAGACCACACAGCCGGTTACACGATGACTGGCGCGCCGAATATCATCAAGGACCAGAAAACCGGCAAGGTGCTGCTGATCCACGGATCGTCGGGTGACGAGTTCGGCGTTGTCGGCCGCCTCTATGCGCGCGATCCCGACACCGGCAAGGAAATCTGGATGCGTCCGCTCGTTGAAGGCCACATGGGCCGCCTCGACGGCAAGGACTCGACGCCGACAGGCGATCCCAAGGCTCCGTCGTGGCCGAACGCAAAGGATGGCAAGAAGGTCGAAGCTTGGAACCATGGCGGCGGCGCGCCCTGGCAGTCGGCGACCTATGACGTCAAGACCAACACCATCGTGATCGGCACGGGCAACCCGGCGCCGTGGAACTATCACTATCGTTCGGGTCCGAACGGCGACTGGAAGCCCTACGACAGCCTCTACACGTCGGGTCAGATCTACATCGAGCCGTCGACGGGCGAGCCGGTCGGCTTCTTCCAGCACACCCCGAACGACGCGTGGGACTTCTCGGGCAACAACCCGATTACGCTGTTCGACATGGAGAAGGACGGCAAAGTCATTCGCGCCGGCGCCCACGCCGACCGCAACGGCTTCCTGTTCATCACCGACCTCGACAAGCTGACCGCGCGCGACGGAAAGATCTCCAAGCAGGTCGGCACCGCGCTCGGCATCTATCCGATGGTCCCGGGAATTTCCTGGGCCACCGGTTGGGACCTGGCGACGGGCCGTCCGATGGAAGTCGAAGGTCAGCGTCCGCCGGCCCCCGCTCCGGGCGAAGCCAAGGGCAAGACCATCCAGGTCACGCCGAACTTCCTCGGCGGCACGAACTGGATGCCGATGGCCTACAACCAGGACACCAAGCTGTTCTACATCCCGACCAACGACTGGTCGGAAGATTACTGGACCGAGAACGTCACCTATAAGAAGGGTGCCGCCTACCTCGGCCAGGGCTTCCGCATCAAGCGCCAGTTCGACACCCACGTTGGCGTGCTGCGCGCCATGGACCCGACGAACGGCAAGATCGTCTGGGAACACAAGGAAGAAATGCCGCTGTGGGCCGGCGTGCTCACCACGAAAGGCGGCTTCGTCCTCACCGGCACAAGCAACGGCTACGTGAAGGCATTCGACGCTAAGGACGGCAAGGAACTGTGGAAGTTCCAGACCGGATCGGGCGTAGTTTCGCAGCCCGTTACCTGGGAAATGGACGGCAAGCAGTACATCGGCATTACGTCCGGTTACGGCGGGGCTGTTCCGCTCTGGGGCGGCGACATGGCCGACCAGACCAAGCAGGTCAGCCAGGGCGGTTCCTTCTGGGTATTCGAGGTCCCGACCACCACGGCGGCCAACTAAGGCCTGACCTTCTCCACACTCTCCAGCGCGGCGAAGTTCTCCCCGCGCTGGAGATACTCAAAGGCCAGACCGCGCATCGAGATGCGGTCTGGTCATTTTCATTCCACAGACCCGGAAATTCACTTAAGGAGTCGCCTCAATGGACACTGGCTTCATGCGCGCTGTGTGCCGCTCGGCGGCCGCCGCAGCGTTGGCCATTTCGATCGTCCCGGTCGCGCTTGCGCAGGACTATCCCGTCATCGTCAATAAGCCAGAGCGGCCCGATCCCTGGGTGATCGACGGCTGCACGATCAAGCCCGACGCACAGTGCGCCGGCGCCGATCTCCGGCACGCGGATCTGAAAGACGCCAACCTCAGGGGCGCCAATCTCAAGGGCGCAAAGCTGGCCCGCGCGGATCTTCGCCACGCCAACTTGCAAGGTGCTGATCTCAGCGGGGCCGATCTCGACGGAGCCAATCTCAAGATCGCTTTCATGCAAGGGGCGAAGATGCCGAAGGCTTCATTGCGCGGAGCCGACTTGAGCCATGTGCGCATGAACAAGGCCGACCTTTCGGACGCTGACCTCACGGCTGCGACGCTGGAAAAGGCGATGGCCAATGGCGTAAAGTTCAAGCGCACCAAATTCGTGAACACCGACGTCCAAGAGACGAAGTTCTACGAGGCCGACCTCAGCGACGCAATTTTCGACGGCGTGAAAATCCGGTTTGCCATCTTCCAGGACGCCTTCATGGAAGGATGCAAGGGCTGTCCGCAGGACTGGCAGCACGGCACCAAGCAATGGGAACATGATCCGGCGCGATGGGAGCCTGCGGCATCGCAATGAAGCGGCTACTGGCCATCGCGATCGGGTGTTGCGCGTCGGCGGGTCTTGCATCGCCCGCCGCTGCAAAAGACAACTTGGACGCCGTTAAAAAATGCACGTCGGTCAAGGAGGCTACCGCTCGCCTCTCCTGTTTCGATGCCGCCGTCGCGGGTCTGGGAGCGCCGACGTACGAGGGCCGGCTCAGCCTCCTGACCGAGCCGTTCGAATTGAAAGGACCGGCGCGGCTCCGGTTTCAAAGCGATGGGGCGATCTTCGTCCTCTACCTCAAGGCGCCGGATGGCACGGTTCTCCAGAACCTGCACATCGGCGGCGGCGGGGAAGACAGCTACCGCATCGCATCAGCCGGCACATACCGGCTCCAGATCAACGGCAGTGAAGGCTGGCGTGTCTGGGTCGAGCCAGAAGTTGAAGAAACGAACTAACGAGGAAACGGAATGAGACGGCACCACCACTTTTTCGCGGCTCTATTGGGAACCCTGGTCGTTGCGAACGCGACGGCGTTCGGTCATGGCGATGGCGCGCCGCAACCAGTCGATACGACGGGTCTTGCCCCACTGGGTACAGAATGGCTTGGCAGCAATCCCTATCGCACGGATGAGAAGCAGAAAGCCGCAGCCTTGGAGATTGGCGCACGCGGTTACAACTCCAACTGCGCCCGCTGTCACGGCCTCGACGTCAAGTCAGGCGGCATGGCTCCGGATCTGCGCGCCCTGGGCGAGGCAGAATCGGACGACGCCTGGTTCATCTCCCGCGTGCTGCACGGCGCAACGATCAACGGCCGCCAGAAGATGCCGCCTTTCGAGGGGCTGTTGTCGCAAGAGGCGATCTGGTCGATCCGCACGTACATCGATAGTCAACCTGATAATTGATCGGGTGGGCACCATGTCTCCTATTCGGCTTCTGACACGCACAGCCCTTTTTGTGTCGCTGTGCTGTTCCTCCACACTGAGTGCCTCTGCTCAGGAAGCGGAGGCATGGCAGCAGATCAAGTCGACTCTGTTTGCGGAGCGAACCGTTACGGAGACCGGCACGCTCCTCAGGGTGATGGCGCCCAAAACGGCGGAAGATGCAGCCGTCGTGCCCGTATCGATCACCATTGCCGCTGAAGCAGTCGGCCGGTCACGTGCTGTGACGTTCGTAGTCGACAACAATCCAGCCCCGGTTGTCGCCAAGATCTCCTTTGGCGACCTGTACCGCGCCGGGGCCGATGTCGGTGACCGGACGATCGAACTTCGCTTCCGCCTCGACCAGTTGAGCCGCATCAGGGCCATCCTCGAATTGGACGACGGAAGCCTGCACATGGCGTCCCGGTTCGTCGCTGGATCGGGTGGGTGTTCGTCGACATCGGTCAAGGATGTCGATCAGGCACTCGTCAATATGGGCAAGACGCGGCTCAGACTTGCCACAGACCGCACGCGCGGTGAAAACTGGCGGGAGGTCCAAGCGCAAATCCGGCATCCGAATTTTTCCGGCCTGCAGATCGACGCCAAGACCAACGGCTACACGCCGCCGCACTTCGTCGATCTCATCGAAATCAACCTCGGTCCGGAGCGGGTCGCCACGCTTGAAACCGGCATCTCGATTTCGGAAGATCCCAACCTCCGCCTCAGCTTCGCGTCAAACACGCAAGAACCACTAACAATGACGGCGCGCGACACCAACGGAAATGTCTTCCAGGCGGCCGCCACGTCGCACGAGGCTTTGCATTGATTAAGCGCGCTGCTCTGCTTTCTGTTGTATTCGCCGCCATCGCCGGTCCGGCTCTCGGCGAGATTCACGATTACATGATTTTGCGCCTCGTCTACTTGAACACATCGTGCGGTACTCTCTCGATGGCTCGCCTCGATGTGCCCGCACCCCACGCGCGGTTCAAGGTCACGTGCAAGGACGCAACGTCCTATCCCGATGGCCTCACCATCTACTGCACCGACCCGGACGACGACCGGCTGTGCCGCATCGAAACACCAGCCAAACAATTCGACAGTCTGGATCTTCTAAGGCGGTACTAACGCGCCCGGCCAAGATATGTTTTGCAACGGCCACCCCCGATTGACGGCTGTCGTCGCACTGAAGCGCGGCGCCTGTGGCCACGTTCGCCCAAAACTATTTGCCCGAGGCACGATTAGGTGCATAACTGACGATGATGAACCGTACAACGGTATGTAACGGTTCACATTGTTCGGTGTCTTGATGCGAATAGTGCTGTTGAGCATATGGGCCCTCGCGTTCGCTGTGGGCCTGCCGTCCGGCACAGCAGATGCCGCCAAGCTCGAGGCCGGGCTGGCGATTACGGATCCCGACATTCTTGAACGGCTGGAAAAGAAAGGCCTAGCCCTCGACGCGTTGCTTAAACCCGGCTGGCAACGCGGCGCAACCGTAACGCCCGCCACCAACGCGGCCCTCTCCGCCATTCCCCAAATGCAAGACATCTTCCGCGTCGTCGAGCGCGAAATGGCCACCACCAAGCGGGCCAACCCCGGCGCCGGCGTCGGCATGGCCTTCAATCATAAGCGCTTGTTCGACACCGCATTCCTATCCGCGAGCGATGCGCGCTTTCCCCTCGTCGGCATCGTACAGAGGCTTGATCGCACCTATCGCCAGCCCGGGAACTGCGGCGAAGTCCGCTTGATCTATCGCCTCGAATACATCCGCCAGACGGGCAATGGCATAGCCCGCTCGCGCCTGCCGATGACGCTCAATCTCGTCCTGCACTCCAAGCTCCCGCAAGAGGCTGTGACCTGCCGCGAACTGGCCCAAAGGTGGATCGGTGCCGGGGAGAGCACGCTGCGCGGAGCGCCGGCGGCCGACTATCTATTGGGTTCGAGCGGCCCTTTACATGGCGTATCCCCCGCGCACATCGACCGCATCGAAACCAACTTCCAATCCCTGCGCCGGCCGGCCGCCAGCATTTCGGAATTCGGCGGTCATGCCGAATATGTGCTCAAGGTCTTCAACTACATCCCAGCAAGCCCCGGTGCCGCGGACGCAAAAGCGGTATTTCGCGAAACCGCCATGGAAAACATGGTCGATCGCGACCGGCTTCTCGCCAATCCGGCCCTGCTCGCCCGTTTCAAATCCTGGCTGTTCGAACCTGAAAACGTGCGTGCCCTCGATTCCGGCACCATCGACATCCCCAAGGATTTTCGCTCCATTAACGGCCGCTCCTTCGCCCCCGGCGGCCACGCCCGCTCGGGCAACCGAACCTCCTACGGCCTGCTCACGGACGCAGAACTCGCAGCTGCGATCGCCACCGCCAATGAGCCGGCCGGCACATTGAAGAACATCTCGTCTCCCGATGGCTTCCGCATGCGCATCGACGATGCCGGCTGCGTCGGCTGCCACCAGTCGCGCGCCATCGGCGGCTTCCATTTCATGGGAATAGATTCTGCCGCCAGCAAACGCCATCTTCCCGAAAACGCAATCTTCGTTCCAGCATCCGCCCATTTCTACGGTGACGCCCCGCGGCGGCGCCGCGTGCTCGAGGCGCTGGCCGCCGGTGATGAACCCGATTGGGCGCGCGGGTTCTCGCTGCGCCCACGCCGCTCTCTGGCCACCGAACGCCCCAATGCACCGCGCTTCAGCATCATCGGCACCGGCTTTCTCAATGGGTGGGGAGCCACCTGCTATGCCAATCGGGCCAACGATCCAAGTTTCAAGGCTTGGACGTGCGCGAGCGGGCTCACCTGCGTCATGCCGCACGACAACCCCAAGCAGCCGGGCCTCGGCGTCTGCATGACCAAAGGCCGTTTCGGCACCGGTGACGCCGCTGAATATGGCGTGATCCAGAGCGCAAGATTCGGCAGCGACACCTATGCGCGCCTCAAACCCGCCCCGGGCAAACCATTGACACCGCCGCATTTGGCCATCGATGGCAACCGCCAAAGGGCAGCGCCGCAGGCGGGCGGATTTTTCGGCGGCATGATCTATCAGAAGTCGTGCCAGGGACGCTTTCCGCCCAGTTCCATTTGCGCCCGCCACGCCGGCAATGATTTCAACAAGTGCCTCGCAACCGCGCCCAACTTCAAAACATGCTTCACTGACCGCCACACCGACCGCGTCGGTCTGCGCGAATGCGACAGCGCAAACCCGTGCCGCGACGACTACATCTGCGTTGCCACGCAGGACAGCACAAGCGGCGCCTGCCTGCCGCCCTACTTCATGATGCAGTTCCGCGTCGATGGTCATCCCTGACGGTCCCGCGCCAGCAACGCGGCGTCCATCGTTTGGATGATGCCGGACGCGATAAAATGTTTCACGATTGAAGAAGCAAATCTGTTGTGCACCTATTGAGAATTTCTGACTTTTCCGCGCTCCGTTGTCGAACCTTGGGGAGCGGCGCTCATGTTTGATCTCTCCAGTGGCCGCCATGGAAAATCGCAAGACCAGGGTCTTCATTTCCTACGCGCGAAAGGACACCCTCGAATTCGCCGACCAACTGGCGGCGGCACTCGGCGCATGCGGCTTTGATCCCGATCTTGATCGAGAAGACATCGGTGGCGGCGAAGATTGGCGTGCCCGCCTTAGCGCCATGCTGATTGGTGCCGATACGGTAATCTTCGCGCTATCGCCGGCATCCATGGGCTCGGAAATATGCAAATGGGAGGTTGCCGAAGCGGAGCGCCTCTCCAAGCGCATCATTCCCATCGTCGCCCATCCCATCGGCCAGCTCGTGCCGCCTGGCCGCCTCAGCGCGCTAAATTACATCCATATGACCCCCGATCCTTCCATGCCTGGATCGGGCTTCGGGTCGGGTCTAGCGCGCCTCGTGGCCGCGCTTAACACAGATTCCGACTGGCTGCGCGAACATACCCGCCTCGGCGAACTGGCGGCCGGCTGGAACGCGAAGGATCGCCCGTCGCACCGCCTCTTGACCGGTGCCGACATCCAAGATGCCAAGGCCTGGATGGCCCGCCAGCCGCGTGGTGCGCCCGATCCCACCGAACTCACCCGCGCGTTCGTCGTCGCCAGTGAAGAAGCCGAGACGGCCCGCATGAGCGAGGAACGCAAGCGTCTCGACGACATGGCTGCCGCCCAGTCGGCCCGCGAAACCGCATTGAAAAGCGCTGAACAGGCACAGGCACATCGCGCCCGCGCACAACGCCGCTTTGCCTACGCTCTCGGCGGCGTGGGCGTCCTTCTCCTGGCTGTGATTGTGTCGATGATTGCCCACGATATCGACACCGATGCCCGCGAGGCGCGCGTATTTGCCAGTCTCGCCAACCGGGCAAGCGCTGAAAGCCGCTTTGAACTCGCCATGCGATACGCGCTGGCCGCCTACAAGCCGCCGGGCGCCATGCCCTGGACCCGCGACCATCCAGATTTGGAAGCGCGCCTCGGCGGCGCCGCCACCATGAGCCGGTTTCAGGCGAGTTTCGGCGATGGCGGGAGCCCGGTACGCAGCGCCGCCCTCAGTCCGGATGGCAAGCGGATCGCCACGGCATCGCAAAACGCAGCCGTCGTCATTTGGGATGCGCACACCGCCGCCATTCAGACGAAGCTCGAAGGCCACCAGGAAGCTGTGAACACCGTCGCGTGGTCTCCCGATGGCGCACGTCTGATCACCGCTTCCGACGACGGAACCGCACGCCTCTGGGACGCCGCCACAGGAAAGACACTGGCAACTCTGCCCCATGGCGACAAAGTCCTCAGCGCGGCCTTTAACAACGACGGTTCACGCGCCGCCACCGCCTCCGACGACACCACCGCCCACATCTGGGACGCCACCTCCGGCACCGAGATCCACGCCCTCAAGGGCCATGAAAATGCGGTGGTCAAAGCCGTCTTCTCTCCAGACGGTCGCCGGCTTTTGACAGCATCATGGGACCAGACGGCGCGGGTCTGGGACGTCGCCTCAGGCACAGAACTCTTCGCTCTGCGCGGCCACAGCAATTCCGTCGCCGATGCTATGTTCAGCTCCAATGCCGAGCGGATCGCAACAGGCTCCTTCGATGGCACCGCGCGGATTTGGGATGCACGGACTGGCGCGGCCGTCGCCATCGTCCGCCGCCACACCGATCAGGTCAGCGCGGTCGCTCTCAACGCCGACGGCAGCCGCCTGCTTACCGGCTCCGACGACAATTCGGCCGGTCTTTGGGACGCCTCCACAGGCGACCCTATCGTCTGGCCCCTCCCCCACAACGCAAGTGTCACCGATGTTGGATTGAGCGCCGATGGGTTGCGCGCCGTCACTGCATCGTCCGACGGCACAGCAAAAATCTGGGACACAGCCTCCGGACAGGAAATCGCCGTGTTGCGCGGCCATATCGCCTCGATTGCCCATGCCGACATGGGACCAGAAAACATGCTGGTCACCGCCTCCGCCGATGGCACCGCGCGCCTTTGGACCCTCTCCGGCGCTGAAACCGGCATCCTGCGCGGCCACGAAAACCTCGTTTCGCGCGCGATTTTCAAGTCGGCCGGCGCGGAGGCTCTTACGGCCGCATGGGATAACACGGTGCGAATCTGGGACCTCAAAACGTTGCGCGAAACAGGCTCCCTGCCGCGCGCGGCCTCTGCCGTGCAAGCTATCGCGCTTAGTCCGGACGGCAAACGCCTCGTAACAGCCGGCGGCGAGGAAGAAGCTCAGATCTGGAATCTCGACACCAAAAACGTCATTGCCGAACTTCGCGGTCACACCGCCCCCGTCACCGCTATCGCCGTCAGCGCCGATAGCGAATGGATTGTAACCGCATCCAAAGACGCCACCGCACGCATTTGGGATGCCAACGGCCGCTTCCTCCGAATCCTGGATGGACACAAGAGTGAACTCACCTCGGTCGCCATCAGTCCGGATCAAAAAAGTGTCGCTACCGGCTGCAAAGACGGCACGATACGCATTTTCGATGCCACGACTGGCAACCTTCGTTCAACTGCTACGCTCGAAACACCCGACCCCAGCGAAGTCACCGCGGTCGCATTCAGTCCGAATGGCAAGAGCATTCTCTCAGGGTGGAACGATTTCGCAGCCCGCCTCTTCGATGCAAGCACCGGCCGCCTCATAGCACCACCGATCACAGGGCACACCCAATCCCTCACCAGCGTTGGCTTCAGCCCGCATGGCGATCGCCTGCTCACAACATCGCTCGACGCCACCATCCGCATCTGGAGCCTGGACACGTCTGCCGGCCGTCCCTACGCGGTCTCGGTTATGGCGGAATTGAAGGGCCATTCGGGCGGTGTGGCAGGCGCCGAATTCAGCCCCGACGGCTCTTCCGTCCTGTCGTCGTCCGCCGACAAAACCGCGCGTCTTTGGAATATCCAATGGTCGACGAACCTGCGCCGCGAAACCCTGCGCGCCGAAGCGTGCGAAACGAAACTCAAAGGCGTACAGCACTTCGCAGTCCACGAACTGGAAGACCCCATAGCACGCGGACTCAAGGAAAAGAACCCATGTCAGCGGCGCGGCCCGCTGTCCGTCACCTACTATCGCGATGCGATTGCTTCACTGGGCCAATACGGCGAACGCGCCCTGAGTTTCATGTCAGCCTCGGCATCAACATCGGACGGCGGCACCCCGCGGCATTAAATACCGAAGCGTGCACACCAGCAGGCAAGCAAGCCAACTTACGCGCGTGATGTCACTTCCGATCGATGGATCCCACGGAGACAGGCTCCGCGTCGCCGGGCGCTTGCGGCTTCACCGGCCGGGCCATTGTCTTCGCCGGCGGCTTCTGACGTAATGCCCGCATCGCGCTTGCCGCACTCACGAGCCCCTCTCCGAATATCTGATCTTTGCCCGGCCGTCCCAGATCGACGGCCGACTGACCCATCGCGGTTCGCACTCCCTCGACCGTCAATTGCGGGTCATACCCGAGCAACAGCGCCGCCACCCCGGTTGCATGCGCGGCAGCATAAGATGTACCCGACCGCATCGCCGTGTCACCATCAGGCTGCAGCACGAAGATATCCACTCCCGGAGCAGCGAGCGCAACGTAGCCGCCCTGATTGGCCTTTTCATAAACTGCGTCGTCGCTGTCCGTGGCCGTCACCGCCACGACGTCTTCATAGGCGCCGGGATATGCCGGCGCCGCCGATGGTCCCTTGTTGCCGGCCGGCGCGACGATCAACGCTTGCTGCGAGGCCGCTTTCCGAATGATGCGCTCGATCAGCGGGTCGTGCCGAGCAAGCAAGGGCAAAAGCACAATCCGGGCGTTCTGCGCCATCGCATATTCCATGGCCTTACCAACGGTCCGCGAGTCCGCCCGCTTGGCACCGCCCTTAGCTTCAAAAACCGCTTTAATGCAGAGAAGTTTGGCCTCAGGCGCCACACTGTTGGCCCCGCCGCTAGCAACCAGAATGCCGGCAATCGCCGTGGTATGCGCATCGGGCTTTGCAAAGCCCTGGTTCGTCGCATCGTAGGTCCCAGCGACCCCGCCCTTCAATTCCCGGCTTAGCACATCGACCGAAGAGTCGATCAGCGCAACCAGAACACCCCGCCCCCGCGCGATCCTCTGCGCCTCCTGCAATTCCATCTTAGCGAATGCATAGTCGCCGCCCTCGCCATCGCGATACGCCGCCGCACCTTGCTGCACATAGGCAAAGTTTGGTTGTGCCCCAACCACGCGCTGATCCGCATTCAAAGCCGCAACGACCTTCTCAACGGGTTGACCATCCTTGATTTTTAAGAGCACCACACGCTCCCCGGCAAGTTCGCTTTCGAACCGCTCGAGAAGCTCAAGATTGAAATCCTTCGCAATCGCCTCTTCGATGGCCTGCGGCGTCCCGATCGGCAGCGACGTTAGAACCTCATCGGGTGCGTAGTCCTCGCTCACTTCCGCGACGACGGGCTCGGCACACACATACGCGTTATTGCCGAGCGATTGCCGTTCATATCCCTCGTCGCAGATGCACTCGCCAGATCGCACCGTCCCACCCTCGCATTCGAGTTTTCTCTGCGACGGCTGGGATTTCTTCTTGGCGTACTCTTTCTTCTGCGTCGGCTTTTTGGATGGCTTTTTGGACGTGTATCTCTTCTTCGGCCGACTGTTCTCGTAGATTGCTATCGCGGCCGCCGCAGCAGCGGCACCCCCAAAGAAGATAGCCGCATTGTTATTCTTCTTGTAACCGATCGAGATAGCGCCGCCATACAGCCCGTCCGTCTGCCGCGCCAGAGCGGTCATAGTGGAACCGGCCTCTGCTGCGGTCTGAGCACCCGCCACTCCAACCGCGAGAGCCAGAGCAAGAACGAGGGTTCGGCTCGTCGCGCAGAGCGCTCCCGAAGATGCAGCAAACATCGAAAGCATGAAACGCCCTCCCAAAAAGGGTGCGTGGGATTGTGCGACGCGGAATCGCGAAGCCGTCACAAGATCCGAGCCAAGCTCTGCGAGGCGCAAGCCGTCTCAGGGACAAGCGGGGGCAAGTCCACGATCAAAGCGAAATGAGGCGCTCCGCGATGCGCTCTCCCCAGCGCACGTGTGAAAAAATGCTTTAAACTAAACTACGCCCATGCCCCTCGCATGTCGTCATTCATTCGAATGACCATCATATCCTGCGACGTGTTTGGCGAGTATTGAGCAAGGTTTGCAATGTCGCTCCGATGCAGCAGACAACACAAAACCCTAATGCTTCCCTTTGACAAAAGCTGATGACGGTCTTGCTACGTGTAGAGGTCGGATGATACGTCATCCAAATTGATGATTTTACGCCGTGCCACGACGCTAAGGGCGGATTGCGATGACCATGGCGCCAATTGAGACTGAGCGGCTCACTTCCATTATTGCGTCGATCTACGATTGCGTGATCGATCCGCAGCAGTGGTCCACCGCCTTGGGAATGCTGACGGACCACCTCCACTTCGCCAATTGCGCCGTCACCGTTCACAATCCGCGCAGCCTCGAAATGACCGTCCATATCACGGTCAATCTCGACAACGACATGCTGCTCAGAGCGCCTCGGTATGCGGCGGCTATTGCGGAGCTGTGGGGCGGTCCGGCTCGTTTTCTGACCGTTCCACTTGAAGAACCCATCCTCCAGTCACAAGCGATGCCGCGCAGCAGCTGGGACACGAACGCCTATTATCGCGATATCATCATGCCGCGAGGCCTTCACGACTGCGTTGCCTGTGTCGTCGTGCGCGATGAGACATCCATCGGCATCATCGCCCTAGGACAGCACCGCGATCAAGGTGAAGTCAGCGAAGATACAATGGCCGCACTACGCCTGATCGCACCCCACTTGAGACGCGCCGTCGTGATCAGTCGAATGTTCGAGCAGCGCGACAGGCTGACCACGACCTTCACAGACGTTCTCGATGGTATTGTCGCCGGCGCCTGCATTGTCGCCGCCGACATGACGCTTTTGCATGCCAATGCCGCGGCCGAGGCCATGCTCAGACGCGGCAGGCCGCTTCGCGTGCGCAACAACAAGCTTGGCGTCGTCGATGCGCTGCCAGATCAACTGCTTGCCCGCGCAGTCGCCCAGGCCGGCGGTCACGAAGCCTTCCTCGACCGCCGCAGCATCGATATCCCCGTGCGCCATGAGAACGACATGCCAGCCGTTTTGCAGGTCTTGCCGCTCAAACAGCGCAGCCCGATCAGCATTAACGGCATACAAGCCGGCGCAGTCGCCGCCGTCTTTATCACCGACTCCAACACACCATCCCGTCCCCCATCCGACGCTCTCGCCCTCCTCTACAAATTGACCCCAGCCGAGACCCGTGTTTTCGAACTCGTCCTGAATGGTATGACGCCAGCGGAAATATCGCGCGAAATCTGCATCTCTGTGCCCACTGTCCGCACGCACCTAAGCCGTGTCTTCGAAAAGACCGGCTGCGACCGCCAAGCCGATCTTGTCCAGTTGGCTTCCCGTATCCCGCGCATCGTTTAGCCCGCTCCAAGGCTCGGACCCTGCGTCAGCACTCCGGCGTGACGGCGAACGCGACGCCGCCTAAACTTGCGGCATGAATAGACAGACACCGTCCCTCCTTGCCGGCGACGACGTTCTCGGCGATCTGATCGACTGGCGCGCCTCTGGACGCCGTGTCGCCCTTGTCACGCTCGTGGCCATCGATGGCGCTACTCCGCGCCCCCTCGGTGCCCAGATGTCTGTCGCAGAAGATGGCCAATACACGGGGTATCTCTCTGGCGGCTGCATCGAACAATCGGTAGCCCAAGAGGCGGTGCGCGCCATCGCCATGCGTGAAAACCGCCGCGTGCGCTACGGCAAGAACAGTCCCTACTTCGACATCAAGCTGCCCTGCGGCAGCGGTCTCGACCTCTATATCGATCAGGCACTGACCGACGCGAGCCTCGCCGGCATCGGCGAACTCCGCCGCAACCGCCGCCCCTTCATCCACACCACGGACACCTCGACCGGCCACAGCACCATTGCACCTGCCGGCACCGATACAAAAACCCATCTCGCCGATGGCATCTTTCATCGCTTGCACAGGCCAAACCCGCGCGTCCTACTTGTCGGCGGCGGCCCGGCACTCGGCGCCATCGCGTACCTCGTCGCCGCCGCTGGCTTCGAACTCGACATTATCTCGCCCGACGACGACGCCCGCACCGCGCTGACCAACACCGGTCTCACATCAAGACCGCTACACACGCCCGCAACGGCCAACTTCGCAGGTCTCGATCCCTGGACCGCGGCCGTCGTCGCGTTTCACGAACACGATTGGGAGGCCCCGGTTCTGGCGGAAATCCTGCGAACGCCCTGCTTCTACATTGGCGTTATGGGCGGCCGCCAAGCCCACATCGATCGGTTGGCGGCACTGACGGCGATGGGTGTTCCCGCCGGCCTGCAATCACGCATCAAAAGCCCCGTCGGACTGATACCCGGCGCCAAGAGCCGCACAACGCTCGCCGTCGGAATTCTCGCCGAACTCGTTGCCGAGGCCAAAGCCGCCGGTCTCATGGTATAGCCCAAAGCAAAAAAGGGCGGCGCCTGATGCGCCGCCCTCTATATCGTTCTCGATTGACAGCCCTTAACCGGCGATGTCGAAACGGTCTGCGTTCATGACCTTGGTCCAGGTGGCGACGAAGTCCTGAACGAACTTCTCCTGGCTATCGTCCTGAGCGTAAACCTCAGCATACGAACGCAAGATCGAATTCGACCCAAACACGAGATCGATCCGCGTGGCGGTCCATGTCTTAGCGCCAGATGCCCGGTCGTGCGCCTGGTAGAGGTTCTGGCCAACAGGCTGCCACTTGCAAGACATGTCGAGCAAGTTGACGAAGAAGTCGTTCGTGAGCACGCCCTCGCGCGCAGTCAGAACGCCGTGTTTGGTGCCACCGTAGTTGGTGCCTAATACGCGCATGCCGCCAACAAGCACCGTCATCTCCGGGCCAGTCAGGCCCATCAACTGGGTGCGGTCCAGCAACAATTCCTCGGGCGTAACCAGGTAGTCCTTCTTAAGCCAGTTGCGGTAACCGTCGGCGATCGGCTCCAGCGGCGCAAACGAGTCCGCATCTGTCATCGCATCCGTCGCGTCGCCACGTCCCGGCGCAAACGGCACCTCGATCGAGTGTCCCGCAGCCTTAGCTGCCAGTTCGATGCCGACGTTGCCCGCCAACACGATCGTGTCGGCAACCGAAGCACCTGCCCCGGCCGCCAGCGGTTCGAGCACCGCAAGCACCTTTTGCAGCCGCTGCGGTTCGTTGCCTTCCCAGTCTTTCTGCGGCGCCAGCCGGATTCGCGCTCCATTTGCGCCACCACGCATGTCCGAACCGCGGAACGTGCGGGCGCTGTCCCACGCCGTCGCCACCATCTCGCCAATCGACAGACCCGACGCGGCAATTTTGGCCTTGAGCGCATTCACGTCATACGACGTCGAACCTGCCGGCACAGGATCCTGCCAGATCAGATCCTCCTGTGGCGCATCCGGCCCAATGTAGCGCACCTTCGGCCCCATATCGCGGTGCGTGAGCTTGAACCAAGCGCGGGCGAACGTCTCCGAGAAGTAGGCCGGATCCTTGTAGAACCGCTCGGAAATCTTGCGGTATTCAGGATCCATTTTCATCGCCATATCGGCGTCGGTCATGATCGGGTTGAGCCGGATCGAGGGATCCTCCACATCGACGGGCTTGTCTTCGTCCTTAATGTTGACCGGCTCATACTGCCACGCGCCCGCCGGCGACTTCCTCAGCTCCCAATCGTGATTAAGCAGCATGTGGAAGTAGCCGTTGTCCCACTGGGTGGGATGCGTCGTCCAAGCACCCTCGATGCCCGAAGTCACGGTATATCGGCCCACGCCGGTTTTGTTTGGGTTCGCCCAGCCAAAGCCTTGCTCGCAGATATCCGCACCTTCCGGATTGGAACCCAAAAGTTTCGCATCGCCGTTCCCGTGGGATTTGCCCACGGTATGGCCGCCAGCGGTCAGGGCAACGGTTTCTTCGTCGTTCATGGCCATGCGCGCGAATGTCTCGCGCACCTGCGCTGCCGTCTTCAGCGGATCGGGCTTGCCGTTCACACCTTCCGGATTGACGTAAATGAGGCCCATCTGCACGGCCGCCAGCGGATTCTCCATCGTCGACGGCGTGCCGAGATCGCCATAGCGGCTGTCGGAGGGCGCCAGCCATTCCTTTTCAGCACCCCAGTAGATATCCTTCTCCGGGTGCCAAATATCCTCGCGGCCGTAAGCGAAACCGAATGTCTTGAGGCCCATCGACTCGTAGGCAACCGTGCCTGCGAGGATCATCAGATCAGCCCACGAAATCTTGTTGCCGTACTTCTTTTTGATCGGCCAAAGCAGCCGCCGCGCCTTGTCGAGATTGACGTTGTCGGGCCAGGAATTGAGCGGGGCGAAGCGCTGATTACCCGTGCTGCCGCCACCACGCCCGTCCGCGATCCGATAGGTGCCCGCCGCGTGCCACGCCATGCGGATCATGAGCCCGCCGTAGTGTCCCCAGTCAGCCGGCCACCAAGCCTGACTGTCGGTCATCAGCGCATGGACGTCGCGCTTGATCGCATCAAAATCCAGCGTCTTGACCGCCTCGCGATAGCGGAAGTCCTTGTTCAGTGGATTGGTCTTCGTATCGTGCTGATGCAGAATGTCGAGGTTCAGGGCCTTCGGCCACCATTCCATCACGTTGGTGCTGACGGCCGTATTCCCCCCATGCATCACGGGGCACTTGATCATTTCGTTCATGTCGTCTCCTCAACGCATCGCGTGGAGCCTCGGCTCCTCGCCAAGCCTCTAGCCAACTTCCACGATAAGGTAAAGTTTTAAGGTCTGATATGATCGATCAGGCCGCCTGATGGCTGAAGCGCGGCCTGCGAGATGCCTATACTGACATCATACGCTGACTTTGCGCCGCCATGCCTGACCGATCTCAAATAAATGCCACGCCTGCGCCTGCCCGGAGAGTGTCCCAACGGACACGAACCCAATCCGATTTCGTGCCGCAGCGGTCGGGCCGGCTGGTACCGATAGCACTTATACCGCCTGAGCCCCTAATGTCGCGCCGCGTGCGCACGCGGGAACGTCCTGTCTGGCCAGTGTCATGGAGACCGGTAAGTCTGCGGCAAGGTGCGAAGCAGTGGGGGGTAGCGTCATGCAGTTCCAGCTTTTCGGCAGCGGCAACGGCGAGTCGCCGGAAGAAAGCCGCGGCAAGCGGATCATTGAGCGGCTCCGCGCTGGTGAACTGCCCCAGATGGTCGACTGGTTCGACCCGCAATTGCTCGCCAAGGTCGGAGTCCGCTCGATCCTCTCCGCCACGATCGGCTCATACACCGACCAGCGCCTTATCCAAGCCGCGACGGATCTGGCAACCGAAGACGAACTGAAGTCCCGCTATGATTATAGCGAAACGGGAAAGCCAGCCGACGTTCTCAAGCCCGACGACTCTGGCGCCGTCTGGGTCGACTACATCTCCGACCTCGGTGACGGCTTCGAACCCACGTTCACCATGGCCTACATGATGGCCCAGGATCGCTTGAAGGTTGAAGGCGCGCCCGGCGAACTGCCCGCCAGTGGCCTTCTGATCATGGGCGGCGATCAGGTCTACCCCGACGCCACCAAGCAGGAATATCAAGATCGCCTCCGCGATCCCTACGACTGGGCCTTTTCCACCGACAAGCCCGAACGCAAACTCTTCGCCATCCCCGGCAATCACGATTGGTATGACGGCCTCGTCTCCTTCAGTGCCCTGTTCTGCTCGGCGCGCGACCGCATTTCCGGCGGCCTCGGCGCGCAACTCGGCGGCTGGCGCTGCCATCAGCACCGCAGCTATTTCGCGATCAAACTCCCGCACAACTGGTGGATCTGGGGGCCCGACATCCAACTCGCGGACAACCTTGACGACAGCCAGCGCGACTACTTCGACCTGATGGCCGACCAGACCAAGAGCGGCGACAAGATTATCCTCTGCCTCGCCGAACCAAGCTGGCTGCATCGGAACTACGACAACCTTCACGAAATCAGCATGCTGGCGCGCAAGAACGACGCCAAGATCCTCGCCGTTCTCGCCGGTGATTGGCATCACTACAGCCGCTACGCATGCGACAAGCTTGGCATCCAGTTCATCACCTGCGGCGGCGGCGGCGCTTTTGCCCACGCCACCCACGGGCTGAGAAAGAACATCTCTCTGAATTGGGCGACGCTCACCGGTGCCTCTCGCCGCATTTCAGATCCCACCGATCCGGAAGACTTCAATCGCATGGAGCGCTCGGTCGTCGGCCCCGAAGGCCCCGACTTCACCCTCAATCCCGACTCCGAAATAGAAGCCCCTCGCGCTCCAGAGCCACCATCCGTTTCAGGCCCCGTTTCCGCAGCCACCTACACCGCCAATGCCCTTCAGAACGCGGCCGCCAAAATGGCCTCCGTTGTCCCAGAACCCAAGCCGATCAGCGATGTCGACGCCGGCCCCGGTGGCCCTCGCCGCGTCAAACCCGTGCGCAAGGAAACAATTTCGAGCCATCCCTACAAAATGCGCGCGGCAGCCATCTATCCCGCCCGCTGGAAAAGCCGCCTACTCTGCCTCAAGAATCTCGTGCTTCCCTTCCGCAATCAGAAGTTCGCCGTCCTAGTCGGCGTCATCTACTTCATTTTCGCCTGGGTCTGGACATCCTCCGATCCGCGCCACTCCCCCATCATGACCAAACTCGCCGAGGATGTCGCTGTGCAGGCGCAGCACTCCCTTACCGAATACGAAAGCATTCTCAAAGAAATCACCGACCTCGAAGCCCGGCTGCAAGAGCAGAAGGCAACTCTCCCTGCCGGCGACCCGCCGACAACCGAAATGGTCGTCATCGAGGAACAGCTCGATGCCGCCCGCACCAAAGAGGAGCCAGCGCGCCAAGAGTGGTCCGATCTCGACAAGCGCAGCAAAGCCATCGACGGGGGACGGAAAGTCCAGCTCAACGATCAGATCCGCCTACTGGAAAGCGCGACCAACCTCTCGACCGGTGAGCGGCTCAAAAATCTCGTGGTATTCTTCCAGCAGTATTCGCCGCTCGAAGAAGTGCTGAACCCGACAGCTCTCCTCGCCGCCTGCCAGCAAGGGCCGCTCTTCGCCTTCCTTCTGCTGGGCCTATGGGCCCTGCTCGTCAACTACGTCGAGGCGAGTGCCACCCTTCACGGCCGCATCGCCAAGTTGACCATCGGCACGATCCACTTCCTCGCCCATCTGGTGGCGCTCCTCGTCATCAGCTGGATCGCAAGCGGCGTCGGCACCCCGCTCGCCACGGTCTTGAAGTATCACATTGCCGATCCCTGGCCCGACGTGATCCGCGTCACTTGGAATTTCACCGTGACGCTCCTTCTCGGCGGCATCCTCGGCGGGCTCGTCATGGGCCTCTATTGGACTCTCACCTCGACGCTCTTCAACATGCACACCGGCGATGCATTCGGCGCCCTCGGCATCAAGGATTATAAGCATTTCCTGCGCATCCGCCTCGAGCCTGACCGCGCGATCGTCTATCCCATCGCGCTCGACAAGGTCCCCGGACCGTCTGACTGGCGCTGGCGCCTTCATCCCAACGAGCAGCGTCCCTCGCACAATCCGCTCATCATGCCAAAGAAGCCGCTGATGCCACGGCTCATCGAAGACCCCATCGTCATCGAGGCCGCCAAAGTCCTTGCCTGAAGGCCGCGCACTCTAGAAGTGATACCCCTTTTCGCCGTGATCGCTGAGATCAAGGCCAGTGCGCTCCTTCTCGCGGACCAGCCGGAGGCCGACCGTCAGATCAATTAGCCGGAAGAAAATCACCGACAAGAGCCCCGACCAGACCAGCGTGATCGCCACGGTCTTCACCTGCGCCGCCATCTGCGTCGGCAGGTCATAAACCATGGTCATCTGTCCGGGCTTGGCGATGTAGTCCACCACCCCCGTCCCTCCGAGCGCGGGCGCCACCAGCAAGCCCGTCGCAAGCGCTCCCAGCACGCCGCCGACGCAATGAACACCGAACACATCGAGGCTGTCGTCATATGCAAAAACACGCTTGAGCCACGTGCACGCGATAAAGCCGCACAAGCCCGCCACGAGCCCTAAGACTATCGCCCCCATCGGCCCCGCATAGCCCGCAGCCGGCGTCACAGCGACGAGCCCGATGACCATACCCGTAATGAATCCCAGCGAGGTCGGTTTGCCCTTTGCCAGCCACTCCACCGATGTCCACGCCACGGCAGCCGAAGCCGCTGCCCCAAACGTATTGCCCATCGCCAATGCAGCCGTGCCGTTGGCTTCCAACGCCGACCCGCAATTGAACCCAAACCAACCAACCCAAAGCAGCGCCGCGCCGACCATGCTTAGCGTCAGCGAATGCGGCGGCATCGGCTCGCGGCCGTAACCCGATCGCGGCCCCGCCAGAACAGCCCCAACGAGCCCGGCAACGCCCGCGTTCACATGCACCACCGTACCGCCAGCAAAATCGAGCACGCCCCACTGAAACGCCAGCCCGGACGTCGAAATCAGCCGCCGCAGTTCAAGCTCGGCCATGCCGCGCGTTTCCGGGGCAGCCAGTTCTACCTTACGCGCCGCGGCGATCAGCGCATCCGGCCCCGGCCAGTACCAGACCATGTGTGCGATGGGGCAGTAAACGAAGGTCACCCACAAGACCATGAACAGCATCACGGCCGAAAAGCGCATGCGCTCGGCAAACGCCCCTACAATGAGCGCCGGGGTGATCGCTGCAAACATCATCTGAAACCAGATATACGCATACTCCGGCACAGCAACGCCCGGCGAGAATGTCGGTGCCGTGCTGTCCACTGTCACGCCGGACAGAAACGACTTTGACAAATCGCCGACGAATGGCGCCGTTCCCCCGCCTGCGGTGAATGCTAGACTGTAGCCGTAAACCATCCAGATGAGGCAGACGACAGCCACGGTCATGAACACCTGCATCATCGTCGCTAGGACGTTCTTCGTGCGCACGAGGCCGCAGTAGAACAACGCCAATCCCGGGATGGTCATGAGCAGAACGAGCACCGTAGAAAGCATCAGGAAGGCGGTATCGCCCTTGTCCGTCGCCGCGAGCGCCATTTCCGGCGCACCCAAAACAAGGCCAGTCGACAGGACCGCTCGATAAAACCCCGCGCCCTGAACTGAACGAATTTTCATGCCCAACTCTTCTCCCGCGGAATAAAGCGCTCCGCGACCCGTTACGCTCATAAGCGAGCTAATGCGGCGTGAGCTGGTTGAACCCTGAACTGCTTCAAATTCAACCCGCCTGCCTAAATCACGTTCGCAACGCATCATTGTCGGTGTCGCGCGTCTGCGTTACGACACATGACCAGCGGACAACGGGCAGATGTGCCGGTTATTCGCAAAACGGTGCGGGATATCGAAACGACCGGCCAAACATGCGCTACGGGGGCATGTGAAAACGGGATGTGGAACCATGGCACCCAACGACGAACCGAAGATGGACGAATTGAAACGTCTGCTGCGCCGGCTCGATGGCCTCGATGCACGTCGCGCAGCGTCGGGCAGCACCAATTCGGCCGATAGCGAACAGCGCGACTATGTCGGCACGTTGCGCGGCGCGCCAGAATTGGACGAAGTCGCCACCCCCGTTCCCACCGAAGCGCGAAACGTCTCGCCGAAGTCGGCGGCCCTTCTCGCAGCCGTTATCGCCGCCATGGTCTCCACCGCCACGGTCTATGTTCTGATGTCTGCTGAGGAACGCGTCACGGCGCCAGCGGTCAACACACCTCTCGACGGCCCAGCCAAAGGCACGGCATCGCCCGCGAACAATCGCGGCGATGCCACCCTGGAATTGGTTCGCAGCGCCTCCGCCCTCATTGAGAAGGGTAACATTGACGGCGCCCGCGAACTTCTTCGCCGAGCCGCAGAACTGGGGTCCGGCCCTGCCGCCTTGGAACTCGCCCGCACGTACGATGCGGCCCAGGCCACGCCCATGCCGCCGGAAGCAAAGGAGACAAACTCAACCCTGGCCCGCGTGTGGTACGAGCGCGCGCGCGAGCTGGGACTGGCCGACGCGGCGCCGGCCCAACCGCCTACAAATCGCTGAACAGTGAGAGTGCGGACCGCGTGAACGCCAACCCGTCGCAGCGAACGAGCGGTGCTCCGCGCCAGCGCCTCGGTGGACGCCTTGAGAACGTGCGTCAGCAGCTGATCTCGTGCGGCGGCGTCATGTCCGGTCTCGTCGAACCTCAGTCGCAACCCCTCGTGACCGACGCACTGCGCAAGATCACAGGCCTCAGCCTCCGGATCGCCGTCGTTGGCCAGATCAAATCTGGCAAGAGCACGTTTATCAATGCCTTCATCCGCCACCCGCGCCTGCTGCCGACCGCGGTCACGCCCTGGACGACCGCCGTCACCAACTTGCATTTCAGCCAACCGCAGCCAGCCGACGGCGCCATACGCTTTTCCTTCATGAGCGCCAACGAGTGGGGCGAGATCGCCAACGGCGGCGGCCGCTTCCGCGAATTGACCGAGCGTCTCATTCCTGGCTTCGAGCCGCGCATATTACAGTCAGAAACCCGCGCCATGGTTGAGCGCGCCAAACAGAGGTTGGGCGCCGACTTTGAAAACCTCATCGGCCGCGGCCATCTCTTTAAGGCCCTCCATCCCGGCCTCCTGGAGCAATATCTCTGCTCCGGCGAGTACGCCAACTCGGAAAACATCGGCCGCTACTCTGATATTACGCGCAGCGCCGATGTCTACCTCCCAGGGGGACCCTTCGAATTTCCCACCACCGTTATCGACACACCTGGCATCAACGATCCCTCCCTTGTGCGCGACGAGATCACGCGCCGCTCGCTCAGCGGCGCCGACGCCTACATCATCGTTCTCACCGCCCGCCAGCCGCTATCCGAACAGGACGTGGCACTCCTGCGCTTCATGCGCGGCTTGAATAAGGATCGCGTCATCGTTCTGGTGAACCGCATCGACGAACTCGCCGACGTCGCCAGCGAACTCCCAATGGTCCTGCGTTTCGTGCGCGAACGCCTCGCCGAGGAATTCCCCGGCGCCCGCATCCCCGTGGTTCACGGCAGCGCCTGGTGGGCCATTCAAGCCCTCGCCTTCGAGCCAAAGGCAATCGTCAAAACGTTGCAGCGCCCTTCCGCCGCCCACCTTTTCCGTTCGGGGCTGCTCGAACCCAGCGACTCCGATCCGCGTTCACTGGCCGACCCCGCAACCCAAGCCCGCATCAGCCATGCCCTGCATGCCATGTCAGGCATGCCGGCGCTCTATGAAGCCTTCGACGACATCGCCGGCATCACCAATCCCGCCTTCTCACTCAGCCTTGTTGCACGCGGCTTCGCCGATATGTCTCGCGCCTGCGAGCAGGCGGCCGCCGCCGAACTCAAGCTTCTTCTCGCCGACCGCGCCCGCCGTCAACACACACCCGCCCCCGGCTACACCGGCCCCGACAGCTTGACCATCCATGCCCAGGAGCGCGATCTCCTCAATGCGGTCTCGTCCAACATCGATGCCTCCGCAAAGGCAATCAGTGAAATTTTCTCTCGCGTCATCGCGGAAGAACAGGCCCGCCTGCGAGCCGATCTCTTGAAGCTCGTCGACCAGCATGCCGCGCGCGAACGCAAAATCGTCGCCGACAGCCTTGCCCGCGGGGTTACATCCGTCACCTGGACGCACGAAGGCTTCGACCTGCGCCGGGCGCTGGCTGAGAACTTTCGCACAGGCTTCGCGGAAGCCTCAGAGCGGCTACTCATTTTCCACGCGCGCCTCATTCCAGAGTTGTTCAAGTTGCTCCAGACTGTCGTACCGGCGCCCGAAATCCCGCTCCCGCAGAGCAAGTCGCTCACCATCCCCGTACCCGCCAGCATGCCGCTCAGCCGCATGCTCGTCATCGACCTCGACCGCTCGCGCTGGCAGGCGTTCTGGAATCGCGCGGCCAGCGCCGATCAGGCCGGAGCCAAAATCGAAGCCCTCATCAAGGCGGAGTTCTCGGCCGTGGCCGATGAATTGGCCGCATCCGCCGGCCGCACCTTTCAAGACTTCGCCGCCACCACCATCGGCTGGGCCCTGGGCGCGTGCCGCAATATCCAGCAGGCACTCCGCCGTCGCATCGATCGCCTGCTTGAAGAAGACGGACGCCAAACCGGTGCCGCGTCCAGAAGCGACGAGCGCATCGCCGCGCAAGCTCAGCGTCTCAAGGACACGGAAGCCCTCACCCAGCACCTTGAATTTCTCGCCCGCGACGTGGAGCAGATCTTCAAAGGAGGAGACCCGTCATCATGACCCATGATGAGCGTGCCGTGCGTATCCCCGATGATCGTCCGGCCCTCGTCGGCGACTGGCAGGTTTATGCCGGCCAATTGCTCGCCGCCCGCGAGCGCCTGCAGAATCTGACCGTCGACGATCCCGCCATCCCCGCCTGCGTCGCCGGCCTCACCCGCATCGAAGACATGCTGCGCCGGCCGCTCCGCATCGTTGTTCTTGGCGAATACAATTCCGGCAAGACCTCTGTCACCGGCCTTATCCTTGGCAAAGGGCTTCTCCCCGTCCACGTCCTCTCCAACACAGGCATCCCCGTCCACGTCGGCCACAGTGCCGAACCGGCCCTTTTCGGCATCGATCAGAGCGGCATATCCATCCGGATCGATGGCGCCGACGACGATCCCCTCACGGACCTCGCCTATCAGGCCATCGACATTCGCCTACCTCTCCCATGGCTGCGATCGCACCACGTCTTGGATACACCGGCCAGCCTCACTCCGGCCCTTTACGCCGCCGATGCCGACATCGTCATCTGGTGCACCGTGGCCACCCGTGCCTGGACCGAGAGCGAACGCAATCTGTGGAGTGCGATGCCGCCACGTGTGCAAAGGAATGCCATTCTGGTTGGCACGCACAAAGACAGCTTTTACTCCGACGAAGATTGCGCTCAGGTGCTGCGCCGCCTGAAAGACATGACGTCAGGCCTCTTTCGCCACGTCATACTGGTTTCGGCAGCGGCGGCCACAAATCCCTTCGACACTCCAGGCGAAACGCCGGATGACGCTCAAGAAATTCACGCCGCCATTAACGCGGTCGCCACCGCCATCCGCGGCCGCCGCCTAGTGAAAGCTCAACGCATCGTGCAGCGTCTGTCGCGCCTCGCGCTGCACGAATTTGGCCGCAACGCGATCCGCCCCGAATACCTGAAGCTCTTCACCCACTGGTACACGCTGTCCGATCGCATTCTGGAGGATCATCGCGCCCGCCATCTGACGATCGACCAAGCAATGCGCGCGCTGCTGCATGCGTTCGCACAAGTCGCCGAAAGTCTCCGGCCCGGCATCATGATGCCAGCCCGAACACCAGCGCACCTCAATGGTCAGACACACGATGATTCGCATAGCAGCGGCGCCTTTACCAATCCCGCCACTCTCAGGGCCGATCTGACAGCCGTGCTGCGGATCATCGCGTCCGCCTCGCCTTATGAGTCCCCTCAGTCACGCGAGCAGCGCGAAGCCGCACGCACCACACTCATCGCGCTCGCCGACCTCGACGCCATCCTAGAGAGAACCGCCCACTGGCTGAAGGCCGCTCAAGGCGCCGCTTCCCAACCACCCGGAATCAACGTCTGAACACTTGAGCGCGCGCACATCGGCGCATTGTGAGATGCCGCCCGGCGAACGGCGCCCAAATCATTCCATCGCAAGAATGAAATTTCGAACGACAGGATAGATCTCGTTCTCCCACTTCTTACCGTTGAACGTCCCGTAGTGGCCAACGTTCGCCTGCAAATGATGGCGCCTCAAATGCGGACGCAGCGACGAGCACAATTCGTGCGCCGCCGCCGTCTGACCCAGTGCGCAAATGTCGTCGCGCCCACCCTCGACCGTCAGAAGTGCCGTCCGCGTGATCTTCGCCGGATCGACCCTGCGCCCGCGATACGTGAAGTTCCCCATCGCCAGGTCCGCCTTCTGAAAAATCCGGTCGATCGTCTCAATATAGAATTCTTCCGTCAGATCGAGCACGGCGAAATACTCGTCGTAAAAATCCTTGATCTTCTTTGCTTCCGCCACCTCGCCCTTCGCCAAATGCTCATAGAGCTTTTGATGCTGCGAGCGATGCCGCTCCATGTTCATGGCGATGAAGGCCGTCAACTGGATGAACCCAGGATACACCTTCCGCCCCGCGCCCTTGAACCGCTGCGGTACGCGCGAAATCACC
>VYKW01000022.1_pt1 | contig 79810 bp, 72 predicted proteins | sample 5114451 | NCBI WGS metagenome assembly VYKW01 (sample SAMN12291784, study PRJNA351875) | freshwater metagenome | isolation source: freshwater lake | place: USA: Michigan, Gull Lake | collected 2013-08-08
CGGTGAAACTGCGTTTGCCGGTGACAACCATGCGCGCAGCCTAGGTCGCGATGGCTAATGCCGCGTTAACGGCTTGTCCAAATGCGAACGGCCCGCCCCGGGTTGCGGGACGGGCCGTGCTATCGGGTTCAGCCGGGCATGACGCCCGCCCTGCTCACTTCTTGGAGAGCGAGAGACCACCGAAACGCTTGTTGAAGCGTGCGACCTGGCCGCCGCTGTCGAGCATCTGGCCACGGCCACCGGTCCATGCCGGATGCGCCAGCGGATCGATTTCCAGCTGCATCAGATCGCCTTCCTTGCCCCACGTCGAACGCGTCTCATAGACGGTGCCGTCGGTCATCTGGACCTTGATCATGTGATAGTCGGGGTGCGTATCGGGCTTCACGGGTCTGTTCCTTGAGTTGAGCGCCGGTTTCCGACCGGCAACAAGAAGGCGCGGCCCCTATCAGAGCCGCGCGCTTCATGCAATGCTGCTATGCGTCTAAACGTCAGGCGCTGGGCGGATCCGCAATCATCGCGGTGAATTCGCATTCGGTCGCGAGATCATCGCCCAGATACGCCTTGCCCGCGAACTTGCAGATCCGCGACCGCTTCTGAACGAACTCGACCTCGAGCCGCAGCAACACCCCCGGCTCGACCGGCTTGCGAAACTTCACCCCGTCGATCGACATGAAGTAAACGAGCTTGCCCGTGCCGGCGAGGCCCAGGCTCTCGACCGCGAGCACGCCCGCCGCCTGCGCCAGCGCCTCCACCTGGAGGACGCCGGGCATGATCGGCCTTCCCGGGAAATGCCCCTGGAAAAACTCTTCATTGATCGACACCGCCTTGATCGCGACGATACGCTCGTCGGGGATCAGCCGCTCGACCCGATCGACGAGCAGCATCGGGTAACGATGCGGCAGCGCCGCCATCACCCGCGTCACGTCGAGCGGGCCGATGGCGGCCTTTCCTTCGGCGGCGTCGCTCACCGGCCGGTGGGTGCCGGCTGGGTCGGTGCGGGCTGCTGCTGCGCCGGCTGCTGCTGCGGCGGCGGGGCAACGGTCTGCACGCTCGGCAGCTGCTGGTTGAGCGCCGCCAGCACCGCATCGGTGATGTCGATATTGGTCGCCGAATACAGCGTCGCGTCCTTCGCCAGCGCGATATGCGCGCCACGCTGCTGCGAAATCTGCTCGATCACCGGCATCATGCGCTGTGCAACCTGCTGGTTCACATACTGAACGTTGCGCTGGAACGTCGCCTGACGCTCGCTGAACTGCTGCTGCGCGGTCTGCTGGCGCTGCTGGAACGCCTGGATGCGCGCGGTCAGCGCGGCATCGGGCTTGCCATTGGCAGCCTTGAGCGCCGCCTGCAGCGCGGTTTCTTCGGTCTGCAGCGGGGTCGCCTGCTGCTGCGCGAACTGCTGCAGCTGGGTGCGCTGTGCCTGCAGCTGCTGCGATGCGGCGGTGCACGCCGTGCAGCTGCTCATGATCCGGTCGACATCGACGATGGCGACCTTGGTATCGACCAGCGCCTGCGCTGCAGCCGCGCCGGCGCCAAGCGTGACGCCCGCGACCGCAATCGCGGCGAGAATGGTTTTGGTGTTACGCATTAGAAGGAAGTCCCTACGTTGAATGTGAAGAGCTTGGTGTCGTCACCCTTCTGGGTGAGGAAGGCATGGGCAAGGTCGAGCCGCAGCGGCCCGAACGGCGAGTTCCAGTTGACCCCGATGCCGACGGACAAGCGCGGCTTGGGCGAATTGCCCAGGAAGTTCTCGATGAACGGATCGGTCGTGATGTTGTAGACCGAGTTCACCGATGTGCCCGAGCACGCCCCGCCAGCAGTGGAGGAATAGCCGATCGAGCAGGTCGTCAACTGCCCCGGCGCCACCGAATCGGTCAGCGGCACCGCAAACAGGGCGCGCCCTTCCGAATCGAACTGCGGCGTCTGGATCGGCAGCAGCGACGGCGAGCCGTCGGCGTTGAACAGCAGATTGCCGGACCCATCCGTAGCCTGGGTGAAGTTCGCGGTCTTGTTCGGCTCGCGCACGCCCCAATTGGCGCCGGCCATGAAGAAGATCGACGGACGGATCCCCATTTCACGTGCGCCCGCGCCCAGCGGGATCTCGAGCTCCAGCTTGCCGAGATAATAGGCCCGACCACCGATCGCATCGTCGAAGATCTGCTCGTCATTGGTGATGAGCGCCTGGTTCCCACCTGCGACGCTGCCGGTATAGCTGACGCGCTGGATGCGCGGGCCGACGCCGCGGATGTCGAAGCCGCGGAACTGCGGCTCGCCAAGGAAGAAGCGATCGGTGATGCGGACCGGATCGACGCCCGCAGCGGTTTCTTCGAGGCTGTGGATATAGCCACCCTCAAGCCCGGCGGAGAAGATGAATCCGCTGCCGATATTCCAGTATTTGTCGGCGTCGAAACGACCGCGCAGATACTTCACATCGCCGCCCAGACCCGCAAAGTCGGTGCCCAGCACCAGCCGCTGGCCGCGCGTCGGGCGCAGGCGGCTGTTCAGGCTGTCATAGATCAGCGACAAGCCGAGCGACGACGTCCAGCGCTTGCCCAGCGCTTCGCACAGATAGCGACCGGCCTTGAGCGGATCGCACGCGCCGTTGGTGAAGAACGTGCTCTCGTCCAACGTCACCGTATCGTGCGTCAGCGAATAGCGGCCCGACAGGGTCCAATATTCGGTCAGCGGCACGCCCAGCACCACCTGACCACCGGTCGACACCTGCTGATAGGTGGTGCGGCGATCGGTGCCGAGATAGTTGAACGAGTTATAGTCGCGGCGGAAGATCGTGCCGCCCAGTGCGATATTCTGGTCGAACAGATACGGCTCGGTAAAGCCGAGCTCGACCGACTTGGAATAGCTCGAATAATCCGCCGACAGGCGCAGGTCCTGGCCCTTGCCGCGGAAGTTGCGCTGGCGGATCGAACCTTGGAAGATGAACCGTTCAAGGCTCGAAAAGCCCGCCGACAGCGTCAGTTCGCCGGTCGACTTCTCCTCGACATTGGCGGTCAGGATGACGCGGTCGGGCGCCGATCCTTCCTTCTGCTCGATCTCGAACTTCTCGTTGAAATAGCCGAGCGAGTTGATGCGGTCCTGCGAGCGCTTGACCAGGAAGGTGTTGAACGCGTCACCCTCGGCCAGACGCATTTCGCGGCGGATGACCTTGTCCTGCGTCTGGGTGTTGCCGGTAATGTCGATCCGCTCGACATAGGTGCGGCGCGCTTCGGCGATGTTGAAGTTGATCGACATCGTCAACTTCTCGCGATCACGCTGGAAGTCGGGGCTGACATTGGCAAAGGCGTAACCGAACGCGCCGGCCGTTTCCGACAGCTGGTCGATCGTATCCTCGACCAGCTTGGCGTTGTACCAGTCGCCTTCCTTCATCGCGAGGCCCTTGGCGAGCGCCTCGTCGTCGAAGTCACGGATGTTGCTGTCGACCTTGACCGGCCCGAATTTGTAGCGCGGCCCTTCCTCGACCACATAGGTGATGATGAAGTCGCGCTTGTCGGGGGTCAGCTCCGCCACCGCCGAAACGACGCGGAAATCGGCATAGCCTTCGGTCAGGTAGAATTGGCGCAGCTTCTGCTGGTCATAGGCCAGGCGATCCTGATCATAGCTCGTGTTCGAGCTCATGATCGTGGTCAGGCGCGCTTGCTTGGTCGCCATCTCGCCGCGCAGCTTGCCGTCGCTGAACTGCTCGTTACCGATGATGTTGATCTGGCGGACCTTCGATTTCGGTCCTTCGCGCACCTCGAACACGATATCGACGCGATTCTGGTCAAGGCTGACCATCTTCGGTTCGACCGTCGCGGCGAAACGGCCCTGGCGGCGATACAGCTCGATGATCCGGGCGACGTCCGCGCGCACCGCGGTGCGGGTGAACATCTGGCGCGGGGCGAGCTTGATTTCCTTGACGATCTTGTCGTCCTTCAGGCGCTTATTGCCCTCCAGGATGACGCGGTTGATCACCGGGTTCTCACGCACGCGCAGCACGATATCGCCCGATTCGACACCCTCGATCGTGACGTCGGCGAGCAGTTCGCTCGCGAGCACGTCGCGGATCGCCTGGTCCAGGCTCTCGGTCGTGTAGGTCTGCCCGACCCGCAGGCGGGTGTAGGACAGCACCGTCTCCGGCTCGAGCCGCTGGGTGCCCTCCACCCGCAGCGTGCGGATGGTGCGCGTCTCCGCCGTGACCGCCGGAGCGGGCTGCTGCGCGGCCGGTGCGGGCGCCGGGGCCGGAGCCTGCTGGGCCTGAGCGGCGGTGGCGAGCGCGAACCAGGTCGTGCCAGTCAGCAGAACCGCGGAGGCGCGCACGCCGAATTTCGTAACCTTGAGTGCCGTCACCATCCCACCCCAGTCGGATCCAAGAGATATTGGTCGGAAGCTTGCGTCCGTATGCACGCCCTGCCCCAACCGGTTCAGCCGATCAACCCGGCCAGGCTTTTCCACACGCCAAATGCGCCCAGATCGTTGAATGTCACCAGCAGCATCAATGCCAGTATCGCCATCATTCCGCCGCGAAACGCCCATTCCATCACCTCAGGCTCGACGGGCTTCCGGCGCACCGCTTCGACGGCATAGAACAGAAGATGGCCGCCATCCAGCACCGGGACTGGCAACAGGTTGATGAATCCGAGATTAATCGAGATGAGCGCGGCCATAATGATGAACTGCTCAAAGCCGAGCGAGAGCATCTCCCCGGAAACCTTGGCGATTCGCAGCGGCCCGCCCAGCTCGCTCACCGGCACGCGGCCCATGATCAGCTGGCCCAGGCCATCGATCATCGTCCCGACCAGAGACACGGTGCGGTTGAAGCCGACAACCGGCGCCTGCCAGAGTGAAACCGGCGTCCGCACGATCTCGTCGCTTGGCGCGATGCCCAGAATGCCGCGGCTCGTTTCGTTGCCGAAGCGGTCTTTTTCGACCCGACGTCCGATGACCGCCTCGGTGCTCGCCGGACGCCCCTCGCGCACATAGTCGATCCGCACCTTCATCCCCGCGCGCAGCGAGGTGAAGCGCATCATGTCCTCAAAGGTTTCGACCTGACGCCCGCCAATCGCGATGAACCGATCGCCCGGCTTGAGGCCTGCCGCAGCCGCCGGGGTGCCCGGCTGGATCGGCCCGGCCACTGCCGGCATCCTCGCCTCGCCGTAGGCGAAGGCAAAGGCGCCCAAAATCGCAATCGCCACCAGAAAATTAGTAATCGGCCCGGCCGCGACAACGATCGCGCGCTGCCATAGCGGCTTCGACTGGAATGTTTGCGCCCGCTCCGCCGCCGGCAGCGCCAGCCATTCGGGGCTTGGCTGGCCCGCCGGGTTCATGTCTCCGGCAAACTTGACGTATCCGCCGAGCGGCAGCCACCCGAACTTCCACCGCGTCCCGCGCTTGTCGGTGAAGCCTGCGACCTCCTGGCCAAAGCCGATCGAGAATGCCTCCGCCTTGATCCCGAAATAGCGACCGGCAGTGTAATGACCCAGCTCGTGCGCGAAGACGAGTGGCCCGATGATCAGGATGAAGGCGATCAGGTAGAGGAAGAAACCGGGGTTTTCGGTCAAACTACGCAGTCCTTCACACGCTCGCCCGCCAAAATCCGCGCTTCCGCATCGATCGCCAAAACCTGATCGAGCGTTTCCGGCGCGGCCGGGCTGTAGCGATTAAGGGTATCCGCGACGATTGCGGCAATTTCAAGAAAGCCGATCCGGCGCGCCAGGAACGCCGCAACCGCCACCTCGTTCGCCGCATTCAGGATCGCCGGACGCGCCCCGCCCGCCGCCAGCGCCTCACGCGCCAGCTTCAGGCACGGGAAGCGCAGATAATCCGGCGCCTCGAAATCGAGCCGCCCGATGGTGGCGAGATCAAGGCGCTGGCACGGAGTTTCCATCCGCCGCGGCCAGGCGAGCGCATGCGCGATTGGCACGCGCATGTCGGGCGAGCCGAGCTGTGCCAGCACCGACCCGTCGACATATTCGACCATCGAATGGATCACCGACTGGCGGTGGACGATCACGTCAAGCTGCTCGGGCGTCACCGGGAACAGGTGGTACGCCTCGATCAGCTCCAGCCCCTTGTTCATCATCGTCGCCGAATCGACGCTGATCTTGGCCCCCATCGACCAGTTGGGGTGCGCCACCGCCTGCTCGGGCGTGATCGCCTGCATCTCGGCCAGCGTCCGCTCACGGAACGGCCCGCCGCTTGCAGTCAGGATGATGCGTGAGATGCGATCTGCATTCTGCGTCTCAAGGCACTGGAATACGGCATTATGTTCCGAATCGACCGGCAACAGTGTCGCGCCGGTCGTCGCTGCGGCCTGCATCACCACATCACCGGCGGAGACCAGCGATTCCTTGTTGGCGAGCGCCACAGCCTGCCCGCCCTCAAGCGCGGCCAGCACCGGCTTGAGCCCGGCGGTGCCGACGATTGCCGCCATCGTCCAGTCCGCCCCCATCCGCGCCGCCTCACACACCGCGTCCGGACCAGCCGCGACCTCGACCCCGGTCCCGGCAAGCGCGTCAGTCAGCGCCTGATGGCAGGACGGGTCGGCGACAACCGCACGTTTCGCACGCACCCGCTTTGCCGCTGCCGCAAGCCGCTCGACATCGCAATTGGCGGTCAGCGCGACCACCTCGAACGCTGCAGGATCGCGCTCGATCAGGTCGAGTGTCGACGTGCCCACCGATCCGGTCGCGCCAAGGATGGTAACCGTCTTCATCAAAGCCTCTGAATGAGTACGAGGATTGCGGCGACCGGCGCCACCGGCACCAGCCCGTCGAGCCGGTCGAGCACGCCGCCATGGCCAGGCAGGATCGTCCCCGAATCCTTGACGCCGGCACGACGCTTGAGGTGGCTTTCATACAGGTCGCCCGCCTGCGCCAGCACGGCGAGCACCGGCGTGGCCAGTGCCAGCAGCATCGGCAAGCCCCAGAATGTCAACACTAGCCCAAACAAAGCAGCACCGATCACGCCGCCGACCAACCCCGCCCAGGTCTTGTTCGGGCTGACCATCGGCATCAGCCGGGGGCCACCAATCGCGCGGCCGGCGAAATAGGCCCCGATGTCGCATGCCCACACCAGCGCCATTGCCCAGAATGCGAGGAGCAAGCCATCGGGCTGTCCGCGCAGAAACAGCAGCGCCAGCACCGGCAATCCGACATAGACCGCACCCGCACCGAGCGCACCGTTGCGCGTCACGCTGGCAAGGAAGAAGCCCGCCCCTGCCACCAGCCCGAGCGCGAGAAATCCCGGACCGGCAGCCAGCGGCGACAGAATCGCGAGCGGCACCATCAGCGCATATTGCGCCAGTTTGCGCTGCTCGGCGGTCGCGCCATGTAGCCCGCCCCATTCATGGATCATCGCCAGCGCGCCCAGCGTAACCAGCAGCCAGAACGCGAAATCCCCGAACCACAAGGCCGCCGCCGCAATGACGATCAGCGCCGCGCCCACCACCGCACGGGTGCCAAGATCGGCATTTTTGCGAGGGGGCAGGTCGTTCACAGGCCGCCGAACCGGCGCTGCCGCCGCCCGAATTGCGCAATCGCATCGGCCAGCGCCGCGCCGTCGAAATCGGGCCATAGCGTCTCGACGAACAGCAACTCAGCATAGGCCGCCTGCCACAGCAGGAAGTTCGACAGCCGTTGCTCGCCCGAGGTGCGGATCAGCAGGTCGAGCGGAGGCAGGTCATGCGTCGCCAACGCATCGCTGAACATTGCCTCGTCGATCGCCTCCGGCGCCACCTCACCCGCCTTCGCCGCGCTGGCCAGTCGCCGCGCCGCCGCAACAATCTCCGCCTGCGCGCCATAATTGAGCGCGATCACCAGCGTCGCGCCGGTGTTGACCGATGTCCGCGCAATCGCGTCGTCGATCATCGCGACCAGATCGCCCGACAGCGCATGATAGTCGCCGATCACGCGCAACCGCACATTCTCGGCCACCAGATCCTTCAGTTCATTCTTCAGGAAATGGCGCAGCAACCCCATCAGGTCGCGTACTTCCTCTTCCGGACGCCGCCAATTTTCGGACGAAAAGGCGTAAAGCGTCAGCACCTCGATGCCCTGCTCACGCGCCGCCTTGGACACGCGACGCACCGCTTCGACGCCTTGCTTGTGCCCGGCAAGACGCGGCAGCCGCCGGGACTTCGCCCAGCGGCCATTGCCGTCCATGATGATGGCGACATGGCGGGGGATCGATGTCTCGTCGCCCGGATGCGCTAGGAGGGGTTCGGTCACATCGATCGTCCCGATGGAGCGACCGGCCGGTCATGCCCCCGGCATGACCTGAGCCGCAGTTGCGGCTCGCCGGTCACTTCCCCAGAATTTCCTTTTCCTTCGCGCTCGCCGCGGCGTCGATCTCGGCGATGGTCGCGTCGGTCAGCTTCTGCACCTCGGCCTCGTGGCGCTTGCGATCGTCTTCGCCGAACTCGCCCTTTTTCTCGTCGGTCTTCAGGCTGTCCATCCCATCGCGGCGCACGTTGCGCACCGCGATGCGCGCGGCCTCGGCATATTTGCTGGCGAGCTTGGCCAGCTCCTTGCGGCGGTCCTCGGTCAGATCCGGGATCGGCAGGCGCAGATTCTGCCCGTCGACGATCGGGTTGAGGCCCAGGCCAGCCGAGCGGATCGCCTTGTCGACCGGGCCGACATTCGACTTGTCCCACACCTGCACCGACAGCATGCGCGGTTCGGGCGCCGACACCGTCGCAACCTGATTGAGCGGCATGTGCGACCCATAGACCTCGACCGTCACCGGTTCGAGCAACGTGGTGCTCGCACGCCCGGTGCGCAGCCCGCCCAGATCATGCTTCAGCGATTCGACGGCACCGTTCATCCGGCGCTCCAGATCGGCCTTGTCATATGCGGCCATAGCTCAGGTTCCTCTTATTCTGTCTTAACTTAAGCGGTTGCGGGCTGGTTGCGGACGATGGTCGAGGTACCCTCACCACGCAAGACCGCTTCCAACGTGCCCTCGTCGCGGATGTTGAACACCACGATCGGAATGTCATTGTCGCGGCAAAGCGCCACCGCGGTCGCGTCCATCACCTTGAGATTATCGACCAGCACGCGGTCAAAGGTCAGTTCCTCATAGCGGGTCGCATCGGCGACCTTCTTCGGGTCGGCATTATACACGCCATCGACGCTGGTACCCTTGAACAGCGCGTCGCAATTCATCTCGGCCGCGCGCAGCGCGGCGGTGGTGTCGGTGGTGAAGAACGGCAGGCCCGTGCCGGCGGCAAAGATCACCACGCGGCCCTTCTCCATATGCCGCATCGCCTTGCGCCGGATATAGGGTTCGGACACGCTCGCCATCGGGATCGCCGACTGGACGCGCGTATCGACGCCCAGCCGCTCCAGCGTATTCTGCATCGCCAGCGCGTTCATCACGGTGGCGAGCATGCCCATATAATCGGCGCTCGCCCGCTCGAACCCCTGCGCCGCACCGGCAAGGCCCCGGAAGATATTCCCGCCGCCAACGACCATGCAGATCTCGAACCCCGCCTCGGTCGCCGCCTTCACCTCCCGCGCGACGCGCTCACAGGTGGCGGGATCGATCCCGAACTGCCCCTGCCCCATCAGCACTTCGCCGGAGAGTTTGAGGAGGATGCGTTTGAAGCGTGGCGCGTTCATCTGGCCCTATGGTGTTTCGGAGGTTGGGAGCGGCGCGGACCTTAGGCGCGGCACGGTGCCGGGACAAGCGGGGATAGCAATGTCGTGCCATGTCGATTAGGTTTCTTAATGCCAGTCAGGCGCATATGCTCAAGCGATGAACACCAGCCTTCCGCCGGAAACGCTTGAAAATCTCCGAAACGCCGGGCCGTTTCTGGGCATCAATAGATGGAACGCGAGCCATGTTGAGCGGGTGATTTCAATCCTCGACAAGCTACCGCCACAATGCGTAGTCAGCGCCGACTATGCGCTGCGCTGGGCCCTTGGACTATACGATGCCAGTCCGTATGGCGGCGGCTTCTCACGTCAGGGCCGTAGCCGGGTCGACAAAGAACTATCGCGTCTGAACAAGGTACCAGAGCTCGCATATCTCTATCTTTTCCACGCCAATGGTCGTGTCCGGCAGCTCGCTTTGGAACGCATCCATCAGGGGGCTCGTAGTCCGTTCTTTCTGGCTGCAATCGCCTTGCGTCTCAACGACTGGGCGGCGCCCGTCCGGGCGGCTGCAACGGCATGCGCCAACAGGGTGTTTCCGCTCACCGATCCATTCATTATCGAAGGCGCGGCCGACTTTCTTCTCATTCAACGATACGAATGGCGTCGCTGGACAGCGATAGAGACCATCCCCTTGGACATGGCGTTGCAGCGTCCGGAAGTAGCGCAGCGGTTGATTGAAAAGTTGACGCAAACCGATGCTGGCCCGGTCGGGCGACTGCTCCGAGCCACCCTGCGGGGTCCCGGCTTCGATCAATGGCTCCCCAGATTGGCTCTCGAAGCACGCCACCCGGAGCTACGCAAAGTCGCACTTCAGGCACTTATCCAACGCGAAGTTCGATGGCCAAGTTATCGAGAGCGGCGCTGGACCGACAAGTCGATGGGTCAGTATCGCGAAGCATGGGTATTTGCCTCAAGGCCTATCGAGAGCGATATGTCTGTGGAACTTGCGCTTCTGACCGCCGCGCGTGACCGTAGCGCCGCAGTCCGCCGGGTTGCTGTCGTCGCCTTGCTTACCAACGGTCGCGGCATCGCCGGGTTCGATGCGGCTGCAGCGATTCTTATCCACGACGAGAACAGGGTGCTGCGCGAGCGAACCGCGTATGCGCTTCAGATCAACTAGACGAAAAAGGGCGCGGCCATCGCTGGCCGCGCCCTCCTTGTTCCGAACGGGTCGGACGATCAGCCAGCAGCTGCCGCCGCCACTTCCGCTGCGAAGTCGCTCTCTTCCTTCTCGATGCCTTCGCCGAGCTGGAAGCGGACATAGTCGACCAGCGTAATCGTCGCGCCGGCGTCCTTGCCTGCCTTTGCGATCACGTCGCCGACCGGGGTCTTGCCGTCCATGACGAACGCCTGGGTCAGCAGCGCGTTCTCTTTCTTGAACTTCTCGACCGGGCCGTTGAGGATCTTCTCGGCCACATCTGCGGGCTTGCCGACGATGCGGTCGGCGTTCTTCTCGCGCAGGATCGCGGCTTCACGCTCGACGACTTCCGGATCGAGGTCCTCAACCGACAGCGCCAGCGGGAAGGCAGCGGCGATGTGCATCGCGATCTGCTTGCCCAGCGGCTCCAGCACATCGACGCCCGCGTCCGATTCGAGCGCGACGAGCACGCCGATCTTGCCAAGGCCCGGGGCCGCAGCGTTGTGGACGTACGGGATCACCGCGCCGTTGGTCACTTCGACCTTCTTCGCGCGACGCAGAACCTGATTCTCGCCGATCGTGGCGATGTTCGCGACCAGCACGTCTTCGATGGTGCCGCCAGTGATCGCCTGCGCCTTCAGCGCATCGACATCGTCGATGCTCTGCTCGAGCGCAACGGCGGTCACTTCGCGGACAAAGCCCTGGAAGATTTCGTTCTTCGCAACGAAGTCGGTCTGCGAGTTGACCTCGACGGCCACGCCCTTGGTGCCCGCGACGGCGACGCCGACCAGGCCTTCAGCTGCGGTGCGGCTCGACTTCTTGGCGGCGGCGGCAAGGCCCTTCGAACGCAGCCAGTCGCTGGCCGCTTCGATGTCGCCATTGGTTTCGGTCAGCGCCTTCTTGCAGTCCATCATGCCGGCGCCGCTCTTCTCGCGCAGTTCCTTCACGGCTGCTGCAGTGATCTCGGCCATGTTCAATTCCTTGAGGTTTGCGGTTAGCTTCAAATATGGTGCGGGCGGGACAAAGCCAAAACGCCCTGCCCCGCCCCCATTACGGTTCGATGACCAGAGCGCTTACGCGTCGATCTGGCGCTCGCCCTCAGCAGCCGTTTCCGGCTCGGTCGAGGCGGCCGGATCTTCCGGCTCGGCTTCGACGGCAGGAGCCGGCTCAGCCAGCGCTGCTTCGACCGGCGGAACTTCAGCCGCGCCGAAATCGCCGCTGCTCATCTGCGCCTGGTTGTTGCCGCGGGTCGCCGCGATCGCGACGGCTTCGCAATACAGGCGGATCGCGCGGCTGGCGTCGTCATTCGCCGGAACCGGGAACGCGATGCCATCGGGCGAGACGTTCGAATCGAGGATCGCGACGACCGGGATGCCGAGCGTGTTGGCTTCCTTGATCGCCAGCTCTTCCTTGTTCGCGTCGATCACGAACATGATGTCGGGAACGCCGCCCATGTCGCGGATGCCGCCGAGCGAAAGCTCCAGCTTGTCCTTCTCACGGGTCAGGTTCAGCACTTCCTTCTTGGTCAGGCCGTGCGTGTCACCCGACAGCTGCTCTTCGAGCGTCTTGAGGCGCTTGATCGAGTTGCTGATGGTCTTCCAGTTGGTGAGCATGCCGCCCAGCCAGCGATGGTTGACGAAATGCTGGTTCGACTTGCGCGCTGCCTCGGCAATCGCGTCCTGCGCCTGGCGCTTGGTGCCGACGAACAGTACCTTGCCGCCGCCAGCGACGGTCGAGCTGATGAAGTCCAGTGCGCGCGCGAACAGCGGCACGGTCTGCGACAGGTCGATGATGTGAACGCCGTTGCGGTCGCCGAAAATATACGGCTTCATCTTCGGGTTCCAGCGGTGGGTCTGGTGACCGAAATGTGCGCCTGATTCGAGCAGCTGCTGCATGGAGACGACAGGTGCCGCCATAGGGATAGATCCTTCCGGTTGAGCCTCTGGGAAGCGAGTGACCGTGAGCCAAAAGGCCCGCAGCACCGGGTTATGTTGCTTCCCATGCGGGGTTGAGTGGGGCGCGCTTAGTCGAGAACGCGACCGAACGCAAGAGAACAAAAGTGGATTGGACTGCTTGACAGTTGGAACGTTAATGGAACATAAAGGGTTCACACGGCGGACAGGGAACCTTGGCCGCGCCTAAGCGTCGCGAATCGTCAGGATTCCAGTCGCTTAGGAAGAATTCGGGAGGCCAATGATGGTTGCTGTTCTTGCCACGCTGTTGTTCACCGCCGCATTCGCCGCTTCGATCTGGGCGATGTTCGTCACGATCGCGCCGCGCCTCGACTATATGCGCGCCCTGCTGCGCGGCGATGTCATGCCCGCGCTCGCCCCGGTTCAGGCGACCCGCGCCCGGGTTACGCTGCGGGCGGCACCGCGCCGGATTTCGGCCCCGCTGCGGGCCGCGGCATAGTCCGCGCATAGGAGCGCGCGCTGAACGGCAGCGTGACGAGGTAGCCGAGGCAGATGACGGTCAACGTCTGCCATGGCGCAGTCACCAGAGCGGCGGCGAGAATGACGACAATGACCAGCGCCTCGAACCGCACATTGCGACGCAGGCGTAGCGACTTCCACGAGTAGGTCGCGATGCTCGACACCATCAGCAGGCCGACGAACGCGACCCATGGCGCAACGATCCACGGCGAGCGCGCAAGCGGTTCTTCGCTCCACAACCAGACATAGATGGGCAGCATCGCCAGCGCGGCTCCTGCAGGTGCCGGAATCCCAGTCAGGAAGCCGGCGAGCTTGCGGGGCTGGACCTCATTGTCGAGCTGCGAATTGAACCGCGCGAGGCGCAGCGCGCAGAATACGGCGTAGAGCAGCGCAACGATCCAGCCAAGCTTGGGCACGGTCATCAGCGACCAGAGATAGAGGATCAAGGCCGGGGCGACCCCGAAAGAAATCGCGTCGGACAGGCTGTCCAGCTCGGCCCCGAAGCGACTTTCGGCGCGCACCATCCGCGCCACCTGGCCATCGATGCCATCCAGCGCACCGGCCAGCATGACCATCAGCACTGCGCGCTCCCACTCCTCGCCAATCGCGAAGCGGATGCCGGTCAGGCCCGCGCACAACGCCAGTGCCGTCACCGCATTGGGCGCCACCGCGCGCAGCGGAAGGCCGCGCATCTGACGGCGCGGGCGCAAACTCATTGCGCGACGCCCTGTGCGGCCGTGCCACCCTTCACGCCGACGATGGTTTCACCGGCGAGGCAGCGCTGCCCCAGCGCGACTTGAGGCGCATAATCATCGGGCAGGAACACGTCGAGGCGGCTGCCAAAGCGGATCAGGCCGAACCGCTGCCCCGCCGCGACAATGTCGCCAGGCTTCACAAACGTTACGATGCGCCGCGCGACGAGGCCCGCGATCTGAGTGAACCCGACGCGCGTGCCGTCATGCGCCTCCATCACGAAATGCTGCCGCTCATTTTCCTCGCTTGCCTTGTCGAGATCGGCATTGAGGAACTTGCCCGCGATATAGACGACCTGACGGATCGTCCCGGCCATCGGGGTGCGGTTGATGTGGACGTCAAATACGGACATGAAGATCGAAACGCGCACACGGCTCGCTTCGTTCAATCCCTCCGGCCCGGCAATCTCGCGCGGCACCGGCACGCGCTCGATCATCGTCACAAGGCCATCAGCGGGGGAGATGATCATGCCCTCCCCCTGCGGCGTCACGCGGATCGGATCGCGGAAGAACGCCGCGACCCAGATCGTCACGCCGATCAGCGCAAAGCCGAGCTCGTCCCAGATGGCGAAGAGGAACAGGATCGTGATCGCCGCGGAGATCAGGACATATTTGCGTCCCTCCGGATGGACTGAGGGAAAGCGCCACTTAACGGTGTTGGTGACGGCGGGCGGGGTTTCGAGTGAAGGCATGGCTGGGGGTCTAGCTGTGCCATTGGCGCAACACAATCCTGCGTGGCGCTTAGCGATACCGGTGTCTGCCATAGCTTGATCGCGCGCGCGCTTGCTCCTAGACGCTCGGCCAAACCCTTCCTCCCGGATATGAACAGGAAAGCGAGTATGGCGAAGATCAAGGTCAAAAACCCGGTCGTCGAAATCGATGGCGACGAAATGACGCGGATCATCTGGGAATGGATCCGTGAGCGCCTTATCAAGCCGTATCTCGACATCGACCTGAAATATTACGACCTGAGCGTCGAGAAGCGCGACGAGACCAACGACCAGATCACGATCGACGCCGCCAATGCGATCAAGGAATATGGCGTCGGCGTGAAGTGCGCCACGATCACCCCGGACGAGCAGCGCGTCGAGGAATTCAACCTCAAGGAAATGTGGAAGTCGCCCAACGGCACGATCCGCAACATCCTGGGCGGCGTGGTGTTCCGCGAGCCGATCGTGATCAGCAACGTCCCCCGCCTGATCCCCGGCTGGACCAAGCCGATCGTCGTCGGCCGCCACGCATTTGGCGACCAGTATCGCGCGACCGATTTCAAGGTTCCGGGCGCCGGCAAGCTGCGCCTCGTGTTCGAAGGCGCCGACGGTCAGGTCATCGACCGCGAAGTGTTCAACTTCCCCGGCTCGGGCGTCGCGATGGCGATGTACAACCTCGACGATTCGATCCGCGATTTCGCGCGCGCATCGTTCAACTATGGCCTCAACCTGAAGTGGCCGGTGTATCTCTCGACCAAGAACACGATCCTCAAGGCCTATGACGGCCGCTTCAAGGACCTGTTCCAGGAAGTGTTCGAGACCGAAGGCTTCGACGCGAAGTTCAAGGAAGCCGGCATCGTCTATGAGCATCGCCTGATCGACGACATGGTCGCCAGCGCGCTCAAGTGGAGCGGCGAGTTCGTGTGGGCGTGCAAGAACTATGACGGCGACGTCCAGTCGGATCAGGTCGCACAGGGCTTCGGCTCGCTCGGCCTGATGACCTCGGTCCTGCTCTCGCCCGACGGCAAGACGGTCGAGGCTGAGGCTGCGCACGGCACCGTCACCCGCCACTATCGCCAGCACCAGCAGGGCAAGGCGACCTCGACCAACCCGATCGCTTCGATCTTCGCCTGGACCGGCGGCCTCAAGTTCCGCGGCAAGTTCGACGATACGCCGGAAGTGACCAAGTTCGCCGAAACGCTGGAGCGCGTCTGTATCCAGACCGTCGAGAGCGGCAAGATGACCAAGGATCTGGCGCTGCTGATCGGCCCGGATCAGCCGTGGATGACCACCGAGCAGTTCTTCGAGGCGATCCGCCAGAACCTTGAAACCGAAATGGCCAGCTGGGCGTAAGTCCCGCTGCTATCGGCGAGCGAATGGGCCGCGTTCCGATGAGGATCGCGGCCTTTTCATTGCCAGCGACGCGCGGGTCGATCGTGTCGCGTTGCACAACGGCGGTGACAAATAGTTGCCCACCCAGCTAGGGTGCGCCCATGGCCCTAGACCTGTCCAATAACGGCTTCAGCGACGCGCTGGTGATCCTTGGTGCCGCCGGGATCGTCATCCCGGCCTTTACCCGTTTCCGGATCAGCCCGGTGATCGGCTTTATTCTGGTCGGCGCGCTCGTCGGGCCGGCGGGGTTGGGGCAGCTGGTCGAGGCGTTCCCCTGGTTATTCTACTTCACCATTTCCGACCCGGAATCGATCGAACCCTTTGCCGAGTTCGGCATCATCCTGCTGCTGTTTTCGATCGGCCTCGAACTGTCGTTCAAGCGCTTATGGACGATGCGCGGCCTGGTCTTTGGCGTCGGGGCGGCCGAGCTGCTCAGTGCAGCCACGCTGATCGCGGTCGGCCTGTATGTGATGGGCCAGCCCTGGTCGGGCGCACTCGGGCTCGGCCTTGCGCTGGCTCTGTCCTCGACCGCACTGGTGTTGCCGATTGCCGGAACGACCAGCGCGGTGGGCAAGTCGGCATTCGCGATGCTGTTGTTCGAGGATCTGGCGCTGGTGCCGATCGTGTTCCTGCTCGGCGCACTGGCGCCGGCGGCGGGCGACGCAGGCTTGGGCGATTTCATGATGACGCTGTTGCGGGGCGGCGTGGTCGTCGCGCTACTGTTCCTTGGTGGTCGCTTCTTCCTGCCCCGGCTGTTCGCGCAGGCCGCGCGGACCAAGTCGCCCGAACTGTTCCTCGCCGCCAGCCTGCTGGTGGTGATCGTCGCCAGCCTGGCCACGACGGTGGTCGGCCTGTCGCCGATCGTCGGCGCGCTGCTCGCCGGTTTGCTGATCGCCGAGACGGATTATCACAGCGAGGTCGAGGTCATCACCGCGCCGTTCAAGGGGCTGGCGCTCGGGGTGTTCCTGATCACCGTCGGCATGCGGCTCGACCTGCGCATGATCATGCAGGATTGGGCGCTGCTGCTGGCCGCGATCATCGGCGTGATGGCGATCAAGGTCGGCGTGACGATGGCGCTGCTCAAGCTGTCGGGCGCGCGCACCGGCACGGCGGCAGAGGCCGGGGTGCTGATGGCGAGTCCGTCGGAAACGACGCTGATCGTCCTCGGCGTTGCCGCCGCCGCTGGCCTGATCCAGCCATCGACGGCGGCGTTCTGGACCACCGTCACGGCAATCGGCCTGACCATCACCCCCCTGCTTGCCAAGGCCGGCAGCTTTGCCTCCCGCAAGATCGAGGAACGCGATAGCGTGCGTGGCGATGCCACCGCCGAAGAGGTCGTGCCCGGCGGGACGGTCATTATCGGCTTTGGCCGAGTCGGGCGCACCGTCGCCGACATGCTGCGCGCGCATGACAAACCCTATGTCGCGGTCGATGCCGATATCGACGGCGTCGCGGCAGCGCGGCGTGAGGGCTACTCGGTTGTGTTCGGCGACGTTGCCCGCGCCGAGCTCGTCGACCGCCTCCGCCTCGGCCATGCCAAGGCGCTGATCCTGACGATGGACGATCCCGTGCTGACGGTGCGGCTAACCCGCCGCGTACGCAGCTGGGTCCCGGACATTCCGATCATCGCCCGCGCCCGCGACGCCGCGCATGCCGCCGAGCTGTACAAGGCCGGCGCGACCGACGCCGTACCCGAAACCCTCGAAAGCTCGCTTCAGCTGTCCGAAGCCGCCCTGGTCGATCTCGGCGTCGCAGTCGGGCCGGTGATCGCATCAATTCACGAAAAGCGCGACGAAATGCGCAAGGCAATCAAGGAAGCAGCGGGCCTGGAGCGCGAACCGCGTATCCGCCGAGTGCGCCTGGATTGATCAGCCGGCTGCTCTTGCTCGCCAGCTTCGCGCTGGCACATCCGATACCGGTCCATGCCCAGAACGGCCCAACAACGCCGGAATATTTGGCGCGCAAGCACCTGTTTATGGTGTTAAGCCTTGAGACCGACCAATGCCTGTCGTCCAGGCGGTCGGCCCCGACCACATGCCTGGACCTGCAGCTGCGCCTTGCCGAGATCGCCACGCGCAACGGCTGGACCGAGCGTCAGAATGGCAAGCTCGCCAAGCCATCCGAAGGCCTATCTTTGGAGGTTGCCACGCGCGCGCTTGGCTATGCCGAAGCGAAGTTCGGACGATCGCATCCTGCGACGGCGCATGCTCGAATGATGGCCGCACTGGTGCTCCAAGGGCTGGCACGGGATGACGAGGCTCAGACACAGTATCTGCAGGCATATAAGGACTTTTCGGCCGCACAAGGCATGGACGGTGCGAATGCGCTGCTTGCCCGCCGCTACTATCTTTTGGTCTTCGGCCGCAACCGCCAGTTCAATCCGCAAATGCCCGACTGGAAAAAGGTGGAGGCGCAGCATCGCGCCAGCGTGGACGCTCAATTTCGAGAGATTGAAGGATCTTATCTGCGCGCATTCGCCGAGGATCGGGAAAGGATCGCCGAACTCTATCTCGATATGGGCGACAACATGAGCCTGTTCCAACCTGCTCAGGCTCGGGACTATTATCTCAGGGCGATCCCCTATAGCCTGTTTGAAGACCAGCCGACGCCAACGTCGATCCTGCTCTATCTGCGCCTCTCGCGCGATACGCCTTATTCCGAGAGCAGGCTCTGGAGACAGCGGGAAAGCGAGGCGCGTCGGCGCGTCGGTCCGCCGCATCGCTATGCGGTAATCGACTCGCTGATCATTTTCGCCGAAGCAGCCCGCAGGGACGGGCGTTTTTCCGATGCGTTGGCACTTGCCCGTATCAACGCCGACGCGATCCGCGCAGAGTTCGGCAGCGGCCCGACCGGTGCGCGGTTAAGCCGCGAACGACAGCGGCGCGGGCAGGTGTTCCCGACGCTTATCCGAACTGCATGGGAAGCATCACAAAGGCGGCGACCTGGCCGATAATGCCGCTTCACGATTGGCCACCTCAGCGCGCGTCCACGCCGATGACGCGGAGTTTGCCCTAACTGCTTCCCATCCGCGCCCGCACCACGCGCTTCAGCACATCCAGCGGCATCGCCCCCTTGCGCAGCACCTCGTGGAACTGGCGCGGGTCCCATTTGTCGCCGGCCTTGGCCTTCGCCTCGTCGCGCAGTTCGACCCAGACGGTGTGCCCGATCTTGTAGCTGCACGCCTGGCCCGGCCAGACGGTGTAGCGGTCGATCTCCCCCTGGCTGCGCCCGCGCGCGATGCCGGTGGTCGCAATAAAGTAGTCGGTCGCCTGCTCCCGGCTCCAGCGCTTGGCGTGCATCCCGCTGTCGACGACCAGCCGCGTCGCGCGGAACAATAGCGACTGGAGATAGCCGACCTGCCCCAGCGGATCGCCGTCATACATGCCCATCTCGTCCGCCAGCTGCTCGGTATAGAGCGCCCAGCCCTCGCTATAGCCGCTGAAGCCCCCGCGACGGCGGATCAGCGGAATATCCTGCGATTCCAGCGCGAGCATGACCTGGAGGTGATGCCCCGGCACCGCCTCGTGATAGCTGAGCGTCGCCAGCCCGAATTTCGGCCGGTCGAACGTGTCGCGCAAATTGATGAAATAGATGCCGGGCCGCGACCCATCGAGCGTCGCGGCCTGATAATAGCCGCCTGGCGCTCCTGCCTGGATGGAGGGGGGGACGCGGCGGACCTCAACGGGGGCTTTGGGTAAAGTCGCGAACTGTTCAGGCAGACGCTGTTCCATCGCCTTTACCTGCGCGCGCAGTGCCTCCAGCAGCGCCTCACGACCGGGATCAGTATTCGGAAAGAGCTGGTCTGGCCGCTCGTTGAGCGCGACCAGCCGCGCGCCGACGCTACCCTGCGCCATCCCCTGCGCCTTCAGGATCGAGTCGATCCGGCCGCTGATCTCCGCAACCTGCTCAAGTCCGATCCGGTGGATCTCGTCGCCGCTGAGCCGGGTGGTCGTCGCCGCCTCCGCAGCGGCGGTGTAATAGGCGTCGCCATCGGGCAGCCGCCATACGCCCGCGTCATGCGTCGCCTTGCTACGCAGCTCGGTCACCAGTGCGCGCTGGCGGTCAAGCGCGGGGAAGATCTTGTCGGCGACGATCTTCTCCGCCTGTGCCACGCGCTCAGCCGGCAGCTTCGCACCCTCCAGCTTCGCCTTGAACGACGCGACAAGGCCGGTCTCGCCGGGCGTCTTGTCGCGCAGTGCCGCGAACTGCTTCAAGGTGGTGTCGAGGACATAATCCGGCGCGAACACCCCGCGCGCGGCATCGGCACGCTGCCGCTGACTCTCCTGATCGAGCACGACCGCGAACGCTTCCAGCCGGGCGAGATAGGCGTCGGCATCGACCGCATCGCGCACGCGGTGCTGGGCATCGAGAAAATCCGGAACGTCCTGATAGGCGCCAGTCAACTGGCTCAGCCGATACGGTGCATAACGCCCACCCGCTGCGCCATAGCTAAAGGCCTCGCGCCCGCTGATGCTGCGCTCCAGCTGATAGGTCACGACGTCGTAATCGAGCCGCGCATTCTCACCCAGCGTCGCCGGGTCGATCGCCCTGATCGCCGCCAGCTCAGCCTTCGCCCGCGTCAGATCGCGTGCCTCGTCCGCCGCGCTGCGGCCCGACAGCTGCGACTTGAGCGCGGCGTTCTTGCCCGTATCGAGCCCCAGCGCGGTCGCACTCTCGGGGCTTTGCGTCATCCGATCGTTGAAGATGCGATCGAGCAGCGCCCTCAACACGGCGTCCCCTGCGCCCGGCTTGGCCTGCCCAGCCGCACGGGCGGCGGCGGGAACACTGGTGGCCAGCGCTGCTGCGCCGACGGACTGGACGAACGAACGGCGGCGCAAGGTCATCGGCGTGTCGGTATCCCGATTATTTGTCGAGGGCAGGCACACGCGCCACGCAGGCGGCCAGTGCCGACACGGTCGCCCCGTCCTGACTGCGCAGCTTGGGCTCGAGCTGTGCGGACAATGCAGGCACTTCGGCATCCACCGTCTTGCCGTTCTTGCCCGCCGCGCGCCCGGAATCGGCTGCGGCCATGCCCCAATAAATGAGCTGGTCGAACAGCACCGATTCCTGCGGCGTGCCCTTGCCGATCTTCAGCGCGGCATGGGTGAGCGCGGCGCAGTTCAGCGCCTCGGGGTAAGGGGGCAATTTGCCCTGCGCCGTGGCGGCGGGGGCGGCGATGAGGGCCGCTGCGATTGCGGCGGCCTTCAGAACAGGGTCACGCAGTTGCTTTCTCCTCGGCAAGCGCCGTCTTGACTGCATCGATCGCGGCCTGGGCGTTGCCGCCCTCGGGACCGCCACCCTGCGCCATGTCCGGCCGCCCGCCGCCGCCCTGCCCGCCCAGCGCGGCAACGCCACGCTTGACCAGCTCGACGGCACTGAAGGCGCCGGTCAGGTCGTCGGTGACACCCACCGCGATCGCTGCACGTCCTTCATTTACCGCGACAAAAGCTACCACAGCTGAACCGATGCGGCCTTTCGCCTCATCGACCGCGCCGCGCAGCGCCTTGGGATCGAGCCCGTCGAGGATCTGGCCGACGAAGTTCACACCGCCGATCTGCTCGGGACCAGCCGGAGCTGCAGCTCCGCCGACACCCAGGGCGAGCGCCTTCTTCGCCTCGGCCAGCTCGCGCTCCAGCTTGCGGCGCTCCTCGACCAGCGCAGCAACGCGCGCGCCGACCTCGTCGGGCGAAGTCTTGAGCGTCGCCGCCACCTCACGCAGCTTCGCGTCGCGCTCGTTGAGCCAGGTGCGCGCCGCCTCACCGGTCAGCGCCTCGATCCGCCGCACGCCGCCCGCGACCGCGCTTTCACTGACGATCTTGAACACCCCGATATCGCCGGTCGCCCTGACGTGGGTGCCGCCGCACAGCTCGACCGAATAATGCTTGTCGGTCAGGCGGCCCATCGACAGGACGCGGACCTCGTCGCCATATTTCTCACCGAACAGCGCCAGCGCGCCCGCTGCGACCGCATCGTCCGGTGTCATCAGCCGGGTGCCAACCGTCTCGTTGGCGCGGATCTCGGCATTCACCTCGGCCTCGACATCCGCAATCTCCTGCGGCGTCAGCGCGGCCGGGTGCGAAAAGTCGAAGCGGAAGCGGTCGGGCGCGACCAGCGACCCCTTTTGCGTGACATGCCCCCCCAAGCGATTGCGTAGCGCGGCATGGACCAGGTGCGTGGCCGAATGGTTGGCGCGGATCGCGTCGCGGCGAGCGACGTCGATCGCCAGTTTCACCGTATCGCCGACCTTGATCTCGCCGCGCGCCAGCGTCGCCTGATGCGCGTGCAGTCGGCCGAGCGGCTTCGACGTATCGCTGACGATCGCCTCGGCCACGTCATTGCCGATCGTGCCCGCGTCGCCCATCTGGCCGCCGCTCTCGCCATAGAAGGGCGTCTGGTTGGTGAGGATGGTCACCTCGTCACCTGCACCGGCGCGGTCGACGCGCACGCCGTCCTTGACCAGCGCAACGACCTGCCCCTCGCCCTCGGTCGCGCTGTAGCCGGTGAACTCGGTGCTCCCCAGCTCTTCGGCGATGTCGAACCACACTTCGTCGCTGGCCTTCGCCCCCGACCCCTTCCACGCGGCGCGCGCAGCATCCTTCTGCCGCTTCATCGCCGCGTCGAACCCGTCGCGGTCGACCTTCATGCCCTGCGGACGCAGCGCATCCTCGGTCAGGTCATAGGGGAAGCCATAGGTGTCATAGAGCTTGAACGCGGTCTCGCCGGGCAGGGTATCGCCCTCGCCCATCGACCCCGTCGCCTCGTCGAGCAGCTTGAGGCCGTTCGCCAGCGTCTGGCGGAATCGCGTCTCCTCCTGCAGCAGCGTCGCCTCGATCAGCGGCTGCGCGCGGACCAGTTCGGGATAGGCGCCGCCCATTTCCGCAACCAGCGCCGGCACCATGCGGTGCATCAACGGCTCCTTCGCGCCCAGGATATGCGCATGGCGCATCGCGCGGCGCATGATCCGGCGCAGCACATAGCCGCGCCCTTCATTGGCGGGCAGCACGCCGTCCGCGACCAGGAAGCCGGAGGTGCGGATATGGTCCGCGATCACGCGATGGCTCGCCTGATTATCGCCCGTAGTCGCCGATTGCGTCAGCGCCCCGCTCTCGGCGATCAGCGCCTTGAACGTATCCGTGTCGTAATTGTCATGCACGCCCTGCAGCACCGCCGCGACGCGCTCCAGCCCCATGCCGGTGTCGATGCTCGGTTTGGGCAGGTCGCCGACGATCTGATCGGCCTCCTGCACATGCTGCATGAACACGAGGTTCCAGATCTCGACAAAGCGGTCGCCATCCTCTTCCGGGCTACCCGGGGGGCCGCCCCAGATATGGTCGCCATGGTCATAGAAGATTTCGGAACACGGCCCGCATGGCCCATCCGACCCCATCGCCCAGAAATTATCCTTGGTCGCGATGCGGATGATGCGCTCTTCGGGCAGCCCGGCGATCTTCTTCCACAACTCGAACGCCTGATCGTCGGTGTGATAGACGGTCGCCGTCAGCTTGTGCGCCGGCAGGCCCCATTCCTTGGTCAGCAGCGTCCAGGCATGCAGGATCGCCTGCTCCTTGAAATAATCGCCGAACGAGAAATTCCCGAGCATTTCGAAGAAGGTATGATGCCGCGCGGTATAGCCGACATTGTCGAGGTCATTATGCTTGCCGCCCGCGCGCACGCACTTCTGGCTCGACGCCGCAGTAGTGTAGGGCCGCGTTTCCAGGCCGGTGAACACGTTCTTGAACGGCACCATGCCCGCATTGACGAACATCAGCGTCGGATCGTTATGCGGCACAAGCGGCGCGGACTGGACGCGGGCATGGCCCTGGCCCTCGAAATAGTCGAGGAAGCTGCGGCGGATATCATTGGTCGAGGTCATTTTCGCGACTTAAGCGCGCGACGCGCTTCGCTCAAGCGAAACGGTTCGATCAGGGTGATCACGCCACTCAGTGGTGTGCGGGGGCCTCACCCTATGCGTCACCCCGGGCTTGACCCGGGGCCCAGCTTCTTTAGCCGTGGCCAAGGCAGCGGGACCCCGGCGCAAGGCCGGGGCGACGAGACTGCTAGCCAATCGGCTCCTCAATCGACCCCGGCGGCACGCTGAACCATTTCGGCCCCTCCGCGGTCATGTGGAAGCAGTCCTCCAGCCGCACGCCGAACTTGCCCGGGAGATACAGGCCCGGTTCGTTCGAAAAGCACATGCCCGGCGCCAGCTTGGTCATCTCGCCGCGCACCAGATTGATCGGCTCATGCCCGTCCATGCCGATGCCATGGCCGGTGCGGTGCGACAGGCCGGGGAGCTTGTAGTCGGGGCCATAGCCCAAAGTCGCATACCATCCGCGCACCGCGTCATCGACGCGACCCGCCGGCACGCCCAGCTGCGCGGCGGCGAAGGCGCGTTGCTGCCCGGCGCGGACATGTTCCCACACCTTACGCTGCTCCGCATTCGCCTCGCCATGGACGAAGGTGCGGCTGATGTCGCTTTCATAGCCATGGACCCGCGCGCCGCAGTCCATCAGCACGACTTCGCCCTTCACCACCCGCTGCGGCTTGCCCGTGCCATGCGGATAGGCCGATGCCTCGCCCAGCAGGATCAGGTTGAACGCCACCTGCCCGCCCAGCTTGACCGTCGCGGCGCTCATCAGCGCGGCGATGTCAGCCGGGGTCATCCCGGCCTCGATCCGGGGATAGGTCCAGCGATAGGCGGCGAGCGTCACGTCCGCCGCCTTCTGCATCAGCGCGATCTCAGCCGGCGTCTTGAACATCCGGCATCCGCGCACGACCGGGTTGGCCGACACGATCTTAACCCCGGCAAGCGCGCGCCACATGCCATCGACCGCAAAGAAGCGCGCAGTCTCCTCAATCCCGAGCGCGCGGCCGAGCAGCTCTTTCTCGCGCAGGAACCCCGCGACCACCGCGAACGGATCCGCATGCTCCTGCCACACCCGGATCTCCGCCGGGATGCCGAGCGATTCGCGGACCGACGGTTCCTCGAAAAACGGGGTGACAATGATTGGGTCGCCCTCGACCGGGATCACCGCCGCAGTCAGCCGCTCGCTCCGCCCCCAGCGCACCCCGGTGAAATAGAGCAGGCTCGCCCCCGGCTCGATCAGCACCGCGCCGATCCCGTTCGCCTTCATCAGCGCCTGAGCGCGGGCGAGCCGCGTGGCGCGTTCTTCCCGCCCGATCGGTATCGCGTCGCCGGTGATCGGTTGAAGCTCGCCCGTATCGATCGACTGCGCCATGGCAAGTCGGGGCATCAGTGGGGCCAGGGCGGCGGCGGCGAACAGCGAGCGGCGCGTGATCAACATGGCATTGCGATACGACCCTTGACCTGCGCGCCGCAATCCCCTGTCTAGACGCCAATCAAGGGGGGCACGATGGCCAAGAAACTGACGACATTCATTTTGATCGCGCTTGTGCTCGGTGCGATCGTCGGCCTCGGGCTGCATTTCGGCGTCCGCAACAGCTTCGGTGCCGATGTCGTCGGGGCAGAGGCAGAGCTCAAGACGATTGCCGGCTATTTCTCGATCGTCACCACGATTTTCCTGCGCCTGATCAAGATGATCATCGCGCCATTGGTGTTCGCGACCCTGGTCGCCGGCATCGCGCATATGGGCGACACTGCCGCCCTGGGCCGGGTCGGCGGACGCGCGGTCGCGTGGTTCATCTGCGCCAGCATCGTTTCGCTCTCGCTTGGTCTGGTGCTGGTCAATTTGTTCCAGCCCGGCGTCGGCCTGAACTTCCCGCTGCCCCCCGTTGATGCGGCGAGCGGCATCGAGAAAACGGCGTTCAACCTCAAGGACTTCTTCACGCACGTCTTCCCTGCATCGGGGATCGAGGCGATGGCGAAGAACGAAATCCTTCAGATCGTGATCTTCTCGCTGTTCATCGGCGTCGCGATCACCGCCGTCGGCGAAAAGGCCAAGCCGCTGGTCAGCGCCGTCGAAAGCCTGGTGCATGTGATGCTTCAGGTGACCAATTATGTGATGCGCTTCGCCCCTGTGGCGGTGTTCGCCGCGGTCGCCGGCACGCTGGCCGAGCGTGGCCCCGCGATCATTGGCAATCTCGCTTACTTCATGGGCACCTTCTATCTCGGCATGCTGATCCTGTGGGCGCTGCTGATCGGCGTCTGCTTCCTGATCGTCGGCAAGCGGACCGGGCTGCTCGTCCGCTATATCCGCGATCCGCTGCTGCTCGCCTTCTCGACCGCATCGTCGGAAGCCGCCTATCCGCGCACGCTCGAAGCGCTCGACCGCTTCGGCGTGCCGCCGCGCATCGCCAGCTTCGTGTTGCCGCTCGGCTACAGCTTCAACCTCGACGGTTCGATGATCTACATGACCTTCGCGACGATCTTCATCGCGCAGGCCTATGGCATCGACCTGACTTTGGGGCAGGAAATCACGATGCTGCTGGTGCTGATGATCACCAGCAAGGGCATCGCCGGGGTACCGCGCGCGAGCCTGGTGGTGATCGCCGCGACGCTCGGCTTCTTCGACATTCCGGAGGCCGGACTGCTGCTGATCCTGGGCATCGACCATTTCCTCGACATGGGCCGTTCGGCGACCAACGTCGTCGGCAATGCGGTCGCCGCCGCTGTCGTGGCGAAGTGGGAAGGCGGCCGGCTCGATCCGATCGAACCGGCCGAGATCGAGCCACCGCATGCACCGTCAGGGACCGGCCCCGCAGTGGACGAACAGAGCTTCAGGGCCTGATGCACGATACGGGGGCGGTATATCCGCCCCCGTCATGCATAGGCGTAGGGCCCGCCCTTGCTGAGCGCTGTCTGATAGGCGGGGCGCGCATGAACCTTGTCGAGCCACGCGATCGTTGCAGGCCGCGACGCGTCGAGGCCGCCGCGCGACCGCGCTGCTTCGAGTGGGAAGCTCATCATCACATCCGCCGCAGTCATCGCGTCACCCGCGAACCAGGGGCGGCTGGCCAGTTCGGCCTCGACGAAATCGAGATGGACGTCGATCATCGGCTGGATCTTCTTCTGCGCCGCCTTGCCGAAGATCGGCACGCGCATCAGCACCAGTTTCACGAGCAGCGGGGGCATCAACGAGCCCTCGGCATAATGCATGAAGTGGCGATAGCGCAGCGCCGATTCGCGATGCGCCGGCGCGCCGAGCTTGCCGTCGGCCTTCTCGACCAGATATTCGATGATCGCGCCGGTCTCTGCGACGGTGCGCGGCGCGCCGTCGTCCGAATCCGCGTCGACAATCACCGGCGACTTGCCCAGCGGATGCACCGCGCGCAGCTCGGGCGGTGCGAGCATCGTCTTGGGATTTCGCGCATAACGGCGGATCTCATAGGCAAGGCCGAGTTCTTCGAGCAGCCACAGGACGCGTTGCGAGCGCGAATTTTCGAGGTGGTGGACGGTGATCATCGCGGGTCGCTCCATTGCCGGTCACATGCGGGTTCGCGCGTTTGTGCGCGGATGCAGCGAAAATGAAAAGAGCCAGGCAGCACGCGCCGCGATCCCGCAAATAGCGAGTGCACTATGGCGGCCGACACCCGCAACAGGAAAGGCCCGGCGCACGCCACGCCGGGCCTTCCAATGGGAGACTGGTCCCTTGACCGCCACCGACCTGTCGATCCGGCACGGCCCGCAACAGGCATTGCTGCCCGAAACTGGTTAACGGCGGCTTTGTCGCCGCTATTGTGGAATCAGAGGTCGTCGTCCGCGTCCGGCCCGGTCATCATTTCCTCGGCCACCTTTTCCGTGCGGCTGCGAATGGCTGCCTCCAGCCGCGCACCGACATCGGCATTTTCCTTGAGGAAGGTCTTGGCATTCTCACGCCCCTGACCGATGCGGATGCTGTCATAGCTGAACCAGGCGCCGGCCTTTTCGACCAACCCGGCCTTGACGCCCAGGTCGAGAATCTCCCCAATCTTGGAGATGCCCTCACCATACATGATGTCGAACTCGACCTGCTTGAACGGCGGGGCGACCTTGTTCTTCACCACCTTCACGCGGGTGGTGTTGCCGACGATATCGTCGCGGTCCTTGATCTGGCCGGTGCGACGGATGTCGAGCCGGACCGATGCGTAGAATTTGAGCGCGTTGCCGCCGGTCGTGGTTTCCGGATTGCCGTACATCACGCCGATCTTCATGCGCAGCTGGTTGATGAAGATCACCATGCAGCGCGAGCGGCTGATCGAACCGGTCAGCTTGCGCAGCGACTGCGACATCAGGCGCGCCTGCAGGCCGACATGGCTGTCGCCCATCTCGCCCTCGATCTCCGCGCGCGGCACCAGCGCCGCGACCGAATCGACCACCAGCACGTCGATCGCATTCGAGCGGACCAAGGTATCGACGATTTCCAGCGCCTGCTCCCCGGTGTCGGGCTGCGACACGATCAGTTCGTCGATATTGACGCCCAGCTTCTTGGCATAGACCGGGTCGAGCGCGTGCTCAGCATCGACAAAGGCCGCGGTTCCGCCACCCTTCTGCGCCTCGGCAATCACGTGCAGCGCCAGCGTCGTTTTGCCCGAGCTTTCCGGCCCATAGACTTCGATCACGCGACCCCGCGGCAGGCCGCCGACGCCCAGTGCAATGTCCAGCCCGAGCGATCCGGTCGAGATCGCCTCGACCTGCATCGTCTCCTTGGAGCCGAGCTTCATCGCACTGCCCTTGCCAAAGGCGCGGTCGATCTGTGCCAGCGCCGCGTCGAGCGCCTTCTGCTTGTCAGGAGAAATGCCCATCTTTCCTTCGATCACCTTGAGGGAAGCTGCCATGAGAAGTCTCCGTCGCTAAAGGCTTTGCGGCCTCTGTTCAACCATTGCCTGAAGCGCGTCGTACAACATATGTTCTGCAGGAACAAGTGTGGAACGATCTTTTTTTGTTCTCATCCGATCCAGTGCGTCCCGGCCCCTTGCCCTCGCCGCTGGATCGCGCAATCCTTGGGCGATGACCAACCCGACCGATTTCATCGCCGGCCTGCCAAAGGCCGAACTGCACTTGCATATCGAGGGCAGCCTGGAGCCCGAACTGATGTTCGCGCTGGCGCGGCGCAACCGCGTCGCGATCCCGTTCGCCAACGTCGAGGCGGTCCGCGCCGCGTATAACTTCTCCAACCTTCAGGATTTCCTCGACATCTATTATGCGGGCGCGGACGTGCTGCGGGTCGAACAGGATTTCTACGACCTCGCCGACGCCTATTTCGCGCGCGCGGCGGCGGACGGGGTGGTGCACGCCGAAATCTTCTTCGATCCCCAGACCCACACCGATCGCGGCATCCCGTTTCAGGTGGTTGCCGACGGACTGCTGGCGGCAATGCGCGACGCCGAGCAGCGGCATGGCGTGAGCTCCAAGCTGATCCTCTGCTTCCTACGACACCTGGACGAGGATGCGGCGTTCGCCACGCTCCACGCCGCCGGACCCTGGCTGGACCGGATCGCTGGCGTCGGCCTCGATTCGTCCGAACTTGGCCATCCCCCTGAGAAGTTCGCACGCGTGTTTGCCGAGGCCGGAAAACTGGGCCTGAAGCGCGTCGCCCATGCCGGGGAGGAAGGGCCATCGGACTATGTGTGGCAGGCGCTGGACCTGCTCGATATCGACCGGCTCGACCATGGCAACCGCAGCCTGGAGGATCCTGCACTGGTGCACCGTCTCGCCGAGTCGGGGATGACGCTGACCGTCTGCCCGCTGTCCAACCTCAAACTCTGCGTGGTCGATGACATGGCCGACCATCCGCTCGACCGCATGCTCGCCAGCGGTCTGAACGCGACGGTCAATTCCGATGACCCCGCCTATTTCGGCGGCTATGTCGCCGACAATTACCGCGCCGTCGCCGCCGCGCGCGGGCTGACGCGCGACCAGATCGTGCAGCTGGCGCGGAACAGCTTCACCGGCTCATTCCTCGACGACGCAACCATCGCCGCGCACCTCGCGCGGCTCGATGCTTATGTGGCGGCACACTGATGCCGGTCTTTACCCCGATCCCGCATGAACAGTTTGTCGCCGACGTGCTCGCGCTCGCCGATGCGCTGCGGGCCGACCCCGACTGGCGGCCCGACTATCTGATCGGCATCGGGCGCGGCGGGCTGATCCCGGCGGTGTATCTCAGCCATGCGATCGGCGGGCCGATGCTGTCGGTCGATTACAGCGCCCGCAACGAAGACCTCGCCGCACCCGCCCTCGTCCGGCTGGCGGAGCGCACGCGCGAGGGGGCGCGGCTGCTGTTCATCGATGACATCAACGACAGCGGGGCTACGATCGGTCGGCTGCGCGACGGGCTGGCGGCTGCTGGCGCGGGCGCCGCCAACGTGCGCTTCGCGACGCTGCTCGACAATGTGACGTCGCACCAGCGGGTCGAGTACGCCGCGCGGACGATCGACCGATCGGTGACGAAAGACTGGTTCGTATTCCCGTGGGAAGCGGTCGCACCGGATGCTGCGATCGAAGCCGATGCAGCGGAGCTACCCGACCGGATCGCGTGAAGGGTCAGAGCGCCGCCAGCGCCTGCTCGACCGCATCCATCGTGAACGGCTTGGCCAGCACCGGGCGGTCGCGATGCGCATCGACCACCATGTCCCCGCTGCCACCGGTCGCGAGGATGAACGGCACCCCCTGCGCCGCCAGCGCGTCGGCAATCGGCCAGCTCTGCTCGCCGCCCGACAGGTTGACGTCCAGGATCGCCGCATCGACCCCGCCTGCCCCGACAATCGCCATCGCCGAAGCAACGCTGTCGGCGGTGCCGGCATGGCTTTTGCCCAGCATGTCGAGGAAATCCTCGATCATCATGGCAATCAGGGGTTCGTCCTCGACCACGAGGATGCGTTGAGGTGCGCTCATCGCGCCAGCATGTGCCCGACTATCGTTCCGCGGTCGAGTGCTATTTCGCGGTCATCACCGACCGGGCAAGCTCCGCAAGTTGCTGGACTGAAAAGGGTTTTGGGAGGAATGCGACATTGTCGAGGTCGATCGACTTGCGCAGTTGCTCCTCGGCATAGCCCGACATGAAGATGATCTTGAGGTCGGGATATTTCTTGCGCGCCTGGCGGACCATGGTCGGGCCGTCCATCGTCGGCATCACCACATCGCTGATCAACAGATCGGGCTTGCCGCTTTTCTCCAGCAATTCCAGCGCCGCCTCACCATTTTCCGCGGTCAGCACGGTATAGCCCTGCCGCGCCAGCGCCCGCTCCGCGACCGCGCGGACCATCGCCTCATCCTCGACCAGCAGGATCGTGCCGCTGCCCCACAGGTCGCCCTGCACCGCCTTGGCGGTCGGCAGCTGCGCGGTCGGCTCGGGCGCCGTGTGGACGGGCAAATAGATGGTGAACACCGCGCCCTTGCCCGGCTCGCTCTCGGCAAAGATGAACCCGCCCGACTGCTTGATGATGCCATAGACGGTCGACAGGCCGAGGCCCGTCCCCTTCCCCACTTCCTTGGTGGTGAAGAACGGTTCCCAGATATGCGCGAGCACGTCCGCCGGAATCCCCGATCCGGTGTCGGACACGCGCAGCGCGGTATAGTCACCGACCGGCAGGACATCCTCGTCCATCGCGCGCACTTCATGCGCCGCGACGCTCAGCGTCTCGATCGTCAGCGTGCCGCCGCCATTGGGATTCTTGGCCAGCATCGCATCGCGCGCATTGACGGCAAGGTTGACGACGACCTGCTCCAGCTGCCCCGGATCGGCGCGCACGGGGCCCAGATTGCGACCGTGATTGACCACTAGCTCGACGGTCTCGCCCAGCAGCCGCTTGAGCAGGTTCGACACTTCGGAAATGATGTCGGGCAGCTGCAACAGCTGCGGCCGCAGCGTCTGCTGGCGCGAAAAGGCGAGCAGCTGGCGGGTCAGCGCGGCGGCGCGGTTCGAGTTGAGCAGTATCTGCTGGATGTCGTCATAGTCGCTGTCGCCGGGCGCGTGGCGCATCAGCATCAGGTCGCAATGGCCGATAATCGCGGTCAGGATATTGTTGAAGTCGTGCGCGACACCGCCGGCGAGCTGGCCGACCGCCTGCATCTTGGTCGCCTGTGCCACCTGCCGCTTGAGCTGCCCTTCCTCACCCGCGTCGCGCAGGCTGAGCAGCACCGCAGCATCGCCAAGGCCGCGCGCAGAGGCGATCGACAGCGACACCGCCTCGTCCGGCGCCTGCGCGAAGCGGACGGTCAGGTCCATCGGATGCACCGCCCCAGCCGCGAAGCGCCGCACCGCGTCGGCGAGCGTGCTCTTGTCCTCACGCACGACGAGGTCACCGGGATAGAGCGGCGGCGCGTCGCCATTCACATGCGCGGCGCGGACAAAGGCGTCATTCATGAAGGCAAAGCGCCCATCCGCCCCCACCAGCGCGATGCCGGTGGGCAGCAGCGCGATCAGCGACCGGACATGCGCGGTCGAATCCGCGCCCATCTCCTGCGCCGGGGCATATTCCTCGTCGAGCAGCGCGACCAGCATCGGGGTCGCATCGCCGTCGAGGAAGGGGATTTCCAGCACGCGGATCGGCGGGCCCGACAGGCCCTCACGCTCGAACCGCACCGTGCCGCGATTGTCGGTGATCAGGAAGCGGGTGATGTCCCGCCCCTCGATCATCGCCAGTTCGTCGCCCGCCGCGCGCAGCCGCAGCACGCGATTGGCGGCGCGCACCCGGCCATCGGCACCGATCAGCGCCATCATGATCCCGGCCTGACCCAGCCGGTCGCCCGACTTGCCCGCGACCAGCGCCTGCGCCTGTTTGGTCAGGTCCACCGCATCGGCACCGGCGAAACGCCACACCAACAGCGAGTCGCCGACGCGATTGACATGCGCGGTCAGCTTGGTTCCGGCGGCGTCGAACGATCCGCTCGACGCCTGCCCATCGCGCCACGCGGCCCGCCCGGCGCTGCCCAGCTGTGACGCGGCCCAGTCGCCGATTACCACCGCTGGCGGTGCCGGATAGCCGGGGAACAGCGTCCCGAACCGCTCGTTCGCGCAGACCAGCCGCCCGGCGCGATCGGTCACTGCGATGGCATCGTTGCTCATCGACGCCAGCATATTGGCCAGCGACCAGTCGATCTCGCTCCCGGCAGATTCAGCCTCAGCCGTCACGGCCGGCCGCCGCAGCAACGCCACCGCCAGCGCGATCAGCACTGCCGCCGCGAAGAACCCCGCGGCCACCGGCAGCGAGTCGATCGCCCACAGCACCGCCCCGCCCGCTACCGCACCCGCCGCGATGGCGACGATCAGCGGGCCGGTGATGCCGGGGGAGTCGTCAGTCGGGGCGGAAATTGCGGGCATGGCCCCCTTTCCCGCCCCGTTGGCATAGCGTCAAGCGCTCACCAGACGCGGACGCGCTTTGCCGGGTCCAGATACAGCTTCTCGCCCGGCTTTGCGCCGAATGCGCCGTACCAGGGGTCGAGGTTGCGGACGACCCAGGCGCGCTGGATCGACGGGCTGTGCGGATCGGTCAGCAGGCGCTGACGCAGATTGGCCTCGCGATAGTTGCGCCGCCACACCTGCGCCCAGCCAAGGTAGAAGCGCTGGTCGCCCGTGAAACCGTCGATCACTGGGGCATCCTTGCCGCCCAGCGCGTGCTTGTACGCGTCATAGGCGATGGTCAGGCCCGCAAGGTCGCCGATATTCTCGCCCAGTGTGAACTCACCCTTCACATGCTCGCCCGGCAGCGGCTCATAGGCGTCATATTGCGCGATCAGCGCTTTGCCCGCCGCCTCGAACGCCTTGACGTCTTCGGGCGTCCACCAGTCGGACAGCTCGCCCTTCTCGTTATACTTGGCGCCCTGATCGTCGAAATGGTGGCTGATCTCATGCCCGATCACCGCGCCGATGCCGCCATAGTTGATCGCGGGATCAGCCTTGGGATCGAAGAAAGGCGGCTGCAGGATCGCGGCGGGGAACACCACTTCCATCATGCCGAAATTGGCATAGGCGTTCACCGTCTGGGGCAACATGCCCCATTCCCAGCGGCGCACCGGCCCGCCCAATTTGTCGAGCATATAGGCATAGTCGAAGCGGTTGGAGCGAACGGCATTGCCGAACAGGTCGTCGGCCTTGACCTCAAGTCCCGTATAGCTGCGCCACTGGTCGGGGTAGCCGACCTTGACGGTGAAGTTCTTGAGCTTCGCCTTCGCGCGTTCCTTGGTCTGTGGCTGCATCCAGTCGAGCGAGTCGATCCGGCGGCCCATCGCGTCGAGAACGTTGGCGACGAGCTTGTTCATCTCCGCCTTGTACTCAGGCGGGAAGTAGCGCGCGGCATATTCCTTGCCCAGCTCCTCGCCCAGCGTCCCCTCGGTAAAGCTCACGCCCCGCTTCCACCGCGCCTCACGCTGCGGCGTACCCTGCAACGTGGTGCCGTAGAAAGCGAAGTTCGTGTCGGCGACCGCATCGGGCAGATAGTCGGCCATCGCACCCAGGCTGCGGACCAGCATCTGGTCCCTCACCACCGCCAGCGGCGCGTCGTCGATGATCTTGGCGATGCCGCTCACCGCGCTCGGCTGGCCGACCAGCACTTCGGTGATCTTCGGGCTCAGCGCCTTGAGGACCGCCGGCATATCGAGCGTTTTGGACGACAGCTTGGCCGTCTCTGCCAGCGTGAACTTGTTATAGGTCTTGGTGGCGTCGCCCGAATCCTCGCGCGTCCACTGCACCTTGGCGATGCTGGTCTCCAGCGCGAGGATCGCCTTGGCCCGCGTCTCGGCATCGCCCTCACCCGCCAGCGTCAGCATCTTCGTCAGATAGCCGAGATAGGCGGTGCGGATCGCCGCCATCTTCGGGTTGTCGAGCAGATACATGTCGCGATCGGGCAAGCCCGTGCCGCCCTGATAGATCGAGAAGATATATTGGGTCGGGATCTTGTCGTCCTGCCCGACATAGCCGCCGAACGGCCCCGGAACGCCCATCTTCGCGCCTTCGACCACCAACGCGGCATAGCCCGCCTTGCTGTCGAGCGCCTTGATCTTGCCGAGCCAGGGCTGGATCGGCGCGAGCCCGCGCGCCTCAACCGTCGCCGTGTCGAGGTAGCTGGTATAGGCGCGACCGACCATGCTGGCCTGGTCGTCCTTCACCTCATCGAGAATGCCGCGCACCCGCTCCTTCGACAGATCGTCGAGCGCGGTGAACATGCCATAGTTGGACTTGTCGGCGGGGATCGGCGTGTTCTTCGCCCAGGTCCCGTTCGAGAAGGCGTAGAAGTCGTCCCCCGCTGCAACGCTGCGGTCCATCCCCGCAACGTCGAAGCCGAAGCTACCGAGCTGCGGCTTGGCGGCGGGAGCGGGTGCTGGTGCCGGGGCAGCCGACGGCGCGTCAGCGCTGGTGGACGGCGTGCAGCCACTCGCCAGCGCGGTTCCGGCGAGGAGGACGGGGATCAGGAGAAGACGCATCGGGCACCCTTCGGGACATTTGAAAACGCCCGTGTCTTACGCCGATGATACGCCCGATCAAGTCTCGGAAGAAACTTTATTGCGGAGTGCGACCCGCTTGCGCCATTTGCGCGCGACCCAGCCGCGCCAGATCAGAATGGAAAGACCATAGCCGGCGGCGGCGCAGATGACCGAAATTACGAGCAGCCCGATCAACAGCGCCGGAGCTGCCTGCGAAAACAGCCAGCTCATCCATTCGCCGACACCCGCATGATGCTCGACCAGCGCCATGAACCCCGACACATCCGCGCTGCGCCCCAGCATCAGATTGCCGGTATAGACCGACCCATAAAGGATGAACGGCGTCGTCGCGGGATTGCTGAGGAAGGTCATCGCTGCGGCAATCGGCACATTGGCGCGGAACGGCAGCGCCAGCATCGCCGCGCCCGCAATCTGCAACCCGGGGATCAGCAGGAAGATACCGACCAGCAGGCCCAGCGCCACGCCACGCGGCACCGACCGGCGGGTAAAACGCCACAATTCCGGCGCGAGAACGCGATGGGCGACGGGACGCAGCCAGCGGATCTGCTCGATCGACTCGCGGGTCGGCATGTTGCGATGCCACCAAGCGCTGAGACGGCTCGGTTTCATGTCACCCGCGATCGCGGAGGATCCGCCCCTGTTCACGCTTCCAGTCCCGTTCCTTGATCGACTCGCGCTTGTCGTGAGTCTTTTTGCCCTTCGCCAGCGCCAGCTCGACCTTCGCCCGGCCGCGACCGTTGAAGTAGATCGACATCGGGATCAGCGTCATGCCCTCCCGCGCGACCGCGCCCTGCAGCTTTTCTACCTGGCGTTCGTGAAGGAGCAATTTACGGGGACGCTTGGGTTCGTGATTGAAGCGGTTTCCGTGCGAAAATTCGGGGATGTTGGCGTTGACCAGCCACGCCTGCCCGTCGCGCACCTCGGCATAGCTCTCGGCGATCGAACCTTCGCCGAACCGAAGCGACTTCACCTCGGTCCCCTGCAAGGCGATGCCCGCCTCGAAAAATTCCTCAAGGAAATATTCGTAGCGCGCCTTGCGGTTCTCCGCGACGATCTTCTTCTTGTCGAATTCAAGTGGACGAGGGCGTGCCATGGGACGCGCGATGTAGGCGCGCGGGGGGAGAAAGGGAAGCAGTCTCGTCGCCCCGGCGGAGGTCGGGGCCGCTTCAGCCGCGCTGCGAGCCATCTGGCGGCCCCGGCCTGCGCCGGGGCGACGGCTTAAATCAACCCCGCCACCGCCATCGCGGCATCGACCGCCGCCTTGCTCGCATCGCTCGGCGCGACCATCGGCAGGCGCAGTTCGGCGGAAATCTGCGGGTGCAGCTTGTTGACGGCGTACTTCACCGGCCCCGGCGAGGCGTCGGTGAACAGCGCGAGGTGCAACGCGAACAGCCGGTCGTGCAGCGCGAGCGCGATGGCGGTGTTACCCTCGGCCCACGCCGCCTGGAACTGCGCGCACAGTTTCGGCGCGACATTGGCGGCGACCGAGATACAGCCCACACCGCCCATCGCATTGAAGGCGAGCGCCGTCTCGTCATTGCCTGAAAGCTGCGCGAACCCGGCGCGCAACGCGGCGCGGTGCTTCGACACGCGGGCGAGGTCGCCGGTCGCATCCTTGATCGCGACGAACTTGTCGGGGAATGCCTGAACGATGCGGATCACCGTTTCGGGCTGGATATCGGTCACGGTCCGGCCAGGGACATTGTAGAGGATGATCGGCAGCTCGCACTCGGCGGCCACCGCAGCGAAATGCTGGAAAATGCCTTCCTGGCTCGGGCGGTTGTAATAAGGCGGGACCATCAGCACCGCGTCGGCACCCGATGCCTTCGCCGCCTGAACGTTGCCGATCGCCACACGCGTGTCGTTCGACCCCGCCCCCGCGATCACCGGCACGCGTCCGCGCACCTGATCGGCGCACACGCGCACGACCTCGAAATGCTCGTCCTTGGACAGGGTTGCCGCTTCGCCCGTGGTGCCGACCGGGACCAAAGCCGACGATCCCTCGGCGATCTGCCACTCGACGAAATCGCGAAATACGTCCTCGGCAAAGCTGCCGTTACGGAATGGGGTGATGAGCGCGGGGATCGAGCCGGAAAACATATGCGTCAAAATGCCCCAATCGTCGGAAATTCGGGGTGGCCAATAGGGTGCGTTCGCGTAGTATGTCCAGCATGCTTGGCTCTATGTTCAGGAGCGGGCTTCTGCTCGCCGGCGTATCGGGTGTCGCGGTCTCATCGCAGGTCGTGCAGGATGGGGCCCAATGGTATCGCGCGCAGTTCGCTGCGATCGCGGCGCAAGTGCTGCCGCCCGCGCCGCCGCCATCGGCCTCCAGCATTCAATATACGATCGATCAGTGGAAGCGGTTGCAGCAATCGGATCGCTGGCCGTTCACTGACTACGCCAACTTCATGCTCGCCCATCCCGGCTGGCCGGGGGAGATGAGCCGCCGCGCGGCCGCCGAAGCCGCGCTCGGCGCCGGCACCGACGCCCCGTCGCTCGCGATCCGCTTCTTTGAGCGCTTCCCGCCGATTACTGCAGCAGGGCGCATCCGCTTTGCTGAGGCGCTGGCGATCAGCGGTCGCCGCGCCGAGGCGGACGATCAGGCCCGCCGCGCCTGGCGCAGCGGCATCCTGCGCCCGACCGATGAATCCGCCGTGCTGAGCGGCTTTTCTGCAGCCTTGTCCCCCGCCGACCATGACGCGCGCATGGACGCGCTGTTGTGGCAGGACGCGCGCACCGTCGCGGCCCGCCATATCGGCTATACCTCGCCGCAGAAGCGCGCCTTGTTCGAGGCGCGACTGGCGCTCCATTCCGACGCGCCCGACGCGCAGGACCGCGCCGTGGCCGTCGAGGCGATCGGCGCGCGCGACCCCGGCTTCATCGCCGACCGCGCCAGCTGGTACCGCAACAATGGCGCGAGCGGTTCAGCCCGCTCGCTGCTCGCCCGCCCGCGTGTCCTCGACAGCCGCCCCGGCAATGTCGAGGAATGGTATGAGGTTTTGCTGACCAACGCGCGCGCCGCCGAATCCGACCGGCAATATGCGCTGGCCTATGCCATCGCCTCACAGGTCGACGACGCGGTCGCTCCGGGCACCGACATCTCCGACCTCGGCCTCGGCATTCGCGACGATTACACCAGCCTGGTCTGGCTCGCCGGCACGGTCGCGATGCAGAAGCTCGGTCGTCCGGCCGACGCGATCGGCATGTTCGATCGCTATTCGCGCGGATCGCGCACCCCAACCACACAGTCGAAGGGCATCTACTGGGCTGGCCGCGCCGCTGAAGCCGCCGGGCAGGCCGCCACCGCGCGCGCCTATTATGAGCGCGCCGCCGCCTATTCCGACCTGTTCTATGGCCAGCTTGCCGCCGAACGGCTGGGCCGCGAGCTCAAGGCCCCGCCGCCGGTCGATTTCCGGAGTGTCAGCCCCGCCGCGCGCACCGCCTTTTACAATCGCGAAGTGGTGCGCGCCGCGCAGATGCTCGGCACGCTCGGCCGCGCCGACGATCAGGGCTATTTCCTGCGCCAGATCGCCGCGGATGCGACGAGTGCCGAGGATCATGTGCTGGCGACCGAGCTGTCGCGCACGCTCAACCGCCCCGATCTCGGCGTGATGGTCGGACGCAGTGCGCTGCTCAACGGACTGACCGACTATACCGTCGCAGGCTATCCGTCGGTCCCGGTCCCGCCGGGGCAGGAAGCCCAGTTCACGATGATCCACGCCATCGCGCGCCAGGAAAGCCAGTTCGACAAGGCGGCGGTCAGCCATGCCGGCGCGCGCGGGCTGATGCAGCTGATGCCCGGCACTGCGCGCGAGGTCGCGGGGCAACTGGGGATGAGCTATGACCGCGCCGCGCTGACGGTGGACACCGATTACAATATCCGGCTCGGATCGAGCTACATCCAGCGCATGCTCGATTATTATGGGGGCAGCTACCCGCTCGCCGTCGCCGCCTATAATGCCGGGCCGGGCAATGTGAACAAATGGATCCGCGCCAATGGCGACCCGCGCATGCCCGGCGTCGACATGCTCGAATGGATCGAGAATATCCCGATTTTCGAGACCAAGAACTATGTCCACCGCGTGCTGGAAAACGCGGTCGTCTACGACATGCTCCACCCGCAGCGTTCCCGCTCACGCGGACCGCACCGGATGAGCTGGTATCTGGGCAAGAACCGCCCGGGGTGATCGCGATCCAGCCTTATCAAGAGGCGCAGTTTGCGGAGGTGGATGCGCTGTGGCGCACCGTCTTTCCCGACGATCCGCCGCATAGCCACGCCGCAGTCGCAATCCCGCAAAAGCTGGCGGTACAGCGCGACCTGCTGCTGATCGCGCAGGAGGATGGACATGTCCTCGGCACGATCCTGGCTGGCTATGACGGCCATCGCGGCTGGCTCTACAAGCTGGCGGTGCATCCCCGCACACGCGGCCGCGGCATCGCCCGCGCGCTGATCCGCGCTGCCGAACAGGCACTGGCGGAGCTGGGCTGCACCAAGGTCAACCTGCAGGTCCGCGATACCAATCACGACGCCGCCGCCTTCTGGGCGCATATGGGCTATGCGGTCGAGCCGCGAATCAGCATGGGCCGCACTCTTTGATCGATCGTCCGAACTACATCACGCCGGCGGGTTATTCGGCGCTCAAGGCCGAATATGACGTGCTGTTCGGCACGGAGCGCCCGGCGTTGGTCGAGACGATCGCCTGGGCCGCGGGCAATGGCGACCGGTCGGAGAATGGCGACTATATCTACGGCCGCAGGCGGTTGCGCGAGATCGACCGGCGCCTGGGCTGGCTGGCAAAGCGGATGAAGGCCGCCAAGGTCGTCGATCCGGCGCAGCAAGAGGATCAGTCGAAAGTCTGGTTCGGTGCGACCGTCACCATCGCCGACGAGGATGATAATCACCGCACGCTGACCCTGACCGGCGATGACGAGGCGGATGCCGGCGCAGGTCGGATCGGCTGGAACTCCCCCCTCGCCCGCGCACTGCGCGGCGCGGCGGTGGGCGATCTGCGCAAGGTGGTGCTGCCCGCAGGCGAAAAGGATTATGAGGTGATGACGATCACCTATCCCGGCTGACCAACGCCCCTCACCCGCTCCACCCCGACCCGGTTGGTCAGCACCCGTCCCGCCTCCGCGTCGCTGATGCTCGCCAAGGTCGTTTCCGCAATGGCTGCCAGCGCCTCCTCCGTCAGGAACGCCTGATGCCCGGTGACGAGGACATTGGGAAAGGTCAGCAGCCGCTGAAACACATCGTCATCGACGATCTCGTTCGACAGGTCCTCAAAGAACAGGTCCGCCTCCTGCTCATAGACATCGAGTGCGACGGCACCGATCTTGCGCGACTTGAGGCCCGCGATCAGCGCGGCGGTGTCGATCAGCGCGCCCCGGCTGGTATTGACGATCACCAGCCCGTCGCGCGCGCAGGCAATCGCATCGGCGTCGATCAGGTGGCGGGTATCGGGCGTCAGCGGACAGTGGAGCGTCACCACCTCCGCCGCCTCCAGCAACGCCTCCCGCGCCAAATAGCGCACCCCGATCGCCTCCAGCGCCGGATCGACCACCGGATCGCTCGCCAACACATCGCACCCGAACCCGGCCTTGAGCGTCCGGGCGACCAGCGCCCCGATCTGGCCGGTGCCGATCACGCCCACCGTCCGGTCGTGCAAATTGCGCCCGATCAGCCCGTCCAACGCAAAGTTATTCTCCCGCACCCGCGCCCAGGCACGCGGGATCTGCCGGTCAACCGCCAGCATCAGGCCAATCGTGAACTCGGCCACGGCATGGGGAGAATAGGCGGGCACGCGGACAACATCGACACCCAGCCGCGCGGCGGCGGAGAGATCGACATTGTTGAACCCGGCACAGCGCAGCGCGACCAGCCCCACCCCCGCTTCGGCCAGCGCCGCCAGCACTTCGGCATCGACGCGATCGTTGACGAAGACGCACACCGCAGCTGACCCTTTCGCCAGCGGCGCGGTGGTCAGGTCGAGCCGGGGCTCCAGAAACACCAACTCGTGGCCATGCGCGGCATTGGCCTCGCTCAAGAAGCGGCGGTCATAGCCCTTGGTGCCGAAAATCGTGACGCGCATGGAGTGCTCCCACAAAGCAGGAGCCTAGCAGGCGCGCAATCAACAGGCGACGACGTTCACCGCCAGCCCGCCCTGCGCCGTCTCCTTGTACTTCGACCGCATATCCTCGCCAGTTTGGCGCATCGTTTCGATCACCGCGTCCAGGCTGACGACGTGGCTGCCATCGCCGTGCATCGCGAGATAGGCGGCGTTGATCGCCTTGATCGCACCCATCGTGTTGCGTTCGATGCACGGGATCTGCACCAGCCCGCCAATCGGGTCACAGGTCAGGCCCAGATTATGCTCCATCCCGATCTCGGCGGCATTTTCGATCTGCGCATTGGTTGCGCCCAGCGCCGCCGCCAGCCCCGCCGCCGCCATCGAACAGGCGACACCGACCTCGCCCTGGCAGCCCATCTCGGCTGCGCTGATCGACGCACGCTTCTTGTACAGGAACCCAATCGCCGCCGCAGTGAGCAGGAAGGTCCGCGATCCCGCCGGTGTCGGGCTGGCGCAGAAGGTTTCGTAATAGCGCAGCACCGCCGGGATCACCCCCGCCGCGCCATTGGTCGGCGCGGTAACGACACGCCCGCCCGCGGCATTCTCCTCATTCACCGCCAGCGCCCACAGGCTCACCCAGTCGAACACCAGGGACGGATCGCTACGCGGCCCGCGTGCGATCAGCCGGGCATGCAGGTCGCGTGCGCGCCGCTTGACCTTGAGGCCACCGGGCAGCTCACCCTCGCCGCGCATCCCGCGCTCGATGCACGCCGACATCGCGCCGCGCAGGCTGTCGAGGAACGCGTCGGTCTCCGCATCGTCGCGCCAGGCGGCTTCGTTGGCGCGCACGATCTCGGCGATGCTCTTGCCCTCGGCCTCGCCGACAGCCAGCAGTTCCGCCCCGGACGAGAAGGCGAAGGGCAGATTCACATTGGTCTGGGGCAGCTCGCACCCGCCCTCGACCACCGCGCCGCCGCCGATGGAATACCAGAAGGTCTCATACGGCTCGCCATCGGCATAATGCGCCACGAAGCGCATGCCGTTGGGATGCGCGGGCAGAAAGCGGTCGCCGCGAAAGACCAGGTGCGTGCCCTCGATAAACGGCACCGGCACATGCCCGCCGAGCATCAGCTGTGCCTCGGCGCGGATGGTGTCGATGATGGTCGGCACCGCATCGGGATCGACCCGCTCGGGCTGATGCCCGGCCAGCCCCAGCATCACCGCAATGTCGGTCGCATGCCCTTTGCCCGTCAGCGCCAGCGATCCGAACAGCTCGCACGACACCGACACCGGCGACCCGCGATCCAGCGCAGCCTCCGCAAACGCAAAGCCAGCACGCATCGGACCGACCGTGTGCGAACTCGACGGGCCGATGCCGATGGTGAACAGGTCGGCCAGACCGATCGTTGCCTGAGCGCGGTCGCGCGCAGGCGCGGCGTTGGGGTCCAGCATCACTCTCTCAACCTGTCATATCGATTGATACGGCTTAAACTCCCGGTGCCGCGCCGTCCATCGCGTCAGTCGATAACGCCAGCCGCGCGCGCCGCAGCTTCGACCGCCGGACCAAGCGCGGGCGGATCCATCGGCACGCACGCCTCCAGCGCATCGGCAATGGCGGTCAGCGCAGCGATGCGCGCCGCCTTCTTGTCATTGCCGTCGATCACGATCCATGGCGCGATCTCGGTATTCGTCCGCGCAAACATCTCGTGCATCGCATCGAGATAGTCCGCCCGCCGCGCGCGGTTGCGATAATCGTCGAGGCCGGTCTTCCACCGCTTCCACGGCGTCTCGATCCGCTCGCGCAGCCGCTCGTCCTGCGTTTTCTGGGTCACATGAACAAAGATCTTGATCAGTGTCGCGCCGGTCTCCGCCTGCTGCGCCTCGAAATCGTTGATCTCGGCATAGCCGCGCTTCCACTCGGCCTCGCTCGCAAAGCCCTCTACCCGTTCGACCAGAACGCGCCCATACCAACTGCGGTCGAACACCGCGATATTGTGCTGCGCGGGCAAGCGCCGCCAGAAGCGCCACAGGAAATGGTGGGACAGCTCCTCCGGCGTCGGCGCGGCGATCGGCCACACCTCGAAATAGCGCGGGTCCCATTCGGCGGTCAGCCGCTTGATGATCCCACCCTTCCCCGCCGCGTCCCACCCCTCGAACACGATGATCGCGCGGCGTTTGTGGATGATGTGCGCGGTCTGGATATGCCCCAGCCGCTCCTGGAGAGCGGTCAGGCGGTCGGCATAGTCGTCGACCTCTCCGCCCTCTTCAAAGTCGGAAAGGTCGATCGACTTACCCATGGATCAGCCCTTGTTGTCCAGCGCCTGCGGCGCCAGCCGGATGTGCAGTTCCTTCAACTGCTTCTCGCTCACCGGCGACGGGGCCTGCATCATCAGATCCTCCGCCTTCTGGTTCATCGGGAAGACGATGACTTCGCGGATGTTGGGCTGGTCGGCGAGCAGCATGACGATGCGGTCGACGCCCGGAGCCGAGCCACCGTGCGGCGGCGCGCCGTACTTGAACGCGTTGATCATGCCCGCGAAATTGCTGTCGACGTCCTGCTGGCTGTAGCCGGCGATCTCGAACGCCTTGTACATGATCTCCGGACGGTGGTTCCGGATCGCGCCCGACGACAGCTCAATGCCGTTGCACACGATGTCATATTGCCAGGCGAGGATGTCGAGCGGGTCCTTGGTCTCCAGCGCCTCCAACTCGCCCTGCGGCATGCTGAACGGGTTGTGGCTGAAGTCGACCTTCTTCGCGTCCTCGTCATATTCGAACATCGGGAAGTCGACGATCCAGCAGAATTCGAACCGGCTCTTGTCGATCAGCTCGAGGCTCTCGCCGACGCGGGTGCGCGCGAGGCCCGCGAGCTTCGCGGCCTGAGCCTCCTTGCCCGCGGCGAAAAAGATGCCGTCATTGGGGCCAAGGCCGAGCGCGTCGGCAATCGCCTTCATGCCCTCCTGACCATGGTTGTTCGCGATCGGGCCGCCGAACACGCCGTCCTTCTGCGTCGCATAGCCAAGGCCCGGAAAGCCCTCGGCCTGCGCCCATGCGTTCATGTCGTCGAAGAATTTGCGGCTCTTCTCGGCAGTGTTCGGCGCGGGGATGGCGCGGACCACGTCGCCCGCCGCGACCATCGACGCAAAGCGCCCGAAACCAGAGCCTTCGAAGTGGCTGCTGACATCGGAAATGAGGATCGGGTTGCGCAGGTCGGGCTTGTCGTTGCCATATTTCAGCATCGATTCGCGATAGGGGATGCGCTTGAACGGCAGCGGGCTGACCGTGCGGCCCTTGCCCTGCCAGTTCGCAAATTCCTCGAACACGCCGTGCAGCACCGGCTCGATCGCCGCGAACACATCGTCCTGCGTGACATAGCTCATCTCGAAATCGAGCTGGTAGAACTCGCCCGGCGAGCGATCGGCGCGCGCATCCTCGTCGCGGAAGCACGGCGCGATCTGGAAATAACGGTCGAAGCCCGCGACCATCAGCAGCTGCTTGAACATCTGCGGCGCCTGGGGAAGCGCGTAGAATTTGCCCGGATGCACGCGGCTCGGCACCAGATAGTCACGCGCGCCCTCGGGGCTGCTCGCGGTCAGGATCGGGGTCTGGAACTCGGTGAAGCCCTGCTCGATCATCCGGCGGCGCAGCGACGCGATGACATGGCTGCGCAGCATGATGTTGGCGTGCAGCCCCTCGCGACGCAGGTCGAGGAAGCGGTTCCGCAGGCGAATTTCCTCAGGATATTCGGCATCGCCGAACACCGGCATCGGCAGTTCCTGCGCCGCCGACTGCACCGTCACGCCCTTGGCGAACACCTCGATCGCGCCCGTCGCGAGGTTGGCGTTCACCGTCGCCTCGCTACGCGCCTTCACCACGCCATCGATCGTCACGACCGATTCGACGCGCAGCCCCTCCAGCACCGGCAGCGCGGGCGAATCGCTGTCGCACACGATCTGGGTCACGCCATAATGGTCGCGCAGATCGACGAAGAGCACGCCGCCATGGTCGCGCTTGCGATGAATCCAGCCCGACAGGCGGACGGTTTCGCCGACCTGATCGGCGGTCAGCTGGCCGCAAGTGTGGGTGCGATAGGCGTGCATCGGTTGGTCTCTTCTCAAGTGGCAGGCGCGCGTTGGCGCGCAAAAATATCAGGCCGCGCGCATCCTTCTCACACGCCCCTTTGTCAACCCGCGCGGGCGCAGCTATGGGCCTGCGATGCATATTCACGGCCTGATTCAAGACTCGGCGACGCTCGCCAACCTCTGCACCCGCCTCGCGCAGCAACCGTTCATCACGGTGGATACCGAGTTCATGCGGGAAAACACCTTCTACCCCGAGCTGTGCCTGATCCAGATTGCGGATACGAACGAGGCGGCGGCGATCGATCCGATGGCGCCCGGCCTCGACCTGACCCCCCTGCTCGACCTGCTCGTGAACAATGAGGATGTGCTCAAGGTTTTCCACGCCGGCGGGCAGGATCTTGAGATCGTCTATAACCTCACCGGCAAGACCCCCCACCCGCTGTTCGACACCCAGATCGCGGCGATGGCGCTGGGTCAGGGCGAGCAGATCGGTTATTCAAACCTCGTCGAAACCTATCTCGGCATCACCGTCGACAAGGGCGCACGCTTCACCGACTGGTCGCGCCGCCCGCTCGACAAGCGCCAGATCGATTACGCGATCTGCGACGTCACCTATCTCTCCGAAATCTTCCCCAAGATGCTGGCCAAGCTCAAGAAGACCGGTCGCGGCGACTGGCTGGACGAGGAGATGGAGCGGATCGGCGATCCCGAAAACTATCGCAGCGACCCCGAAAAGGCGTGGCAGCGCATCCGCATCTCCAGCCGCAAGCCCGAAGTTCTCGGCCGCCTCAAGGCGCTGGCAGCATGGCGTGAGCGTGAGGCACAGGGCAAGGACCTGCCGCGCGGCCGCATCGTCAAGGATGAGACCATCGCCGACCTCGCCGGCAACCCGCCGCGCAAGCAGGCTGATCTGGCCAAGGTGCGTGGCCTCTCCGCGACGTGGGCCGGCAACGATATTGGCGGCCGCTTGATGGCCGCGCTCGAAAACGCCGTGCCGATGCCGGCCGATGAACTCCCGCCGCGCGACGACCGCAAGCTCCCGCTGGGCAAGGAAGGCGCGCTGGTCGCCGATCTGCTCAAGCTGCTGCTCAAGATCCGCGCGCGCGACATTAACGTCGCCGCCCGCCTGCTCGCCCGCTCCGACGATTTGGAGGCGCTGGCGGCGGGTCAGCGTGAGGGGCTGTCGATCCTGCGCGGGTGGCGCTTTGAACAATTCGGTCGCGACGCGCTGGCGCTCGTCGAGGGTCAGCTTGGGTTCACCGTGCGGAACGGAAAGCTCAAGATGACGCGTACCGAGGAGCCGAATCCGTGAAAGCCATTGCCCTGATCGCCCTGCCGCTGAGCCTCGCCGCCTGCAGCTATGAGCGACCCGCGCCCGGCACCGGCATCCGTGAATGCAATGCCGACCGGGTCCAGCCTTTGGTGGGCCGCGAAGCCAAGCCGCAGCTGATCGACCGCGCCAAGCAGCGATCGGGTGCCCGGACAGTGCGGGTGATCAAGCCGGGGATGGCGGTGACGATGGACTATCGTTCCGATCGGCTGAACGTCGAACTGGACGATGTGAACACGATCAAGGCGCTGCGCTGCGGGTGACCCCATTCCATCCCTGCTCCGCAGGGGAGGCATAAAAATCTCAGCCCACCTCAACGCCCGCCGTCAGCCCCAACGCGCCGGCCAGCGCGCGGTGCCGTTTCTCAACCGCTTCGCCGTACAGCGCGGCGTCGTCCTCACCCAGATGAAGCTGCAACAGCTCCCCCTCGATGGCAACGCGGGACCGGCGCAGCGGTCCGGCAACACCACCCGACAAGCGCTGGCCGAGGCGCATCGCCAAACCCCATAGCCGCGCGCGCTCCAACGCCTCGGGCGATGCCAGCTGCCCCACCGGTGCGGGCGATTCCAGACCGCCGCCCAGCGAGGTAAACAGCGCCTGGGCCAGCGCGGCCCGCCCGCGCGCGTCGATCCCGACCCAATTGCCGTGCAGCGCAATCTCCATCCCGCGCTCGGCGCGAAATTCCGGGTTTGCGCGCCATCCGACATCGGCGAGCAGGCAGGCGGCATGACGCAACCGGGTCAGCGAGTCGTCCTCGTCGCCGAACAGCGGCGCGATCCACGCATCGAGCAAATCGCCATGCTCCGGGAACCGCCCCGATCGCCGCGCCTCATCGCGCGTCGCCACGATCAGCGGATCGGCCCGCCGCTCTTCCGGCGTCAGCTCGCCATAAAGCAGCCCTTCACGCAGGCCAAAGGCCGACGCGACCGTCTCGCTGCTCCCCAGATGCTTGATCAACGCCCCAAGTAGGGCCGCGGCGTGGTCCAGCGTGCCGACGCGGCCAGATGACAGGTTCGGCACCGATCGGATGCGGCTCTTGCCCATCTGCGTGATCGTCCGCTGCAACCGGGTGATCGTCGATGCGGGCATTGCATATTCGTGGATGACAGGCAGCGGATAGCCGGTCAGATGCATGTCGAGCCGTGCCAGCGCCCGCCATGACCCGCCGACCAGGTAGAAGGGCAGCCCCTCCCCGCGCTTGCTCCATCCGGCTTCGTCGAGCATCCGCGCGACGGTCTTGTCGAGCACGCCCTTGCCCTGCGACCGGATCGCCTCAAGCCGCAGTACGCCCAGCGGAAAGGACACGCGATCGGTCACCGTTCCCGCGACAACGCGCACCAGCTCCAGCGATCCGCCACCCAGATCGCCGACGATCCCGTCAGCATCGGGAATCCCGGACAGCACGCCATAGCCGGCGGCCAGTGCCTCGGCCTCGCCCGACAGCAATTCGACCTTCAGGCCAAGCGCGCGGGCGATGTCGAGCAGCCGGTCGCCATTGCTGGCGTCGCGCACCGCTGCCGTCGCCACGGTGCGCAGCGAATCGACCTCCATTTCCCGTGCAAGACCCGAAAAGCGCGCCAGCGCGGTGGTAGCCACGACCAGCGCATCGTCGCCGATCGCGCCGGTCTCCGCGAGCGAGCGGCCAAGCCCCGCCAGCACCTTTTCGTTGAACAGGATCGCGGGCAAGCGCGCGGCGCCGTCATAGACAACCAGACGGATCGAATTGGATCCGATGTCGATGATGGCGGTGCGCTGTGACTGCGGGACACTCACCGCACGCGGCTTGCGCTGCAAAAGTGACGTGACGCTCACGCGCCGCGCTCGGCGCGCCAGCGGCGCAGCGACAGCTTCGGCACGGCGCCACTCGATTCAAGCGCCGCACCACGCCCCGACAGCGACGGATTGGTCATGAAATAGCGATGCAGGTTGAACGGCTTCACGCCGGGTTCGTCGCGGACATAGCGGCCATCGGGCTGCAGCTCCCAGCTTTGTTCGGTATCGATCAAGTTCGCGACCATGACCTGATCCAGCACCTGATCGTGCACCGTCGAGTTGATGATCGGAAGCATGAACTCCACACGCCGGTCGAAGTTGCGCGGCATCCAGTCGGCAGACGAGATGTAAAGCAGCGCCCCGTCATTGGGCAGCGCCTTGCCATTGCCGAACGCCCAGATCCGGCTGTGCTCAAGGAAGCGGCCGACCACCGATTTGACCCGGATATGCTCCGACATGCCGGGAACCCCGGGGCGCAGACAGCAAATGCCGCGGATCACCAGGTCGATCACCACACCGGCATTGCTTGCCTCGTACAGCTTCTCGATCATCACCGGATCGACCAGGCTGTTCATCTTTGCCCAGATCGCCGCTGGCTTCCCCGCCAGCGCATTGGCGATCTCCTGATCGGTCAGCTCGATCAGCCGCTCGCGCAGGTGACGGGGCGAAACCGACAGCAGCTCCAGATCGACCGGTTCGACATAGCCGGTCACATAGTTGAAGATTTTCGCCGCATCGCGCCCGACCCGCGGATCGGCGGTGAAGAAGCTGAGGTCAGTGTAAATGCGTGCAGTGACCGGATGATAATTGCCGGTCCCGAAATGGCAGTAGGTACGGAACTCGTCCCCCTCGCGCCGCACCACCATCGACACCTTGGCGTGGGTCTTCCAGTTGGTGAAGCCATAGATCACCTGCACGCCCGCACGTTCGAGCGCGCTCGCCCAGAGCAGATTCTGCTCCTCGTCGAACCGCGCCTTGATCTCGACCACCGCGGTCACCGACTTGCCGGCTTCGGCGGCGGCAATCAGCGCCTGGATCACCGCCGACTGCTTGCCCGCACGGTATAGCGTCTGCTTGATCGCGATCACATCGGGGTCGCTCGCGGCCTGTTTGAGGAAGGCCAGCACCACGTCGAAGGATTCATACGGGTGGTGGACGACGATGTCCTTGGCCTTGATCGCGGCAAAGCAATCGCCGTCATATTCGCGGATGCGTTCGGGGAAGCGCGCGGCAAAGGGCGGGAATTTGAGGTCGGGGCGATCCTCGTCGACGATCAGCGCGAGGTCGCCGTTGCCGAGGAACCCGCCAGTCTCGGTCAGCAGCGCCTCGCTCCCGCCCAGCTCCTCTTTCAGCACCGCCTCAAGACCGGGGTCGATCCCCTCCTCCATCTCAAGCCGGATCACGCGCCCGCGCCGTCGCCGCTTGATCGCGGTGCGGAAGTAGAGGACCAGATCCTCCGCCTCTTCCTCCAGCTCGATATCGCTGTCGCGCAGCACGCGGAATGTCGCCGATTTGCGGATTTCGAACCCCGGGAACAGCACCGGCGCGAACTGTTTCACCAGCGTTTCGACCGCGATGTAACGCGCAGTCTCTCCCGGCACGCGCACGAAGCGCGGCGTTGCGGCGGGCAGCAGCACCAGCTCGCGCACGGCTTCGCCATCGCTGATGCGGACCAGGTCGAAAATGACGCTCAGCCCCTTGTTCGGGATGAACGGAAACGGGTGCGACGGATCGAGTGCCTGCGGCGTCAGGATCGGGAAAATCTGCAGCCGAAAATGCTCTTCCAGCCAGTTCGCCGTGTCACCGGTGACCCCGTCGGCATCGAGCACCTCGATCCCGCGTTCGGCCAGTTCGGCACGGATGTCCTGCCACACGGTCTGCTGGCTATCGACCAGATCGGCGGCATCGGCGACGATCGCGGCGAGCTGCTGGGCCGGGGTAAGGCCGTCAGTGGAATGCGCCTCCACCTCCTGCATCTGCTGCCCCTTTAGCCCAGCCACGCGGACCATGAAGAACTCGTCGAGGTTCGACCCCGATATCGAAAGGAAGCGCAACCGTTCGAGCAGGGGGTGAGCGGTGTTGCACGCTTCCTCCATCACCCGCCGGTTGAACGCCAGCCATGACAGCTCGCGGTTGAAGTAGCGCGCATCCGCCGATGTGACGGTGGTTGGAGTCTCGCTGCCCTCGACTCGGGGCAAATCGGCGTTGGCGTGCGCGCGGGTCATGGGTCCTCGTTTCGGATTTGGGCGTCGGGTTCGCGAAGCAGCCCCGCCGCGGTCAATGTGGCGCGCGCCATCGCAATCGACAAGCGCCGGTTGCCGCGGCGACTCGCCTCTTCCTCCAGCGCTTCGGCGGTGCGCAGGATCGCAAGATGCGTCCGCTCGATCCGCCGCAGGATCCACGCCACTATATCAGGGGGTGCGACAAGTTCGTGACGGTCGATCAACTGCGCCAACAGGTCATGCGCCAGCGCATCGTCGGGCGGGCCGATCTGCGCGATCACACTCGCGCCCAGCCGCGATCGCAAATCGGGCAGCCGCACGGCCCAGGCCGGGGGCGCGCGCTCGGCGACCAGGAACAGCGGCTTGTGATCGGCCTGCGCCGCGTTCCAGGCGTGGAACAGCGCCACTTCGTCCGCGCGGTCGGCATCGTCGAACATCGCGCCGCCGCTGCGCTGCACCATGGTGCGTGCGAGCAGGCTACGACCCGATTTGCGCGGCCCGACGATGATTCCGGTCATCACCGGCCAGGTCGCCCAACGTTCGAGCAACTGCACCGCCTGCGCATTCGACTCGCCGATCAGGAACCTGTCCTCGCGCGCGCCGGGGGGTCGGGCGAGCGGCAGGGAAAGCTGGCTCATTCGCTGCTGCTGTTCCCCGCTACGGGCGCCGGTGCGCTCGATGGCGTCGCTGCTCCGCCACCCCGGCGAATGCGCAGCACGCCCGCGCCTTCCTGAACCTGCCAGCCGCGCGCCTCCAGCGCCGCGCGCAGCGAGGCCTGGCTACCGTCATAGGTCACGCGCATGAGCGATACGCCGCCCAGCGCGGTGCTGGTGGTAACCGCCGAACTCACGCCCGGCACGACCCGCAACGCCGCCTCGCCCCCGGTCAGCGCGCCGACGGTCGGCGTGTCGAACTGGATCGTGATCGCCGTCCCCGTCGCGACCGCCGGGGTCTCGCCGGTATCGATCAGCTCTTCCTCGCCGGTTTCTTCGAGCGGCACTGCGGGCCGCGGCGGCTCGGTAACCAGTAGCCGGTCGGGCTTCAGGATACCTGCGCGCAACGCGTCCTGATACGCCTTGTCGATCCGCGCGATCCCGGCATCGATCAGCGCGGGGATCGCGTTGCCGTCATTCACCCGCAGCACGAATTGCGCGAGCTGGCGGTTGTCCGGGCCATGGCCCGCCGTGAAGATGCCGGTGACCGGCCCGCCGGGATAGCTGCGCCGCAGCTCGACCGTCGGAACCAATATGTCGGTCGCGCCATATTGATCGAGGATCGCGCGCCACCAGCCGCGCCCGCGTCGCCCGACCTGGCCCGCATTCATCAGCAGCCGGTCGGGGCCCGATCCGTTCGCGCGGACATAATCGATGCTGCTGTTGCCCGTGCGGAACCGCGCCCAGCCCTCGGCAAAGGCGCTGGTGCCCTCGAACACGCGGTGCGTCCCGCCCGAAACCTGTACCGGGACAAGCAGCATCGGCGGCGAGCGCATCAGCGTGCCGCCGACTCCCAGGATCGATGCGGCGCGATTGCGGTCGAACAACACGCCCAGCCGTGCGACATAGCGATTGGGGCCGATCTGCTCATTCTCGACGACAATGCCCGTGACCAGCCCGTCGAGCGCCGAATCGGACAGGGTCGAGGGCGATCCGGTCAGCTGCCGCGCCAGCATCGACCAGCCCTTGCGCTGCGCCAGCCGCCAACCGCCCAGCCGTGCCGCCTCAGCGCTCTTGCCGCGCACATCGACATCGACGCCGCTGACCTCAAAACTGCCTGAGCTATTGCCGGCGTCAGCGCTCGCATCCGCCTTGGCCGCGCCCTTGCCGGACTGCGCGACAGCGAGTCCCGCAGAGGCAAGCAGGGCGGCGATGCCAATCGCGGCGATGGCGGGAGAGGGACGAACAGACATTCTGCGCCCTTTTGGCGAAGAGGGCGTGGAAATCCAAGCGCGATGTGGCTAGGCGCCTCTCATGACTGATCCCGAGTCCTATACCTACGCCCAGGCGGGCGTTTCGATCGACGCCGGCAATGCGCTGGTCCGTGCCATCGCCCCGCTCGCCCGCTCCACGCGCCGTCCGGGTGCCGACGCCGATCTCGGCGGATTCGGCGGCCTGTTCGACCTGAAGGCTGCGGGGTTCACCGATCCGCTGCTGGTCGCGGCGAATGACGGCGTGGGCACGAAGCTCAAGCTGGCGATCGACCATGACTCGCACGACGGCGTCGGCGTTGACCTGGTCGCGATGTGCGCCAACGATCTTGTCGTTCAGGGCGCCGAGCCGCTGTTCTTCCTCGATTATTTCGCGACCGGCAAGCTGGTGAACGGCGTCGCCGAACGCGTGATCGCGGGGATTGCCGAGGGCTGCAAACAGGCCGGCTGCGCACTGATCGGCGGCGAGACCGCTGAAATGCCCGGCATGTATGCCGATGGCGACTATGACCTTGCCGGATTCTGCGTCGGCGCGGTCGAGCGCGATCAGCTGCTCGATGGCAAGAAGATCTCACCGGGCGATGTTATTCTCGGTCTCGGTTCGACCGGGGTCCATAGCAATGGCTATTCGCTCGTCCGCCGCCTCGCCGCGGACAAGGGGTGGAAGCTGAACCGTCCGGCGCTGTTCGATCCCGAGGTGATCCTGCTCGACGCGCTGATGGCACCGACGCGCATCTATGTGCGGAGTCTGCTTCCACAACTTCGCAAAGGGGCGATCCACGGCCTCGCACACATCACCGGTGGCGGCCTGCTCGAAAACATCCCACGCGTCCTTCCCGAAGGCTGCCACGCCCGCGTCGATGCCGACAGCTGGGCACAGCCCCGGCTGATGGCGTTCCTCCAGGCACAGGGGAGTATCGAGCCGCAGGAAATGGCGCGCACCTTCAACTGCGGCATCGGCATGGTCGCCGTCGTCGCGGCGGATCGGGCAGATATGGTCGCGGCGGAGCTGGAAGCGGCGGGCGAGACCATCCACCGCATCGGCACCATCGAGGCGGGCCAGCGCGGCTGCACCGTTTCGGGGAGCGCCGAAACCTGGAGCGCACGCGCCGATTGGGAAGCGACGCATAATGCCTAATCTCCCCTCCCGCTTGCGGGAGGACGGCTTCTTTCTCCCCTCCCGCAAACGGGAGGGCAACAGATGAGCCGCAGGCTAGGCATCCTCATCTCGGGCCGTGGGTCGAACATGCAGGCGCTGGTCGATGGATCGCGCCTGCCCGATAGCGCCTACAGCGTCGCCCTTGTCGCCTCCGACAAGCCGGATGCCGCCGGCCTCGCCTGGGCGGCCGAGCAAGGCATCCCCACCTTCGCCCAATCGCCCAAGGGAATGGCCAAGGCGGATTATGAGGCCGCAATCGACGCCGCGCTGCGCAGCGCGGGCGTGGAAGCCATCGCCCTCGCCGGTTACATGCGCCTGCTCAGCGACGATTTCGTCGCGCGCTGGCGGGGTCGGATCGTCAACATCCACCCCTCGCTGCTGCCGCTCTACAAGGGCCTCGACACGCACGCCCGCGCGATCGAAGCGGGCGACAGCCATGGCGGCTGCTCGGTCCATGTCGTGACCGAGGAACTCGATGGCGGCGAAGTTCTGGGACAGGCGCGCGTGCCGATCCTTCCCGGCGACACCCCCGACGCGCTGGCCGAGCGGGTGCTGGCCGAGGAACACAAACTCTATCCCCGCATTGTCGCGGAATGGCTGAGCCGATGACCCCGCAAGCGAGCGCCGCACTGGAGAAACTCCGCGCCATCGCGCTCGCCCTGCCCGAGGCGAACGAGAAACTCTCCCACGGCATACCCGCCTTCTTCATCACCAAGGGCAAGATGTTCGCCTATTTCTGGCATGCCAATCATGGCGACGACGTCACTGCGGTGATCGTCAAGACCAGCGGGCCGGAGGAACAGGCGATGCTGATCGAGATGGAGCCCGACCTCTATTACCGCCCACCCTATTTCGGTCCATCGGGCTGGGTCGGGATGCATCTCGACCGCCCCGACCTCGACTGGGATCGCGTCGGCGACCGCGTCGCGATCAGCTGGGAACTTGTCGCGCCGCGCCGGCTGCTCGAAGCTGGCGGGCGCTGACGCGAGCCGCGACAAAAGCCCCGCAAATCCCGGGATATTTTGCGGAAACGGCGCGTTTGGGCCGGTTAACGTGAATAACAGGGAAAGTCAGGGCGATGCACGGTCAGGGACGCGAGCCACATCAAAAGTCCGGCGTTGCCAGCGCGGAGGCCGGCCTGGTTCTGCTCGATGGCCCCGATGGCGTCGCCATTGCCATGACTCCCGACGCCGCCGACGCGACCGCTCGCAGCTTGCAGGAGGCCGCCGCCGAAGCGCGCAACCAGCTTGCGATGGCAATTCCCCCGGCCACGTCCTGATCCTGCCCTTGCGTCGCGTCGTTACGCCGCCCAAACAGGACCGATGCTGAAAGTAGCCAGCTACAATATGCGCAAGGCGATCGGCACCGATCGGCGTCGCCGCCCGGAGCGGACGCTGGAGGTGCTGCGCGAGATCGACGCCGATGTTGTCGCGCTGCAGGAGTGCGACCGCCGCTTTGGCCAGCGCCAGGGGGTGATCTCGCCGCACATGCTCGATGAACACAGCCCGTGGAAGGCGGTGTCGTTCGGCGTCCGCTCCGGGTCGATGGGCTGGCACGGCAACGCCATATTGGTGCGCAAGGATGCCCAGATCCTCGATTGCGAGATCATCCACCTCCCCGCGCTCGAACCGCGCGGCGCGGTGATGGCGGACCTGCGCATCGGCGGGGAAAGCCTGCGCATCGTCGGCATGCACCTCGACCTGTCGGGCCTGTGGCGTCGGCGACAGGCGCATGCCATCCTGACCCATCTGGCCAGCAGCGAGCGGGCGATGCCGACGGTGATGATGGGCGACCTCAACGACTGGAGCGCACAATCGGGGTGTCTGCGCGATTTCGGCAAGGAGTTCAGCTTCGCCCCGACCGGCCGCTCGTTCCACGCGCGCCGCCCGATTGCGCGGCTCGACCGCATCATGGTGTCGGCCGATCTCAGCATCAGCGACTGCGGGGTCAACGACAGCGCCGCCGCGCGCACCGCATCCGATCACCTGCCCGTCTGGGCCGAAGTGCGGCGCGGCTGAGCGTGCAGGACAAGGAACTCCGTCTCGCCCTGGTCTGCTATGGCGGGATCAGCCTTGCGATCTACATGCACGGCATCACCAAGGAAATCTGGCACCTCGCCCGCGCCAGCCGCGCGCATCGCGACTTCGAACCAGCAGCGGGAGCGAGCGAACGCGTCTATCACGCGCTGCTCGATTCGATCGGGGATGAGGCCGGGCTGAACCTGCGCGTGATGGTCGATATCGTCGCCGGGGCCAGCGCCGGCGGGATCAACGGCGTGTTCCTGGCTCAGGCGGTGACGAGCGGCCAGTCGCTCGACCCGCTCACCGATCTGTGGCTCGAAGTCGCCGATGTCGATGCGCTGCTCAACCCCGATCACCGCCCGTCGCACCGTTTTGCCAAAATGTGGGCGGTACCGATCGCGTGGATGCTCGCCGGACGCGACTCGACGGTAAAGACCACGGTCGAACCCGCCGCCCAGGCCGAGGTGCGCGCCAAGCTCGAACGCTTCGTCCGCTCGCGCTGGTTCGAACCGCCCTTTGGCGGCAAGCAGCTCACGAACATGCTGCTCGACGCGCTGGAAACGATGCGCGACGCCCCCGCCGGCCCGCGCCTGCTGCCCGACGGCCAGCCGCTCGACCTGTTCGTCACCGTCACCGATTTTCGCGGCCACCCCGAGCGGCTCAAGCTCAACTCCCCGCCCGAAGTGGTCGAAACCGAACACCGGCTCGTCTTCTCCTTCAGCGACCATGGCGGCAGCGGCACCGCGCTGGGCGATCCGGCCGAGCTGGCCTTTGCCGCGCGCGCCACTTCCAGCTTCCCCGGCGCGTTTCCGCCCGCGACAGTCTCCGAAGTCGATGCAGTACTCGCCGAACGCGGTAGCAGCTGGCCGGGGCGCGCCGCGTTCCTCGAACATGCTCTGCCGCGCCAGTTCGCCGCCGGGGTTGCGGACAGCGCCCCGCTCATCGACGGGTCAGTGCTCGCCAATGCGCCGTTCCGCCCGGCGATGGACGCATTGCGCGAACGCCCCGCTCGCCGCCAGATCGACCGGCGCTTTGTCTTTATCGACCCCACGCCCGGCTATCGCATCGCCAGCTCCGGCCCGGGGCCACAGGAAAGCCCGGGCTTTTTCCGCACCATCATCGGCGCGCTGTCCGAACTGCCGCGCCAGCAGCCGATCCGCGACAATCTCGAATCGCTCGGTCAGCGCTCGGCACAGATCGAACGGATGCTGACGATCATTGAGCGCATCCGGGCGGAGGTAGAGGGGCAGGTCGAATCGCTGTTCGGCTACACGCTGTTCCTCGACTATCCGACGGCCAAGCGCCTTGCCGCGTGGCGCGCCCGCGCGCAGCAGGCGGCGGCATCGCGCGCGGGCTATGGGCATGCCGCCTATGGCCTGCTGAAGGTCGAGGGGGTGGCCGACCGGATCGCGACGCATCTCAACCAGATCGCCGACGTGCACGGGTCGGAACGCTGGCGACGGATGCGTGCCGCGATCGGGGAAGTAATCGACCGGCGCCGCGCGGACGATTTCAGCACCAGCCACAATGCCGCCGCCAGCCCCGCTACGCTCGACCTGCTACGCGCGCACGACCTCGGCTTTCGTATCCGCCGCCTGCGCCTCCTTGCCCGTCGCGCGACCGAGCTGGATCAAGACAATAGCCGCGCCGAACTCGCACCGATCCGCACCGCGATCTACGACTCGCTCGCCGGCTATCTCGAATGCCAGCGCGCCGATCCGTTCCTCGGCATGCGCGAATCGATCCGCTCGCCCGATTGTGATGCCGGGGCACTGATGGACGAACTGGCGGCGCGGATGGACCTGCGCACGCTGGACGACGAGACCGACGCGCGGCTGTCGGAAGGGCTGAGCCAGCTTCCCCGCGACCTGCGCCGCCCGATGCTGCTCGCCTATCTCGGCTTCCCCTTCTTCGACATTGCGACGCTCCCGCTGCTGCGCGGCGAAGGACTCAATGAATTCGACCCGATCCGCGTCGACCGCATTTCCCCCGACGATGCCTGCGCGATCCGCAGCGGCGGCGCGGCGGCGACGCTCAAGGGCATTCAGTTCAACAATTTCGGCGCCTTTTTCAGCCGCGCCTATCGCGAGAATGACTATCTCTGGGGTCGCCTCCACGGCGCGGACCGGCTGGTCGACATCATCCTGTCCACCATCCCCCCCGGCGCGCGCCTCGCCCCCGGACGCGTCACCACGATCAAGCGCGAGCTGTTCCTCGCCATCCTCGATGAGGAGGAGCCGCGGCTCAAGGCTGTCCCCGGCCTGTTCGCCGAGTTGCGCGCCGAAATCGGCTGAGGCTGGTCAAGTGGGCGGTCCGGGCCTAAGCTGTTTGCACACGCAACAGGGTGATCGCGGCGGATGCAGTTTCTGAAGGCTTTGTTCTGGTTCCTGATCCTCGGCCTCGCGGCAGCGTTTGCGGTGACCAACTGGCATCCGGTCGAAATCCATCTGTGGAGCGGCCTGATCGCGGACGTCAACCTGCCCTTCCTGCTGTTCGTCGTGTATCTTGGCGGGCTGTTGCCGATGCTTGCAATCTACCACACCGTGCGCTGGCGGATGCGCAGCCGGATTGCGATGCTGGAGCGCACTGTGGACTCGCTCCGCCCTGCGCCCGCCGTCGTGCCCGCGCCTGTCGTCGTGAGCGATCCGGGCGATCTCGACCCTGCCCCCGAGGCGCCTTCCGCCCCTCCGCTGGTCACGCCCTGAGTCTGAACCGATGAGCCCGATCTACGTCGCCCTCGACACTCCTGACATCGAACGCGCCAAGGCGATCGCGACCCGCGTCCGCCACCATGTCGGCGGGATCAAGCTGGGCCTTGAGTTCTTCATGGCCAATGGTCGCCACGGCGTGCACGAAATGGCCGATATCGGCCTGCCGATCTTCCTCGACCTCAAATTCCACGACATCCCCAACACGGTGGGCAAGGCGGTGCAGGCGCTCCGCCCGCTCGAACCCGCGATCATCACCGTCCACGCCGCGGGCGGTCGCGCGATGCTGGAGGATGCCAAGGCCGCAGCACCGACCGGCACTAAGGTTGTTGCGGTGACGATGCTCACCAGCCTCGACGCCAATGACCTGACCTCAATCGGCCTGTCGCCCGACCCGCACGAACAGGTCGTCCGCCTCGCCGAACTCGCCAAGTCCGCGGGCGTCGACGGCATTGTCTGCTCGGGCGAGGAAGTGAAGGCCGCGCACGCCGCATGGAAGGACGGCTTCTTCGTTGTTCCCGGAGTCCGCCCCGCCAATGGCATCACCGGCGACCAGAAGCGCGTGGTCACCCCCCGCGCCGCGCTCGACGCGGGCGCCTCGATCCTCGTCATCGGTCGCCCGATTACGCAAGCGGAAGACCCCGACCTCGCCGCGCGTGAGATCGAGGCGACGCTTTAGGATGCTGCAAGGCGGGCCGCTTACGATACTAATTTTGTTTGTCGTATCGAGCTTGGGTGCTGGCTACCTCGCGATCATTAAAGCCAAGAGGCTCCGTTGGTCGCTAATTTTCCTATTTCTCATAGGACCAGCAGCCGTCTCAGCGGCACCGGTTATAGTTTTGGAGTTAGCCGGTCGCTGCGCGGGCGACGCCTGTACCGGTTGGGCTTATTTTGGAGCTCTCGTGCTGTGGGAGCTTTCACCAGTTTGGGTTGGCGGCGGCGCGCTTGGTGCTGCGCTCGCGCGAGCAGGCGAACGTTTGACCAAGGCATGACGAAAGTCCAAGTCCGCCCCGCCACCCTCACCGACCTCCCTCGCCTCCACCCCGTGGTCGAGCGCGCCTATCGTGGCGATTCCGCGCGACAGGGTTGGACGCATGAGGCGGACATGCTGTTCGACGCCCGCACCGATCTCGCCACGCTCACCACGCTGGTCGATGGCGACAGCCGCATCCTCATCGCGCTGGACGGCGGCACCATCCTCGGCTGCGTCAACATTGCCGATCGCGGCGATAGCCTCGCCTATCTCGGCCTGCTCTGCGTCGATCCCGCAATTCAGGCGCGCGGCATTGGCAAGCAGCTGATCGCCGCCGCCGAAGCCACTGCGCGCGACACCTTCGCCGCGACCCGCGTCGAAATGACCGTGATCGACCGCCGCGTCGAGCTGATCGCGTGGTATGAGCGCCACGGCTACACCCGCTCGGGCGAGACCCGGCCCTTCCCCGTCGCGGTTGATCCGCCGCTGACCATGGTCGTGCTCGCCAAGCCCTTGTTCGACCAACGGCAATTGCCCTGATAGCGTGCGGCGGTTAACCATGTGACGATATCACAACGTCTAGGGAGTTGATGCCGATGCGCGTCCTGTTGCTTGCCGCCACAATTCTGTCCGCCACGCCCGCCTTCGCGCAGTCCGAGCGCGCCGCGATTGGCACCGGCGTCAGCGCCAGCGAGCGTCAGAACAGCGCCGAACGACCGATCCGCTTCGCCACCGCCGCACCGACCGACGGTGTCCTCGTCATCCCGATGGCGGGCGGAAGCGACCTCAGCCACGTCCCCGCAGCCCTGCACGCTTCCGTCACCGATGCGGTCGCCACCGCCGCGTTCAAGGCCGCACCGGACAAGACGCTCTCGCTCTACGGCATCGGCGGCTATCACCGTATCGTCCTGATCGGTGTCCCGACCGGCCAGCTCGATGCCGCCGCACTCGCCGATTTCGGCGGTCGCGCGGCGCAGGAAACGCGCGACAACCGCCAGCCGGTCGCAATCCTCGCCGGAACCCTGTCCAGCAGCGCCAACGATCCCTCCGCCCACGTCGCACTCGGCGCCAGCCTTGGCCAATATCGCTTCGACAAGCTCAAGAGCGGTGTCACCGCCCCCGCCATTCAGCCGCTGACCATCGTCGCCCCGAGCGGCGAAGCAACCTATACAAGCGAGCTCGCCGGCGTTGCCGATGGCGCGCGCATGGCCCGCGACCTGATCACCCTGCCCTCCAACGCCAAGACGCCCGACAGCTTCGTCGCCACGGTCCGCGCGCAGTTCGCTGGAGTACCCAACGTCCGCATCACCGTGCTCGACGAGGCAGAGATGCGGAAACGGAACATGGGGTCGATCCTCTCGGTCTCCGCCGGTTCGCGGCACCCGGCGCGGATGATGATCGTCGAATATCGCGGCGCAGGAGACGCCGCCCCGCTGGCGCTGGTCGGCAAGGGCATCACCTTCGACAGCGGCGGCATCAGCCTCAAGCCCGGCGCGGGCATGGGCGACATGAAGGGCGACATGGCCGGCGCCGCCGCAGTGATGGGCGGTGTCTACGCGGCGGCCAAGCGCGGCGCGAAGGCCAATGTTGTCGGCATCGCCGCGCTGGCCGAGAATATGCCCGGCGGCAACGCCTCGCGCCCCGGCGACGTGGTGCGCACGATGAACGGCCAGACGATCGAGATCATCAGCACCGATGCCGAGGGCCGCATGGTCCTCGCCGACGCCAACCAATATGCGATCGAGCGGTTCAAGCCCGCCGCCCTGGTCAACATCGCCACGCTGACCGGCGCGGTCATCACTGCGCTCGGCGACGATTACGCCGGCCTGTTCGCGCGTGATGAGGCGCTGGCGACGCGCGTCCAGTCCGCCGCCACGGCATCGGGCGAGTCCGTATGGCGGCTCCCACTCCACCCAAGCTACGCCAAGGACATGGAATCGCCGATCGCGGACATCGCCAACGGCACGACCAAGGCTGGCCCCGGTGCCGGTCGCGGGGCACATTTCATCGGCTTCCTCACGCCCCAGCCGACGCCCTGGGCGCATATCGACATGGCCGGAGTCGACGGCGCCGACGAATCCCTGCCGACCATCCCGAAGGGCGCACGCGGCTATGGCGTCCGCCTGTTCGACGCGCTGGTCCGCGAATTCGAGAAATAAGACCAGGATGCCTGGCGGCGCGGTGGATGATGCCACCGCGCCCCAACTTCCGCTTGCCAAAGACCGCCCCGCAGCCGATTGCCAGCCACGATGCCCGTCACCGCCAAAATCTGCGGCCTGTCCACCGCCGCGACGCTCGACGCCGCGGTCGCGGGCGGGGCGAGCCATATCGGTTTCGTCTTCTTCCCGCCCTCCCCGCGCCACGTCACCTTCGACCAGTCCGCCGCGCTCGCCGCGCAGGTGCCGGACCATGTCGAGCGGGTCGGCGTGTTCGTCGATCCAGAGGATGCGCTGCTCGACCAGGCGATTCGCTCCGCTCGGCTCGACGCGATCCAGCTCCACCGCGCAACGCCGGAACGCGCGGCGGCCATCGGAACGCGCACGCGCCTGCCGGTCTGGATCGCGGTCGCGGTCAAGACCCGCGCCGATCTCGACGCCGCGCACGCCTTTCGCGGCGCGGCGCAGCGCATCCTCTACGACGCCAAGACGCCTGAGGACGCGAAACTCCCCGGCGGCATGGGCCTGCGCTTCGACTGGACGCTGTTGCAGGGCTTCGATCACCCGCTGCCCTGGGCGCTGTCGGGCGGCCTCGACGCAGCCAACGTCGCCGAAGCCGTCGCCATCAGCGGCGCGCGGCTCGTCGACGTCTCCTCCGGCATCGAAAGCGCGCCGGGGGTGAAGGACGCGACCAAGATCGCAGCGTTCCTGAAGACCGTCGCATCGGTCTGACCGACCGCACCACGCTTGCGGCCCGCGCCGGGCTTGGGCATGTCGAGCAGCACAGGATGAACCCGGACCCCGCCCCCCACCGTCCACAGCGGACCCCCATGTTCGCCCGGACTGGGCACGCCCAGCGGCCTGGCAACACCGCTATCCAACGGGCCGCGATCCGTGCCGCGATCGGCCTTGCCGCGATCAGCGCGATGGCGGTTGCCTACCTGTTGTGGAACAGGGCGTTCTCGACTGGCGGCGTCGAACCAAAGCCCGGCAACGCCTGTATCGAAAAGCGTTTTGAAGGTGACCGCTTCATCGTCTGCGCCTTTGACCCTTCACGACAGACGCTTGGAATGGTGCTCGAAGACCGGATGGGGCGACCCTATCGTTCGTTTGACCAGTTGCGCGATGCCCTCGGGCGCAAGGCTGACCAGGTTGCGTTCGCCATGAACGCGGGCATGTTTGATGCTGATGGGAAACCCTTGGGGCTGCATGTTCAGGACGGCGAACTGCGCTACCCACTCAATCGGCGAAGTGGCGCTGGCAATTTCTACATGGCCCCAAATGGTGTGTTCTGGATGGATCGGGATGGCGCGCATGTGGCGCCCAACGCGTTCTACTCCGAAATGAAACCGGTCGGGGTCACTCAGGCAACGCAGTCCGGGCCGATGCTGGTGATCAACGGAAACCTTCATCCGACGTTCGGGCACGACGGCACCTCCCGCAACATTCGCAACGGCGTCGGTGTAACACGCGACCGCAAGGCGATGTTTGCGATCAGCGTGGACGTGGTTTCGTTCGGCAAATTTGCTCGCTTTTTTCGAGACTCGCTCGAATGCCCCGATGCACTGTATCTGGACGGGTATGTCTCCGCACTCTGGAATCCTGCCGCTGCCGCCCCGAAGCAACTCCACCCGCTTGGCCCAATGATTGTGGTCAGCAACCGATGAGCCTCACACCCGCCTTTCTCGACGAGCTGCGCGCCCGCACCACGCTTTCGGCCCTGATCGGCCGCAGTGTGAAGATCACGCGCGCAGGCCGCGAGTATAAAGCGTGCTGCCCGTTCCATAACGAGAAGACGCCGAGCTTCACGATCAACGACGACAAGGGCTTCTATCACTGCTTCGGTTGCGGCGCGCATGGCGATGCGATCCGGTGGATGACCGAGCATGACGGGCTGCCCTTCATTGATGCGGTCAAGGAACTGGCGCAGGCCGCCGGGCTCGACATGCCCGCCGACGATCCCCGCGCCGCGCAGCGGGCCGAGCGTGCCAAAGGGCTGCATGAGGTCATGGCCGACGCCGCCAAATTCTATTCCGACCAGCTCCACGGCATCGCCGGGGCCGAGGCGCGGGCATTGCTTGAGCGCCGCCGCGTCACGGCGGAAACCGCGCGAACCTTCGGCATCGGCTATGCACCCGACTCGCGCACGAAACTGCGTGAAGCGCTCAAAAGCTATGGCGACGCCATGCTGGTCGAGGCGGGCCTGCTGATTCAGGTCGAGTGCAAGGAACCCTATGACCGCTTCCGCGGTCGCCTGATGATTCCGATCAAGGACGCGCGCGGTCGCATCATCGGGTTCGGCGGGCGGATCATCGGTGAGGGCGAGCCGAAATATCTCAACTCCCCCGAAACCCCGCTCTTCGACAAGGGGCGCACGCTTTACAATCTCGACCGCGCCTCCGCCGCCTCGCGCAAGGCCGGGCGCGTGATCGCGGTCGAGGGTTATATGGACGTGGTCGCGCTGGCACAGGCCGGGTTCGGTGAAGCCGTCGCCCCGCTCGGCACGGCGATGACCGAAACCCAGCTGGAGCGACTGTGGCGGCTGGCCGATATCCCCTATCTCTCCTTCGACGGCGACAATGCCGGGCAGAAGGCGGCGATCCGCGCCGCGCACCGCGCCCTCCCGCTGCTCCAGCCGGGCCGCAGTCTCGCGTTCGTCACGCTCCCGCCGGGGCAAGATCCCGACGACCTCGTCCGCGCCTCAGGACCGCAGGCGTTCGAGGCGCTGCTGGCGTCAGCCCAGCCGCTCGCCGATCGCCTCTGGACCCACGAACTCGCCGCCGAGCCGGTCGACACACCCGAGGCGCGCGCCGGCCTCAAGCGCCGCCTGTCCGATCTCGCCGCGACGATCCAGGACGGCAATGTCCGCCACGAATATGTCAACGAGTTCCGCCGCCGCGTCGACGAACACTTCGCCCCGCCCCCGCGCACCTTTACGCCCCGGAACCAGAGCCGCGGCCCGTTCAAGCCCGGTCAGCGCTGGCAGCCGCCCGAACCGCCCCCCAGCCCGGCGGCGCATGCGGTGGGCACGGGCGGGATCGACCGGGTGCTGGCCAAGGCGGTGCTCGCCGGCCTGATCCGCCACCCTGCCGAAATCACCCGCCATGTCGAAACGCTGACCAGCCTTGCCCATGCCGATGGCGCCCTGGGGCGGCTGTTCGAGGCGGTGGTCGATGTCGCGCTGGAGGATCGGGCGCTTGATAGCGCGCGCCTGCGTACCATATTGGCCACGTCCGGTTTCGATTCACAAGCAGCCGAGTTGCTGCGCGCCGACCAGCTTCCCTTCACCTTCACCCAGAAGGAATGGGACGAGGGACGGGCCGCGCTCGACCTTGGCGAAGCGATCGCGGTTCTGGCAGCGCGGCCTCAGGTCGAAGCGGCGCTGGCAGAGGCAACTGCGGCGGTGCAGGCGCGTTTCAGTGACGAGGCGTTCGAGCGTCAAGTTGCGCTGGTACGGCGAAAAGCGGAGCTGGAAATGCGGCTCGCTAATCTGATGCTTGCGGACGAGACGTAATTAGGTGATTAGGGCGGCGTATAATTGCCGCCAGACGATTTCAAAGGCAGTCGATGGCAAAGGCAAATATGGCGGACGACACGGTACCCACGGACACCGGTGACGCACCGCTGATCGATCTCAACGAAGGCTCCATCAAGAAGCTGGTGGCCCGCGCGAAGAAGCGCGGATACATTACCGTGGACCAGCTCAACGAGATGCTCCCGCAGGACCAGTTCACGTCGGAGCAGATCGAGGACGTCATGTCCGCGCTCAGCGACATGGGCGTCAACGTCGTCGAGAATGAGGATGTCGGCGAGGACGATCAGCCCGAAGACGACACGCCGGACGAGGTCGATGCCGAGGGCAAGGACGATGAGCCTGCCTTCGAAGCCACCAAGAAAAAAGAGACCATGGATCGCACCGACGATCCGGTGCGCATGTACCTGCGCGAAATGGGTGCGGTCGAACTGCTGAGCCGCGAGGGCGAGATCGCGATCGCCAAGCGGATCGAGGCCGGTCGCGACACGATGATCCTGGGCCTGTGCGAATCGCCGATCACCTTCAACGCGATCATCGGCTGGTCCGACGCACTCAACGAAGGCACGATGCAGCTGCGCGAGATCCTCGATCTCGACGCCATGCTGTCCAAGGGTCCGTCGGCCGAACAGGTCGAGGGCGCTGAGGACGATGATTCGGGCGAGATCAGCGAAAAGACCGCAGGCACCAGCTTCAAGGAAGAGGAAGAGCCTGAAGAGGCCCCCGCCGATGAAGATGACGAGCTGACCGAACGCCGCGCTCCGCGGATTTCGGACGATGAGGAGGAGGACAACACCCTCAGCCTCGCGCAGATGGAAGAAACGCTCAAGCCGCAGGCGCTTGAGAAGTTCGCCAACATCACCGCGATCTACAAGAAATTCTCAAAGATTCAGCAGAACCGGCTCGACGCAATGGCGGCGGGCGGGGAACTGAGCGCGTCGGACGAGAAAAAGTATCACAAGCTGCGCGAAGAGCTCACCGCCGAGGTCGAGAGCGTCCAGTTCCACAACGCCAAGATCGAATATCTGGTCGATCAGCTGTATAGCTATAACCGCCGCTTGACCGCGCTGGGTGGCCAGATGCTGCGCCTTGCCGAGCGCCATAAGGTCAGCCGCAAGGACTTCCTCGACCGCTATGTCGACCACGAGATGGACGAGAACTGGCTGGAATCGGTCGCCAAGCTCGACAAGAAGTGGGCCGCCTTCGTCACGAATGAAGCCGCCGCCGTCGACCGCATCCGCGTCGAAGTCTCGGAAATCAGCCAGCAGACCGGCATGGCGCTCGGCGAGTTCCGCCGCATCGTCAACATGGTGCAAAAGGGCGAGCGTGAGGCGCGCATCGCGAAGAAGGAGATGGTCGAGGCGAACCTGCGCCTCGTGATCTCGATCGCCAAGAAATACACCAATCGCGGCCTGCAGTTCCTGGATCTTATTCAGGAGGGCAATATTGGCCTGATGAAGGCGGTCGATAAGTTCGAATATCGCCGCGGCTACAAGTTCAGCACCTATGCGACCTGGTGGATCCGCCAGGCGATCACGCGCTCGATCGCCGATCAGGCGCGCACGATCCGTATCCCGGTGCATATGATCGAGACGATCAACAAGCTGGTCCGCACCAGCCGCCAGTTCCTGCACGAACAGGGCCGCGAACCGACCCCGGAAGAGATGGCCGAGCGCCTCTCGATGCCGCTGGAGAAGGTCCGCAAGGTGATGAAGATCGCCAAAGAGCCGATCTCCCTCGAAACGCCGATCGGCGACGAGGAAGATTCGCACCTTGGTGACTTCATCGAGGACAAGAACGCGATCATCCCGGTCGATGCCGCGATCCAGGCGAACCTCAAGGAAACGGTCACCCGCGTCCTAGCCAGCCTCACCCCGCGTGAAGAGCGCGTGCTGCGCATGCGCTTTGGCATCGGCATGAACACCGACCACACGCTGGAGGAAGTCGGCCAGCAGTTCAGCGTGACCCGCGAGCGCATCCGCCAGATCGAGGCAAAGGCACTGCGCAAGCTCAAGCACCCGAGCCGCAGCCGCAAGATGCGCAGCTTCCTCGACCAATAAGGTCGGGGTGTCCGCAATCTCTCACAAGGGCCGTCCGTCCGGGCGGCCCTTTTGAGTCACCCCGCTTGCGCTTCCCCAATTCCCCGCTAGCCTCTGGTCCACAACAGAAAAGGACCGGGCATGCGGCATATCGCAGTGATCGGATCGGGGCCGGCGGGCTATTACACCGCAGAGGCTTGTCAGAAACAGTTCGGAGAGGATGTCCGGGTCGACATCATCGACCGGCTGCCCGTCCCATTCGGCCTGATCCGTAGCGGCGTCGCGCCGGATCACCAGTCGATCAAAAGCGTGTCGCGGCGGTATGAGGCGGTGGCGATCACCGAAAATGTCCGCTTCGTCGGCAACGTCACGGTCGGCAAGGATGCGACCATCCCCGAATTGATGGCGCTCTATGACGCGGTGGTGCTGGCGACCGGCGCGCCGTTCGACCGCCCGCTGGAGATTCCCGGTGCGGACCTGCCGGGCGTGACCGGATCGGCGGCGTTCGTCGGCTGGTATAATGGCCATCCCGATTTCGCCGAACTCAACCCGCCGCTTGGCGGTCCGGGCGCGGTGGTCATCGGCAATGGCAATGTCGCGCTCGACGTCGCACGCATCCTGGCCAAGACGCGCGGCGAGTTTGCCGGGTCGGATATCGTCTCCCCGGCGCTCGCCGCACTTACTAGCTCAGGCATCGAGACGATCACCCTGCTCGGCCGCCGCGGCCCGCACCAGATCGCGATGACGCCGAAGGAACTGGGCGAGCTCGCCAATCTGACCCGCGCCGCACCGGTGGTCGATGGCGCCGACTTCCCACCGGACATCGACGACGCGCTGCTCGAACCCGGCCTGCGCAAATCGGTCGCCCATTTACGCAAGTTCGCCGCCGCCAACGTCGACAAGCCGGTCCGCATCATCTTCGATTTCTTCGCAATGCCGTTGCGGATCGAGGGTGACGGCCGCGCCGAACGCATCGTCGTGGAGCGCACCCGATTGGACGAGCGCGGGGGCGCCGTCGGCACGGGAGAGACCTACACCATCCCTGCCAGCCTGGTCGTGTCCTGCATCGGATACCGCACCCCAAAGATCGAAGGCGTGCCCTATGACGATCGCGCCGGGCGCTTCGCCAATTCGGAAGGCCGCGTGCTGCCCGGCCTCTACGCCGTCGGCTGGGCACGACGCGGGCCGACCGGCACGATCGGCACCAACCGCCCCGACGGCTTCGCCATCGCCGAGAAGATCGCCGAAGACGCGTCGGGCGGCAGCGGCAAGGCGGGCCGGCCCGGACTCGACGCGCTGCTCGCATCGCGCAATGTCGACGTCGTCACCTTCCGCGACTGGCAGAAGATCGACGCCGCTGAGATCGCCGGTGCGCGCAGCGATTCCCCGCGTGAGAAGTTCACCAGCGTCGCCGGGATGCTCGACGCGCGCGGCGGGTAAAAAAGCGCGCGGGGCGCTTGCAAGGCGGGGTATCGGCGGTTATAGGCGCGCCTCCAAGCGACGCGGTCTGCCCACCCGGGGCCTTTGCCAAGGACTTCGCCGCTCAGTCGGGGAATAGCTCAGCCTGGTAGAGCACTGCCTTCGGGAGGCAGGGGCCGGAGGTTCGAATCCTCTTTCCCCGACCATTTACCTATCACCTCAGTAGGAATATTTGCGTGGCGGATAGAACCGCTATCGCGACCCTTGTCCGTGGCCATGCAACATTGGTTCGCGCCAGAGCGTTTTGCGTTCGAACGGGAGACCTTCCGCTTATGACCGCGCTGACCCTCGCCAATCCGGCCGACCGCTTTTCGATCCTCACCATTGCCGACCGCCATGCCGGCGCGCCCATCTGGAGCGACCGGCTGGGCTGGCCGCTGCACGGTGACAATCATGTCGCGCTCGACACCCGCGATGCGTCGCGCCGCAACATCTGGGCGAGCCGGATCGACGATGCGGTGCTGCACGCCGACCGTGCCGTGCTGCTCATCGCCGAAGGTGTCGGATGCGCCGCCGCGGCGTGGTGGGCGCGGCTATCGCCCCGGCATTATGCCGATCGGGTCGCCGGTGCGCTGCTGTTCGATCCGGTCGCACCGACCGGCGAAGCGGGTACCCTGCTCGCCTCGCCCGGTATCATCCTCCCCTTCCCCTCGATGGTCGTTACCGCGCGCAATCGCATCGCCACCCCGGATGAGATGCAGGACCTGATCGGTGGCTGGGGCAGCCAGTTGATCACCGCCGAACGTCCCCGCACCCCAGGTGCGTGGAACGTGGCACAGCGCCTGTTGTCGCGGATGACCGCTGCCGTGGTTGCGCGCGATATCGATCGCGGCATGGCGCTACGCGGCGAATAACGCCTAAAGCCCCTCGCCGCCTACCCAATGCGCATTGGACAGCCGCCGCGCGACATCCCAGGTCTGGCGGCGGATATCGGGCACCGCGACGATCTCCCAAAACGCCCCGCGCGTCATCGGGCCGAGCGCGAAGATGCGCGGGTTGGCCCGCCCATCGCTGCCGATCACCTCACCCGCCCCGTTGACATCGATTCCCAGATGCGCGGCATCGGGCCGGATTGCGCCGCCGTCGCGTAGCGCGACCAGCAGCGGATCGGTGGTGCGCCCCAGGTCGCCCAGCGGCCCGGTGCAATTGACCACGCGCCGAACTTGCAGCGTCTGAGCCCCGTCCCCACCACGCGGTCGCCAGTGCAGCGCAACGCCGCCATCAGCAGCGGCAAACCCCAGCGTCTTGCCCGCCACCACCTCAAGCTGCCCCCGCGCCGCCATCGCATCCAGCCGGTCCGCCACCTGCGGGGCGAGCCGGTGGCGATGCACGTCCCACCATGGCCGCAAATGGCGCAGGAACCGACCCCGCTCCGCCACGCTGGCATTGGCCCACATCGGCTGGGTGAAGGGGCGCAGTTCGTCCACCGCGTTGCGCCAGCCAATCTCCGCCGCCCGCGTGCGCACCTTGCGGACCAGTGCCGAAGCCACCGTCGCGGGCCGCTCGTCGATCCGCTCCCATGCCGCGCCAGCCTCATGTCGGCGGGGCAGCAAGCCGCGCCGCGACAGCGCAACGATCCGCCCGCCAAAGCCGCGCGCTTCCAGCATCAGCGCGACGTCGATCATGGTCAGCCCGGTGCCGATCACCAGCACAGTGTCGGCGTCGCTCAGACCATCGGCGATATCGCCGGCCCACGGATCTCCCTTATAAAGATCGTCCGGCAGCGCCGCAGGATCGAGCCCAGGCGGATCATGCGGCGGCAGATTGCCGACCGCCAGCACCGCCGCGTCCGCGCCGATCGCGCTCCCGTCCGCCATCGCCAGCGAAACGCCGTCCGATCGCTGATCCAAACCGGTCACCGCGCCGCGCACCACGCTCAGCCGCCCGCCGCTTCCCGCGACCGCCGCATCGAGCAGCTCGCGCAGATAGTCGCCATAGGTCACCCGCGCGGCAAAGGCATTGGCAGCATCCACCACCCCGCGCGCCGCCAGCCACTCGGCGAAATGCCCCGGCTGGTCGGGAAAGGCGCTCATATTGCTCGCGCGGACATTGAGCACATGGCTTGGATGCGCCGCACCATAGGCCAGACCCAGACCGGGTGTCGCCGCACGTTCGATCAGCGTCGCGCGCGGCCCTCTATGCCGCAGCAGGTTGATCGCCTGCAGCGTCCCCGAAAAGCCCGCGCCGACAATGGCGACATGCTCGATCCGCATATCCCTAAATCTCGTAATCGAGCTGCCATTCAGGCGCGGCGAAGGCGGGCGGTTCCTTGGCAAAAGCGGGCTGCCGCGCTTTCATCGTCGCGTAGAGCGACTTCACCGTATCGCTCGCCGTCCGCACGAACAGCACCGGCACGACCGCATGGACGATGCACGCCAGCCCGCCGACAACCATCCGTACCCCGAAACCGGCGGCAGTGGCGAAATGCTCGCCATAGCTTTCGCCGACATCGCGGGGGTGGTCCAGGAACAGGCGGTTGAACATCTTTGTCTCCATGCAAGCCGCTATCCGCGCGGCGTAAAATCCTCGACCAGCTGGTAATGCTCGCCCGGAAATATCTGGCGCGCGAACGTGACCGGCGCCTTGCCGCGCCACGTCCAGCGCTCGACCTGAAGGCACGGTGCGCCCTCCGTCAACTGCAACCGTCCTGCCGACTCAGCGCTCGCCCCAACCGCCGCGATCCGGTGCCGCGCATCGGTCCACGGAATATTCGCGAGCAGCCAGCTGCCCGGCGCGGTCGCCGAAAAATCCGCATCCGCTGCATTCGGCGCAGCGGCAAGGTCGAGCCAGCGCTCCTCCCAGCCGAACGGCGCAAGTCCCGCATGATGCACGCCAGTCAGCACCAGCCACCCACTGCCCGATCCCCGCACCGGGAAGCCAGCGGGTGCGCGGCGGTGCAGGTTCACCGTCAGCAATTCCCAGCGATACGCCTCACCCCGATCGGCGATCAGCGCGGCGATGTCCGGCACACCGACCACCGGGGTGCGGATCGCGGGCCGCGCGACAAAGCTGCCCGCGCGCCGCTTGCGCTCGATCAGCCCCTCGCTGGCAAGGCGACTCAGCGCCTTGTTCGCGGTCGCGCGGGCGCAGCGATAGGCGTCCATCAGCTCATATTCGGTCGGTACGCGCGTTCCCGGTCCCCATTCGCCCGAGCGGATGCGGCCTTCGATCTCCCCGCGAATCCGCGCCTCGATGCTCATGCGAGCAATTCCCGCAGCGCGATGCGGTAGCGCGCTTCGATCGCCGCGCGATGCCGGTGCCGTCCGCCCGCGACCTGCTTGACGCCGCCGCGCCACACACAATCGATCGGGCGGCGGCTGGCGAAGATCCAGCTGTCGATCAGCGCGTCGGCGCTACGCCCCGCGAACGCCGGATCGCTGCGGTCGAGCGAAACGATGTCGGCCGGGCGACCAGCGGCTAGGCCGGTCTCGACCCCTAGCGCCTGCCCGCCGCCCGCGACCGCTGCTCGGAATATGCGGGCGCCAGTCGAAGGCTGTTCAGGATTCGCGTGAATGTTTCGGCCCCGATGCTGCAAACGTTGGCCATATTCGAGCATCCGCATTTCCTCGGCAGCATCGATCCGCACATTGGAGTCGCTACCGATGCCGATCCTGCCGTTATGATTGAGCAGGACATGGGACATCGACAAACCATCACCCAGATTAGCCTCGGTGATCGGGCAAATGCCAGCGACTGCGCCGCGCATTGCGATCATGTCATGCTCGACCCAGTCGATGTGCGTCGCATGAACAAGGCACCAGCGCTCGTCGAACTCCACCACGCTGAACAAAAATTCCACTGGTCGCTTGCCGCTCCACGCGATGCAGTCGTCCACTTCCTTTACTTGTTCGGCAATGTGGATGTGGATTGGCCCGTCCTTGGCGATCGGCAACAGCGCCCCCAGTTCATCGGGCGTCACCGCGCGCAGGCTGTGCGGCGCGATGCCGATCACCCCATCGGGTGCCAGCTTCGCACCGGCCCGCTCGACCAGATCGGCAAAGCCATCGACATCATGGATAAACCGCGCCTGCGCCGCGCCCGGAGCCTGCCCGCCAAACCCGCCATGCGCGTAGAACACGGGCAGCAGCGTCAGCCCGATCCCCGCCGTCTCCGCCGCCGCCGCGATCCGCCCGCTCATCTCGGCGATATCGGCGTAGCGCGACCCGTCGGGCGCGTGGTGGAGATAGTGGAACTCCCCGACGCGCGTGAACCCGCTCTCAAGCATCTCGGCATAGGCGAGCGCCGCAATCGCCTCGCATTGCTCCGGCCCGATCTTCGCCACGAAGCGGTACATCAACTCACGCCACGACCAGAAATCGTCGTTCGACGCACCGCGCACCTCGGTCAGCCCCGCCATTGCGCGCTGAAATGCATGGCTGTGGAGATTGGGCAGCCCCGGCAAAGCCGCGAAATGCCGCTCATCTCCCGGCGCAGGTTCAACCCCGACCTCAACCCGATCGATCCGCCCACCCGCCAGCGTCAGCCGGACCCGATCGGTCCAGCCATGATCCAACAACGCAGTTTCGAACCAGAGCGACATGCGAATATGTCTAGACATAATGGCCGCGCTGTCCAACACTAAACGCATGGCGACTCCTGCGGACAAACTCTGGCGCAACGCCTGTCTCGCGACGATGACCGGCGACGGACTGGGCGTGATCGAGCAGGGCGCGGTCGCGGCGGTCGGCGACATGATCGCCTATGTCGGCCCAGACGCCGACGCCCCCGACGCCGCCGAGATCATCGACTGCGACGGCCGCTGGATCACCCCCGGCCTGATCGACTGCCACACCCACCTTGTCCATGCCGGCAACCGGGCGAAGGAGTTCGAGGCGCGGCTCAACGGCGCAACCTATGAGGAAATCGCCCGCGCCGGCGGCGGCATCCTCTCCACCGTCACCGCCACCCGCGCCGCGAGCGAGGACGAACTGGTGGCAAGCGCCCTCCCCCGGCTCGACCAGCTCATTGGCGAAGGCGTCACCACGGTCGAGATTAAGTCGGGCTATGGCCTGACGCTAGACGACGAACTCAAGATGCTCCGCGCCGCCCGCCGCTTGGGTGAAGTACGCAATGTCCGCGTTCGCACTACCCTACTCGCCGCCCATGCGGTGCCGCCTGAATACAGAGGCGATGCCGATGCCTATGTTGACCTGGTGTGCCGCGAGATCATCCCCGCCTCGGTCGGTCTCGCTGATGCGGTCGATGCCTTTTGCGAGGGGATCGGTTTCACGCCTGTACAGACCGACCGCGTACTTGCCGCCGCGGTCGCGCGCGGCTTGCCCGTAAAGCTCCACGCCGAGCAACTGTCGAACCTCAACGGTGCTGCGCTCGCCGCCCGCCACGGAGCGCTGTCCGCCGACCATCTCGAGCATCTCGACGCCGCCGGGATCGCCGCAATGGCCGCCAGCGGCACCGTGGCCACGCTCCTCCCCGGCGCCTTTTACTTCACCCGCGAAGAGCGCCGCCCGCCGGTTCAGGCTTTGCGCGACGCGGGCGTCCCGATCGCCATCGCCACTGACTGCAACCCCGGCACCTCGCCAATGGCGTCGATCCTGCTGGCGATGAACATGGGCGCGACCTTGTTCCGCCTGACCGTCACCGAATGCCTGCGCGGGGTAACGGTCAACGCCGCCCGCGCGCTAGGCATCGATGGCGGCACCCTCGAACCCGGCAAGGCGGCGGACCTCGCCATCTGGGACATCACCGACCCGTCCGAACTGGTCTACCGCATCGCCGCCAACCCTCTCCACGCACGAGTATTCGCAGGCATATGATCGTCCCCGGCAACACCCCGCTCAGCACCTGGAACGCCATCTATCGCGGCGAGCCCGCCCCGCTCGACCCGGCATGCCATGACAAGGTCGCCGCCAGCGCCGACGCCGTGCAGGCGATCCTGGCGAAGCACGAACCCGTCTACGGCATCAACACCGGCTTCGGGAAGCTCGCCAGCGTCCGCATCGGCGACGACGATCTCGAAACGCTTCAGCGCAACATCGTGCTCAGCCATGCCGCCGGTGTCGGCGACCCGATGCCCGCCCCCGTCGTCCGCCTGATGATCGCGCTCAAGCTCGCCAGCCTCGCGCAGGGGCATAGCGGGGTGAAGCCCGAAACCATCGCGATGCTTCAGGGCATGCTCGACCGCGGCATCACGCCGGTCATCCCCTCGCAGGGGTCGGTCGGCGCCAGCGGCGACCTCGCCCCGCTCGCGCATCTCGCCGCCGCCATGATCGGCGTGGGCGAGGTCGAGATGGGCCCACGCCGCATCCCCGCGCGGACGATGCTCGGCGGCCTGACGCTAGGGCCGAAGGAGGGGCTGGCCCTCCTCAACGGCACCCAATTCAGCACCGCCTACGCCCTTGCCGCGCTGTTCGAGACCGAAAAGCTGTTCCGCGCCGCGCTCGTCACCGGTGCGCTGTCGACCGAGGCGGCGAAGGGCTCCGACACCCCGTTCGACCCACGCATCCATCAGGTGCGCGGCCATCGCGGCCAGATTGAGGTGGCGCAAGCGCTCGCCGGGCTGATGGACGGCTCCGCCATCCGCGCCTCGCACCGCGACGGCGATGAGCGGGTGCAGGATCCCTATTGCCTGCGCTGCCAGCCACAGGTGATGGGTGCCTGCCTTGACCTGATCCGCCAGGCCGCCGCGACGCTCGCGATCGAGGCGAACGGCGTCACCGACAATCCGCTGATCTTCACCGATACGGGGGAGGCGCTATCCGGCGGCAATTTCCACGCCGAACCGGTCGCCTTCGCCGCCGACATGCTGGCCCTCGCCATCTGCGAGATCGGCAGTCTCGCCGAACGCCGCATCGCGATGCTGGTCGACCCCGCGCTCTCGGGCCTCCCCGCCTTCCTCACCCCGCGCCCCGGCCTCAACTCCGGCTTCATGATCCCGCAAGTCACCGCCGCCGCCCTGGTCAGCGAAAACAAGCAGCGCGCGCACCCCGCCAGCGTCGATTCGATCCCGACCAGCGCCAATCAGGAGGATCATGTCTCGATGGCCGGCCATGGCGCACGCCGCCTGCTCGCCATGACCGCGAACCTCGGTCACATCATCGGCATCGAATATCTCGCCGCCGCGCAAGGCTGCGACTTCCACGGCCCGCTGACCTCCAGCGCACCGCTCGAAGCCGCCCGCACCCTGCTGCGCGATCAGGTGCCGACGCTGGAAGACGACCGCCACTTCGCCCCGGACATGGCGCTGGCGACGGCGCTGGTGACGAGCGGCGCGCTCGGCGAAGGGCTACCGGGAGTGGGCGCATGATCGTCACCGCCCGCAACGAAGGCCCGCTGATCGTCAGCATCCCGCATGCCGGCCTCGAAATCCCCGCCGACATCGCGCCGTCGCTCGTTTCGCTCAGCCGTGCGCGTTACGACGCGGACCTCTATGTCGACCAGCTCTACGCCTTCGCGTTCCAGCTCGGCGCGACGATCGTCCGCACCACCACCAGCCGCACGGTGATCGACGTCAACCGCGACCCCAGCGGCACGACGCTCTACCCCGGCCAGTTCACCACCGGCCTGTGTCCGACCGAAACCTTCGACGGCGACCCGCTCTATCGCCCCGGCAAGGAGCCCGACGCAGCCGAGATCGCCCGCCGCCGCGCCGCTTATTTCGACCCCTATCACGCCGCCCTGCGCACCGAGATCGACCGCCTGCGCGCACTCCACCCCGCAATCGTCCTCTACGAAGCGCATTCGATCCGCAGCGTGGTGCCAAAGCTGTTCGACGGCCGCCTGCCCGAATTCAACATCGGCACCAACAACGGCCAGTCCTGCGCCCCCGAACTCGCCCAATCAATCGCCGCGATCTGCGCCGAGCAACAGCGCAGCCATGTGGTCGACGGCCGCTTCAAGGGCGGCTGGACCACCCGCCATTATGGCCAGCCCAACACCGGCGTCCACGCGATCCAGATGGAGCTCGCGATGCGCACCTATGTCACCGAAGTGCCCGCCGCCAACTGGCCCCCGCGCTGGGACGACATCCACGCCGCGCAGGCGCACGCCACGCTCCGCCCGATCCTCACCGCCGCCATCGACTTCGCGAAAGCTCAAGCATGATCACCCGCACCGACAATAGCCGCCGCATCAAGGCTCCGACCGGAACCACCCTCTCCGCCAAAAGCTGGCAGGCCGAGGCCGCATTGCGCATGCTGATGAACAACCTCGATCCCGATGTCGCCGAAGCGCCCGAAAGCCTGGTCGTCTATGGCGGCATCGGCCGCGCCGCGCGCAATTGGGAAGCCTATGACAAGATCGTTGAAACGCTCCGTCGCCTCGACGCCGATCAGACCCTGCTGGTCCAGTCGGGTAAGCCGGTCGGCGTATTCCGCACCCATGAAAATGCCCCGCGCGTGCTGATCGCCAACTCCAACCTCGTCCCGCATTGGGCGAATTGGGAGCATTTCCACGAACTCGACCGGAAGGGGCTGGCGATGTACGGCCAGATGACCGCCGGATCGTGGATCTATATCGGCACCCAAGGCATCGTTCAGGGCACCTACGAGACGTTCGTCGAAGCCGGGCGTCAGCATTATGGCGGCGACCTGTCGGGCCGCTGGATCCTAACCGCAGGCCTCGGCGGCATGGGCGGCGCTCAGCCGCTGGCCGCGACCATGGCGGGTGCGTCATGCCTCGCCATCGAATGCCAGCCGAGCCGGATCGAGATGCGCCTGCGCACCCGCTACCTGGATCGTGCTGCGAATAGCATCGACGAAGCGCTTGAGATCATCCGCACGTCCGACAAGCCCGCTTCGGTCGGCCTGCTCGGCAACGCCGCCGAAATCCTGCCCGAACTGGTCCGTCGCGGCATCCGCCCCGACATGGTGACCGACCAGACCAGCGCGCACGATCCGATCAACGGCTACCTCCCCGCCGGCTGGACGCTCGATCAATGGTTCACCAAACGCGAAACCGCCCCGCACGAAGTCGAGGCCGCCGCCCGCGCGTCGATGGCGACCCATGTCCGCGCGATGCTCGCGTTCGAGGAAATGGGCGTCCCGACCTTCGACTATGGCAACAATATCCGTCAGGTCGCGAAGGACGCGGGCGTCGCCAACGCCTTCGCCTTCCCCGGCTTCGTCCCCGCCTATATCCGCCCGCTCTTCTGCCGCGGCATCGGCCCGTTCCGCTGGGCGGCGCTGTCGGGCAATCCCGAAGACATCTGGAAGACCGACGCCAAGGTGAAGGAATTGCTCCCCGGCAACCACCACCTCCACAACTGGCTCGACATGGCGAAGGAGCGAATCGCGTTTCAGGGCCTCCCCGCGCGCATCTGCTGGGTCGGCCTCGGCGACCGCCACCGCCTCGCCCTAGCTTTCAACGAGATGGTCGCCAGTGGCGAATTGGAGGCCCCCATCGTCATCGGCCGCGACCATCTCGACAGCGGCTCCGTCGCCAGCCCCAACCGCGAGACCGAGGCGATGATGGACGGCTCAGACGCAGTCAGCGACTGGCCGCTGCTCAACGCCCTGCTCAACACCGCCAGCGGCGCGAGCTGGGTCTCGCTCCACCATGGCGGCGGCGTCGGCATGGGCTATTCGCAGCATTCAGGCATGGTCATCGTCGCCGACGGCACCCCCGAAGCGGCCAAGCGCCTTGAGCGCGTGCTGTGGAACGACCCGGCAACCGGCGTGATGCGCCATGCCGATGCGGGGTATGAGATCGCCAAGACCTGCGCCGGGGAGATGGGGTTGGACCTGCCAAGCCTCCCATAGCCCCTCCCCTTCAGGGGAGGGGTTGGGGTGGGGCCGCGAAGTCTCACCGAGACCGACGCTCCAAAGCGGCAACCACCCCCCGCCCCCGCCAGTTCGCCACATGCGCCCCGGCAAGCAACAGGCTCCCGGCCACCGTCACGCCCGTCTCCACCGCAACCCACGTCTCGAACACCAGCCCCGCAGCCAGCAGCAGCAACCCCACCACCCCGACAAACAGCGGTGTAAGCCCGCGATGCCGCCGCCACCCCTCGCCCAGCGCAAACGCGCTGACCGGCACCGCAAACGCCAGCACGCCCAGATGAAACCCCTCGCCCAGATCGAGCCGCGCGGCCAGCGCAGGCAGAGCGGCGATCAGGATCGGCAGGGCAAGACAATGGATCAGGCACAGCGCCGATGCGCCCACCGCCAGCCCGTCAAACCACTTCGCCACCATCACCCGCATCGCAAACTCCTTCGTTCGCAGCGCAAATGATACTTTGTCACACGACTTTCAACCGCCCGCCAACGCCGGAGCCTCAGGCGGCAGCGCAGCATTGCGCCAGCGCGCGACGGGCACCGTCGTCACCGCCCCCTCCGCCGACTTCCGCCGCTGGATCAGCGTCGCGCCCTGCTGCGTCGTATCGCCGATCTTCGCGCGCACCCGTACCCAGTACGTATTCGAGCTGAACGCCGTCCCCGGCGGCTGGCTGACCTTCAGGTCCGACAGGTCGCGCAGCGTGATCTGCCCATTGCGCTTGCGGATCGCGACGATCCGCTCGGCGGCAACCGGATCGCCGATCAGGAACGCCAGCAATTCCTCATCCGCCGCATTCAGATTGATCGTCGTCTTGCCGGGTAGCGCGGTCACCATCCGCTCCAGCCGCGCAATCGCCGCCGGGTCCGCGCCGGGGATCAGCCGGATCGGGCGGATGTCGCTGACCGGCCCTTGCGTGCGGATATAGGCAATCGCCTCGACCGTCTGCTGCTCGTCCAGCCCCGCGATCCGCGCCAGCTTCTGGAACAGGATCACCGGCACCGCATCGCCACTGCGCAGCATGTTGACGTTGAACCGCCCCTCGGCATCGCTGACCGCCAGGTCGAACGTCCCGCCGTCGATCGGCGCGCCATTCGCCCCAATCGACGCCCACGCCTCACTCGCATGGTCCACCTGCGGCGTCGCCAGCGCATCACGCTGGAGCGCGGCAAGCGCCGACAGTTCGCCGCCGCGCACCA
>VYKW01000023.1_pt1 | contig 76863 bp, 59 predicted proteins | sample 5114451 | NCBI WGS metagenome assembly VYKW01 (sample SAMN12291784, study PRJNA351875) | freshwater metagenome | isolation source: freshwater lake | place: USA: Michigan, Gull Lake | collected 2013-08-08
GCCGCGCCCGCGCCGTTGGCGGTCGAGGTGTTTGCGCAGCTGCCGCAGATCGAGGACCCGGCGCTTTCCCCGGATGGCACACGGCTGCTGGCGCGCGTGGCGCGCAACGGCCAGATGTTGCTCGCGCTCATCCCGCTCGATGGCAAGACGCCGCCGACCTATTACAATCCGGGCAAGTCGGACCTTAACTGGTGGCGGTGGGTCAATGACGATTGGGCCGTGGTCGGGGTCGGTCGCGAACAGCCGCTGGAGGGACAGAATTTCTACTTCCGTCGCGCGGTCAGCCTGAACGTCAAGACCGGCGCGATGGCGATGCTGGCGGACCGGGAGGCGGCGCAGAGTGCCGACGATGTCATTTGGACCGCGCGCGACGGGTCGCCCCGGCTGATGCTCGCCTATCAAAGCTCGGTCTATGCCGATTCGATCGAATTCTGGGCGCGGGTGGAGGAGTTCGATCTCGCGACGGGCAAGAGCAAGCTGGTGCAGGGGCCGCGCGAGGGCGTGCTCGACTGGTATGCCGATCGCGACGGCGTGGTGCGCATGGGCATCGGCTCGTCGCTCGACGGGCGCACCAGCCGCCTGCTGTATCGCGAATCCGCCGACAGCCCCGTCCGCACGATTGATCGCACGCGCGGTCCCGATGATCGCATGACCATCCCGTCGCTGTTCCTGCGCGACAAGAGCAAGGCGCTGATCGTCGAGGATGACGCCGACGGCTTTTCCGCGCTGTACGAACTCGACCTGACCAATTTCAAGCGCGGCAAGCAGCTGTTCGCCACGCCGGGCTATGACATTGGCGGGATCGTCCCGGATCCGGCGGGGGATGGCGTTCTGGGCGTCGCGGTCGAAGAGAACCGACCGATGATCAAATGGATCGACCCGGCGATGGCCGCACTGCAGGCCCGGCTGGAGGCACGGGTCAAGGGGGCGCAGGTCGAGATCGCGTCGATGAGCCGCGACCAGAGTGCCGCATTGATCCGTGTCAGCGGCCCCGACTCACCTGGGGCATGGCTGTTGTTCAAGCGCGAGGGCGAGGAATTGCTGCCGATCGCGAACGACAATGGAGCGATCGGGCTGAAGCGGCTGCATCCGGTGCGCACGATCCGCTACAAGGCGCGCGACGGGGTCGAGATTGCGGCGGTCGTCACCACGCCGAAGGGGCGGTCGGGCGCGCTGCCGCTGATCGTCATGCCGCATGGCGGCCCGCGTGCGCGCGACAGCGAAGTGTGGGACTGGTGGACGCAGTTCCTGGCCGATCGCGGCTATATGGTGATCCAGCCCAATTATCGCGGCTCGACCGGCTATGGCACCAAGTTCATGGAGCTGGGCGAGGGCCAGTGGGGCCGCGCGATGCAGGACGACCTGGACGATTCGGTCAAGGCGCTCGCCGCACTGGGACTTGCCGATCCCAAGCGCGTGTGCATGGTCGGCGCATCCTATGGCGGTTATGCCGCGCTCCGGGCGGCGCAGCGCGACAGCGACAAATATCGTTGCGCCATTTCCTATGCCGGCGTGTCCGACCTCAACCGCATGATCCGCTATCAGAGCAATTTTCTCTATTCGAAGGCGCGCGGCGACTGGTTGCGGCGTCAGGCGAGCGACCTCAAGGACGTGTCGCCGGTCAATTTCCCGGGGTCATTCGGCATCCCGGTGCTGATCATGCACGGGGAGGACGATCGCGTCGTGCCGATCGTCCAATCGCGCGTGATGGCGCAAAAGCTGAAAAGCGCAGGCAAGGACGTGACCTATATCGTCCAGCCGCAGGGCGACCACCACTTCTCACGCCAGCAGGACCGGCTGGAGTTTCTGAAGGCGATGGAGGCATTCCTGGCCAAGCATAACCCGGCCTGAGCTGCGTCGGTTTTGGAAATCCTCCCCCGCCAAGGGGAGGTGTCAGCGCAGCTGACGGAGGGGGAGGAAGCACGACGCCAAGAGGCGATAGCGCGAAGCCGTCCTCCCCCTCCGTCGCCTTCGGCGCCACCTCCCCCTGGCGGGGGAGGATTGTTTCTCAGACGCTGACCGCCTCGATCACTGCGGCGCGCAGTTCGGCGATGCCGTCGGCCTTCTCGCTCGACGTGGCGAGAATGTCGGGGTGGGCGGCCGGGCGCTTGCGCACCTCGTCGATCGTGCGCTGGGTCACCTCGGCGAGTTCGGTCGGCTTGATCTTGTCGCCCTTGGTCAGGACGATGCGATAGCTGACCGCCGCCGCGTCGAGCATGTCGAGGATGTCGCGGTCGACTTCCTTGATGCCGTGACGGCTGTCGATCAGCACCAGCACGCGCTTCAACACATCGCGCCCGCGCAGATAGTCGTTGACCAGGTAACGCCACTTGCGAACGATATCCTTCGGCGCCTTGGCAAAGCCATAGCCGGGCATGTCGACCAGCCGGAAGCGGATCGGCTCGCCGACATCGAAGAAGTTCAGCTCCTGCGTCCGCCCCGGCGTGTTCGACGTGCGTGCCAGCGCGTTGCGCCCGGTGAGCGCGTTGAGCAGCGAGGATTTGCCGACATTCGACCGCCCCGCAAACGCCACTTCCGGCACCGTCGCATCGGGCAGGAAGTTGAGCGCCGGCGCGGACTTCAGGAACGCGACCGGACCCGCAAAGGTCTTGCGCGCGCTCTCGATCAGCTCGGGGTCGAACTCGGTCACTTCTTCCCCTTGACCGGCTTGGCGTCGATCACCGCGCCAGTCGCGGGCAGCGGTTCCTTGAGCGCCGGGTGGCGGCTGTAGAGGAACTTCTGCTGCGCGATGGTGAGCAGGTTCGAGGTGATCCAGTAGAGCTGAAGCCCCGCGGCGAACGGCGCCATCACGAACATCAGCATCCATGGCATGATCGCGAACATCTGCTTCTGGATTTCGTCGGTCGGAGCGGGGTTCAGCTTGAACTGCGCCCACATCGACACGCCGAGCAGGATCGGGAACACGCCCAGCGCCAGGAACATCGGCAGCTGAATGCCGGTCAGATAATGGACCAGATTGACGAGGTTCGCCGGGTCGGGTGCGGACAGATCCTTGACCCACAGCACCAGCGGCTGGTGGCGCATCTCGATCGACAGCATCAGCACCTTGTACAGCGCATAGAGGATCGGAATCTGCAGCAGGGTCGGCAGGCAGCCCGCGAGCGGGTTCACCTTCTCGTCCTTGTACAGCTTCATGATTTCCTGCTGCTGGCGCGGCTTGTCGTCCTTGTAGCGTTCCTGCACCGCCTTCATCTTGGGCTGGAGCGCGCGCATCGCGGCCATCGACGCAAACTGCTTCTGCGCGATCGGGAACAGCAGCAGACGGACGGTGACGGTCAGCAGGATGATCGCCAGACCGAAATTGCCGACCATGCGGAACAGCCAATGGAGGTAATGGAAGATCGGCTTTTCGAAGACTTCGAACCAGCCCCAGTCGATCGCCTTGCCGAAGTGCTGGATGCCGCCCTTTTCCTCATAGTCGTCGAGGAGGTTGATGTCCTTTGCGCCCGCGAAGAAGCGGGTGGTCTGGGTCATCACCTGACCCGGCGCGATCTGACGGGCCGCAGTCGGCTCGAACTGCGCCTGGGTTGCGGTGCCGCTGCCGGGGCGGAAGCTGAGGCTTACCGGCATGCCCTGATCGGGCACCAACGCGGTCAGCCAGTAGATGTCGGTATAGCCGATCCAGCCGCCCTTGGCGTCGAAACGCTGCGTGCCATCGTCCTTCACCGTGGCATAATTGACGCCATAATCGACCGCACCGCCATAGGACGCGACCGGTCCGGCGTGGATCGTGTAGCTGTCGAGATCCTTGCCGGGGCCATAGCGGTAGAGATAGCCATAACCGGCCGCGGCAACTGCCTTCTGGCCCAGGTTCGCGACCTTCTGGCGCACGGTGAACATATAGCCGTCATCGACCGACAGCTCGATGGCGAAGCGCTGCGTGCCGCTGGTGGCGGTCAGGGTGACCGGGGTGGTCGGGGTCAGCTTGGTGCCGCTTGCCTTCCACACCGTGTCCGGGCCGGGGGCGTTGAGGCCCGGACCCGTCCAGCCGAAGCCGGCGAAATAGGCGTCGCGCGTGCCGCTGGGCGACAGCAGGCGGATCGGCGGGCTGTCCTTGGCGATCGTTTCCTTGTGCTTGACCAGCACCAGATCATCGATCCGCGCGCCCTTCAGGTTGAGCGTGCCGCGCACCGTCGGCGTTTCGATCGCGATGCGCGGGGTTTCGCGCAGCACGCTGTCGCGGTCGCGGATCGCCTGTGGCGTGTCGGCGGTTGGGTTCGCGCCCGGATTGGGGACGACCTTGGGCGTGCCGTCGGCGGCCTTGGTCACCGTGGTGGCAGGCGGGGCCGGGAACAGCCAGCTGGTCATCGCGGGCCAGGCGAACAACAACAGGCCGGCAATCACTGCGAACAGCAGGAAATTCTTCTGGTCGTCTTTCACGTCATTCCCCGGTTCAGGAAATCAGGGCACGGGGTCATAGCCGTGCCCACCCCATGGATGGCAGCGAAGGATGCGCCGTAGCGCAAGCCATCCGCCCTTGAGCGCCCCATAGCGGGAGAGCGCCTCGATTGCATAGGCCGAACAGCTTGGCGCAAAGCGGCAGCTGGGCAGCAGGACGCGCGACGGGCCGATCTGCCAGGCGCGCGCGATCAGGATCAGCACGCGGGCGATCACGCGTTGTCCCCGTCGCCCCGGCGCAGGCCGGGGCCGCGCGATGGTGAGGGATTCGCGCCCGACATGGCGGCCCCGGCCTGCGCCGGGGCGACGGGAGGCCGCTTCACCTTCGCCAGTGCCTTCGACAATTCAGCCTTCAGTGCCGCATAGTCCCGCTCGATCCCGCTCGCGCGGCCGATCAGCACATGGTCGGCGCCCGCGACGCCATCGACCGGCAGCACCTCACGCACCAAAGCACGGAACCGGCGCTTCATCCGGTTGCGGGTGACCGCGTTGCCGACCTTCTTCGACACGGTGATGCCGATTCGCATCATGGCATCGGCGTCGCCGCGCGGGCGGACGATCAGGACGAAGCCGGGCATCGGCGCACGCTTGCCGGCATTGGCGGCGAGATAATCCTTGCGCTGGGTCAGGCGTGTGAGTGGGTGCGCCAGCGGGGGGGACGAATGCAAACAGCCCGCCTCCTCGCCTGAGGAAACGGGCTGGTTCGACACCAGCGATGCTGGCGTCAGGCTTATGCGCTCAGCTTGTTGCGGCCGCGGGCGCGGCGGGCGCGAATCACATTGCGGCCGCCGGGGGTCGCCATGCGCGCGCGGAAGCCGTGCCGGCGCGCTCGCACCAGGTTGCTCGGCTGAAAGGTCCGCTTCATCGCTCATTCCCTGAATTCTAGAAACTGAAAAGGCCGCCGCGGGGGCGACCGTGTGAACGGGGCCGTTAGCCAAAGCGGGCGGCGAAGTCAATTCGCGGCGAGCCTTTTTGCTGCTTGGCGACGGCGTTTGGCGCTGCCGCGCACCAGAATCCGGTCGATGAACGCGCCGACGCGCGGCCAGCGCGCCTTCAATCGCACGAATCGGTGCCGCGCCCAGCGCGAATTGCGCAGGATCAGGATCAGGCCGAACGCGGCGACGACCGTGCCCGCCGGACCTGGAAAGGGCGAGACGAGTGGCGCTACGACCAGAAACAGGAGCCAGCCGGTCGTCAGCAGAGCGATTCGCACAAAGGGATGCGGATTGGGACGCATATGATCGAAATGGGGGCGTGTATTGTCGATGCAAGACGCGGGCACGATGAACCGTTTCCCTCGCACGAAAAGCGGTTAAGAGTGTGCGAACAAAAGGGGGGCGTTGATGGTCGCGAGCGTATCCACGGTTGCGTATCTGGGGCTGGAGGCGCGCAGCGTCGAGGTGCAGTGCAACCTCGTCCCCGGCCTGCCCAAATTCATGATCGTTGGGCTCCCCGACAAGGCGGTAGCGGAAAGCCGTGAGCGGGTGCGCGCGGCGATGGCGGCGATCGGTTTGGCAATGCCGCCCAAGCACATCGTCCTCAACCTCTCCCCCGCCGACCTGCCCAAGGAAGGGTCGCATTTCGACCTACCGATCGCACTCGCCTTGCTCGCGGCGATGGGGGTGACCGATGCCGAAGCGCTGGCGGATTATGTCGTGGTCGGCGAACTCGCGCTCGACGGGCGGATCGCGTCCTCGCCCGGCGTCCTGCTCGCGGCCTTGCACGCAGCGGGGGAGGGGAAGGGGCTGATCTGCCCGGCGGCGCAGGGGGCGGAGGCGGCCTGGGCCGGGACCGGCGCGGTGCTGGCGGCACCTGACCTGATCGGCCTGCTCAACCATTTGAAGGGCCAGCAATTGCTCGGCGCGCCTGAGCCAGGGGAGGCCGACGCGCCGGGGTTCGGCCCCGACCTCCGTCAGGTGAAGGGCCAGGAAACCGCCAAGCGCGCGCTCGAAATCGCGGCGGCGGGCGGGCATAATTTGCTGATGGTCGGCCCGCCCGGCGCGGGCAAGTCGCTGATGGCGAGTTGCCTGCCCGGCATCCTCCCCCCGCTCGACGCGGCCGAGGCGCTGGAGGTGTCGATGGTCGCCAGCGTCTCCGGGACGCTGGAGGGCGGACGGCTGACGCGCACGCGGCCGTTCCGCGCGCCCCATCACAGCGCCTCGATGGCCGCGCTCACCGGGGGCGGGCTGAAGGTCAAGCCGGGCGAGGTCAGCCTCGCGCATCTCGGCGTGCTGTTCCTCGACGAACTCCCCGAATTTCAGCGCGCGGTGCTCGATTCATTGCGCCAGCCGCTGGAGGCGGGGACGGTCAGCGTCGCGCGCGCCAATGCGCATGTGACCTTTCCGGCGCGGGTGCAGCTGGTGGCGGCGATGAACCCGTGCCGCTGCGGGCATCTGGGCGATCCGGCGCTCGCCTGCGCCCGCGCGCCGCGCTGCGCCGCCGATTATCAGGCCAAGGTGTCGGGGCCGCTGCTCGACCGCATCGACCTGCATGTCGAGGTTCAGCCGGTCACCGCCGCCGACCTCGTCCTGCCCCCGCCCGCCGAAGGCTCCGCCGAAGTCGGCGCGCGCGTCGCTGCGGCACGGGCGGTGCAGCGCGCCCGCTATGGCAGCGAAGGTCCGCGCACCAATGCCGAGGCGGATGGCCCGGTGCTCGACAGCGCCGCCACCCCCGACGAACCGGGCCGCAAGCTGCTGGCACAGGCCGCCGAAGCGATGCGGATGAGCGCGCGCGGCTATACCCGCGTGCTGCGGGTCGCGCGGACCATCGCCGATCTGGCAGGGGCCGAGACGGTCAGCCGTATCCATATCGCCGAGGCGCTGAGCTATCGGCGACAGGCGCCGCGCAGTTAGGCTGGGATTGGCTGGCGCTCCGTCCGCGAACGGGGCTTCGGTCGCTTGAACCAGAAGGTCCACACGGCGAAGCTGCCCAGCATCGCCAGCACAAGTCCCGTCGATGCGACGATGAGCTTCCACAGCCACCCGCCAACCTTCGCCGCGTGGAGCGGATAGACGCTGTTATAGGCGCGGATGCCGGTGGGCATCGCATGGGCGTCGCGCGTGTCGACCAGCGCGCCGCTTTCGGGGCGGAACCACAGCAAGGTGCGGCCATTGGGCAGCCATTCGGCGGGCTGGCGCAGGCGCATCTGGATCAGGTCGCCGGGCTTGCGCGGGAGCGCGACGAGGCGGATTTCCGATCCCGGATAGCGTGCCCGCGCTGCGGTGAACATCGCGGGCCAGTCGAGGTTGCGGGCGAGCGGCCCGCCTGCGACCTTGGGCGGCGCGAACGGCTTTTGCAGTGCGCCGACGCTTTGGCCGGGTGTGAACACCGCAGTGCTGATCGGCTTGAGCACCATCAGCATCCCCGTCGCCATCGACAGGAACAAGAGCGGGGCGAACACCACGCCGATATCACGATGATGCGTGACGATCGCCGGCCGGCTCATTCGCTTGGGGAGCAGGCGCAGCTTGAACGTCTTGCGCAGCCGCCACCACAGGATCACGCCGGTGATGACGAAGGCGAGGCCGATCAGCCCGGCGATGCCCGCTGCAATTTCCCCGGCATCACCCAGAAACAGATGATGGTGCAGGTCGAACAGCCACAGCTCGAACCGGTCCCATTTGCTGTCCCATGCCGCCACGACGCGCCCCGCCTGATCGGCATAAGCCCCGGCTTCGCCCGAATAGCTGCGCCGAGTGAGGCCGAAATCGGAATAGGCGAACAGCACCGATCGCGGTGCGTCTCCCGGGACAGCCAGAGCTGCGTTCATCTGCGCGGCGAGAGTCGCGACATCCTGCCGCTGCGCATCGCCCGCGCCGTGGAGCCAGCCCAGCCACTGATGCTTGAAGACGAGGATCGCGCCCGACAGGCCAAGCACTGCGAGCACGAGCCCGACGATGCCGCCGGTCCAGCGATGGAGCAGATCGACCCACTTCATCCCCGCCATGCCCCCGTTCAGAACTTCACGTCGAAGCCGAGCTTGAACACCCGCCCGCGGCCCGAGAAGAAGCGGAGATTGTCCGCCACCGAGACCGTGTCGCTATTGTAGGTGATGTAGGTGGCGTCGAACAGGTTCGACACCGCCAGCGTCACCCCGCCAACTCCGACATCGTAGCGGACTACCGCGTCGGTGAGGGTATAGCCCTCGAACGCCGTGGCGGGATTATAGGCCGCCGGGTTGGTCGACAGCTGGAAGGTGCGCGACAGATAGAAACCGGTCTGCACCCGCGCGGTCAGCGGTCCCTTCGCATAATCGAGCGCGAGGTTGAGCCGGTCGGGCGAGATGTTCGCGCCGTCGAGCTCGATATCGACCGCGCCGTCGCCATTGCTGTCGGTACGCCCGGCGACATGGGCATAGCCGATGCTGCCGCGCAGTCCGTCGATGGGCAGGCGTACGCCCAGATTGACCTCCAGCCCCTCGATCTCGATCCGCTGGCGCTGGACGTCATAGACGCCGGCGGAGTTGAGCACGAGCAGGCCGCCCAGCTTGGACGAGGACCAGAAATAGGTGGCGCTTGCGTCCACTGGCCCGCGCTTTACCTCCACCCCGATCTCGCGGTTGTTCGACACGACCGGGCTGATGTCGAGGAAGTTGTCGATATCGACATTCGGCACGTTGATCGCGCGCAGGATGCGCCCGACATCGGCGATGGTATAGCCCTCGGCATAGCTGGCATAGGCGCGGATGCCGGGCGTCGGCTCGACGATCACGCCGCCATTGATCAGCGCGTCGCGGAAGCTGGGGTTGCCGCCGCTTACCGCACGCGCGCCATAGGAGGCGAGGGTGACGAAATCGTCGACCTTGAGCTTCACATCCTCATAGCGGACACCGCCCGCGAGGCGCAGCTTGTCGTCGAACAGTCCCAGATTGAGCTGAACGAACGGTGCAAGGCTGCGGAAGGTGGTCGGCGGGACCCAATAGCGGTCGGTCCACAGCAGCGACTGCTCGGTCTCGTCCCACAGGCTATCGAAGCCGATCGTCGCGGTTAGCGCGTTCGCGAACTTGCGCTCATAACTGAACCGTGCGCCGAGCTTGCGCGACTGGTTGACCGACTGGTCGAATAGCGTGTTGAGCGGCGCGATGCGAACGTCCTGGAAGGTCGAGGTGATCGACCCGCCGAATACGTCATTGGTGCGGTTGAAGAAGGCCTGGAGCACCAGCTTGCCGCCCAGCAGCTCGTTGTCGGTCAGGGTCAGGTTGACCGTCTCGACCCGGTTCGACACCGGATCGCCCGCCGGATTGCCGCGCACGCTGGTCGACGGGGTGTTGGTCGCGCGGCTGCCGGCGACCTGAACATAAGTGTGATCGCCCTTCAGCTCGAAGCGGTTGGCGAACAGCTCCAGCCGCGCGGTCTCGTTGACTTGCCAGCCGAGCCGGGCAAAGGCCGACCAGCTCTTGCTCGCCATCGTGTCGCCCTGGGCGCCATCGACGCCGATGATCCGGCCCGCGCCGTCGTAGAACACGCCGCGCTTTTCATAAGCGCCGCCGACCGTCGCATCGAACGCGCCGCCGCGCCATGCGACCAACGCTGCCGCCTTGCCGCCCAGGCCGTTGTCGTCGAACCGGCTGCCCGCGCTACCCTGCAACAGCGCGCGGCCCGAAAAACCGTCGCTGGCCGGTGCCTTGACCACCACCTGATTGACCACGCCGCCGGTCGCACCGATGCCCTGCAGTGCGTTGGAGCCATAGATCAGCTCGACCCGGTCGAGGAAGAATGGGTCGATCGTATAGCCGTCGCGCGATCCGTCGCGCACCGGAGTCGACTGGGGGATGCCATTGATGGCGTAGAGCGGCGAGCGTCCGCGCAGCGTCTCACCCGCGCCCGACAGCTTTTGACGGGTGGGGGAGAAGGACGGCGAGAGGTTCGCCACCGCGTCGACCACCGACCCGGCGATCGACACCTGTTGGTCCAGCGCTTCCTTCTCGATCACGTCGACCGTCAGCGGGAGCGCGCTGGCGGGCAATTCGGTGCGCGCGGCGGTGATGATGATCTGATCGGACTCGTCTGGCTCGGGCGCGGGATCGTTTGCTGCATGGGCGGCGACCGGAGCCAGCAGCGCGAGCGCGAGCAGGGGCAGAGCGGAAATCGAGGCGACAGACATGCGAAAACTCCCTTTCCGCGCCCGCTACCAATGTGCACACGATAATGCAAACGCCTCGCATTAGATTTTCGAACATCGTTGCAACCGCGCAACGTGGGTCGGCGCCATCCGGAAGCCGCCGCTCGGCATCCCGGGCGGCGGCTCGCTGGATCATTTCACGCGATGGGTGTCAGAAGGCGTCCCAGCTGTCGGCGTCCGTCTTCACGGCCGCCGATCCGTTGGCTACCGGCAACGCCTTGACCGGCGAGCGATAGGCGGCGGACTTGGCTTCGGCCTTCACCGCCGGTTTTGCCTTGGGGGTGGGCGCGGGGCTGGCCGTTGCTGCGCGCGGTGTCGGAGCCGGTGCCACGGCCCGCGCGGGGCTGTCAGCGCCGATCTTGAACCGGGCCGAATGGTCGGTCAGCGTCGTCACCTCGGTCGACAAATTGCGTGCCGCCGCCGATGTCTCCTCGACCATCGCCGCATTTTGCTGGGTCGAATGGTCCATTGCCTGGATCGCCGTGGCGATCTGGATGATCGCGGTCGACTGCGCCTGATTGTCGGCCGCCATCTGCCCGAGCAGCGCGTGGACGGCGCTGACATCGCCCGAAATATTGACCAGCGCGCCATCGACCTTTTGCACCGCTTCGACGGCGGAACCGATGTCGGAGCGGGTCACGGTCAGCTGCTCGCGGGCGCGACCGGCCTCTTCCTCGGCGCGCATCGCGAGTGCCGAGACGAGGTCAGCGACGACCGCGAAGCCGCGACCGGCTTCACCCGCCCGGCCTGCCTCGACAGCGGCGTTCATCGCGAGCACGCGCGTCTGGAACGCGATCTTGTCGAGGCCTTCGATAACATCGTCGATGCCCTTGGCGCTGTCGGCGACGCGGGTCATCGCCTGCGTCGCCTCCTCGGCGACCGCGCGGCCCGACGCCACGACTGCGATCGCGCCATCGGCCCGCTCGACGGTGCGGGTCGCCGCTTCGGCGGTCTGGCGCAGGCGATCGTTCATCTGGGTGACCGCAGCGGAGGTCTGCTCCAGGCTGGCGGCATTGCCCTCGGTGCGGCGGGCAAGGTCATCCGATGCATGGGCGATCTCGCTCGATCCGGTATGGATGGCGCGCGCTCCGTCAACGACCGCCCCGATCAGCGCGCGCAGATTGGCGAGCGCGTCGTTGAAGTCCGATTTCAGGCTGACGAACGGCCCGTCGAGCTTGGCGGTCACCTGGGCGGTCAGGTCGCCGCGCGACAGGGCGCTGAGCCCGCTCCCGATGCTGCTCACGATCAGCTGGGTCTGTTCCTCACGTGCGGCAGCGGCGGTCGCGAGCTGTTGCTGGAACGCCGCGGTCGCCGCGGTCAGCTCGCCCAGTTCGCTCACGCTTCCGGCGGCGGGGATCGCGACGTCCGCTTCGCCCGCGCCAAGGCGGCGAAACGCATCGGTCAGGGCCAGCAATGGCGTCACCAGATGGCGATGCGCGAGCCGCGACAGCTGAACCATCACGCCGATCGCCAGCAGCAGCGCGACACCGATCAGCACCATCGCGATGATGCCCGAGCGGCGGCTGCGCTCGCCCACGTCGGCGACATGCGCCTCGATCGCTTCCGACGCGGTCCCCATCGCGGTTTCCAGCGCGGCGAAGCGGGCGAAAAAGTCGGGAAGTCCGCCAAGCGCCGAGGCGTGATCGCGTTCGGACAGCGTCACGATTTTCTGCGCGGCCTCGCCATAGGCGGCGAGCGGCGGGGCCAGCGTTGCGGTCAGTTCGCTGATCTGCGGCGAGCCCTGATAGGCGCGTTCGGCCGCGATCGATTCAGAGAAGGTCTTGAGATGGTCGGCAAGGTCGGCGACCGCCTCGGCGCGCTTGATCCCGGTGGCGGGATCGTCAGAGGCGAGCACGGCCAGCACATCGCTGCGCACCGCATCGTGCATCATGTCGGCTTCAAGATGCGACCGCAGTAGCGAGGCGGCGTCTTTCTGGCGGCTAAGTGCTTCGCCCAACATCCACGTCGCCGCCAGCCCGGTGCCGCCGCACAGCAGCATCAGTCCCAGCAGGAGTGCGGATGCACGTCGCGCCGCGCGGTCCAAAGAGATCATCGCCACATCACCTCTAAATACGTGTCGCGATCATTATAGTTAAGTGGCAAACGACTCCGGTCGGCTTCATCTAAAATATGCACGAAATGGGCTGAGGATCCGATCATGCTACGCATATTATTCAATGTAATCGTATTTTATCTTGCGATCCATGCACATCCGGCGCTTTCCAAAGAAGCGTTTCAGATCTCTGTAGTCGAAACCGTCGATGTCGTTGCGGTGTCGCAACATTCCGGCAGTGATAGTTTTCTGTTGGATAATCTGGATGTTGTCGTCGATGTTGATCTAAATGCGGTGCTTGGCTGGCGTGGCGGACAGGCGCATGTTCATGTGCTTAACAACCTCGGCGGCGTGCCGAACGACGGTGCCGCGACGCTTCAGGGCGTGAACAATATCGAGGTGGCGAGTCAGCGGCTGCGCCTGTTCGAAGCGTGGGTCGAACAGCAGTTGGGCGCGCGCACCAGCGTCCGGCTTGGGCTGTATGACCTGAACAGCGAGTTTTACGCGAATGATGCGGCGGGGCTGCTGATCGCGCCCGCGTTCGGCGTGGGGTCGGAGATCGCGGCGACGGGCAGCAACGGGCCATCGATCTTTCCATCGACCGCGCTGGCCGTGCGGATCGACCGACAGCTCGATGGCAAGGGCAGCTATGCGCGGTTCGCCCTCCTCAACGCCGCCGCAGGCACGCTGGGCGATCCGCAGGGCGTCAATTTGAGCTTCGATTCGGGCGCGCTGCTGATCGGCGAGCTGGGGATCGCCAACGAACGCGGCAAATTGGGCGTTGGCGGCTGGGGCTATACCGAGCGGCATGACGACATCGACGCGACCGACGCGGCGGGCGATCCGGTGAAGCGCAGGGCATGGGGCGTCTATGCGATTGGCGAGGTCCAATTGCGCGATCGTGAAGGCGTGCCGGCAATCGCCGCCTTCGCGCGCGTCGGTGTGTCCGATGGCCAGACCACGCCGTTCCGGGGCGGATGGCAGGCGGGCCTGCTGGTGACGCGCCTGATCCCCGGCCGGGCGGACTCGCAACTCTCCTTCGGCGTCAACCAGGCCTATCTCGCGCACGGCCATCGCCGTCTGCTTGCCGCGGACGGGATCGACAGCGTCGCTGCGGAGACCGCGTTCGAGCTGACCTATTCGGATCGCCTCGCGCCCTGGCTCAGCGTCCAGCCGGACCTTCAGCTTGTCGTCAATCCCGCCGGGGAGCGCGGGCGCGGCGTCGTGCTGGTCGCTGGCCTTCGCACGACGTTCGAATTCTGAAGCAAAGGTCGAAAACGTCTGACCGCGATACTGTATAAATACTTGGATTCATGCGTCGTTTGGAAGTTGTCGCCATAGCTCGACCAGTGTTTGCCAGCGAAGGTCGCCCGGGAGTTCGTCGGTGATGGTGGCAATCAGGCGGATTGCTGCGGCTGGCCGCCGGTTTGGTGACACAGGCTCTATAATGAAGTTCGGATTTCAAGTTGAGGATATCGGGCATGAAGACAGGGTACACCGCCATGTTGAGCGGCGCGGCGGTCGCGCTGCTGGTCGGATCGGCGGGGACTGCGCATGCCGGATCGGGCAAGGATGCCGACGCGTCCGGCTTTTCGATCGAGGGCAGCGTCCGCGCACGGGCAGAGGTGGTCGATGGGCAGGTTCGCCCCGGCGCACCGGACAGCGACGCCATGCTGTCATTCCGCACGCTGATCACCGCCAGCTATGACTTTGGCGGCGTACATCTCACCGCCGAACTCGATGACGCGCGCAGCTATTTCCAGCACGGCCAGTCGACGGCGGGGACCAGTGAGAGCAATGCGCTCGAACCGCTTCAGGCCTATCTCGGCATCGAACTGGGCGCAGTGGCTGGCCAGAAAGGCAAGGGCGTGCTGCGCCTTGGTCGCTTCACCGCATCGTCCGGATCGGGGCGCCTGCTCGACCGGCCGGACTGGTCGAACTCGCCCAACAGCTTTCTTGGCGCCAATCTCGACTGGAGCAGCGCGCGCGGCGACCGGCTTCAGCTGATCGCGGTGCGTCCGTTCGACAAGCTGCCGTCCGACCGTGCGTCGATTGAGGACAATCGGGTCGAGCTGGATCGCGCAAACGCCGGACTGCACTTCTGGGGCGGTTCCTTCACGCGCGCCAAGGCGCTGGCCGGGGCCAATGCCGAAGTCTTCGCCTATGCGCTGGACGAGCGCGATCGCGCCGGTCGGGCGACCCGCGACCGCGACCTGTTCACCTTTGGCGGCCGCATCAACCGTACGCCGGGCAAGGGCAAGGTCGATTTCGAGCTCGAAGGTGCGCTCCAGCATGGCACGACGCGCGGATCGACCTCGGCGAGCGACCTGCTCGACCGCAAGGTGCGTGCGGGCATGGCCAATGTCGAGATTGGCTACACCTTTGCGTCGGGTTGGACCCCGCGCGTCACCGCCTTTTTCGGCTATGCCAGCGGCGAAACCAGCGCCACCGATTATCGCCGCTTCGATCCGCTGTTCGGCGGGCGGCGCGGCGATTTCGGGCCGCTCAGCCTCTATGGTCCGGCAAGCTGGTCGAACGTCGTCAGCCCGGGCGTCGCGATCGAGGCGAAGCCGAGCAAGGCGTGGGATTTTTCGGTGAAGGCGCGCAAATTCCTGCTGGCGTCGGCCACCGACAGCTTTGCCGCCACGTCGGTGCGTGACGCCAGTGGCGCGTCCGGCCGCGATGCCGGCACCCAGGTCGAGGGCCGTGTGCGCAACTGGCTGGTCCCGAAAATGCTGCGGGTCGAGGCGGGCGCAGCGTTCCTCGCCAAGGGACGGTTCCTGACCGATGCTCCGAATGCGCCGGCAACGGGCGACATGAAGTTCGGCTATCTGACGCTGTCGACCTTCTTCTGAGCGCCTCCACGAAGCGACGTTATCTGATCCTCCCCCGCCAGGGGGAGGTGGCAGGCGTAGCCTGACGGAGGGGGAGGAAGGGTTTGCGCTGGAGCGGTGAGGACGCAGCCGTCCTCCCCCTCCGTCGCCTTCGGCGCCACCTCCCCCTGGCGGGGGAGGATTGGAGGCTGCGGCCGCCCACCCGGACCCAACAAAAAAGCCGCCGCCCGATTTCCCGGGCGGCGGCATTTTTTTTTGTGTCAGCGCAATGTGCTGAACCGGGCGATTAGTCCTTGTTCAGGTAATCGCCCGCCGCTTCGTCGCTCCCGTCGCCGGACACTTCGACCGCTTCGAGCGCGTCATGCGTGGCCATGGCCGCGACCGGATCCTGCGCCAGCTCAGCAGCACGCTCTTCGGCGGCCGAGTTCGGTGCGATCAGCGCTTCCTGCAGCTTGCGCTGCTGGGCGCGGAGCGCGGCGTCGCGGCTGGTGGCCGCGATGCGCATGCGGCCCATGCCCGCGCCGGTACCGGCGGGGATGAGACGGCCGACGATCACGTTTTCCTTCAGGCCGATCAGCGTGTCCTGCTTGCCCTGGACCGCCGCCTCGGTGAGGACGCGGGTGGTCTCCTGGAACGACGCCGCCGAGATGAAGCTGCGGGTCTGCAGCGACGCCTTGGTGATGCCGAGCAGGATCGGCTTGCCCTGTGCGGGGGCCTGGCCGGGCTCAAGCTTGCTGTTGACGTCGTCCATCTCGTCGCGATCGACCTGTTCGCCCGCCAGCAGCGTGGTGTCGCCACCGTCGGTGATCTCGACCTTTTGCAGCATCTGGCGAACGATCACCTCGATGTGCTTGTCGTTGATCTTCACGCCCTGGAGTCGATAGACTTCCTGGATTTCCGCGACCAGATATTCCGCCAGCGGTTCGATGCCGAGCACTTCGAGAATGTCGTGCGGATCGGGCGAGCCGCCGATCAGGTTGTCGCCACGCTTGACGTAGTCGCCTTCCTGAACGTCGATCACCTTCGACTTGGGCACCAGATACTCGACCGTCTCGCTGCCGTCCTCGGGCTGGATGCCGATCTTGCGCTTCGCCTTATAGTCCTTGCCGAACACCACGCGGCCCGAGACCTTGGCGATGATGGCATTTTCCTTGGGCTTGCGCGCTTCGAACAGCTCGGCGACGCGCGGCAGACCGCCGGTGATGTCGCGGGTCTTGGCAGACTCGCGGCTGACACGGGCCAGAACGTCGCCGCCCTGCACGGTCGCACCGTCCTCCACGCTGATCACCGCACCCGGCGACAGCATGTAGCGCGCCGCCTCCGCCGCACCGTCGCCGGTGAGGGTCAGGCGCGGACGCAGATCTTCCTTCTTCGCCGCCGAACCGCGATTTTCGATCACCACGCGCTGGGCGATGCCGGTCGCTTCGTCGACCTGTTCGGTCAGCGTCTTGCCGTCGATCAGGTCCTGATACTTCACGACGCCGCCGGTTTCCGTGATCACCGGCATGGTGAACGGATCCCATTCCGCCATGCGGTCGCCCTTGCTGACGATGTGGCCATCGTCGAACATGACGTACGCGCCGTACGGGATGCGGTGGACCGCCAGCTCGCGACCATCGGTGTCGAGGATCGCGATCTCGCCCGAACGCGCCAGCACCACGCGGCGGCCGCGCTGGTCGGTGATCAGGCGCAGGTCGCGGAATTCGGCCTTGCCGTCCACGGGGGCTTCGAGGTTCGACTGCTCGTTGAGCTGTGCCGCGCCGCCGATGTGGAAGGTACGCATGGTCAGCTGCGTGCCCGGCTCGCCGATCGACTGTGCCGCGATGACGCCGACCGCTTCACCGATATTCACCGGCGTGCCGCGGGCGAGGTCACGGCCATAGCACTTCGCGCACACGCCGATCTTCGCTTCGCAGACCAGCGGCGAGCGGATCTTCATGCCCTGAACGCCCAGACCTTCGATCTGCGCGATCATCGGCTCGTCGAGCAGCGTTCCGGTCGGGATCACCACATCGCCGGTCTTGGGATCGACGACGTCCTCGGCCGTGGTGCGGCCCAGAATACGCTCGCCCAGCGACGCGATGACGCTGCCGCCCTGCACGATCGCCTTCATCTCCAGCGCGCGCTCGGTACCGCAATCCTGCTCCATGACGACGCAGTCCTGCGACACGTCGACCAGGCGGCGGGTGAGGTAACCCGAGTTCGCGGTCTTCAACGCCGTATCCGCCAGGCCCTTGCGGGCGCCGTGGGTGGAGTTGAAGTACTCAAGAACGGTCAGACCTTCCTTGAAGTTCGAGATGATCGGCGTTTCGATGATCTCGCCCGACGGCTTGGCCATCAGGCCGCGCATGCCGGCCAGCTGCTTGATCTGCGCCGCCGAACCACGCGCACCGGAATGCGCCATCATGTAGATCGCGTTGGCGGGCTTTTCGCGGCCGGTCGTCTCGTCGATCTTCACCGACTTGATCTCGTCCATCATGGCCGCCGCCACCACGTCGCCGCAACGGCTCCAGGCGTCGATGACCTTGTTGTACTTTTCCTGCTGCGTGATCAGGCCGTCCTGATACTGCTGCTCGAAGTCCTTCACGAGCGCGCGGGTCTCGTCGACCGTTGCTTCCTTCGATGCCGGGATGATCATGTCGTCCTTGCCGAACGAGATGCCCGCCTTGAACGCGTGACGGAAGCCGAGCGCCATGATCGCGTCGGCGAACAGGACGGTCTCCTTCTGGCCGGTGTGGCGATAGACCTCGTCGATCACGTCGCCCACGTCCTTCTTGGTCAGCAGGCGATTGACGACGTCGAACGGCACCTTGTGCGACTTGGGCAGGCACTCGCCAAGCAGCATGCGGCCCGGCGTGGTCTGGAAGCGCTTCATCACGGTGCTGCCGTCTTCCAGCGTCTGCGGCACGCGGCTGGTGATCTTGCTGTGCAGCGTGACCGCGCCGGCGAACAGCGCCTGATGCACTTCCGACATGTCGCCGAGCACCATGCCTTCGCCCGGCTCGTTCTGCTTCTCCATCGAGAGATAGTAGAGACCGAGCACCATGTCCTGCGACGGCACGATGATCGGCTTGCCGTTGGCGGGCGACAGGATGTTGTTAGTCGACATCATCAGGACGCGCGCTTCCAGCTGGGCCTCAAGGCTCAGCGGGACGTGCACGGCCATCTGGTCACCGTCGAAGTCGGCGTTGAACGCCGAGCAGACCAGCGGGTGCAGCTGGATTGCCTTGCCCTCGATCAGCACCGGCTCGAACGCCTGGATGCCAAGACGGTGGAGCGTCGGCGCGCGGTTCAGCAGAACCGGGTGCTCGCGGATCACCTCGTCCAGGATGTCCCAGACTTCCTTGCGCTCCTTCTCGACCCACTTCTTCGCCTGCTTCAGGGTCATCGACAGACCCTTGGCATCGAGACGCGCGTAGATGAACGGCTTGAACAGCTCGAGCGCCATCTTCTTGGGCAGGCCGCACTGGTGCAGCTTCAGCTCAGGACCGGTCACGATGACCGAACGGCCCGAATAGTCGACGCGCTTGCCGAGCAGGTTCTGACGGAAGCGGCCCTGCTTGCCCTTGAGCATGTCGGACAGCGACTTGAGCGGACGCTTGTTGGCGCCCGTGATCGTACGACCGCGGCGACCATTGTCGAACAGCGCGTCCACCGCTTCCTGCAGCATGCGCTTTTCGTTGCGGACGATGATGTCCGGCGCGCGCAGCTCCATCAGGCGCTTCAGGCGGTTGTTGCGGTTGATCACGCGGCGATACAGATCGTTCAGATCCGACGTCGCGAAGCGGCCGCCGTCCAGCGGCACCAGCGGGCGCAACTCGGGCGGAATGACCGGAACGACGTCGAGGATCATCCACTCGGGACGGTTGCCCGATTCCAGGAAGCTCTCGACGACCTTCAGCCGCTTGATGATCTTCTTGGGCTTCAGCTCCGACTTGGTGACCGCTAGCTCTTCGAGCAGCGCGCGCTTTTCGCCCTCAAGGTCGAGGTCCATGAGCATGATCTTGACCGCTTCCGCGCCGATGCCGGCACTGAAGGCGTCCTCGCCATATTCATCCTGCGCGTCGAGCAGCTCGTCCTCGGTCAGCAGCTGGAACTTCTCCAGCGGCGTCAGGCCCGGCTCGGTGACGATGTAGGATTCGAAATAGAGCACGCGCTCAAGCTGCTTGAGCTGCATGTCGAGCAGCAGGCCGATGCGCGAGGGGAGGCTCTTGAGGAACCAGATGTGCGCGACCGGCGCGGCCAGTTCGATATGGCCCATGCGCTCGCGGCGGACCTTCGAGACCGTGACCTCGACGCCGCACTTTTCGCAGACAATGCCCTTATACTTCATGCGCTTGTACTTGCCGCACAGGCACTCGTAATCCTTGATCGGACCGAAGATGCGCGCGCAGAACAGGCCGTCACGCTCGGGCTTGAACGTGCGATAGTTGATCGTCTCCGGCTTCTTGATCTCGCCGAACGACCACGAACGGATGCGGTCCGGGGACGCAATACCGATCTGGATCTGGTCGAAGGTCTCCGGCTTGGCCACCGGGTTCGCGAAGTTGGTCAGTTCATTCATGTCGTTTTCCCTCAGGAGGGTAAATCTCTGGGCTGGCCGGGGAGGGCGCTGCACCGCGGCAGCGCCCGATCCCCTTATGCCGCCGTGATCGCGTGGCCGTCCTCGCCGAAGCCAAGATCCTCATTGGTCTTGAGTTCGACGTTGAGGCCCAGCGAGCGCATTTCCTTGACGAGCACGTTGAAGCTCTCGGGGATGCCGGCCTCGAACGTGTCGTCACCCTTGACGATCGCCTCATAGACCTTGGTGCGGCCGACCACGTCGTCGGACTTCACCGTCAGCATCTCCTGCAGCGTATAGGCAGCGCCGTACGCCTGCAGTGCCCAGACCTCCATTTCGCCGAAGCGCTGGCCGCCGAACTGCGCCTTACCGCCCAGCGGCTGCTGGGTGACGAGGCTGTACGGGCCGATCGAACGTGCGTGGATCTTGTCGTCGACCAAATGGTGCAGCTTGAGCACATATTTGTACCCGACGGTCACCTTGCGGTCGAACATGTCGCCGGTGCGCCCGTCGAACAGGTCGACCTGACCCGATTCATCCAGGCCCGCCAGACGCAGCATGTCGGTCACGTCCGCCTCGACCGCGCCGTCGAACACCGGGGTGCCCATCGGAACGCCGCCACGGACATTCTCCGCCAGATCGATCAGCGAGGTGGCATCGCGGCTCTTGATCTGGTCGGCATAATTGTCGCCATAGATCTCAAGCAGCAATTCCTTGACCGCTTCGGGGGCCTGCCCCGCCTGCGGGTTCGGATTGGCCTCACGCCATGCGTCCAGCGCCTCGCCGATCTTCTTGCCCAGACCGCGCGCGGCCCAGCCAAGATGCGTTTCGAAGATCTGTCCGACGTTCATGCGCGACGGCACGCCCAGCGGGTTGAGCACGAAGTCGACCGGAGTCCCGTCCTCCAGGAACGGCATGTCCTCCTGCGGCAGGATGCGGCTGATGATGCCCTTGTTGCCGTGACGGCCGGCCATCTTGTCGCCCGGCTGCAGCTTGCGCTTCACCGCGACGAACACCTTGACCATCTTCAGCACGCCCGGCGGCAGCTCGTCGCCCCGCTCCAGCTTCTCGCGGCGGTCCTCGAACTTGTCCTTGATGCGCTTGACGGCCTCGTCATACTGACCCTTGACCGTCTCCAGATCGCCCTGGACCTTGTCGTCGGCGACGGCGAACTTCCACCATTCGTGGCGGTCGACGCTGTCGAGCAGGTCCTGATCGATTTCGGCGCCCTTCTTCAGGCCCTTCGGCACTGCCGTGGCGACCTGACCGATCAGCATCTCGCGCAGACGCGACCAGGTCGCGCGGTTAAGGATGTTGCGCTCGTCGTCCGAGTCCTTCTTCAGGCGCTCGATCTCCTCGCGCTCGATCGCCATCGCGCGCTCGTCCTTGTCGATGCCGTGGCGGTTGAAGACGCGCACGTCGACGACCGTCCCGGCAACGCCCGGCGGCAGGCGGAGCGAGGTGTCGCGCACGTCGCTGGCCTTTTCGCCGAAGATCGCGCGGAGCAGCTTCTCTTCCGGCGTCATCGGGCTCTCGCCCTTCGGCGTGATCTTGCCGACCAGAATGTCGCCCGGCTCAACCTCGGCGCCGATGTACACGATGCCCGCCTCGTCGAGGTTGCGCAGCGCTTCTTCACCGACGTTCGGGATGTCGCGGGTGATGTCCTCCGGCCCCAGCTTGGTGTCGCGGGCCATCACTTCGAACTCGTCGATATGGATCGACGTGAACACGTCGTCCTTCACGATCCGCTCATTGATCAGGATCGAGTCTTCGTAGTTGTAGCCGTTCCACGGCATGAACGCGACGAGCACGTTGCGGCCCAGCGCCAGCTCGCCGAACTCGGTCGACGGGCCGTCGGCGATGATGTCGCCAGCATTGACCAGTTCGCCCACCTTCACCAGCGGACGCTGGTTGATGCAGGTCGACTGGTTCGACCGCTCGAACTTCATCAGCGTGTAGATGTCGACTCCGCTTTCCTCCGCCGACACGTCGCCGGTGGCGCGGACGACGATGCGCGAGGCATCGACCTGGTCGACGACGCCGGCGCGCTTGGCCGCGATCGCCGCGCCCGAATCGCGCGCGACGGTCTCTTCCATACCGGTGCCGACGAAGGGCGCTTCCGCCTTCACCAGCGGCACGGCCTGACGCTGCATGTTCGAACCCATGAGCGCGCGGTTGGCGTCGTCATTTTCCAGGAACGGAATGAGCGATGCAGCGACCGACACCAGCTGCTTCGGCGACACGTCCATCAGCGTCACCGTGTCCGGGAACGCCATCAGGAATTCGCCGGCCTGACGTGCCGACACCAGCTCCTCGACGAAGCGGCCCTCGGCATCGGTTGCGGCCGATGCCTGCGCAATCGTGTGCTTGGCCTCTTCCATCGCCGACAGATAGACGACCTCATCGGTCACCTTGCCGTCGATCACCTTGCGGTACGGGGTTTCGATGAAGCCGTATTTGTTGACGCGGCTGAACGTCGCGAGGCTGTTGATCAGACCGATGTTCGGGCCTTCCGGCGTCTCGATCGGGCAGATACGGCCATAATGCGTCGGGTGAACGTCGCGGACTTCGAAGCCCGCGCGCTCACGCGTCAGACCGCCCGGGCCAAGCGCCGACACGCGACGCTTGTGGGTGACTTCGGACAGCGGGTTGGTCTGATCCATGAACTGCGACAGCTGCGACGAGCCAAAGAATTCGCGCACCGCGGCGACCGCCGGCTTGGCGTTGATCAGGTCGTTCGGCATGACCGTCGACACGTCGACGCTCGACATGCGCTCCTTGACCGCACGCTCCATGCGCAGCAGGCCGACGCGATACTGGTTTTCCAGCAGCTCGCCCACCGAACGCACGCGGCGGTTGCCGAGGTTGTCGATGTCGTCGATCTCGCCCTTGCCGTCCTTCAGGCCGACCAGCGTCTTGATCACCGCGAGGATATCCTCGGTGCGCAGCGTGGTCACCGTATCCTCGGCATCGAGGTCGAGGCGCATGTTGAGCTTGACGCGGCCCACGGCCGACAGGTCGTAGCGCTCCGGATCGAAGAACAGCCCGCCGAACAGCGATTCCGCGGTCTCCAGCGTCGGCGGTTCGCCGGGGCGCATGACGCGGTAGATGTCGGACAGTGCCTGCTCGCGCTCCTCGGCCTTGTCGGCCTTGAGCGTGTTGCGGATCCACGGACCGGTCGAGACATGGTCGATGTCGAGCAGCTCGATCCGGTCGATGCCGGCCTTGTCCAGCTTCTCCAGATTCTCGGCCGAAACCTCGTCACCGGCCTCGATATAGATTTCGCCGGTCGACTCGTTGATCAGGTCGAACGCGCTGTAGCGGCCGAAGATTTCCTCGGTCGGGATCAGCAGCGTCTCAAGCCCGTCCTTGCCCGCCTTGTTCGCGGCGCGCGGGCTGATCTTCTGCCCGGCGGGGAACACGACTTCACCGGTCTTTGCGTCGACGATGTCGAACATCGGCTTGACGCCGCGCCAGTTTTCGGCGGCGAACGGAATCTGCCAGCCATTGGGACCGCGCACATAGGTGACGGTGTTGTAGAAGTGGTTCAGGATCTCTTCGCTGTTCAGACCCAGCGCATAGAGCAACGTCGTCACCGGCAGCTTGCGCTTGCGGTCGATACGGACGTTGACGATGTCCTTGGCGTCGAACTCGAAGTCCAGCCACGAGCCGCGATACGGGATCACGCGCGCGGCGAAGAGGTACTTGCCCGACGCATGCGTCTTGCCGCGATCATGGTCGAACAGGACGCCCGGCGAGCGGTGCATCTGCGACACGATCACGCGCTCGGTGCCGTTGATGAAGAAGGTGCCGTTGCCCGTCATCAGGGGCATGTCGCCCATATAGACGTCCTGCTCCTTGATATCGAGGACCGAGCGGGCATCGGTATCGGGATCGACCTCGAACACGATCAGGCGAAGGGTAACGCGCATCGGGGCGGCGTAGGTGATGCCGCGCTGACGGCATTCCTCAACGTCGAACTTGGGGTGCTCAAGCTCATAGGTCACGAAATCGAGCTCGGCCGTGCCGGCGAAGTCGCGGATCGGGAACACGCTGCGCAGCGTCTTTTCCAGACCCGAAACATAGCCGATCGACGGGTCCGACCGCAGAAACTGTTCGTAGGATTCGCGCTGAACCTCGATCAGGTTCGGCATCTGCACCACTTCGTGCAGGTCGCCGAACACCTTGCGGATGCGGCGCTTTGCGGTGCCGCTGGAGCCCGCGCGGTTTGCCGCGCCAACTTCGATCGCTTTGGTTGCCATGTGCTGTATTCGCCTTCTCAGCCTGAATTTCGCCCCGGTATCCGCCGGGACAGGCACGCAGACAGACGCCAAAAGGGCCGAGCGATTCCCAGCGTCGAAACGGGGAAAAACTCAGCCTCTCAAGCGTCTATGATACCCGTCCGGTCCATTCGTACGGCGCGCTGCGCGACGGCACACCATGTCCCGACCGGTCGGGGCAGGGGCGCGATATAGGCAGCGGCGGGGCCAGTGTCAAACGTACGCGCGGTAAAGGCTTGCGGTGGCAAGGCCCTTCGTCTAGCCAGCCCGCTCGCTGCCCCTGTGGCGAAATGGTAGACGCAGTCGACTCAAAATCGACCGCCGCAAGGCATGCTGGTTCGAGTCCGGCCAGGGGCACCAGAATTTCGGTTCACTACATCTCGAACCGTCCGGCGTACGCGCTCCCGGGGTTCCGTCGCAGCGGGCGCGTTTAGTGCTGCCGCACTATTTCCCGTCGTATCAGGCGCTCGATCTCGTCATCCGCCAGTCCGCAATCGCGCAGCACCTGACGGCTATTCGCGCCGAGGGCACGCGGGGGACTATCCTCCCGTGGAGCGAGCCCGTCGAACAATACTGGCTGGGGCAGGGCGCGAGCCACCCCTTCGGGATAGCTCGCCGGCACGTCGAAAAAGCCGATCTCGGCGAGATGTGGATCGGTTAGCAGATCGCCCAGCGCCGCGACGCGGGAACAGGGGATATCGCGCGATTCCAGCGCCGCGATCCACGCGTCGGTCGTCCGCGCAGACAGAGCGTCGGCGACCAGTGCGTAGAGCGTGTCGATACGGGCCGCCCGCTGTTCCTGATCGGTGAACCATTCCTGCGCGAGGATGTCGTCGCGTTGCACCTCGGTCAGAAACGCGCGCCATTGACGCTCGGTGTAAGGGAGCACCGCGAGCCATCCGTCGGCGGTGCGGAACGGACGACGATTTGGCGACAGAATACGCGGATAGCCGACCGCGCCGTCCGCATCGAAGGTCGCCGCCGCGAGATGCTCGTTCAGCAGGAACGCCGCCAGCGCCTCAAACATCGGGACCTCGACCTTGAACGGGCCTTCGCGCCCGCCCGCCCGGGCGACCAGCGCGGCAAGGATGCCATAGACCGCGTGCAGTGCCGCCACCTTGTCGGCGAGGATTGTGGGCACGAAGCGCGGGTCGCCCCCGGTCGCGGAACCCAGCCCGGCAATACCGCTCGCTGCCTGGATGATGTCGTCAAAGGCCGGGCGGTTGCGATAGCGGCCGCGCTGGCCGAACCCGATCGCAGCGCAGTGGACGATGCGGGGGTTGATCGCGGCGACGGTATCGAACCCCAGCCCCAATCGCTCCGCCGCCTCCACCCGCATATTGTGGAACAGCACGTCGGCGGTGCCGATCAGCCGGGCCAGCACGTCGCGTCCCTCTGCCGATTTGAGGTCGAGCGCCAGCATCGCCTTGTTGCGGTTGTTGTTGACGAACAACGCGCCGCCGCCCGGCCCGGTTGGGTGGGCATAGCGCGCGATGTCCCCCTCCAGCGGCTCGACCTTGATCACCTCCGCCCCCAGGTCCGCGAGAATCTGGCCCGCATAGGGGCCGAGCACCACTGCACCGACCTCGATCACCCGGATTCCTTCGAGCAGGGGCAGCATTGACCCGTCTTCCTTGCTTGACGCGGATTTCGATACGGGGGCGTGCTGCCTCGACCTGGCGGCACGAACAGGCGAGCGCGGTTGGCAGACGTCAAGGGGCGCGCATTGTCGCTGCGCGCCCCCGTTCGCTTAAAAGTCGGCGGTGACCGACAGTTTGAACGTGCGCGGCAGCCCCTGCAGCAGCGACGCATCGAAGGTCGGGAAGCTGGTGAACGACGCCGACCAATAGCGATCGTTGAGCACGTTATCGACATTGGCGCGGAACGTGATCGGGCTGCCGCCCATCACCGTAACGAACCGCGCGCCCAGGTCGAAACGGGTCCATGCGCCCAGCTCCAGCGTGTTGCGCATCGTCACCATCTGCGGCCCGGTGTGCATCACGCGCCCGGTCACGGTGAGACCACCGAGGACATCCCATTCGACATTGGCGTTGGCAGTGTAATCGGGCACGCCGACCGCCTTCATGCCATCCAGCGTCGCATCGGCGTTGCGCGTCAGCTTGGCGTCGTTGATCGCGGCGCCCGCGATGATGCGCACCCCCTTCGTCAGTTCCCCGTCAACTGCGAATTCGACGCCCTGGTTGCGCTGCTCGCCCTCGACCACGAAGATGCGGGTCGGTCCGGTTGCGGGCAAAGGCGAAATGTTGCGCGTGAAGGCATTCGGCCGCTTGAGCCGGTAGAAGGCGATTGAGGCGTTGAAATTGCCGATCGCCGCCTTGCCCCCGAACTCATATTGCGTGGTCTTGAACGGTGCGAACACTTCCCCCGAGTTGATCAGCGCGGCATCGACCGGCGCGACGCTGCCGGCGACCAGTCCTTCGATCCGGTTTGCGTAGAGCGAGATGCTCTCGGTCGGCTTGACGACCAGGCCGACAACCGGGGTGGTTGTGCTCTTGTCATAGCGGCTGGTCCGGTCACCCGCGGCAACGCCGGTCGCCGGAACCGGATTATAGGCGTAGCGGCGATCCTTGACCATCTGAAGCCGTGCACCGACCGTCAGGAAGACCATGTCGTCGGCAAAGCCCAGCGTGTCGGACACGTAGAAGCTGTGATAGCGGGTCCGCGCGACCGGGAACGGATCGTTGAGATTGCCGCCCCGGACGGTCGTCTCTGCCGGACGCGCGACCTGGACCGGGTTGTAGATGTTGGTCGTGTAGGTCCCGTAACGCTGATACGCATTGCGATTGACCTGCCAGCTGAGCGAGAATCCGACGTTGAACTGGTGCGACACCCCGAACGTGTTGCCCTTGACGCGGAAGCCCGCCTGCGCGGCTTCGTTATTGTCAGTGCGCGGGGTGAATTGCGCATTGCCGCTGACCGCCGCGCCCGTCGTCAGGTTGGTGAGGGTGACGGCGTTGAGCGACACGCCTTCTTCCATCCCGTCGCGCGCGCCGAACGCGGCATAGAACATGGCATTGTCCGAGAAATCATATTCCAGGCCGATGATGCCGAAGATGTCCCGCTGTTCATAGCGATGCCATTGCTGCGAGTAGTTGACGTCGCCGCGCGGCACTTCCGGGATCACCGTGGTCGTGGTCGGGATCGCGACCTTGTGCCGCAGGCCGCGCACGAACAACCGCTGATAGGCGAAGTCCGCAGTCAGGCGCAGGCCGCCCGACTTCCAGTCGAAGCTTGCGCCCAGCACCGTCGCGCGCCGGAATTCGTCATCGACCGCCGTATCGCCGGCGCGGAACGCACCATTGAGGCGGACGCCGAATTCGCCATTCCCCAACCTCCGTCCGAAATCGAACGCGCCACCGAAATGCGCCGTGCCCGAATAGTTGAGCGTGACGCGGTTGAGATCCTTGTCCGCCGCGCGCTTCGAGATGAGGTTGATGCCACCGCCAAGGCCCGAACCGCCCGGCGCAGCGCCGTTGAGGAAGGCGCTGGCGCCGTTAAGAACCTGAACCTGGTCGTATAACTCGGGCGCAACCAGCTGGCGTGGGGTGAGGCCATACATGCCGTTGAACGCAATATCGTCCGACGCCAGGTTGAACCCTCGTACGACGAAGAGCTCGGCGGGCGTGCCGAACCCGGTGCTGACGCGGATCGCGGGGTCGTTTTCGAGGACCTGTCCCAGCGTCTGGGGCTGCTGGTTGAGGATCAGCGCCGCGTTATAGCTCTTGACCGAAAAGGGCGTGTCCATCGCGTCCTGATCGCCCAGTGCGCCGAGCTTGCCGCTGCGGCTGACCTGGCTCTGGTTGTCGCGCTGGGCGGTGATGAGCACTTCTTCGTCGCTCGATGCATCCTGCGCCAGTGCGGGCGCGCTCGTCAGCAGCGCGGCGGTCAGCGCCGCAATGCCGGTTCCGCGAAGCAAAATCTTACTGGTAACCATCATTCAATCCCCCGACTGGTTATGCATTCCCTCCCGATACGGCGCGGATACGGGTCCAGGCCTGTTATCGCAGCTTGAACATGTCTGTCGAAATTGGGCCGCGAAACATCCAGTTTGCACACATGCAAGGGACCAGTCGGGTAACATTCCAACAATCGCGGCTAATGGGTTCAACCGAAACGCTGAACCCCGCCGACAATCGTCCGTAGCACCGTCGTTCGTTTAAGCAAATGCGAATCAATCGCGAATAAGTCCTGATCCATCACTGCAAAATCCGCGAGGTAGCCGGGTGCGATCAGCCCCGTCTTGCCGTCGTGGAACGCGGCATAGGCACCCTCGCGCGTGTAGCATCGCAGCGCCTGAGCCAGTGTCACGCGTTGCTCGGGATACCAGCCGTCGGGGTGCTTGTCGTCCAGCGTCTCGCGGTTGACGGCCGCGTCCAGGCCGGTGAACGGGTCCATTGGCGCGACCGGCCAGTCCGATCCCATGCAGACATGCGCGCCGGACCGGACCAGCGAGCCGAATGCGAAACTGGTCTCCAGCCGTTGCTCACCGATCCGGCGCACCGCCCAGCGGCCATCGTCGATCGCATGATAGGGCTGAACCGACGCAATCACGTTCTGCGCCTTGAAGCGCGGAATGGCGTGCGGCTTCATGTGCTGGACATGCTCGACCCGAAAGCGCCGGTCGCGCGGACCATTGGCGGCCGCAACCGCCGCCAGCGTGTCGAGGACGATGTCATTGGCCTCATCGCCGATCGCGTGCGTCGTGACCTGAAGCCCCGCCTTGTCCGCCCCCGCGATCCAGCGGCGCAGGTCGGCGGGGTCGGTGACGATGACCCCGCGCGTGGTCGGGTCGTCGTGATAGGGTTCGTAGAATTTCGCGGTGCGCGAGCCGAGCGACCCGTCGAACGCCACCTTGCACCCGCCCCAGTGCACCCAGTCATCGCCACGCCCTTCGCGCGCGATCAGCGCAGCCTGTGCTTCCCAGTCCTGCAGCGGCAGATAGTGCCGGAAGCGGATGTCGACTTCGCCGCGCGCGTGCAGGCGGCGCGTGCAATCGAAGCTGACCGTTTCCTTTTCGGTCGGGTGGACCTGGGTTACGCCCTTGCTGAGCGCCAGTGCGATGCCCTTGCGCGCGGCGGCATCGATTTGCGCGTCGCTCTTCTGGCCGATCGCGCGCAGTACCATGTCCTTGGAGGCGTCCTTGACGATGCCCGTGGGTTCACCGTCCGCATCGCGCTCGATCACGCCGCCGGGCGGAGCGACCGAATTGCGGTCGATCCCCACCAGCTTGAGCGCCAGCGAATTGAGCAACAGCATGTGCAGATCGTAACGGATCACCGCGACCGGCGTGTCCGGGGTAACGGCGTCGATCCATTTGCGGTGCGGCATTTCGCCGCCCCAGCGGTCCTGATCCCAATTGCCACCTTCCAGCCATTGCCCCTTTGGCAGCGCCTTGGCGGCGGCGGCGACACGCTCGACAAATTCCTTTGGATTGGCGGCGTCGCGCAGCGATGCCTGCGACATCATGATCGACGCCTTCACGAAGTGCACATGCGGGTCAATGAAGCCGGGGGTTACGAACGCGCCTTGCAGGTCGACGATGCGGGTGCGCTTGCCCGTCCGCGCGCGCACCGCATCGGCCCCGATCGCCGCGATGCGGTCGCCCTTCACCCCGATCGCGTCGGTGCGAACATCCGGCCCGGCTCCGGTCCATACCTTGGCGTTGATATAGGCGGTGTCGAGCAGGTCATCGCTGCCTGCAAAGGCGCGGTGGCTGATGGCGGCGGCGGCGCTCCCGACACCCAGGGCGACGACGCTGCGGCGACCGATCATCACTTGCCTCCCTTGACGCGCGGCGGGTTCTCGGCGCGCCATTTGTCGAGCCGCGCCAGCCATTTGGCGGCGGATAGCGGGCCATAGGTCTTGGAATCGGTATGCGCGGCGATCAGTTCGCGCAGGCCGACGAAATAGGCCGGGCCGCTCTCCATCCCCAGCTCCTTGCGCTTCTTCGCCATCGCCGCCTGCTGTTCCGCAGTCGGCTTGCGACCGGTCACGGGCTTGAACACGATGACATCGAAATCCGCGCCATTTTCATGGAAGAACAGCTGGATCGGTGGCTGCCCGCCCGCTGCTGCAACTTCGTCCACTTGCGCGATGCGGCGGATGAATTCCTCCTGCTTGCCCGGCGCGAGCTTGAAGATCTCGAACCACGCCTCGGGCCATATTTCGGCCTCGGCGGCAGGCGGCGGCGCGTCCTGCGCGAGCACCGGCGGCGCGGTGAGCAGGGCGAGTGCGAGCATGGCGTGTTTCATCTTGTGTCCTCCCGTTTCCGCGCAGGGTCTGCCGATCCGGTGGAGCGGAAAACATCCAAGTTGGACGAGTTCGCGGGACCAATGCAGTTCACCCTGCGGCCTCACGCAGCGCCGCGATGGCGGTTCGCGCTTCATGCTCATTCAGGCTGGCAAAGCCGATGCGCAGCCCGCGCGGCGCATCCTCGCGCGTCATGAACGAGCGCGACGCTGCAAAACGCAGGCCCATGGCGGCGGCGCGCGCTTCCATCGTATCGAGGTCGGTGTTCGGAAAGCGCAGCCAGAAGGCCAGCCCGCCATCGGGCATGCGATAGTCGACCAGGTCGCCCAGGCCGCGATCGATCTCTCTGGCGAAATTCTCCCGCCGCTTGGCATAGACCTGCCGCACCTTGCGCGCGTGGCGGCGCAACTCGCCATTCTCGATCAGCTCGGCGGCCGCATGTTCGGTCAACGTGTTTCCCATACCGTCGGTGAGCGAAACCATGTGCGCGATCGCGTCGATCACCGGCGGCGGCGCGGCGACATAGCCGATGCGCAGCGCAGGCAGCAGCAGCTTCGACATGGATCCGACATAGATCACATGGCCCGGGCCATAGCCCGCCATCGGCAACAGCGGCTGCGATTCGAAATGGAATTCGTGGTCGTAATCATCCTCGATGATGGCAAAGCCGAACTGGTGGGCGAGTTCGAGCAGCCGCAGCCGCCGTTCGGGACGCAGCGAAACCGTCGTCGGGAACTGGTGATGCGGCGTCAGGAATACCGCGCGCACCGCATTGCGGCGGCATGCGCGCTCGACCGCCTCGACGTCGATCCCGTCCTCGTCCAGACCGACCGAGACGATGTTTGCGCCCAGCGACCGGCACGCGGCGACTGCCGGCTCATAGGTCAGCGCCTCGACGATCACCGAATCGCCCGGGCGAACCAGGACGTGGGCGGCGAGGAAGATGCCGTTCTGACTGCCGCGGGTGATGCAGATATTCTCGGCCGTGACCGGCAGCCCGCGCTGGCTCTTGAGCATCGTGGCGATGTTTTCCCGCAACGGCAACGAGCCCCGCGGATTGCCATATTGGAACAGGTTTTCGCGCGAGGCCCGCTGGGCGGCGGCGCGATAGGCGCGGGCGAGCAGGTCGGCGGGAAACAGGCGGCCGTCCGGCGCGCCCTCGTCGAGCTTGAGGCCGGGGCCGGAGGGGAGGGCGAGCGGGCGTTCGGGCGGCGGGGCATAGCGATAGTCGATCGGCGCATCGCTCATCGTCGCCTCGACCCCGGCGCGCTGGCGGGCGACGGGCTCGGGCAGCGAGGCTGACACCATTGTCCCGCGCGTTCCCGCTGAATCCAGCCAGCCCTGTGCGATCAAATCTTCATAAGCGAGGACCACGGTCTTGCGATTGACCCCCAGGATCGTCGCCAACTCGCGACTGCTGGGCAGATAGGTCCCCGAGGTCAGCCGACCACGTTCGATGTCGCGGATCAGCGCCTGGATGATTTGCATATAGATGGGAACATCGCGCGACGGATCGATGCGATCCCCCAGGCTGACCTGCCACGGCCGCAGCATTGGACCATCTCCATTGCAATTAACTGGACTATATGGGGTCCAATGCTAGCGCGAAGATTGCTGTCGTGCAACCGGGGGTGGACCAGCGGCCTTTTATGAATTGGTGCTTGTCCCTGCCCCAGCCATCGGAAACAAAGGGGGCCATTCACTACGGGTATCGGGGCAGATGAGCGACGCGGACGGCATGACGGGGTTACAGGTTCCGCTGTTCGAACGGTTCGCCGACGCCGATGTCCGCGCGCTGATCGAGGCGTATCCGCTGGCCTGGGTGTGTGGCGGAACGTCCGCGGCGATGGAGTCGAGCCTGCTGCCGCTGATCGGGGTATTCGATGACGCCGGGCGGCTGGTCGAACTGATCGGACACCTGATGCGCTCCAACCCGCTGCATGCGGCGTTGCGCGACGATCCGCGCGCGACGATCCTGTTTGCCGGGCCGCAAGCCTATGTCAGCCCGGAACATGCCCGACGCCGCGACTGGGCGCCGACCTGGAACTACGCCCAGGTGAAGGTCGGTGCGGACATCGTATTCGGCAGCGACCTGACCGAATATGCGCTCAAGGTGCTGATCGACGCGATGGAGGCGGGCCGGGCAGAGCCATGGGGCGTGGAAGAGCTGGGTCCGCGCTACGATGCGATGCTGGACCGGATCATCGGCTTTCGTGCGCGCGTCACCCGCGTTTCGGGCAAGTTCAAGCTGGGGCAGGATGAGGATGATGCGACGCTGGGCGCGATCCTCGACGCGCTGCCCGATGGCGACATGGCGGCGTGGATGCGCCGGTTCAACCGGGGGCGATAGGGTGCGGCGGGGGACAAGGATCGGGTGCGGACTGGCGGCCGGGGCACTGTTTGTCGCCCCCTTTGCGGGCGCGCAGTCGGTTGCGCCGTGGCGGCAGGACCCGTTTCCCAGCCGCTATCAGGCCCCGCCGCCCGATGACATGCTGCTGCGCGGTGCCACGGTGCTCGACGGCGCGGGCGGGCGGATCGACGGGGGCGATGTCCTGATCCGCGGCGGCAAGATCGTCGCCGTCGGCAAGGGGCTGGCCAATCCCGGCGTGCGCGAGGTGGACGGCAAAGGGCGCTGGGTCACGCCGGGCGTGATCGACGTCCACAGCCATGGCGGCACCTGGGTGATGCCACTCACTGCGATCGACCGTGAAGCCAGCGACGTGTCCGAAGTCGCGACCCCCGACAGCGCCGACACCTGGATCGAAACCGCGGTGAACCCGCAGGACATGGCGTTCGATCGCGCGCTGGCGGCCGGGGTTACGACGATCCAGATTCTTCCCGGATCGACCCCGATTTTCGCCGGGCGATCGGTGGTGGTAAAGCCGGTGCGCGCACCGACCGTCTGGGGGATGAAGGCCGTCGGCGGCGTTCAGGGCTTCAAGATGGCGTGCGGCGAAAATCCCAAGAGTTGGGGCGCCGAAGACAAGAATGACGGGCCGACCAGCCGGCAGGGCGTCGTCGCATTCATGCGCCAGTCATTCAGCGATGCGCGGGACTACAAGCGCGCGGTGGAGCGCGGCGCGGCGGTCAAGCGCGACCTCAAGCTCGAGACGCTCGCCGGGATTTTGTCCGGCGATATCCGGGTCAACTTCCATTGCTACCGCGCCAACGACATTGCGTCGGTGCTGGCGGTGGCGAAGGAGTTCGGCTTCACGATCGGCGCGATCCACCACGCGACCGAGGCGTACAAGATCCCCGGCCTGCTGCGTGAATCGGGAACCTGCGCGGCGGTCTGGGCGGATTGGTGGGGGTTCAAGATGGAGGCGCAGGACGCCGTGCGCGCCGAGGCGCCGCTGCTGGAACGCGCCGGCGTCTGCGTGATGATGCACTCGGACTCGCCCGCCGATGGCCAGCGGCTCAACATCGCGGCGGCCAAGGCGGCGGCGGCAGGCCGTCGCATCGGGATCGAAACCCCGCCCGAAGTGATGATCAAATGGACCACCAGCAATCCCGCGCGGCTGCTCGGGCTCGACAAGCGGGTCGGCACGCTTGCGCCGGGCTATCAGGCGGACGTGGTGCTGTGGTCGGGCAATCCGTTCAGCATCTACAGCAAGGCCGATCTGGTGCTGATCGATGGCGCGGTTGCCTATGATCGCAGTCGCCCGCGATCGGGACCGGTCTCCGATTTCGAGGCAGGGCGCGGGGGGGTGAAGCCATGAGGACACTCGCGTCGCTGATCGCGCTGGCCATTGCTGCGCCGACCTCCGCGCAAACGATCGCCGTCACCCATGCCGAGGCGTGGACGCTGGAAGGCGACACGCCGGTCCGCGATGCCACGATCGTGATCGCGGACGGCAAGATCGTCTCGGTCACGCCCGGCGGCGCGGTGCCGGACGGCGCGACGGTCATCGACGCGCGCGGCAGGCCGGTGACGCCGGGATTTGTCAACGCGGCGACCCAGATCGGGCTGGTGGAAGTATCCGGATCGGGGGACACGCGCGACACGGCTTCGACCGACGAGCGCAATGCCGGGTTCGACATGAGCAGCGCGCTCAACGGCAATTCGACACTGGTCAGTCTGGCGCGGGCCGACGGGATCACGCGTGCGCTGGTTTACCCATCGCCCTCGCGCTTTGCCCCGTTCAACGGCGAAGCGGCCATGGTGCGGCTGCGCGACGGGAGCGACATTCGCGATGCCGCCGATGTCGGCGTTTATGCCGTGATCGGCGGCGGCGCGTGGGATCGGCTGGGGTCGCGCGCGGTGCAATGGTTGGCGCTGCGCAAGGCGCTGGCCGACGCGCGACCCTCGCCAACTCCGGAAAAGGGCAAGGGAAAGAAGGACAAGCGCGGTGGCCCGCCGCCGCCCGGCAAGCGCGCGGGCGAAGCGCTGATCCGCGCGGTGCTGCGCGGCGAGGTGCCGCTCGCAATCCAGACGCACCGCGAGAGCGACGTCCGCCAGGCCGCCGCGTTGGCGCGCGAATTCGGCATCCGCGTCGTCATCGTCGGCGGGGCCGAGGCGTGGCGCGCGGCGGATGAACTGGCTGCAGCAAAGGTCGCTGTGGTGCTCGACCCGCAGGCGAACCTGCCGGGCAGTTTCGACCAGCTCGGCGCGCGTCAGGATAATGCGACCCTGCTCCGGCGCGCCGGTGTGGCGGTCGCGATCGGTCTGGCGGGGGGCAACATTCACAGCAACTACAATGCCGGTATGGCCCTGCGCGAGGGTGCGGGGCTGGCGGTCTCCAATGGTCTGAGCTGGATCGAGGGGCTCCGTGCGGTCACCACCGCTCCGCTCGCTATCTGGGGCCGGGGCGGCGGCACACTCACCCCCGGTGCCGATGCCGACCTGGTCGTGTGGGACGGCGATCCGCTAGAGCCGTCGAGCATCGCTGTGCGGGTGATTATCGAAGGGCGTGAAGTGTCGAACCGCTCGCGCCAGGACGTGCTCGCCGAACGCTACAAGGACGCGCGCTGATGGACGTGGTGCTGGTCGGGTGTGGGCGGATGGGCGGCGCGATGGCGCGCGGGTGGCGCGGCGCGCATCGCGTGCTGGTATTCGATCCGATGGCGACCGATCTGCCTGCCGGGGCGGAACGGGTCGATGCGCTCGAGGATATCGAGCCGGGTGGCGATTTCGCGGTGGTGCTGGCGGTCAAGCCCCAGGTCCTTCCCGCGATCGGCGACTCGCTGCGACCGTTCGCGGCGCGCGACGCCCTGTTCGTGTCGATCATGGCCGGGATCACGCTACAGGGACTGGGCGACGCGCTCGGCAGCGGTCGCGTGGTGCGTACCATGCCCAACACGCCCGCCGCGATTGGGCAGGGGATCACCGGAGCGGTGGCGGGGCGCGACGTGCGGATGAGCGACATCGCGACGGTGAATGGACTGCTCGCCCCGACCGGCTCGGTCGTCTGGCTCGATGACGAGCGCCAGATCGATGCGGTGACCGCCGTATCGGGCAGCGGTCCGGCCTATTTCTTCCGCTTTACCGAAGCGCTGGCAAAGGCCGGCGCGCAAGCGGGACTGCCCGCAGACCTTGCGATGCAACTGGCGCGCGCGACCTTCACCGGGGCGGCGGCGCTGGCGGGGGCTGACCCTGCCGAGTTGGCGGAGCTGCGCAAACAGGTGACCAGCCCCGGCGGCACCACGGCGGCGGGCCTCATGCAGATGGATCAGGACGATGCGATCGACCGGCTTGCCCGGGCGGTCGTGGATGCAGCGGCGGCGCGTTCGCGCGAACTCGCCGGATAACAGCCACGGGCAGACGGTTCTTCACCGGGCGCCCGTTCAGGAGAGGACAGATGACCGGAATTCCCGGAATGATCGGCGTGCCCGCTGACGGGGACGCCCCACTCGACACGCGCCCGGCGCATCCGCTCCCGCTCGACCGCAAGACGCGCGCGCGCGCAGCGGTCGCGGGATCGGTCGGCAATCTGATCGAATGGTATGATTTCTACGCCTATGCCTATACCGCGCTCTACTTCGCTTCGGCCTTCTTCCCAGCCGGGGACCGCACCGCGCAGCTGATCAATGTCGCCGCCATCTATGCGGCGGGATTCCTGATCCGGCCCTTGGGTGGCTGGTTCTTCGGCCGCTATGCCGACCGTCATGGCCGGCGTGCAGCGATGATCGCGTCGGTGGTCCTGATGGGGGCCGGGTCGCTGCTCGTCGGCATCCTGCCCACCTATGCGACGATCGGCGCGGCGGCGCCGGCCCTGCTGTTGGTTGCGCGGTTGATGCAGGGATTTTCGACCGGCGGCCAATATGGCGCCGCGGCGACCTATCTGTCGGAAATCGCCGAGCCGGGGAAGCGCGGCTTCTATGCCTCGTTCCAGTTCGTCACGCTGATCGGCGGGCAGCTGTTCGCCTTGCTCGTCATCTTCGGCCTGCAGGCGGCGATGAGCGAAGAGTCGATCCGCGACTGGGGCTGGCGGTTGCCCTTCCTGCTCGGCGCGGTGCTGGCGGGCGGGTTCCTCTTGATGCGTAACCTGATGCACGAAACCGCCGAACCGGCTGGGAAGGGTGAAGATGCCGGGTCGCTCAAGGCCTTGTTCAAGCACCCGCGCGCGATGCTGGTGGTCATGGCACTCAGCGCCGCCGGGGCGGTCAGCCTCTACACCTTCACCACCTATATGCAGAAATATCTGGTCAATACGGCGGGGATGAGCGTGACGGATGCGAGCCGGACGATGCTGGTCGTGACCTTCCTGTTCCTGTTGCTCCAGCCGATTCTCGGCACCCTGTCCGATCGCATCGGGCGGCGCACGAATCTGCTGATCTTCACCGGGGGCATGACGCTGTTTGCCGTGCCGCTGCTCGGCGGGATCGCCAATGCCCAGTCGATGTGGAGCGCGGGGCTGCTGGTGTTCGCCGCGCTGGTGATCATGTCCTTCTACACCTCGGTCTCCGGCCTGTTCAAAGCCGAGCTGTTTCCCGCCAGCATTCGCGCATTGGGGGTCGGGCTGGGCCACGCCATCGCATCGGCGATCTTTGGCGGGACGGCGGAATGGGCCGCGTTGTTGCTCAAGCAACAGGGGCATGAACAGGCCTTTGCCTGGTATGTCTCCGCCATCTGTGCGGTCGCCTTCATCGTCGCGCTGCGGATGCGCGAGCCGCGCGCGCATGGGCACCTGACCTGACTGGTGCGCATGGAAATCCGGACTTGGCCCGTTTCGGTCCGATGCGGAGCGGGTTAGGGTCGGCGCATCGGTTGCGGGGGAAGCATATGGTTCGGGGTGCGCTGGCACTGGTCTCGCTGCTGGCGCTGGCTGCGCCGGCGCTGGCGAAAGACGACCTCCCGATGAAGGAACGCCGGACTCTCAGTTACGAGGTGTCGAGCGGCACCTTCATGTCGCTGGCCGTGTCGCCGGATGGCAAGACCATCCTGTTCGATATACTGGGCGAACTCTACGCCATGCCCGCGACCGGTGGCCGCGCGACCCCGATCGCGCAGGGGCTTGCGTTCGAGGTTCAGCCGACCTTCTCCCCCGACGGCCAGTGGATCGCCTATGTCAGCGACCGGTCGGGCGGCGACAATGTCTGGATCGCCCGCACCGATGGTAGCGAGGCACGCCGGATCACCGAAGAAGACGAAGGCGCGGTGCGCACCTCGCCCGAATGGAGCGCGGACGGCAAGTCGGTCTATGTCAGCCGCAACCGCATCCGTCTGGGCCATTACGAGCTGTGGCGGCACCCGGTCGATGGCGGGCCGGGTGAACTGGTCGCCCCGATCAAGACCGCGCGCGGTGAGCAAAGCACATTGGGCGTATCGCCCTCACGCGACGGCAAATATCTCTATTTCGCGCGGACGACTGCCGACTCGTCCTTCGATCAGCCGGTCCCGTGGACGATCGTCCGCCGCGACATCGCCACGGGTGCCGAACAGCCGGTCATCACCAGTTCGGGCGCGCGTGAGGCGGCGAAGGAAACCTTTTTCCGCCCCGCCATCTCGCCCGACGGCAGGCTGCTCGCTTATGCCACGCGGCGGATGGCGGAGACGCGGCTGCGGGTGCGCGACCTGACCACCGGGCTCGACCGCGACCTCGGTCCGGCGCCCCTCGACCTGATGAACGGGGCGGAGTGGATGGACCTGATCCCGCGCTACACCTTCACGCCCGACAGCAAGGCAATCCTGATCGCGGTGGATGGCAGGATCGAGCGCCGCCCAGTCGATGGATCGGCGGCGACCCGCATTCCCTTCACGGCGAAGCTCGACCTGGAAGTCGGGATGCCGACGCGGATCGCGGTGCGCGAGCCGACCGGTCCGGTGCGCGCCAAGCTGCCGATGGGGACCAGCCCGTCGCCCGATGGTCAGCGGGTCGCCTTCGCCGCGCTCGGCAGCATCTATGTCCAGCCGGTTGCGGGCGGCGCATCGCTGCGCCTGCCGATCAGCGGCGATCCGGCGGCGCAGCCGGGCTGGAGCCCCGATGGCAAGCGCATCGCCTATGTCACCTGGAGCGAGCGCGACGGCGGGGCAGTGTGGAGTGTCGCGGCGGACGGCAAGAGCGCGCCGATGAAGCTGAGCGCGCTATCCGCCTTCTATACCTGGCCGGTCTTCACCCCCGACGGTCGCAGCGTGGTGACGGTGCGCTCGGCGGCGGCGGCGCGGCAGCTGAGCGGCTATATCGTCTCGCCGTTGCGCGACGGCGAACTGGTCGTGCTCCCCGCCAATGGCGGTTCGGCGCGGGTCGTCGCGCGCGGGATTCTGGGACAGCGTCCGCATTTCACGCGGTCCGCGCCAAGCGTCGCGCACCTGATGAGCGACGAGGGCCTCGTCGCCATCGACCTCGCGTCGGGCGCACGGCGGCGCGTCGCAAAGCTGCTGACCCAGAATTACTATTTCACCGAAACGCCCGCGGCGATGGACGATATCCGGATCAGTCCGGACGGCAAATGGCTGGCGGCGCAAGCGCGCGAGCAGCTCTATTTGCTGCCTGTGCCGGTCGATCCGACGAAGCCGGTCGACCTTGGTGCGGCGGATAGCCCGGCGCGGCAGGTCACCGATATCGGCGCGAACTACTATGACTGGCGCGGCGACGGCGCACTCGTCTGGTCGGTCGGCAATTTTTTGCAAGTTCTGCCCGATCCGGCCGCGCCGGTGCCGAGCAGGCATGTCGAGCTGATCGCCGAGCTGCCTCGCGCCCGTCCGCAGGGTAGCCTCCTGCTGCGCGGCGCACGCGCACTCACCATGGCGGGCGGTGACCGCATCATCGAGAATGCCGACATTCTTGTCACCGGCGACCGCATCGCCGCGATCGGGCCGCGTGGCAGCTTTGCGGTGCCCGCTGGAACGCCGGAGCGTGAGTTGGGCGGCAAGACCGTCGCGCCGGGCCTGATCGACGATCACGACCATATCGGCTCGATCCGCCGTTATGCGCTGGCCTATGAGGACACATCGATGCGCGCACGGCTCGCCTTTGGCGTGACCACGGCGTTCGATCCCTCGACGCTGAGCATCGACCAGATCGCCTATCAGGATTTGATCGACGCCGGGCTGATGGTCGCGCCAAGGCTGCGCTCGACCGGCCCGGGCATCTTCGCGCGCGAGCGGTTCACGTCGCGCGAACAGGTCCGCGCGGTGCTGCGCCGCTATCGCGAGGCGTGGGGCCTCACCAACATCAAGCAGTATCGCGGAGAAAGCCGCACGGTCCGCCAATGGATCGCGATGGAGGCGCGCGCGCAGGGCCTGATCCCGACCACTGAGGGCAGCCACAACCCCAAGCTGATCCTGAGCCAGCTGCTCGACGGCTATGCCGGCAGCGAGCATGCGCTTCCGGTCGCGCCGTTGCAGGAGGACGTGATCAAGCTGTTCGTGCTGACCCGCACGAGCTATGTCGCGACCCTGCTCGTCAACACCAGCGGTCCCGCTGCCCGGCACCATTTCGTCGCCAAATACGACCCTGCACTTGATCCCAAGGTCCGCCGCTTCTGGCCACCCGCGACGATCGCGGCGAAGCTGGCCCAGCGCGACTGGTCCTCGCTCGCTGCCAGCCGTGCGCCAGTGCTGGCCAACGACACCGCGCGCCTCGCCGAAGCTGGCGCGCTGGTGGGGATGGGCGCGCATGGCGACGATCCCGGCATTGGCTATCATTACGAGATGGAAGCGCATGTGCTGGGCGGGATGACGCCGATGGCGGTGCTCCACGCCGCGACTGCAGGCGCGGCCGAGGTCATCGGGCGGCTCGGTGACATGGGGACGCTGGAGGTCGGCAAATATGCCGATCTGGTGGTGTTCGACCGCGATCCGCTGACCGATATCCGCAACACGCGATCGATCAGCCTGGTGATGCGCGGCGGGCAGTTGTTCGACGCTGACACGCTCGATGAACTTTGGCCAAACCGACGCAAACTGCCCGCGCCATGGTTTGCGGGCGGGGAAAAGGAAACCCAGTGGCTGCCGAACCCCTGACGATCGACCCCGAAATCCGTTACTTCCTCGACGAGATGTCGGCGCGCTGGGCCGCGCATCCGCCGCTCGCGTCGCTCGACTATCCCGGCCAGCGCGCGGTGTGCGAAGCGGTGCGCGCACGCTGGGCCGAGGGTGGGCCAATGATGGCGCGGACGGTGGAGCGGGTGTTCGATCCCGGTGCCGGGGTTCTGCGCATCCGCGTCTACCTGCCCGACGGCGCGCGCGAGCCTGCGCCCGCCCTCGTCTATCTGCACGGCGGCGGGTTCACCCTGTTCAGCATCGACACGCACGACCGGCTGATGCGCGAATATGCTGCCGCCGGGGGCTTCGCTGTTGTCGGCGTCGATTACCCGTTGTCGCCCGAGCATAAATATCCGGTCGCGCTCGACCGGATCGAAGCGCTGATGCTGCGGTTGCGCGATCATGGCGACGAACTGGGAGTCGATGGCAGCCGCCTGGCGATGGGCGGGGATTCGGCGGGGGCAAACCTCAGCTTCGCCACCGCGCTGCGCTTGCGCGATCGGGGGGAGGGCAGGCTGGTCCGGGCGATCCTGTCCAACTACGGCTATTTCTCGAACATCATTTCCGACGAAGCAGAAGCGACATTTGGCGGACCAACCTCCAACCTCGATCGCGACGAGGCGCTGGCCTATTACGCCAATTACCTGACCGACATGGCGCGCGAATGCGCCGACCCGCTGGTCTGCCCGCTGCTGGCCGATATGACGGGGATGCCGCCGACTTTCCTGGTGATCCCGCAATGCGATTTGCTCACCGAGCAATCGCAGGCGATGGCAGTGCGGCTGCGCGCGGCGGGGGTGGCAACGTCGGACAAGCTTTATCCGGGTGCGACCCACAGCTTTCTGGAAGCGATGTCGGTGGCGGTTGTCGCGCGGGAAGCAATCGCCGACGGCGCGCGCTTCGTAGCCCAGGCTCTGGAATAGCCAGCGCCCGAGCGTTGGTCCCACGCATTTCCGGAAAGTGGAGGTTTGGCGGTCCATGCCAGTGCGCCAAACAACGCGACATGACCGCTTCGACCTCCGCGCCGACGCTTCGTCGGTCTATCCTCATGCTGCATCGCTGGTTGAGCCTCGGGGCGGCGCTGTTCTGGCTGCTTCAGGCGCTCACCGGCGTGCTGATCGTGTTCCATTGGGAGATCACCGACGCCGGCATCCCCGCGCCGCACCGCCCGACCGATCTTGCCGCAATCGAGCGACGGGTCGATGCGCTAATGCCGCCAGGGGGCAAGATTGCATCGCTCTGGACCGCGGCAGGCGCGCCCGATCGCTATAAAGTATATTATGAGGACGCGGAGGGCACGCGAACATCGGTGCGGATCGCCGGAGACGGCACCGTTCTCCATGCGCCAAAGCCCGGTGAGGAGAGCCTGATGGGGTTCCTCGTCGGATTTCACCACGACCTGCTCGGCAAATGGGGCAGCTGGCTGGTGTCGATCAGCGGCGTCCTTCTCTGCTCCAACCTGATTCTCGGCATCGCCGCCGCCTGGCCCAGGCGCGGGACTTGGGGCCGTGCCTTGCGCCCGGCCATGCGTGGACCCGCTGCTCCACGGCTCTATAGCTGGCACCGCGCGCTCGGCCTGTGGGTCGGCATTCCCGCACTCGTCATCGCGGCGACCGGAACGCTGCTGAAGTTCGAGGATGGTGTTGGCGATCTGGTCGGGGCGACCCCGGTCGCGATGCCCGCAGTCGCGCCCGCCGGGGCGCAGATCGGTTTTGCCGCGGCGGCGCGGGCCGGGCTGGAGGCGCTTCCGGGCAGCAGCCTGACCCAGGTCGCCTGGCCCAAATCCGACGATGCAACCTGGCGCGTCCGCGTGCGGGCGCCGGGCGAGCTCCGCCGCGCCTATGGCGGCAGCTATGTACTGATCGATGGCAATAGCGGGGAGGTTCGCGGCGTCTTCCCGATCGCTGAGGCAAGCGCGGCGAACCAGTTCATGAGCGCGCTGTTTCCGATCCACACCGGGGAGGCCGGCGGCGTGATCGGCCGGATCCTGTCGATCGCCATCGGCCTGTGGCTGATCACGATGATTGTGGTGGGCGTCTGCCTCTGGCTGAAGCGTCGCAAGCCGCGCCGCGTGGCATGAGTGCCCGCCGCCCCACCCCCATTTTTTGATGGTGATTCCCGATGCTTCTTCCTCTTATTGCCTTGACTGCGCTTGAAGCTCCGCGTGACGAACGCGAGGGGCAGACGCACACCCATCGCGAACTTCCGGCAAAGGAGGACGGCGACGACAAGCCGTGGAATTTCGAAGTCGTCTACACCGCCGAACTGATGGGCAACGTCGCGGGCGGGGTCGAACGGGGCGCCCGCTACCTCGACAACGTCGATATTATATTTGACGCCGATCTCGACCGGATGGTCGGATGGTCCGGCGCGCAGCTGTGGCTGTATGGCCTGTACAACAACGGCAACTCGATCAGCGACCTGGTCGGCGATGCGCAGGCGGTCAGCAATATCGAGACCGGCACGCGCGCGATCCGGCTGTACGAGGCGTGGATCGATCAGAAGTTCGGCGATGTCGCTTCGTTGCGCGTCGGGCTCTATGATCTCAATTCCGAATTCGACGCGCTCGACGCTTCGGGGTTGTTCGTCAGCAGTCCGCACGGCATCGGCACCGATTTCGCGCAGAGCGGACAAAATGGTCCGTCGATCTTTCCATCGACCTCACTCGCTGCGCGCGTGGCATTCGCGCCGGCGGAGGGCTGGACTATCCGTGCGGCCATATTCGACGGCGTTCCCGGCGATCCCGCACGGCCGGCGCGCACGGCGGTAAAGCTGGGCAAGGGCGATGGCGCACTGATGGTCGGAGAGGTCGAGACGCCACTGGCTGGGGGCAAGCTGCTGCTTGGCCATTGGCGCTATACGGCGGCGTTCGATCGTGTCGACGGGGCAGGGGCGGAGACGGGCAACGCGGGAAGCTATATCCGCGCGCAGCTCCCGCTGGCACGGCGTGATGAGGGCACGCTCGATGCGTTTATGCGCGCCGGCGTGGCCAGCAGCCGGTTCAACATGTTCGATCGCTTCGTGAGTGGGGGCCTGAATTTTTCCGGCTGGGTGAAGGGACGAGAAGACGATGCCCTCGGCCTTGCCGTCGCCGCCGCCTTCACCGCCGCGCCCTATCGCGCGGCGACGGGCGCTGCGGCGTCCGAAGTCGCGATCGAACTGACCTATCGCGCCCAGGTGACGCCCTGGCTGGCGATCCAGCCCAACGCCCATTATGTCCGCCGACCCTCGGCCGATCCGGGCGTCGCCGACGCGATTGTGCTCGGCGTGAGAACCGAATGGAGCCTGCACAATCTCATCGACTAGGATCAAATCGGCGAACGACCGCTGACTCGCCTTCGGAAAGTTCGGATATCGCTCAAGCCCTGAAGACAACCGTTCGCGCGCCGTTGAGCAGCACGCGATCCTCCAGATGATAGTGTACTGCCGCCGCCAGCACGCGGCGCTCGATGTCACGGCCCTTGCGCACCAGATCTTCGGGCGTGTCGGCGTGGGAGATCGCTTCGACGTCCTGATGGATGATCGGGCCTTCATCCAGGTCTTCGGTGACGTAATGCGCGGTCGCGCCGATCATCTTGACCCCGCGCTGATAGGCCTGGTGATAGGGCTTGGCGCCCTTGAAGCCGGGCAGGAAGCTGTGGTGGATGTTGATGCAGCGCCCGGACAGGAATGCGGACAGATCGTCGGACAGGATCTGCATATAGCGCGCGAGCACAATTAGCTCTGCGCCGGTCTCCTCGACGATCGCCTTGATCTGCGCCTCCTGCGCCGGTTTGGTGTCGGGCGTGATCGGGAGGTGGTGATAGGGGATGTCGCCGATCATCGACGTCGCCAGCGCGCTGCGCGGATGGTTGGAGATGATGCCGACGACATCCATCGTCAGTTCGCCGATGCGTTGGCGATAGAGCAGGTCGCCGAGGCAATGGTCGAATTTCGACACCAGCATCAGCACGCGGGTTGGGCGCGAATTGACCCGGAACTTCCACTCCATGCCCCAGCTGGCGGCAAGGTCGGCAAAGCGCCCCTCGATCGCGGCAACCTCGCCCGCGGGCGCATCGAACACGGTGCGCATGAAGAAGCCGCCGGTGATCGCGTCATTATATTGCTGCGATTCGACGATGTTGCAGCCCGACTGGGTGAGGAAACCGGCGACCGCAGCGACGATGCCCTGACGGTCGGTGCAGTGGAGCGTGATGGTGCAGGTCTCGGTCATGCGCTCGGGTCCAGTCCTGTCGCTCGCGCATAGCCGTCGATCCAGTCGAACGTGCGCGCGAGCCCGCCAAAGGGGTAGAAATGCAGTCGCACCGGCCCATGGTCGGGCGTCAGCGCGGCTTCCAATATTGCGACGAAGCGATCGGGGCCAGCGCTTCCGATCAGATTGCCGAGCGACAGGCCATATTTGCGCAGCACGGCGGTCGATGCGCCGACGCCGCACAGCGCGGCATAGCGCATCAGCGTCTTGATCCCGGCCGGCCCCGGCACGCCCAGCCGCACCGGCGCGTCGATCCCGCAGCGGCGCAGCTCGCTGAGCCAGCGGACCACTGCCTCGGCATCGAAGCCGAATTGCGTGACGATCAGCGGGGCCATGCCGCGTCGCGCGATCTCATGGCATTTGCCGTCGAGCACCGCGAAACACTCGGCCTGTGTCATATTGGGGTGACCTTCGGGATGCCCGCCGACCCCGATCGCGCGGATCCCGCTGCGTTCGAATGCCCCCGTCGCGATCAGCGATGCGCTGTCAGCGAACGGCCCGGCGGGCGTGGACGGATCGCCCGCGACGACGAAGCAGCGTTGCACCCCGGCCTGTTCGACCACGGCGGCCAGATACGCCTCGAACGCCTCGCGCGAGTCGATCCGCCGCGCCGAGAAATGCGGCATCGGCTCGAACCCCAGATCGCGGATCGTCCGGGCGGCGCGCACCCGGGCGTCGAGAGTCTCGCCGGGCAGGAAGGCGATGGCGATCGGCGTTGCCGGCGGGATGCGCGCGGCGACTGCGCGCAGGGCGTCGTCGTCCTTGGCGGTGATCTCGATCGAATAGCCGTCGATCGCCGATGTGGCGGGGCGGGACCAATTGGGGTGGATGAGGGGAGGGGGCACCGGGTTCCTCGTCCTGAGTGGAGATTTGCGTCTAGCGCGCGGACTCAAATTCGCATAGACGAATAATTCACGTATGCGGAATGAAGCCGACTTGCCCGAAGACCTGCTGATCCTGCCGGGATTGATGTGCGACGCGGGCATGTTCGCGGCGACGCTGGCGGCATTTCCGCACGCGCGCGCGATCGACGATCACTATGCTGGTGCGGACACGATCGGCGCGATGGCGGAGCATGTCCTCGCCTCCGCGCCGACCCGCTTCGCGCTGATCGGGCATTCGATGGGCGCGCGGGTCGCGCTGGAGGTTGTCGCCCGCGCACCCGATCGCGTCACCCGGCTGATGATCGCTGACACCGGCGTGCATGCTGTGCGCGAGAGCGAAGCAGAAAGCCGCCATGCGCTGCGCGACCTTGGCCGCCGCGAGGGGTTCGACCAGCTGGTCGATGCCTGGCTGCCGCCGATGGTCGGTGACGCCGCGCGCGCCGATGCCGCGCTGATGGCTTCGCTGCGGGCAATGTGCCTGCGCGCCGGGCAGGCGGTGTTCGAGGCGCAGACCGAAGCATTGCTGCACCGCCCGGACACCGACGCCGCGCTCAAGGCGCTCGCCTGTCCGGTCGCAGTGGTCGTCGGTGCCGAGGACCAATGGTCCACGGTCGATCAGCACCGGGACATCGCCGCGCGGATCGCGCGGGCAACGCTGCATGTCATCGCCCCTGCGGGCCACATGGCCCCCGCCGAACAGCCGCAAGACTTCAACACCCTGATCCGGGAATGGCTCGCCATCCCCATTACGACCCCAGCTTAGGAGATGCACCATCATGACCGACAAGACGCTTCAGCAACTGCTCGACGAACAGGGCAACATCGTCGACTTCCTGCTCAACCAGCAGGTTGGCCCCAACGCCTATCCGGGCGTGCCGGCGGAATATTCCAACTGGCGCGACGAACAGCTGTCCTGGGCGAACACCGCCGTATTGTTCAACCAGAGCTTCCACATGGTCGACCTGCTGGTCACCGGGCCGGACGCGTTCGAGATGCTCCACTATCTCGCGCCCAACAGCTTCAAGGGCTTCGTGCCGAACCGCGCCAAGCAGTTCGCGCCGGTTACCCCCGACGGCTATGTCATCGGCGACGTGATCCTGTTCTACCTTGCGGAGAACACATTCGAGCTGGTCGGCCGCGCGCCATCGATCGAATGGGTCGAATTCCACGCAGCATCGGGCAAGTGGGACGTGACGGTCGAGCGTGACGAGCGCACCGCCGCGCGCGCCGACAAGGAGAACCGCCGCAACTATCGCTTCCAGCTGCAGGGCCCAAATGCGATGGCGGTGCTGGAAAAGGCGATGGGCGCGACCCCGCCCGAGCTCAAATTCTTCCACATGGCCCCGGTTCAGATTGCCGGCGTCGAAGTGCGCGCGCTGCGCCACGGCATGGTCGGCCAGCCGGGCTATGAGCTGTTCGGGCCGTGGAAGGATTATGACACGGTCCGCAACGCGCTGATCGACGCGGGCAAGGAGTTCGGCCTGACGCTGTGCGGTGGGCGGACCTATGCGTCGAACACGCTGGAATCGGGCTGGATCCCCTCGCCGCTGCCCGCGATCTACACCGGCGACTCGCTCGCCGAGTATCGCGCCTGGCTGTCCGCAAAATCCTATGAGGCCGGCGCGTCGGTCGGCGGCAGCTTCGTGTCCGAGAAGATCGAGGATTATTATCTGACGCCGTGGGATCTGGGGTACGGCCACATGGTGAAGTTCGACCATGAGTTCATCGGCCGCGAGGCGCTGGAGCGGATGAAGGACCACCCGCATCGCCGTAAGGTGACGCTGGCGCTCGATACGCAGGATATGCTCCGCGTGATGAGCTCGATGCTGCAAAAGGGCGATCGCGCCAAGTTCCTCGACTTCCCGAGCGCGGTCTATGCGATGCACCCCTATGACGCGGTGCTCAAGGATGGCCGCCCAGTCGGGATCTCCACCTGGATCGGCTACACCGCCAATGAAGGCCGCTTCCTGACGCTGGCAATGGTCGACGCGGACGTTGCCGAGCCCGGCACCGAAGTGACCTTTGTCTGGGGCGAGCCCGATGGCGGCACGCGCAAGCCGACGGTCGAACGGCATGTGCAGGTCGAGATCAAGGCGACCGTCGCCCCCGCGCCCTATTCGGAAGTCGCGCGCGATTCCTACGCCGAGGGCTGGCGCACGCGCGGGTGATCGACTCAATCCTCCCCCGCAAGGGGGAGGTGTCAGCGCAGCTGACGGAGGGGGAGGAAGGGTATCGGCAAGAGGCGCAAGCGCACAGCCGTCCTCCCCCTCCGTCGCCTTCGGCGCCACCTCCCCCTGGCGGGGGAGGATGGTTAGCTCTGCCCGGCTACGCCCCGGCTACGCCCCGGCTTCGATCGCGGCGCAGGCGGCGGTTAGGCGGTCCATGATTTGCGCTTGTGCGTCCGCCGTGTAGCGCAGTTTCGGCAGCGCCACCGCCAGCGCGCCGACCGCGACGCCATCGATCCGCACCACGCGGGCAATGCCGCAGACGCCCAGCGTATATTCCTCGTCCGTCAGCGCGAAGCCGGTGTCGTGCACCGCCGCGATCTGATCGCGCAGCGTCACTTCGTCGGTGATCGTGCGCGGCGTGAACAGCGGACGGAAGGATTCGGCAAAATACTGCGCTAGCTTGGCCCCATCGAAGCTCGACAGGATCGCCTTGCCGGCTGCCATGCAATGCAGCGGCGCGCGTGCACCCACATTCACCGCATAGCGCAGCGCCTGTTCCGCAGTCTCGGTCACGCGCGCCTCGATCTCCCAATCGGTCGCGGTGAAGAAGGACGTGGTTTCGTTGAGCGACCGGCGCAGCGCGCGCACCTGCGGCGCCACGCGATCCTCGATCGACATCGCGCTGGCGGGCATGCGCAGCCGCTCCAACCCCGCCCCGGCCAGGTAGCGGCGGCCCTCGCGCCGCAGATAGGTCCGCTCGCACAGGGTGGCGAGCAGATAGGACAGGCTGCTGACCGGGATCTGCAGTGCGGCGGCAATGTCCTGCGCCGCCACGCCTGAAGGATTGCCGACGACATATTCGATGATGTCGAGCGTCCGCATCGCGGACTTGACCGTCGGCTGGGTGGGTTTGGTCATTCGGCTTCCGTTGTTCAGAACGTCAGACTACCCCGGCGCTCGGCAAACCGCCATCCGGCATCGGTGCGGATGAAGCGGTCGTGGAAGCTGCCGACCTTCGGCGGGCCGTCGCCGGTGAACAGCAGCATCGCGGATTCGCCGACCGCGTGATCCGCATCGATCACGTCGATGACGACATTGGAGCAGATATGCCGCGTCGTGCGCGCGGGGCGGGCGAGGAACGCCGCGAGGATTGCCGCGCGCCCCGCGATCCAGTCATCGGGCGCGGTCGGGCGGCTCATCCGGCCATCCTCGGCATAGAGCTCCGCCAGCTCCACCCAGCGCGCGGCATCATTGAGATTGGCGTAGCGCGCGACCAGCTTGGCGCAGTCCGCCTCAATCGCGCGGGCGGCGTCCGGGCTCATAGCCGCGCGTCCGCCAAATCCGCGCCCTCACGCAGCGCGCGCAGCTTCTTCCAGGTCACATCGGGATCGATCTTGCCATAGCCGGCAAAGGTGCCAAATCCGCAATCGGTGCTGGCGATCACCCGGTCCTTGCCGACGATGCGGGCATAGCGCTCGATCCGCTGCGCGATCAGCTCGGGATGCTCGACATAGTTGGAACAGGTGTCGATCAGCCCCGGCGCGAGCTTTTTGTCGTCGGGCAGCGCCGCGTCGCGCCACACCGTCCACTCATGCTCATGGCGCGGGTTCGCTGCCTCGAACAGGATCGTCGCCGGGCGCGCGGCGAGGACGATATCGATCACCTTGTCGAGCGCGATGTCGCAATCATGCGGCCCTTCATAATTGCCCCAGCAGACATGCATCCGCATCCGCTCAGCGGGGATGTTCGCGGTGGCGGCGTTGAGCGCTTCGACATTGGCGGCGGCGGTCGTCAGGAACTCGGCGTCGCTCTGGTCCTGAAATCCGGTGTGCCGCGACATGGCAAGGTCGGGGCAATCGAGCTGGAGATCGAACCCGGCGGCGACAATCGCCTCATATTCCGGGCGCATCGCATCGACCAGATCGGCGAGATACGCCTCGTGCGAGGGGTAGTGCCGGTTGACCTGAAACGCGGTGATCAGGCCGGGCGAGGCGGCGTTCATGAACCCGCGCACGCCGCCGCCCGCCTTGTCCAGCGCATGGCGGAAGCGGCGGATATCGTCGTGCAGCGGGTCGAGCGTGCGCAGTCGCACCGGGCCGATGCACGATGCGCGGGTGAATTCCTGGCTGCCCATGATCGCCGACAGCTTGCGGGCAAGGCCGGGATGGGCGGCGAGGTCGGCGGCGGGGCGGCGGTCGATATGCCCGCCAAACCCCTCCAACCGCTCGATCATATAGGTCGAATAACCGACCTTCCCCAGTTCACCGTCGCTGACGATGCTGACCCCGCATGCGACCTGCTGCGCCACCGCGGCATCGACCGCGGCCTGAACGCGCGTGTCGAACAGCGCTGCGTCATAGGGTTCGCCCTTGTCGCGGGCGAGCAGCAGCGGCGTCAGTTCATCACCGCGCGGAAGGCTGCCCACATGCGTCGTCGCGATCATCATCGTCTCCCCGGATTGAGAGGGCGGTGATGGCATCGTTTCACGGATGTGCAAGCATCATATTTGCGAATTAATCGGCGGAGCTGCGGATCAGGTCGATCAGCCAGCGCAGCCCGGGATCGTTGCTGCGCGTGACATGATATTGCGCCATCTCGACCAGCGGCGGGATCGGCAGCGGCGGTGCGACGGCGACCAGCGGAAAGTTGCGCGCCATCTGTGCCGCCAGCCGCCCCTGGAGCAGCGCGAGCCAGTCGGTGTCCTGAAGCAACCACGGGAGCATCCCGAAATTGGGCGCGATCATCGCGACGCGGCGCTGGATACCCATGCGGTCGAGAAAGGCGTCGCCGAAGCTCGGCAGCCGCTCGTCACCGATCGCGACGTGGACATGGTCGTATTCCAGCATCGCCGCCAGTGTCGTCCCACCGGTCAGCGCCGGATGCCCCGCGCGACCGACGAGGCAATAGGCGTCCTCGAACAATCGCTCTGACGGCAATTCAGGCGTGACATATTCCTGCAGCGTGATGAGCAGGTCGATCCCGCCGCTTTCGAGCAGTTCGATCCGCCGCGGACTGGGCAGCAACAGCTCGATCCGCACCCCCGGCGCGGTTGCGGCGAGCCGGGTGACGATCGGGAACAGGATCGACGTCGCGATATAGTCCGACGTCATGATCCGGAAATTCCGGTTGGTCGTCGCCGGATCGAAATGGCGCGATGTCGCGATCACGCCCTCCATCGTCTCCAGCGCCTGTCGCACCTGCGGCAGCAGTGTTTCGGCAAAGGGCGTCGGATACATCCGCTTGTTGCGCACGATCAGCAGCTCGTCGCCGAAATAGGCACGCAGCCGCGCCAGCGCGTTGCTCATCGCCGGCTGGCTAAGGTTCAGCCGCTGCGCCGCGCGCGACACGCTGCGGTCGCTCATCAGCGCCTCGAACGCGACGATCAGGTTGAGGTCCAGTCCCTTGAAGCGCATCGCCGATCCATCATTGAGATCAATCAAAATGGATCATTACTATAAGTTTTTCAATGTGCGCCACGGCCGCTAGGTCATCCGCAACCAAATCTGGAGCAGGATGTATGAGCAGGGTCAGCGAAATCCGTTATGTCGGCTATGCCGTCACGGCGCTTGAGGAAGAGCGCGCCTTTTACGCCGATGTCTGGGGGCTGGAATCGGTCCCGTCGGACGACGGCATGACGTATTTCAAGGCGCAGGGGCATGACGAGCATCATGTCGTCCGGCTACGCGCGGCGGACACCAAGCGGATCGACGTGATCGCGCTGGCGGCGGACAGTCGTGGCGATGTCGACGCGCTCCACGCCAAGGTTGCCGCTGCCGGCTGCCAGATCATCCACGCCCCGCGCGACCTGACCGCGCCGGGCGGCGGCTATGGCTTCCGCTTCTTCTCGCCCGACGGCCTGCCGTTCGAAATTTCGAGCGACGTCGCGCGCGGACCGAGCCGCGCGATGGTGCGCTGGGACGGCGTGCCACAGAAGATCAGCCACATTGTGCTGCACTCGCCCGATCATCAGGCGATGGTGAAGTTCTTTGTCGATGTGCTCGGCTTCCGCGTCAGCGACTGGCTGGGCGATTTCATGTGCTTCCTGCGCTGCAACAGCGCGCATCACCGCATCGCGATCCTGCCCGGACCGGCGTGCCTCAACCATGTCGCTTATGACATGCTGACCGTGGACGACATGATGCGCGGGATCAGCCGGTTGCGGAAGAAAGGCACCGATATCCGCTGGGGCCCGGGGCGGCACACCGCGGGCAACAACACCTTCAGCTACTTCACCACGCCGAGCGGCTTTGCGGTCGAATATACGTCGGAGCTGGAGGAGGTCGATTTCGACACGCATGTCGACCAGGTCCATGTTCCCGGACCGCAGGTGATGGACCAGTGGGGCGTCGGCGTCGGCGGCCCGCAGACCATGCCGCATCCCGAGGCCGATGCCGGCCTGTTCCAGGCGGCGGAGGCTTAAGTCATGGCATTGTTCGAATATTTCCCGAACTATATCTGGAACCTGTCGGTCGCAATCGCGCTGGAGAGCGGCGGGCGCATCGGCGAGATCGTCGATATGTGCCAGCCGATCCGCGACGCCGCCGCGTCGGGATCGGACGCCGGCACGCCGCAGTTCATGGCCAAATGGGTCGAGATGGGCGACAAGCTGATTGGCCTGGCAGATGAGGACGAGGCCGCCGGCCGCGGCTTCTCCGCCTCGGACAAGCTCGAACGTGCGTCGCTCTACCTGCTCGTGGCGGAGCGGATGCAGGGCCATGGCCATCCGGGGCGCGAGGAAACCTATGCCCGCGCGCTCGATACCTTCGCGCGCTCGACCCGGCTGGGATCGATCAATCGCGAGCGCGTCGAAATCCCGCTCAGCACCGGCACCATGCCCGCGCTCTACACCCGCGCCGAAGGGCCGGGGCCGCACCCCGTGGTCGTCTATTGCAACGGCCTCGATAGCTGCAAGGAGCTGCTCTACTGGTCGCGCCTGCCCGAGGCGCTGGCCAAGCGCGGCATCTCGACCCTGTGCGTCGATCAGCCGGGCACCGGTGAGGCACTGCGCCTGCAGAACCTGCCCGTCGATCCGCATAGCGAACATTGGGCGAGCAAGGCGGTCGACTGGCTCGAAACCCAACCCGATGTCGATCCCAAGCGCATCGGCATGACCGGCATCTCGCTCGGTGGCCATTTCGCCCCGCGTGCAGTCGCCTATGAACCCCGTTTCGCCAGCGGCGCATGCTGGGGTGCGAACCATAATTGGGCCGAGGTGCAGCAGAAACGCCTGAAGCGTGAGGGCGAGAATCCCGTCCCGCATTACTGGGCGCACGTCATCTGGGCGTTCGGTGCCAAGGACATGGACGACTTCCTCGCCAAGGCGGAGGATATGAACCTCAACGGCCATATGGGCGGCGTGAAGGTCCCCTTCCTCGTCACCCATGGCGCCAAGGACCGGCAGATCAGCGTCGATTATGCGCAGGACTGCTATGACCAGCTGATCAACTCGCCGCGCCGTGAGCTGAAGCTGTTCACCGATCGTGAGGGCGGGGTCGAGCATGTCGGGGCCGACAATATGAGCTTTGGCCGCGACTATATCGCCGACTGGTTCGCCGAGACTTTGGGCGGGAAGCTGTCCTGATGCGCCTCGCAACGCTGCGGCGCGGCGGGCGCGACGGGACGTTGGTCGCGGTTAGCCACGACGGCGCACGCGTCGCGCCGGTCGCGGGCTATGCGACGCTCCAGGCCGCGCTCGACGATTGGGATGCGGCGAAACCCGCACTACACGCAGCGGCTGAGGCGGCGGAGAACGGTGAGGCCGTCCAGCCGGACGATTTCGCCGCACCGCTGCCGCGCGCGTGGCAATGGCTCGACGGATCGGCCTTCGCCAATCACGGCGCGCTGATGCAGCTCGCCTTCGGTCACGCGCCGATCGAGACCGACCTGCCGCTGATGTATCAGGGGATGAGCCACGAATTCATCGCCCCGACCGCCGATGTCCCGCTGCCCAGCGAGGCCGATGGCATCGATTTCGAGGGCGAGTTTGGCGTGGTGACCGGCGACGTCCCGATGGGCTGCTCCGCTGCCGAGGCGCTGGCCTATGTCCGGCTGGTGGTGCTGATCAATGACTGGTCGCTGCGTGCCATCGCGATCCCCGAAATGAAGACCGGTTTCGGCTGGGTGCAGGCCAAGCCCGCGTGCAGCGTCGCGCCGTTCGCGGTGACGCCCGATGCGCTGGGCGATGCTTGGCGCGACGGCCGCGTGCATCTGCCGTTGACCGTGGAGGTCGACGGCCAGTGGTTCGGCAGCCCGAATGGCGCGGCGATGGGCTATGGCTTTCACGAACTGATCGCGCACGCCGCCCACACCCGCTCGCTGCCCGCCGGAACGATCATCGGCTCCGGCACCGTGTCGAACGCAGAGCATGAGACGGTCGGATCGACCTGCCTGTCCGAACGCCGCGCGATCGAGATGATCGCCCATGGCGCCCCGCAGACGCCGTTCCTGTCCTTCGGCAGCCGCGTGGCGATGCGCGCCGGAGAGGGCACGTCGCCGTTCGGTGCGATCGATCAGCTTGTGGTGAAGGGGTAGGGCGGCAAACCTCCGTTTGTGCTGAGCTTGTCGAAGCACCGTTCCCGCGATCGGAGAGGTCGGGGTACCGCCCTTCGACAAGCTCAGGGCAAACGGAGGTTAACTCCCGTCCGAAATCAGCGTCCCGCCATCGACCACGATGGTCTGGCCGGTTGTGAAGCCGCCTGCATCGCTGGCGAGGTAAAGCGCGGTCGCCGCGATCTCGGCAGGCGTCCCCGCGCGGCGCAGCGGGGTTAGGCCCAACCGCCGCTCCGCACGCTCCGGGCTCGACAGGATTGCGCCCGCCCAGTCGGTTTCGATCAGCCCCGGCGCAATCGCGTTGGCGCGCACCCCGGACGGCCCCCATTCGACCGCCAGGTTGCGCGCGAGCTGCGCCAGCGCCGCCTTGGTCATCCCATAATGCCCCAGCATCGCATTGCCGCGCAGCCCGGCGATGCTCGACAGCAACACGATGCTGCCCCGCCCGCGCGCCGCCATCGTCGGCGCGATATGTCCGGTCAGCCGCAACGGGTGGAGCAGGTTGATGGCATAGAGCCGCTCGCGCTCAGCCTCGTCCATCGCGTGCATCGGTGACGCCAGCCCTGCGATCCCGGCATTGCAGACGAGGATGTCGATCCCTCCAGTTCGCGCCTCGGCCTGCTGCGCCAGACGCGCAATCCCCGCCGCATCGCCGACATCGGTCGGGATCGAGATGCCGCCCAGCTCTTCGGCCAGCGCATCGCACGCCGCCGCATCCAGATCGGCCAGCACCAGCCGCGCCCCTGCGCCCGCGAACATCCGCGCAATCGCCAGCCCGATCCCGCGCACCGGCCCGGTGATCAGCGCGGTCCGTCCGTCGAGGCGAAAGGCCGACAGCGCGTCAGAGGTCGCCAAGCACCGTCTCCACCAGCTGCGAAAGGCTGCCGTCATGTCTGAACCCCAGCGCATCGGCTCGCGGGGTGGTCAGGTCGGGATAGCTGCCGAACGTCGCGCGCGTCGCCGGGATCTCCTCGAACCTTATGCCCGATACATCGCCATGCCCCGCCAGTTCCGCCACCAGATCGCCGATCGTTACGCGCAGCGCGGGAAGCGTCACCGCCGCCTCCGCCGTCCGTTCGCCGAACGCTGCGGCAACCAGATTGGCCGCGCAGCAGCGCACCGACATCAGCCAGCTGGTGGCGTCCGCCGCCACCGGCACACACAGCGGCGTTCCCGCCAGCGCGGTGTGGAAAATGTCGCTGAGAAACGCCGAGCCAAAGCCACCCGCAGCGGATGGGCGGGCGACGATGCCGGGCAGCCGCAGCGCGAAGCCCGAAACCGCGTCGCGTCGCACCGCATCGGCAAAGGCCAGCTCGACCATGCGCTTGTGCGTGCCATAGACGCTGGCAGGGACCGGGACGGTCGCATCGTCCACCAATGCGGCCAGCGTGCCGCCGAACACCGCGATCGACCCGGCGATCACCAGCCTGCGCCCGCGCATCGCCTCGATCAGCGCCAATGGCACATCAAGGTTGATCGCCCGCGACGCTTCGGGATCGCGCTCGGCAGCTCCGCCCGGAAGCGCTGCGAGGTGCAGCACCGCATCGACGCGCGGCGCCGTCAGCGCTGCGATCACTGCGGGTTCGGTGAGGTCGCCTGCAAGGGTTTCGTGCCCGTCGAACCCGGCCACCTCCCGGTCGGCGAGCAACAGCTCGATCTCCGGGTGCTCCGCCGCAAGCTGCCGCACGACCGCCCGGCCGACGAACCCCGCCGCGCCGGTGATCGCCAGCAACATTACCGCTTGAGCTCAGGCGCGAATTCGCCGTCGATCAGGATGAAGGCGATCCGGCAATTGGCGTCCGACCGGTTCGACCAGCCATGGTTGGTGCCGCGCTGGATCACGATGTCGCCCGCGCGCACGGTCGTCTCACCCTCGTCCATGATCAGCACCAGTTCGCCTTCCAGCACGATGCCGTAATCGATCGTCTCGGTGCGGTGCATCAGCGCGTGGCGGCTGCCTTCGCCAGAATGCGCCGATGCGTCGCCCGCGCCAACCTCGGCGAAATGCGCCTGCGCCTCCTCGGGCGACATGGTGCGGATCTCGTCATTCTCGGGCGGGATGTCGAGCACGCGGATGCGGGTGCCACCCTTGGGCGGGGCGAGCTTGATGCCGTCCTCATGCGGCTCACCCGATGCGGCGTCGAGCAGCGCCGGGGTCGACTGCGTGTTCCAGATTTCGTGGAACATCGGACCCGACGGCCCGCCGATCTGCTGCACACGCGGTGCAGCGCCATCCTCCTGGATGATGGCGCGACCGCTCGAGTCATGGCCGGTAACGACGCGGCGAACGGGCTTGGTCATATTCATGCTCCTTGAGTGGCAGCGCCGCGACGCAGCAGTGCGATGACGGCACCGACACCAGCCACAGCGGCATAGAAGAGGAAGACGCCCGACAGGCCGCCGAGCACGCCCGACAGCGCGACCGCAACGATCGGCGCGACAAACTGGGCGAGGAAGAAGGATCCCGTCCACACGCCCGTCCCGCGCCCGCGCGTCTCGGGCGGAAGGCGGCGCAGCACCCAGGCGAGCATCGTTGGGAGCATCAGGCCATTGCCGATCGAGATCACCACGGCACACGCCGCCGTCACCGCGAAGCTCTGCGACAGCCCGATACCGACATAACCGAGCGCGACGAGTGGCAGGCCGATCGACAGCAAGGTTTCGCCCGACCAGCCCTTGAGCCGCCCGAACAGCATCGACCCCGCCATCACGCCAAGGTTCGCCGCCGCGCCCGCCAGCCCGATCGTGGCGGGGGAGGTGACCCCCGTCGCCTCGATCACCGGGCCGAGCTGGACGATCAGCGTGTAGAACAGCATCCCGATGCCGAAGGTGATCGCGACCAGCATCGCAATGCCCTGTGCCTTGCCCGCGGCTGCGGGCGCAGCCGCGATAGTTTTGGCCGGTTCAAACAGGGTCATCGCGGCGGCCAGCGCCACCGGCAGCGCCAGCAGATACAGCCAGAACGGCCCGCGCGACCCCAGTGCCTCACCCAGCGCGCCGCCCGCCGCGATCAGCACGATCGCGCTCACGCTGGCGGTGGCAATCTGGATCGACACCCAGCGCTCGCGCCGCTCACCGGTGAAGTAATCGCCGACAAGTGCCGTCGCGACGGTCATGATGATCGCCTCGGTCACCCCCAGCGCCACCCGCGCGGCGAGGATCATGCGCAGATCATCGAGCAGCAGCGGCAACAAGCCGAACCCCGCATAGCCGACCAGCGCGGCAATCAGCAGCCGCTTGCGCCCAACCTTGTCCGAGAGCCAGCCGGCAAGCGGAGAGAACAACGCCACGCACAAGGCGGGGATGGTCAGCGCCATCGGCACCAGCACCGCCGCGCCCGGCACATCGGCAAATTCGCGCAGCAACAGCGGCAGCACCGGCACCAGCGCGATGATCGCCATGGTCGGCATCACCGCGGTGAGCATCAGGATCACGCCATGGCGGGTCGTCGCTTGCTGGGTCATGGCTCGTTCCTCAGATCGGTTGCGCGACGACTTCGAACATCTCGTGCGTCGCCTTGGCATTGTCGACCGGCGGCCCCTTGCCGATCTGGCCCATGCAAATGGCAAGGCTGGAGCGGACGATATAGGCGCAGCGATCAAAGCGGCGGTTGCGATAGGCGGTCAGTGCAGTCTCGACATCGTCATGCCGTGCCAGCTCCTCGGCCAGCACCAGGCTGTCCTCGATCGCCATGCCCGCCCCTTGGCCGAGATGCGGGGTGGTCGCGTGCACCGCATCGCCCAGCAGCGCGATCCGCCCGCGATGCCATTCGCCCTCGACCATCATCCCTTCGAGCGGGCGGTACACGACGCCAGCGTCATCGGTGACCAGCTCGGAAAGCTCGCGGATATAAGGCGCGCAATTCGCCATCTTCGACCGCATCAACGCTGCAAGACCTTCGCGCGGATAGCGCGGATTGTCCGGCTCGGGCGTCGTCACATAGATATACATCAGGTCTTCGGAAATCGGCACCAGCCCGACCCCGGTCGGCCCGTTATAGGCCTGCAGCGCGTCGAGATCGGCGGGGCGGGGCAGGTTATAGCGCCACACCGCTTGCCCGGTGAATTGCGGGCCGCTCAGCTCCGGGAACAGCGCCGCGCGCGTCTGCGAATAAACGCCATCCGCCCCGATCACGAGGTCGAAGCGCGCCTGCTCGCCATTGGACAATGTCGCATCGACGCCCTTGCCATCGTCCCGCAGCTTCGTCGCGGTGACGCCCAGCAGCACCTTCGCGCCGCTGGCGATGGTGCTGTCGCCCAGGATCTTGTGCAGCGCCGGGCGGCCGATGCCCATATTCGCCGGATAGCCGTCGACCAATCGCGGGGTCGGCACGCGCGCGACCTTGACCCCGGTGGGCGTGAAAATCTCGACCGCATCGAACCCGACGCCGGATGCCACATATTCGTCGATCAGCCCCAGCTGCGACATCGCGCGGATCACGTTCGATTGCTGGATGATGCCGACGCCATAGACCGACCAGTCGGGATCGCGCTCGATCACCGTGACGGCAAAGCCCTTGGCGCGCAGCGCTATGGCGGCGGTCAGGCCGCCAATGCCGCCGCCGATGACGAGAATGTTACCGGATGTCATGTTCAGTCTCTCAGAAACGGTCGAGGTCGTTGGCAAGGGTGATCGGCCCGGCAAAGCGCGCGCGGACCTGCGCGATATAGCCCTGGGTGCGGACCGGATCGGGCGTGCCGCCGGCGAAGTGCGTGATGACCACCGTCTTCACCCCGGCGCGCGCGGCGAGATCGCCGACGGCTTCGGGCGTCAGGTGGTGCGTGGACAGATGCTGCTCCAGCTTCTGCTTGGCCGGGGCCGGCATATTGGGTGAGTTGCGCGCGACCGTCGCCATGGTCGCGGCCATGTCGATCATCTCGCTGACCAGCAGGTCGGCGCCCTTGGCCAGCTTCTCGACCGCCGCGCTCGGCCCGGTATCGCCGGTATAGACGATCGAGCGGCCGGGCAGGTCGAAGCGCAGCGACAGCGACTTGTAGTTGCGGTCCTCGACGCTGCCGGGCGCGAAGTCGTAATGGCTGTTCTGCGCCGCCGTGACGGTCATGCCGTCGACCGTCACCTTGTCGCCATCGTTCAGCTCGATCACGGTGACGGTATCGGCGGGCGGCGTCCAGGGCTGGCCCGGAATGCCATAGCCGACCCGCGCCGCAGGCTGCATCGACGCGACCATGCCCGCGACCAGCTCGCGCGTGCCTGGGGGACCATAGACGGTCAGCTTCTCCGCCACATTGGTCTGGTTACGCAGCCCTAGCACCGCCGACAGGCCGCCGGTATGGTCGGTGTGGAGATGGCTCAGAAACACCGCGCGCACGCGGGGCAGCTGGTATCCCGCCTTGGTCAGCTGCTGGACCGCGCCATCCCCGGCATCGACCAGATAGACGCGCCCGTCATGCACCAGCGCGTTGGCTGGCTGGGACCGGTCGCGGCTCGCCACCGGTCCACCCATCGTGCCCAATGTGATGAACGCATCGCCCTGGGGCGGCGCTTGCTGTGCAGTCGCGGGCGATGCCGCGAGTGCCGCCGCAACCGCCAGTCCCAGAAGCGACGCGCGCATCAGAAGTCGAACCCGACGCGGACGCCATAGGTGCGCGGCGGACGCAGCGTGCCGACCGGGAAGTCGAGGATCGGGCGGGTGCCCGCACGCGCCAGCACTTCCTCATCGGTCAGGTTGTTGACGAAGCCGGTGACGCTCCACCCCTGCTGGCTGCGCAGCGTCACGAACGCATCCGCCATCACGAACCCGTCCTGCTTTTCCTCAGGGCGATAGTTGGAGTTCATGAAGCGGCTGCTCTCGATATTCGCCCGCGCTCCGGCGATGAAATCGAGGTCGCCGGTCAGCTCGAACGTCCGCTCATACCCGACATTGATCGCCCATTCCGGCGAGTTGACCGTCGGCTTGCCCGAACAGTCGATGTCGTAGAAGCGGGCGTTGTTGATCCCCGGATTGGCCGCGCGGCTGCCCAAAGTGGTGCAGCCCGTGGTCACCGGCGCGCCGGTCGGCGAGAAGTTCGCCGTCTGCAGGCTGTCGTATTTGCCCTTCAGATACTGGACGTTGAGGTTGAACAGGTCGTTGCGGCTGGGCGCGAAGCGCGCCTCGAACTCGGCACCATAGATGTGCGACTTGCCCGCGTTGACGGTGATCGAACCCTGCGCGAACACGCCGCTGCCGGTGGGAACGCCGCCGACATAGGTGATCTGCTGGTCCTTATAGTCCCAGTAGAACGCCTCGAAATTCAGCTGCAGCTTGTTGTCGAGGAAGCGGTTCTTCGCGCCGACCGTGTAGGCGGTGAGCGATTCCGGGCGGAAGGTGTTGTTGGGCGGCTGCGCGACGAAGAAGCCACCTGCCTTGAAGCCGGTCGCGACGTTGGCATAGATCAGCGACGCCGGGCCCGCGTCGAACTCGACGCCCGCCTTCCAGGTGAATTTCTCGAAGCTCAGGTCGCCGGTGAACGGCGCGCTCAGCGGCGGCGTCACGGGCCCCGGCAGGCCGCCCGACGCGGTCGAGGTCAGCTGCTTCTTGTCCTCACGCGTGAAACGGCCACCCGCGACGAGGCGCAGGCTGTCGCTGAGATCGAAGGTCAGCTGGCCGAACGCCGCGACGCTCTCGGTATTGAGGCGCGGGGTGAAGCGCGTGGTCGAGATATTGCCCTGACGGAAGAAGTTCAGCGTTTCCTGATTCTCGCCGAAATAGAAGCCGCCAATGACATAGCGCAGCTTCTGGTCCTCGTTCGACGACAGCCGGACCTCGACCGACGTCTGCTCGGCAAGGTCGGTGATGTCGCCCGCAAAGCCGGGAAGATAGGTGCGGAAGTTGACGTCCGAACGCCGCCAGGCGGGAACCACGGTCAGCGTGCCGAAGCCGAGATCGCCGACCACCGTCGCGCTCACGCCAAAGAATTGGTTGTCGAGGAACCCGTCGGTGCCCGGCAGCGCGACACAGCCGCTGGTCACGAACCCGCCGGGGCCACCGCAGAAGGGCGGCGCAAACAGCGTCGAGGCGAGCGTGCGGATCGCCGTGTGCGCGCGCGGATCGGAGACGCTGACGCGATCCTCCAGCGCCGGAACGGTGTAGCGCGCTTCGGGCAGCAGCACCGCGCCCGATCCCTTGCCATGCTGGTTGTAGTAATCGGCGACCAACGTCATCGACCAGCGATCCGACGGCTCGATCAGCAGCGACGCGCGCACCGCCTCGCCCTTGTCGTCGTCATAGCCGTCGGAGATATAGCCGTCGCGATCGACGATCTGCCCGGCGACGCGCAGCGCCACCTTGTCACCGATCGGCACGTTCAGCGCGAGGAAGCCCTTCTTGCTGTCGTAATTGCCATATTCGAACAGCGCCTCGCCGCCGAACTGGCCGAGAATCGGCTTTTTCGGGAGCACGTTGATCGCGCCGCCCGTGGCGTTGCGGCCATAGAGCGTGCCCTGCGGCCCCTTGACCACTTCGACGCGCTCCAGGTCATAGAAGACACCGGCGGGCGCGGTCGGGCGGCCGACGTAAACACCGTTGAAGTTGAACGCGACGGCGTTCTCCGAGAACGAGTTCTGCGAATTGGTGCCGACCCCGCGCAGGAAGAAGCTGGTCGTGCCGCCGGTCGGCTGGACGACGAGCGAGGGGACGAGCTTGCCGAGATTGGCAGTTTCGGTGATGCCCGACTGGGCCAGGTCGTCGCCGGTCACGGCGGTCACGGCGACGGCGGCGCGCTGCAGCGACTCCGACCGGCGCTGCGCGGTGATGACGATATCCTGGAGCCCTTCGGCTTCCTCGGTCGCGGCCGGCGCGGCGGGCGCGTCCTGCGCCAGAGCGGCGGAAGCATGGGCGACGAGGATCGCGGTCCCCGCGAGAAGCAATTTTTTCATCAGACAACCCTCCCTGGGCGCCGCTTCGGTGAGCGCGCCTCTGCATTGAGGATGGTCAAAGCCGATCATTTATCATAACGATTTGTTTCTATCGTTTAGCACAAACGGAATTGATGGATGCGGCTCGATCAATTCGATCTCAACTTGTTGATTGCATTCGATGTCCTGATCGAAGAGCGCAGCGTCACCCGCGCGGCGGAGCGGCTCAACCTCACCCAATCGGCGATGAGTGCGGCGCTCAAGCGGTTACGCGACTCGTTTTCGGACGAGATTCTGGTTCAGCATGGCAAACGGATGGTGCCCACCGCCGCCGCGCTGTCGCTCGCGCCCGACGTGTCCGCCGCGCTGCTCAACATGCGCGCGATCCTCGCCAGCGGCATGCGCTTCGACCCCGCCCACTCGCAGCGCAAGTTCCGCCTCGTCGCATCGGATTACATCACCACTGTGCTGCTCGGCCCGGCGCTGCGCCTGCTGCACAAGGAAGCGCCGCACATCCAGATCGAGATCACGCTGCCGCGCTCGGACATCCTCGAAATGCTCGACGATGGGGAGATCGACCTGCTGATCTCGCCCGAGCAGTTTTTAAGTCCCCATCACCCGCGCGAGTTGCTGTTTGAGGAGCGGCACGTCGTGGTCGGCTGTGCGACCAATCCGGTCATGCAACGCCCACTCGACGCTGCGAGCTATTATGCCAGCGGTCATGTCGCCACCAGCGTGTCGCGCGACGGCACGTTCATCGACAATTATCTGCGCGGGCAGGGGGAGCAGCGCCGCGTCGAAGTGGTCTGCGCCGCATTCTCGCAGGTTCCGTGGATTCTGCCCGGAACATCGCGGCTGGCGCTGATGCACGAACGCCTTGCCCGGGAACTGGCCCCCATTCTCGGGCTGGTGATTCAGGAGCCGCCCTTCCCGCTGCCGATGATGCGCGAGATGATGCAGTTTCACAGTGCGCGCAGCATGGATCGGGGACTGTCATGGCTGTGCGCGCGGCTGAAGGCGGTGGGGCAGATGGCGGATGAGGCAACGCCCGCGACCGTGTGACCTTTGGTACCCTAAGTTGGGCGAAAGCTAAGCGTCGCGATCGCGCCGCCGCCGTCGCGCGGTGACAGGTCGAAACTGCCGTCCAGCTGCTCGGCCAGCGTGCGCGAGATGCGCAGCCCCAGGCTGGTCGCTCCGGCGGACGTAAAGCCCGGCGGTGGTCCTGCCCCGTTATCGGCGATAGTCAGCGTCACGGTATCGGCGCTGGCGCGCATCTGCACCTCGATCCGACCCGCGTCGCGGCCGGCAAAGCCATGCTCGACGGCATTGGCGATGGTCTCGGCGACAATCAGCGCGACCGGGATCAAGGCGTCCGGCGGCAGCATGATGTGCGCATCGACATCGACCGCCGCGGTTACGCCCGGCTTCCCCGCCGTCGCCATCACATCCTGCACCAGATCGGGCAGCATCCGCTCCAGCGTCTGCGGATCGCCGCTATGGTCGTACAGCTGACGTTGGATGCGTCCGATCGTCTGCAATTTGGTGGACGCGTCGCTGAGCGCCTGACGCGCCGCAGGGTCGCTGACGCTCCGCTGCTGCAAGGCCAGCACCGCGCCGACCATCTGCAGATTGTTCGATACCCGGTGCTGCAACTCGCTGAACAGCAACTGGCTGCGCTCGCGCTCCAGCCGCAGCCGTGCGGCGCCGCGCTGCATCCAGTCGATCAGCAACAGATCGACGGTCACCACCCCGACATAAAAGCCCAGCGCCAGCCCGGCCCCGGGCGGAAGTCCGAAGCTCATCACGGGCGGGATGAAGAAATACCAGGCGAGCAGCCCGCACAGCACGGCCGATAGGATACCCGGGCCCCGCCCGAACAGAAATCCGGACAGCACTACTGCAGGAAAGAAGGTCAGGAACGGAAAGCCCGGCGGAAATGCGTCACCCAGCGCCCAGCGCGCGCCCAATCCGGTCAGCGACAGCGCCAACGCCGCAGCGTAGCCCTGCCAGCGATGCGCGCGGGCGAGCGGAAGTCGCTCCAACAATCTGCCGGTATGCCCGTCCACGCCTGGTTCCCCCCGGTCCACGCGAAAGCGTGGCACCTATCTTGGATCGAAAAAGCCTCCGAAGCCAGTGGCTCCGGAGGCTCTCGCTGTCCGATCCGGATTGCTCCGGAACGTGAACTTACTTGACGTGCTTCGCGATGTGCTTGTTCATCTCGAACATCGTCACCTTGTCCGCGCCGAAAATGGGCTTCAGCTTGTCGTCAGCCAGGATCTCGCGCTTGTTCGCGGGGTTCTGGAGATCGTTCTTCTTGATGTATTCCCACATCTTGCTGACGATCTCGCTGCGCGGCAGCTCTGCGGTGCCGACGATCGCGGCGAGCTCAGGCGACGGGGTGACGGGCTTGGCGATCCCGCCACGGGCGCCGCCAGATGCCTTTTTTTCGGCCATTCTATTCTTCTCCTCTGCGGGCCGGCATGGATACCGGACCGTGATCTTGGTCAGCGCCGGGGGTCCGGGCAATGCCCCAAACCCGGTGTCGCTGCGCCGGATGTAATCCGGTTCTTTGCACGATGCACGTATTTGATGCGCTTCCAAGAGGGTTTGATACGTTTGTTTGTGGAGAAGTCGGCGCTTCACCGCTCCAGCGCGCCGCTCCATCGCGAACGACTGGGGTGATTGGCCCGGCATGCCCGGCGCGGTTGCCAAGAAAAAGGGGCGCCCCGGTGTCCCGGAACGCCCCCTTTTTCGCCGTGGCGGTTCAGTTGAACATCAGAAGCCGACCTTCGCCTTGACGCCGAAGAAGCGCGGCAGGCCCGGATAGGCGGCATAGTTGCCGGTCTGCTCCGGCACCGCAAAACCGGTGATGTGGTAATATTGGTTGGTCAGGTTCTCGACGAAGAACTCCAGGCTCTTCTTGCCGTCATCGGTCTGCAGGCCGACACGGGCACCCAGCAGCGCATAGCCCGGGTTGAACAGCGCGGTCCGGCCCGTGGTCGCGTTCGGGTTGTTCGACGGGATGTTGACTTCGCTGTTGTAGCGCATGTCGACATGGACCAGCCCGCGGATGCCGCTGGTGATCTGCGGCGTCCAGGTCGTCGCGATCGTCACCGTGTGCTTGGGCTGGTTGCTGACCTGAAGGCCTTCCTGACCCTGTAGCGGCGTGCCGACGAAGTTGTTGTCGGCGTCGTACTTGGCGTCGATGAAGCTATAGCCGAGGCGGAAGGTGAGCGCCCGCACCGGCTGGATGATCGATTCAATCTCGACGCCCTTGCTGGTCGTGCTGTCGACATTCTGGACGACGAAGTTGTTGCCGCTGAACACCAGCGACTGAAGGTCGCTGAACTTCTGGTAGAAACCGGCGATGTTCAAGGTGAAGGCGCGGCCCCACTGGGTCTTCACGCCGATTTCATAGGCATCGACCGACTCCGACCCGAACGCCAGATCGCTAGCCTGCGGACCGTTGCCGCCGAGCAGGACGCTGTCGAACGTCGCCTGGTCCATGTTGTAGCCGCCCGACTTGTAGCCGCGGTCATAACCACCATAGACCAGGATGTCGGAGTTCACCTTGTACGCCAGCTTGGCGGTGCCGGTGATCTTGCTCTCGTCCTGATCATGGGCGTAGCTGCCGTTGAACTCGGAGTTGATCGCCGGGTTGCATGCCAGCAGATAAAGGTTGTTGAACAGGCCGAGCTGGCGGAGCAGCGTGGCGTACTGGACCGCCGCCGTGTTGCCCGCACGCACCTGGTTGAAGAAGGTGCAGCTGCCGGTGTTGTTGTTGACGGTCGCGGTGAAGTCCTTCTTCTCGTAGTTCCAGCGCGCACCCAGCGTCAGCGTCAACTTGTCGCTGATGTTGATGATGTTGTGCGTGAACAGCGCGAAGGCGTTGGTCTTGACGCGATAGTCATTGTTGTTGCCCTGGCCGGCGGTGGCAGCGGGCAGCGGGCTGGCTGCCAGTGCGGCGAGGCCGGCGACCGGGGTCGGCGAATAGCCGAGCGCGTTGCAGGTCGCGACGGGAACGACACCCGACGGCGCCGCGCCCACGGCGGTGCGGAAACAGCCGACAACCGGAGCGAGCGCCGCGCCATAGGCTGCCTGATAGGCCGCCAGCGCGTTCGGCACTGCGGGGTTCAGGAACACCGCGCCGGGGGTCGGGGCGGTGCCCAGCGAGCCGAAGAACTGCACCGAACCGCCGAACGACGGGCCGGCCAGCGCGTTGAAGATCGAGTCGACATAACGGTTGCCGTCATTGCCGATGCGGACCGTGTCGTGGACCTTGTTGGTTTCGTTGAGGAAGAAACCGCCGACGAGCCAGTCGAGCGCGCCACCGAATGCCGAACCCTGGAAGCGCAGCTCCTGGGTGAAGTCGCTCAGCTCGTTGCGATAGCCATCGCGATAGGCGCGGTCGATGCCCGAAAAGTCGATATCCTGGTTCCGCAGCGCACGCCAGTCGCGATAGGCGGTGATCGAGGTCAGCTTGATGTCGCCCAGTTCGGCGTTGATTTCCGCCGACAGACCATAGTCGCGCACCCGCTCGCTAAAGTCGCGATTGGGCGATGCGGCCATGCGGCGCTGTTCGGGATCGATCGTGGTCGGCACGCCGTTCACGGTACGGCTGGTGCCCTCGTAAAGGCCATCGCGGCCCTGCGCACCGGCAATCCCTTCGATCAGCGGCGCGAACGCCCCGCGCACGGCCGAAATCGCGCCGCAGCACTGTTCGTCGGTCTCGTAATAGTCGGCGATCAGGCGCAGCGAGAAGGTCGAGGTGTCATACAGCGCCTGACCGCGCGCATACCAGCGATCGACATTGTTGAACGACCGGTCGGAATTGACGTCCTCGATATAGCCGTCGCGCTTGCGATAGCCGCCGTCGAGGCGCAGCGCGAGCTGGTCGGTCACCGGACCGGTCACCGCGCCCTTCAGCTCGAATGCGTTGTAATTGCCGTAGCTGCCTTCGAGATAGCCGCCGAGCTCGAACGCCGGCTGGGCGGTGAAGATCGACAGCGCACCGGCCGAGGTGTTGCGGCCGAACAGCGTGCCCTGCGGGCCGCGCAGCACTTCGACGCGCTCAAGCTGCGGCAGCTCGGAGATGGCGACACCGGCACGCGCGCGGAACACACCGTCGATGAACACGCCGACCGCCGGTTCGAAACCGGGGTTGTCGCCCGCCGTGGTGATGCCGCGAATGTACAGCGTGGTACCAGTCGCCGACGACTGGCCGGTCGAGCTCTGCAGCGACGGTGCGAGCTGCTCCAGTCCGCGAATATCCTCGATGCCCGCATTTTCGAGCAGGGCGGCGGGAACCGCGGTCACCGCGATCGGCACGTCCTGCACGGTTTCGTTACGACGGGTCGCGGTGATGACGACCTCGTTACCCGACGCTTCTTCTTCCTGCGCGGCAGGGGTGGAGGCATCCTGAGCAATGGCGGGGGTGGCCGCGATCAGCGCGAGGGCGGATGCGGAAAACAGCTGGAGTGTGCGCATAGGTCTCTCCTCTCTGGGTCCGCCGGGGGTGTTTCCCTCCGGGACCGGTCTTCTTGTTGTTGTTGTGTCGCACGCTACCGTCGCTCGAATCCTTACGTCAACGTCAAATCACGCTAGGAATCCGGCGGAAATGCTTGCTATTTCCCGTTACGACACCGTTTGTTGCACGCAGGCAACACAGCAGAGGCGCTTGCCGTAGCGTCAGACCAAAAGGGACAGGGTAACAGCCATTATGAGTTGCCATCACCACGAAGACCCTGCCGATGGCGACCTCGCCGCGCCCACACCCAAGATTCCCGTGCCCGATGAGGTCGCTGACGCGGTCCGCACCCTGTTGCGCTGGGCCGGCGACGACCCGAGTCGCGAAGGGCTGATCGACACGCCGCTGCGCGTCGCGCGGGCGTGGAAGGAATATTGCCAGGGCTATGGTGAGGATCCCGCTTATCACTTGAGCCGCGTGTTTGAGGAGGTGGGCGGCTATGACGACATCGTCCTGCTCAAGGACATTCCGTTCCAGTCGCATTGCGAGCACCACCTCGCGCCGATCATCGGCAAGGCGTCGATCGCCTATCTGCCCGGCAAGCATGTGGTCGGCATCTCCAAACTCGCCCGCGTGCTGCACGCCTATGCGCGGCGGCTGCAGGTGCAGGAACGGCTGACGGCGCAGGTCGCCGATTGCATCTGGGATCATTTGAAGCCGCGCGGCGTCGCGGTGGTGATCGATGCCAGCCATGCCTGCATGACCGCGCGCGGCGTGCGCACGCCCGGCGTATCGATGGTCACCAGCCGCGTGATCGGCACGTTCCGCGAGGATGACCGCAGCCGCAAGGAAGTCCTCGCACTGATGGGCTATTGATGCGCGTTCTGGTCACCGGCGGCGCGCGGCGGATCGGGGCGGCGATCGTGCGCCGCCTCGTGGCCGATGGCCATGCGGTCGCGGTGCATCACCATGACTCGCATGACGAGGCCGATGCGCTGTCGCGGGAACTCGGCGTGGCGCTGGTCACCGCCGACCTCGCCGATGCCGCCGACACCCGGGGGCTGATCGCCGCCGCCGCCGATGCCCTTGGCGGCCCGGTCGAGGGGCTGGTCAACAATGCCTCGCGCTTCGCCTGGGACGCGATCCCACTCGCCGATTACAGCGGGCTTGACCGGCACATGCACATCAATCTCGGTGCGCCGTTGCTGCTCGCCTCCGCACTGGCGGCGCAGGTCGGGCTGGGGGAGGGGGCGATCGTCAATCTGCTCGACCAAAAGCTCGCCAACCCCAATCCCGATTTCCTGACCTATACGCTGAGCAAGGCGGCGCTGGCCGAAGCGACCACCCTGCTCGCGATGCGGCTCGCCCCGCGTGTCCGGGTCAATGCCGTGTCACCCGGCCTGACCCTGCCCAGCCTTGACCAGACTCCGGAGGAGTTTGCCGCCGTCGCCAGCGCCAATCTGCTCGGACGCCCGGTCGACCTGTCCGACCTGACGGCTACAGTGGCCCATCTGCTCACCACGCGCAGCATCACCGGCCAGAATATCTTCGTCGATTGCGGCCAGCGCCTAGTGAAGCGCGACGGCGACGTGATGTTCACCGGACGAGAGCGCCCGCATGGCTGAATATACCATCCATCTTGACGGGCTGGTCGTCGAAATCGGTCTCGGCATCCATGACTTCGAGCGTGCCGCGCCGCAGCGGGTCGAACTCAACGTCGCGATGCGCTGCGTTTATGCCGCGCCACCCGCGGACCGGATCGATGCGGTGGTCGATTACGACTATCTCCGCACCGGCATCCACGCATTGGCGGCGCAGGGGCATATCGAGCTTCAGGAAACCCTCTGCGACGCCGTCGCCGCGCTCGCGCTCGCCGCCGACCCGCGCGTCGCCGAAGTCCGCGTCCGCTCGATGAAGCTCGACGTTTACCCCGACGCGCGCGTGGGGTGTGAGGTGGTGCGGGTGAGGCCGCGGTGACGTGGCTCGGTCAATCGCCGCGGGATCGCGCCAGGGGTGCATCCGGACGGTCCGGCGCAATCCGTGCGGTGATTCTCATATTCATGGCACTCGTGCTTGCCATCGGCGGTCTGTGGATGGTGGCCGGGGATGGTGATGTATCGCTCAGTCCACAGTCGCCCGATATCACCCTCGCCAATCGTCCGGCCACCCCGGTCGGCAGTCCGGCTGCATGGGTGACGCCCGACGACTATCCCCCGGGAGCGCTGCATCGCGGGGAGCAGGGCACCGTCGGGGTCACGTTCGTGGTCGATGTGCACGGCATGGCCACGCAATGCCGCGTGACCGGCACATCCGGCTTCCGCTCGCTCGACATGGCGACGTGCCAGTTGATCGAGCGCAGGGCGCGCTACACCCCGGCACGCGACGGGCAGGGACGTGCGAGCGAGAGCCGCCAGACGCTGCGCTTCCGTTGGGAGATCGACCCAAGCCTCAAGCCTTAACGATCAGCGGACGGCGCGCCCACTTTTGGACTTGGAGTCGGTCGCCCCAACCCCTATGTCCAGCCGGTCCGTCGTTCAGCGGCGGGCAACAAGGGGCCGTTTAACGGGTTTTCGCGTGCAATTGCTGTTGTTCCTCTCTGCGCTCCTCGCGAGCCTCACCGGTGCGATTGCCGGTGACCGCGACCTGCGCGGATTTCAGCAGCGCAGCGACACCGCCATCTCCCGCACCGCCGAAACCGCTGTCGCAGCGGTATCGAGCATCGCGGCTGCGGTCGTCAGCCGCCCTCTTGCCACCCGTGAAGCGCCGGTTGCCGCGCCCTTCGCGATCCACGACGCTCCGGTCGGCACGCCCGCCCGCCTGACCAGCGAACGCCGGCTCGAATAGCCGCGCGCGCCGCCGCGCATCCGCGGTTGGCATCCATTTCGCACTCGTTTCGTTGGCGCTCGCAATTCGGGCGCAACCCCTGCAATTTCACACGACTGGAAATCATCATGTTCGGCGGCTTGGCCAAGTCCCTGTTCGGTTCGTCCAACGACCGATATGTTCGTTCGCTCAACCCCATCCTCGCCAAGATTGCGAGCTTCGAACCCACGCTCAAGGCACTGTCCGACGACGAACTGGCGGCGCAGACCGTCAAGTTCCGCGAACGGCTGGCCAATGGCGAAAAGCTCGACGCAATCCTGCCCGAAGCGTTCGCGACGGTGCGTGAAGCCGGCGTCCGCGTGCTCGGCATGCGCCATTTTGATGTGCAGATGGTCGGCGGCATCGTGCTGCACCGTGGCGAGATCGCCGAAATGCGCACCGGCGAGGGCAAGACGCTCGTGGCGACGCTCGCCACCTATTTGAACGCGCTGCCGGGCAAGGGCGTGCATGTCATCACCGTCAACGACTATCTGGCGCGCCGCGACTCCGAATGGATGGGCCAGATCTACCGCTTCCTCGGCCTGTCGGTCGGCGTGATCGTCCCCAACCTCGCCGATCATCAGCGGCGTGAGGCTTATGCGTCGGACATCACCTACGGCACGAACAACGAATTCGGCTTCGACTATCTGCGCGACAATATGAAGTACGACCGCGCGTCGATGGTCCAGCGCCCGTTCGCGATGGCGATCGTCGACGAAGTCGACTCGGTGCTGATCGACGAAGCGCGCACCCCGCTGATCATCTCCGGCCCGACCGACGACAAGAGCGAGCTCTATATGGGCGTCGACGCGATCGTGAAGCAGCTCGCGCCCGAGCTGTATGAGAAGGACGAGAAGCAGAAGAGCATCGTCCTGACCGAAGATGGCATGGAAAGCGTCGAACGGATGCTCGAGGATGCCGGCCTGCTCAAGGGCGCCAACCTCTATGATTTCGAAAATACCCAGGTGGTCCACCACCTGAACCAGTCGCTCCGCGCGAATGTCATGTACAAGCGCGACATCGATTACATCGTCAAGGACGGCAAGGTCGTCATCATCGACGAATTCACCGGCCGCATGATGGACGGCCGCCGCTGGTCGGACGGCCTGCACCAGGCGGTCGAGGCCAAGGAAGGCGTGACGATCGAGCCGGAGAACCAGACGCTCGCGTCGATCACCTTCCAGAATTATTTCCGCATGTACCCGAAGCTGGCCGGCATGACCGGCACGGCAGCGACCGAAGCGCCGGAATTCTTCGACATCTACAAGATGAACGTTGTCAGCATCCCGACCAACGTCCCGGTCAAGCGCATCGATCAGGACGATGAGTTCTACAAGACGATGCAGGACAAGTTCATTGCCATCGCCCGCACCATCCGCGAGCATGCGGCGAAGGGTCAGCCGGTGCTGGTTGGTACGGTGTCGATTGAAAAGTCGGAACTGCTCAGCGAATACCTCACCAAGGAAGGCGTCGACCATTCGGTCCTCAACGCCCGCTTCCACGAACAGGAAGCGCATATCGTCGCGCAGGCCGGTCGCCTGGGCGCGGTGACCATCGCCACCAACATGGCGGGCCGCGGCACCGACATCCAGCTCGGCGGCAACCTTGAATTCCGCGTCGAGGCCGAACTCGCCGACATGCCCGAGGGGCCGGAGCGCGACGCCGCCGTGGCGCAGATCAAGGCCGAGATCGCCGCTGAAAAGGCGAAGGTGCTCGAAGCCGGCGGCCTGTTCGTGCTCGGCACCGAACGCCATGAAAGCCGCCGTATCGACAATCAGCTGCGCGGCCGCTCGGGCCGTCAGGGTGACCCCGGCCTGTCGCGCTTCTACCTCAGCCTCGACGACGACCTGCTGCGCATCTTCGGCCCGGACACGCTGTTCGCCAAGATGATGCGCAACAATATCGCCGATGGCGAGGCGATCGGCAGCAAGTGGCTGACCAAGGCGATCGAGACCGCGCAGAAAAAGGTCGAGGCGCGCAACTACGACATCCGCAAGCAGGTCGTCGAATATGATGACGTGATGAACGATCAGCGCAAGGTGATCTACGAACAGCGCGCCGACATCATGGACGCCGACACCGTCGGCGACGTGGTCGAGGATATGCGCGCCGAGACGGTCAACGATCTGGTCGGCACCGCCTGTCCGCCCGAAACCTATCCCGAGCAATGGGATATCGAGGGTCTGAAGGCACGTGTGCAGGAGACGTTGGGCGTCGAGGCACCGATCGAGGACTGGATCAAGACGCAGGATGGCATCGAGCCCGAGGATGTCGAAACCCGCATCCGCGAACTCGCCAGTGCGCGCGTCACCGCCAAGTCGGACGAGCTTGACCCCGAAACCTGGACCTCGATCGAAAAGTCGATCCTGCTCCAGAATCTCGACCATCACTGGAAGGAGCATCTCGCGATGCTCGATGCGCTGCGTCAGGTCGTCCACCTGCGCGCCTATGCGCAAAAGACGCCGATCAACGAATATAAGCAGGAAGCGTTCGCGATGTTCGAACGCATGCTGGGCGCGATCCGTGAGGATGTGACCCGCACGCTCGCCTGGGCCGAATTCCAGTTCCAGGCACCCCCGGGCCTGCCCGAACTGCCCGACTTCCTGACGACGCATATCGATCCGCTCACCGGCCTCGACAACAGCGCCGACTGGGACGCGGGGGCGGCGGGGCTGATCTCGAACGAGCTGCCCCAGCTACAGATCCCGCGTCCCGGCGGCGAGGCGCTGGGCGATGACCCCGCGTCATGGGAAGGCCGCGTCAACCGCAACTCCCCATGCCCGTGCGGCTCGGGCCGCAAGTACAAGCAGTGCCACGGCGCAGTGGTGTGATCCCCGCCCATCGCTGAAAACGAAAAAGGGCCGCCCGAGACAATCGGGCGGCCCTTTTTTTCCTTTCCCCTCCCTTTCAGGGAGGGGAGCTTCTCACCTCACCGCGGGCGCGGCGGGGCGATCGAGGTGCCGAGATTCTCGATCACCTCGCGCGCATTGAACGCGCGGACATTGTCGGGCTTGCTGCCCTTGCCGATCACGATTTCGGCGCTCGCTTCATAGCGTTCGACCGTGCGGATATCGACGTCGCGGTCCCAGAACGGATCGCCGCCCCACGGGCTCCAGCTGCGCCAGCCCCAGCGCGGGCCATAATAGCGCCACGACGGACCCCAGCCACCCCATGGGCCGCCCGCGAACGGGCTGGTGGTGGCATAGGTGCGCGACTTCTTCTCGGTATCGCGGTCCGACAGGATGAAATGGTCGCCGCCGCGCTCGACCGTCAGCTGCGCCGCGCGATAGAGCAGATAGCGCTCGACCGTCTCGCGCGACGTCATGCTGTTGCCGGCAAAGGTGACGCGGAAGCGATCGGATTCGATCTGCTCGTCCCAATAACCGGTGCGGTAGGATCCGCTGCCGGTCGCGGGCTGATAGGGGGTCGGGGTCGTGCAGGACGCGAGCACGCTGGCGCTGGCCAGCGCAAGCGCGACCGCCGCGATACGCGAGCGGCGGGCCGGGGTGGTGGACATGACTTTCCTCCTAAGCATCTCATATTGCGGCGAATCGTGCCGATGCTGCGACGATAACGTTCAGCACAGGCCAAATGTCCCTATGCTGAACGAAACGACAGAAACCCGCGCGGCGCAAGGCCTGCGTCGCTGCGTCGTGTCCCGGGATGAAGGAAAGTCGCTGGCTCCCTGAGTAGGATTCGAACCTACGGCCGCTCGATTAACAGTCGAGAGCTCTACCGCTGAGCTATCAGGGAACGACAGCGAGGGCGCGCCTATACGAAGGGGTTTCGCGCATTGCAAGCGGGGAAAGGGTGATTTCTGTGCGGCACCGGTTTGCTCCCCCACCTGGCCGCCCAACGCCAGTATTTTATGGGTGGCCGGGTGGGGGAGCGGGCCGGTGCCGCGTCGGCGAAGCCGACCTCAAACTAGGCAATAAACTGTTCCATGGTGATCCGCTCATCCAGCGCATGCTCGGGATCGAACAGCAAGGTCAGGTCGCGGTTGCGGTCGATCGCGATGTCGACCTGCGCCACGTCGCGCACCTCGCGCTGGTCGGCGACGGCGCTCACCGGGCGCTTGCCGGGGTCGAGCACGCGCAGCGAAATGCGCGTCTTTTCGGGCAGGATTGCGCCGCGCCAGCGCCGCGGGCGGAACGGGCTGATCGGGGTCAGCGCGAGCAGCCGCGAGCCCAATGGCAGGATCGGGCCATGCGCCGACAGATTATACGCGGTCGAGCCGGCCGGCGTCGCCACCAGGATGCCGTCGCACACCAGTTCGGGCAGCACCACGCGGTCGTTGACGCGCACCTCCAGCTTCGCGGTCTGGCGCGTTTCGCGCAGCAGCGACACCTCGTTGATCGCGGGCAGGACGTGGCGCTCGCCATCCATCGTCGTGGCGGTCATCACCAGCGGCGACACCTTGAACGGTCGCGCCCGCGCCAGCCGCTCCTCCAGCCCCTCGGGCTGCCAGTCGTTCATCAGAAAGCCGATGGTGCCAAGGTTCATCCCGAACACCGGCACGATCCGCCGGCGCTCCAGCATCGCGTGCAGCGTCTGGAGCATGAACCCGTCGCCGCCCAGCGCGACGACCATCTCGGCATCCTCGACCGGCACCCAATCGCGCCCGGCGAGCAGTTCTGCCGCCGCCGTCTCGGCCGGAGTGGTCGGGGAGGCGGCGAGCGCCCGGCGCACGATGCTCATCCGCCGGTCACGCTCATATGCCGCGAAACAGCAGGCGCAGCGCCCGGCGCGACGTCGAAACTGTGGCGCGCCGGCTTGGCCGCCAGTGCCGCATCGATCGCGGCATCGACCGCCGCCAGCCCGCCGCTGCGGATCGCGGCCTTCAGATCGACCTGGTCGTCATGGCCCAGACAGGTGAACAGCTTACCCTCCGTGGTCAGCCGCACGCGGTTGCAGCTGTCGCAGAAATTGCCCGTGAGCGGGGAGATCAGGCCCAGCCGCGCACCAGTCCCGCCAACCCGCCAGTAGCGCGCCGGACCGCCGCTGTCATGGGCATCGCGGGTAAGGTCGAATTGTGCAGACAAATCGTCGAACACTGCGGTCAACGGCACGAAGCGATCCGCCCGATCCTCGTCGATCCGCCCCAGCGGCATCGTCTCGATCAGCGTGAGGTCCATGCCCTGCGCGCTGGTCCATTCGAGCATCGCGGGAATCTCGGCCTCGTTCAGCCCCTTCATCGCGACCATGTTGATCTTGACGGCAAGCCCCGCCGCCTGCGCCGCCGCGATGCCGTCGAGCACCTGCGCGACATCGCCGTGCCGGGTGATATGTCGAAAAATCTCGGGATCGCGGCTGTCCAAGCTGACATTGATCCGCCGCACGCCCGCCTCGGCCAGCGCCGCCGCATGCGCCGCCAGCCGCGTGCCATTGGTGGTCAGCGTCAGCTCGTTCAGCCCCGCACCCACGCTGCGCCCCAGCCGCCGCACCAGATCCAGCGCATCGCGCCGCACCAGCGGCTCGCCCCCGGTCAGCCGGATCTTGGTCACCCCGCGCGCGACGAACCGCTCGGCGATCAGTGCGATTTCCTCCAGCGCCAGCAGCTCGCTGCGCGGCAGGAAGGTCATCTCTTCGGCCATGCAATAGCGACAGCGCAGGTCGCACCGGTCGGTGACCGATACCCGCAGATACCGGATCGCGCGGCCATGCCGGTCCACAAGAGGCCGATCGCTCGCCATGCGAACGGAGCTAAGCTGTTCGTAGCATCCCGACAACCCTTGCGTTAGGAATGACCGCGATGACCGACGCCGCGCCCGTTCCCGCCACCCCCATGACTGGACGCGATCGCCCGCTGTTCCTGCTGTCCTTCCGCCAGCGCGACGAACTGGCAGGCCAGGCGGCGCGCGCCG